>Ga0255338_1002466_pt1 | contig 26914 bp, 13 predicted proteins | sample MeOH1_35cm_T4_19_FD_203715 | JGI IMG/M metagenome (GOLD analysis project Ga0255338, IMG submission 203715) | Sandy soil microbial communities from University of British Columbia, Vancouver, Canada - MeOH1_35cm_T4_195 | ecosystem: Engineered > Artificial ecosystem > Sand microcosm > Unclassified ...
CGCCTGTCTCGGGACTTTGAGCGCTTGGAAAAGGTCCTGGTAGGCGCCCACATCGCAGCCTATGGCATGTTGTTGCTGCAGCGGTTGTTTCCACACCTAGCTCCGAGTTCCTGACACGCTCTAAGATGACTTCGTACCAGAACCTCGTTATTTCAGGTATGGCTGTGTTCTTGTTCAGCGCGGGTGCCGTCGCACAGTCGCGACAAAATGCGGATGATCTTCCGTCTGACACGCGCTTGTTGCAGCGAATCGATGCGTCACAACAAGAGATGCGGCAAGGCGAGACACTGGACGAGTATTTGCGATGGCTTTCAAAGAACACAAAAGTAGATCATCAGGTGAATGTTCCATTTGACCAGGATCCAATTGTCGTCTTGAACTCGAGTATGAGTTTAGGACGACTGCATCGTGCCCTGGCTTCTACGTATCACCTGACGTGGCGCACCGCAAATGGCATCACGCCAAGCTATACCTTGCAAATGAGTCGATCTGACAAGCAGGCACGCGCTAATGTTCGTTCGGGCGCAGCGCTTCGTGCGCGTCAGATCATGAATGCGCGGCTGGATCATGTCCGTCAGCTTGCATTTCTCCCAAAAGATCGATTGCAGCAGGCGGCGAGCAATGGCGACAAACACGCTGGATCCTTTCTCCATCCACGTACAGGTGCGATGGCGAAGTTAGTGTTTCAGCTCCCGGCGAGTATGTGGCAACAACTCCAACAAGGCAAAGCCCCCGTGATTTCCGTTGCAAGCCTCTCTCCAGATCTCCAAGACCTCGCGAAGCAGGCCGCGGGAACCACGCGCGTGACTACCTCCAATGGAGAGAATTATCGGACATGCGACTTGGTAGTCCCGCAAGGGCGAATTAGACTCCAGATGGGTGGGACCTTGGATCGGCCCACCATTTGGGGGAGCATGCGCTACGGCTCCCATGGCAATGACTTCAACGTACTTTATTTCGAGGGTGGAGTGCGGCAGCCGCCTGAGGATCGCCGCAAACAGGCCGCGGCGCTCAGATCGAAGCGTCCGAGTGCCACGGCATTCCAACAAAAGGTAACGTTGCGGGATGTTCCTCGACAGGGCTACTACGAGCCGGGAGAGCGGCCGAAGGGCGGACGGCCACTTCTGGAGTATCTCCGTCAACTCGCCGCACAAACGGATTTGCCGATAGTTGCAGATTGCGATTACAAGAGTAAAGAGCAAGATAGGGACAGTATGTGGCTACGTCAGCAATGGTGGTTGGCTAGCGACATCGTGGATCGGCCGTTGGCCGAGGCACTGGATCTTCTTTGTGCTGATTTCGAATATGAGTGGCAGTTTCAGGATGGAGTATTGCTGTTGTGGCAAAAGCGGTGGTATCAGGAGCGGTCAGATAGAGCCTACGTTTATGCGCCTAAAAGGATTCCCGAAGGGCCAAAATGAACTCGTCGGTAATGTAGTGATTCGCGAGGCGCGGTTGGATACTACCATTCCACCTCCCGGGATATGGTGCCTAATCCCTGTGATTTTATCCCGCCTCCGGCACCTGGCATGCCGAGCACAGCCGCAGCTCGGCTTGATGCTGTCACGGTTGCGGAGATCCGCCAGGGACTTGGCTTCTTCGATCCGGGAGACCCGCCCTACCTCGCCCAGGCACCGCCGGGAGTCGACGAGGAATAGAAAGGAATGCTTCGGCCGCGGACGTACTACGAGCCGCTCCCGGACGGCGGAAATGCACTCCTGGCAAAGGAAAAGGCTTCGTCTCTTCCCACCCTTGCCGCTGCCCACGAGCAAGCGTCGTTCTTTGATATCAATATCTGTAATCTGCAGATCGAGTAGCTCCTGGCGACGTATACCCGAGAAGATCAGCTCTGAGAGGAGCGCCCGGACGGCAACAGTGGTTGAACACGGTCCGACAGTTCATCGGGAACCTGCCAACCATCATTACCTGCTACTATGCCCATCTATTTCCTCTGCCTCCTGTAGGCAGAGTTTACCAAACGAACATTTTCGGATTCGAGTTTTCAATTCGGATAGGGTCTTAACTCAAAGCTGGCCGATAAGACTGACCCGCGGGCCAAGGCCGGGTGCTTGGTTTGCGTACACTTCCGGGCGAGGTTCACGAGAAGAGACGATACATTAGCTTCTCGACTGCCGCTCAGCTCTGCGCCAAGTTTAGCGGCGGTAGCCCTGGAGGATGTAACCGCGAGTGAGCAGCCACTCGCGAGGGTACTCGGCAAGTTGGGCGGCGATTTCGGGGGTGAGCGAGTCCTTACCCTCCGGCACGTAGCGCGGGTCCCGATCGCGGAGGCGGTACTGGTGGTCGTGGCCCAGGACCCGCAGGTGGGCGAAGGCCGGCGAGTATGCCCCGGTGATGGCGGTGGGCGTGGCGCGGTTCAGGCAGGGGTGATACGGACCGCCGCGCAGGTGGCCCCAGGGCATGCGCCGGCTCTCTTGCTCGCCTTTATAGTGGCCGGACCAGGAGTAGAAGTTGTGCCACTCCAGGTCGATGGCGCCGCCGGGTTTCAGCACGCGGGCCATCTCCCCGGCAAACGGCTCCAGGGGGAGCGGCAGTTCTTGGAGTACGGCGTTGGAGATGACGCAGTCGAACGCACCTTCGTCGAAGGGGAGGCGGCTGCCGTCGTAGCGTACGATGCGGTAGTCGGCATGCCGCACGGGGATGGCGGCCTGCTGCTGGAGGTGCCGGTAGTAGTGCTTGGCCTGGGCGTATTCCAGGACGGCCGCGGCGGCTCCGCCGGGCTTGCGCAGTCCCCCACCGGCGGCGATGGCGGAGGGCAGGCCGTCCCGGAAGGAAGGTCCTACGTCGACACCCACGATCTCTTTCACGTCTTTCTGAAGCAGGATGAGCAGCGGGTAGGTGAAGCCACAGCCGAAGTCGAGCACGCGCACGGACGGGAGCGCGGGCCCGAACAGCTCCTGCAGCCGCGCTTTCAGGGCGCGGTAGACCGTGTGATAGTCGTGCTCGGCACGGGAAGCAGCGCCACTCCGGGCACGGGCAGCTTGACGAGCGAGGGCGAGGACACGGTTCAAAGCAAGGAACTCCGGCGAAGCGTGGGGTGACGCTTTCATCTACCCCGCAGCTTGCCGGGTTTACACCTGCTTCCCGGGTTTGGGTGGTTATGCGAGTGGGAGCCGGTTCGGGTTCGAAGGCGGAGGGATGCGTGGGTCTTGTTTGGGGTTACTACTTTCGGGGTTACCCGCTTGCCCTGGTCACCCCTACCCGCTGTGCGGGTATCCCGGGGAGTCGCAACGGGAGCGCTGGGGCGGCTTTTCTCTCGGGTGTACCCCCGCGCCCACCCACTGCGTGGGTACCCGACCCCGCGCAGCCCTCCCGCGCCGGAGGGGCCCTCCGCTCGCCCTTCACGCCCCTCTAAAGCGGGGCTAGCGGGCGGCTGTGGGCCTACCGTACCACTGCCGACTTCCCGCGCTACAGAGTGGGAACCGTTCCGGAGGTTACATCACGGGCTGCGCGGGGCGCCGTCGAGCGACTCCCCCCCACCCGCTGCGCGGGTACCCGGGGAGTCACAAGGGGAGCGCTTTGCGCTCTCTGGTGGAGCATTGCAGGCTCTTTGGGGTCTCGGGTGTATGGAGGGCGGAGCAAAAAATGGGAGCGGACATCCGTCCGCTCCCCAGGGGTAGAGTGTGACCCCGGCCCACGTCGGGGTTATTGAAGCTGCAGGGAATCGAGGCTGAGCGGCTTCTGCGCGGTGCTGGCCCAGATCTTGATGGATGACAGGGAGCCGGTAGTCGCTTTGAGCGCGGCGAGCGGTATGGAATAGGTGCTCCAGGCGTTAGCGAGGGGGGTGCCGCCGTAGCTGGAGAGGGCCACGCTGGGCTGCCACGTGCCGTTTATGCAGAGCCGGACGTAAAGCTGTTGGCCGCCGGCGGTGCCGCCGTGCACCAGTACCTTGAGCGCACTCTTGCCGGAGAGCGGGATGTCGCTGCCGGTGAACCGGAGGAAGCCGCCGGCGCCGGACAGGGTGACTCCTGCGGCTCTGGCGCCCTCGGCGACCGGCGCCGTGGAGGTTAGGTTGTAGCTGCAGCGGCTGCTGCTGACCTTCCAACCGGCACGGAGCGTGTCGGTGTAGATCCCTTCGCCGGTGCCGGTGGGAGGCACCGGGTTCTGGGTTCCGCCGCCGCCCGTGCTGCCGTAAGGCTGCTCGTAGCAGCCCAGGTCTGGGTTCGGGCCCTGGGGGCGGGCGGTGCCGTTTTTGTCCGTTTGGAGGAGCGGGTAGCCCGCGTCCAGGGCCGTCGATCCAGCGGCCGGGTGGAAGTCCGCCGTCAGCGCCGGGACGCCGGAGAGGGAGTTGAGGTCGTTCCCGCTGGAGTTTTGCCAGGCAGCGAGCGCCTGGGTGGTGAGGCCGGAGCCGGCGAGCGCGTTGTAGTTGGAGCGGATGGAGGTGTTGAGCGAGAAGACCGGACCGCCACCGGCGGCAATGATGTTATTCGCTACTTCGATCCCGGTGCAGCCGGCGGAGGCCAGGAGGCCGTAGCGCCCCTGGTTGGCGGCGAAGAGGAGGGTGTTGTGGTAGACGCGGTCGTTCTTGCAGGCGTAGCTGGCGCCCGCGCCGTCGTCCCACATACCGATGCCGCCGGCGAGGTTTCCGTAGATCAGGTTGTTGGCGATGAGGGAGTCTTGCACCCCCATCAGGTGGATCGCCGCGCCGCCTTTGCTGCCGCAGCCGTAGATCGTGTTCCCGATCACCTGCACGTCTTTGGAGAGGCCGTCTTGTCCTGGATCGGAGGCCACGGGCGAGGGTTGGACCGCATTGATCTGGATGCCGCACGCCGGGTTGCCGTAGCTGCGATTGTTGAGCATCCGCAGGCGGTCCCCGGATTGGGAGAGGTAGAAGCCGTGGTAGCCGTTGTTGGCGGCCACGCAGTTCTCCACCAGCACGTCTGAACAGTTGCCGGTGAGGAGCCCATCGCCCACGTTGTTTGCGAACTCGCAGTTGCGGATCGTAAGACCCTGGGTGAGCGCGGCGAAGAGCCCTTTGCGCTTGCATTTGCGGAGCTTCAGGTTCTCCAGGGTGATCCCGCTGGTTTCCGAGACGGTCAGCCCATCCCGTTGGGATGAGCTGGAGCCGTCCAGGATCACTTCCCCTTCGCCACGGAGGGTGACGTTGGGAACATCCACCCATCCGCCGGCCACGTAGGTGCCGGAGCGGAACAGCAGGGTGTCGCCAGAGCGGAGCGCGGAGAGCGCCCGCTGGACGGTGAGGAACGGCGCGGAGGTGCCGTTAGCGGAGTCGCTGCCGGCCGGAGAGACTGTGTAGGTAGTCGCGGAAACCGGTCCCGCCGCGCAGAGCGCGGCGAGCCCCAGGAGGCTCCTGAGCTGCATTTTTTGTTACCCCTTGATCAGCCAGTGCTCGGCGGCAGTTACCTGCCTGCCGGGCTCCGGAGCCCGCTGCTTTTGCGCGGGATTACTGGCCGGCTTCCGACCGCGATCCGTCCTTCAGCGTGCGTGACGCGCTGGGGAATCGACTGATCGAAGGTAGCTCGACCGTGAGCTCGAGGGCTCAACTCCGGACTTGATTTAGATGTCGGGGTTATACCAAGCGAACTATAGGTGAGTTAGGACTCCTTTTTTTTCTCGGGCCTCCGGAGAGGCCCCGAGGGTGCGGCGAGGGTGGGGATTTCCCTACCCTCGAAGGCGCCCTGTGGTAGTTGGCCCTGGCGGGCCGGGCTGGAATTGGTGGCTGGAGAGGGACTTTGTTCGGGCTTCACTCACGCCACCCAAAGTACGGCAGGACGCCAGGGGGTGGAACTCCGCTGGCTACATCAGAGTCGCCCAGGGGGCTCTCAGGAGGCGAGAGGCTAGAGTTCCTGGCGGAGGGTTGCCAGAGTCCCGGTAGGGTGCGGCTGGTCGTACGAAGTAGCCGCCCAGATCCCCGGTGTGGTGAGGATCTGGGCGGCCGATTGTTGCGGCAGAACGGGACGGCTGCCTACTCGACGCGGATGAAGTCGAGGTAGGCTTTCTGCTGCTTGGTGCCGGCGAAGAACTTGATGCCGGTGAGGTTACCGGAGGTGGCCTGGAGGTCGGCGAGCGGGATGGTGTATTCCTTCCAGCCGTTCGCCACGGGCAGCCCGCCGTACTGGGAGAGGTTGAGGCTGTTCGCCTGCTTCACGCCGTCGACGATGGAGCGAACGCGGAGCTGTTGACCGCCCTTCGTCCCCCCGTGGATGGAGAACTTCACCGAGGTCTTCCCCGCTACCGGCAGGCCGGTGCCGGACAGTTCCACGTAGCCGTCCGTGCCGGTGACCTGGAGCGAGATCGACTTCTGGCCCTGCGCTACGGGGTTGGTGGCGGTGAGGGTGACGCTGGCGCGGGCCTTTCTGGAGGTCCAGGCGGAGCGGAGCTGGTCGTCGTAGATGACGGAGCCGCCGGTAGAGGGGTTAGTGGTGGCGGTGGCGGTGAAATTCACGCCGGTGCGGTTGGCGGAGATGGTTACCGACTGCGGCGCGCTGAGGGTATAGCCGGTCTTGCTGGCCGTGAGCGTGTAGGTGCCGGCGATGACCTGGGAGAGGGTGTAGGTGCCGTCCGTCGCCGTGAGGGCGCTCTGACCGCCGCCGGCCACCAGCACGCCCGCCAGGCCGGTGCCGGAGAGGGTGACCTTCCCACTGATGGTGTAGGTCTGGACCGTAGTCGCGGCCGGAGTGGCGCCGGCGGAGGCGCTCTGGGCGCTCTCGGTGCCGCCGCCGGTGGCGGTGACGCGGTACCAGTAGGTGGTGCCGTTGGTCAGCCCGGTATCGGCGTAGGTGGCCGCGGCGATCGCGCTGCTGGTGCGCTTGGAGTAAGTGCCGTTCTGGGAGGTGCTGCGGTAGACGTAGTAGCCGGACGCGCCCGCCACCGTGTTCCACGCGAGGGTCACGCGGGCATCGCCGCCGGTCGCCACGAGGCCGGTGGGTGCGGAGAGTGTTGTGCCTCCTCCCCCACCGCCGCCATACGGCTCCTCATAGCAGCCGAGGTCCGGGTTGGGGCCCTGGGGGCGGAGGTTGCCGTTCTTGTCCGTTCCCAGCACCTGGGTGCCTGCATCCCGCGCGGCGGATCCGGCGGCCGGGTGGAAGTCGCTCGTCAGCGTCGGCACGCCTTCCAGGGAGTTCTGGTCGTTGCCGCTGCTGCTGCGCCAAGCTGCAAGGGAGCTGCCGTTGGCGATGCTGCCGCCGGAGAGGCAGTTGTAGTTGGAGCGGACGGTGGCGCTGGTATCGAAGGCCGGACCGGAGCCGCAGGCGATGATGTTATTCATCACCTCATTGCCGGTGCAGCCGGAAGCGACCTGCACCCCGTAGCGGCCCTTCCCGTTCTGGAAGAGGACGGTGTTGTGGTAGAAGCGGTTGTTCTTGGAGCCGTAGCTGGATCCGGCGCCATCGTCCCACACCGCGATCCCGCCCGCGAGGTTGTTGTAGAGGAGGTTGTTGGCGATGAGGGAGTTCTGAACCCCCATCAGGTTGATTGCCGAGCCGCCCTTGCTGCCGCAACCGGAGATGGTGTTTCCCTCGATGGTGCAGTTCTTCGAGAGGCTGTCGGAGGCGGGGTCGCTGCTGGGACTCCCCTGGATTGCGTTGATCTGGATGCCGCAGCTCTGGTTGCCGGTGAAGGTGTTGTTGCGCGCCACCAGGTTGTCGCCGGACTGCGAGAAGTAGAGGCCGTGGTAGCCGTTATTGGAGGAGGTGCACCCCTCGACCAGCACGTTGGACGTGTTGCCGGTGAGGATGCCATCGCTCACACAGCCGGTGACGGTGCAGTTCCGCACGGTGAGCCCGTTGGTGAGGGTGACGAACAGCCCCTTGCGGCGGCAGTTGCGGAGGGTGATCCCTTCCACCGTGATCCCGCTGGTCTGCGAGAAGCTCAAGCCGTCGTCTCGGGTGGCGCTGGCGCCGTCGAGGATGACGGTTCCCTCCCCCCGGATGGTGATGTTCTTCTTGGTGATATACGCACCGGCCGCGTAGGTACCCGCCCGGAGAGTGATCGTGTCGCCGTCCCGGAGGAGTCCGGCGGCCTTTTGAAGAGTCTTGAACGGCGCGAGGAGGCCGTCGGCGCTGTCGCTCCCGGTAGGCGCGACGATGTAGGAAGACGCGGAAGCTGGTCCGGCCGCGCACAGCGCGACCAGCGCCAGAAATGGCCAATGGCGCATCACTTACCCCTTTTTGATCAGCCAGTAGGCCGGGATTGCAGTCCAAGCCGGCAGAACGATCACTCGCCCGGTGAGGGCTGGCCGTCCTTGCAGTTGTTTGGCAGGAGTTCGCGGGGTGCGGATGCGGCGATAGGGCCGTTACCGCTGTCCCAGATAGGGCTGGGACTCCCGGCTCCTGTCCGGTTGCTTTGCGTGTTAACCTTGAGTATCGGCCACATAGCAGCCGGGCTTTAGCTGTACAAAGGGTGAAGTGCTGCTGCACCGAAAGTGCTAGCGCAAAGGGGGACAGGGGTAATGGGCGTTGGGCGTTAGGGAAGGGCCGGGGTCAGGGGATGGGTTTCGGAGGCGGATGCGAGGCGGGGCCGGCGGTCCCACGCTACGGGAGGCGGGAATGCTTTTCCGCGCAACGAGGCGCCCTGGGGCCATAGAGCCCGGGGCAGCCCGTGAACCAATCCCCGGTCTGGTGCCCGCGCCGTACCGCGGGAAGTTGGCAACGTTACGGTAGCCCGCAGCCGCCCGCTAGTGGAGCCGGGGCGTTTTTCCCCGGCGGAGCGCGGGTACCTACGCAGTGGGTGGGCGAAGCGGAGGGCCCTCGTCGCGGGAGGGCTGTCCCGGGTGACCAGGGCACGGGGGGCAGCCTCGGACGAGGTAGTCTCCACCGTTGCAGGTATTTCCCCAGCCGGGCGCTCTTGGCGATTACGGGTAAAAACACGAAAGCCAGGCCGCGACGGAGCGCCGGCCCTACGGGAGGCGGGAGATGTCCGAATTTGCGGTAGGTGGCCGTGGGGAGCGGCGCGGCTATTTGGGGAGGGTGGCCAAGGAGGCGTCGAAGAGGGCGTCGAAGGCGAGGGCCCAGGGTGGGCGGAGGAAGCCGAGGGCGCGGACGTCTTCGAACCAGTAGCTGAAGGGCGAGTAGCGGGAGTAGGCCCCGCCTCCCAGGACGCGGCAGAGGCGGCCGAGGAGCGACTCGGCCAACTCCGCGATGGCGAGCTTGCCGCAGCGTACGGCGAGGGGCGTACCGGCTTCCGCTTCCACGGCGCGGAGCATGCCTTCGTACGCCTGGTCGATGAGCCAGCTCTCGATTTCGGCGCGGCTCCATTCCACCTGCTCGTACGGACGCAGGGTGCCGGCGCGTCGGATAAGCTGGTGGCGGGCGGTCTGCATCGCGACCTGCGCGACACCGACCACGACCGCGGCGAAGAAGCAGCTGACGGCGCCGCCGCAGGCCCGCTGGATGCCGAGCAGGTTGTCTTCCCACGCGAAGCGCTCCGCGGGGAACTGCTCGAAGCGGAAGGCGTGGCTCTGGGTGGCGATCATACCGGCGCCGTCCCACTCAGCGAGCAGGTGCATTCCGGTGGTGCCGTCCCAGGGAGTGTCTCTTACATGTAAGAAGAACCAGTCGGGAGCGGTGGCATCCGTGGGAAGGGCGGAGGTCAAGACGTACGACGCGATGCCGGAGCCGCTGCCGAAGTGCTTCTGGCCGGTGATCCGGTAGCGAGCCCCCTCGCCCTCCGGCGCTGCTGTAGTACGGGTGCGGGCCACGTCCCCGCCGCTACCGGGCTCGGAGGTGATGGTCCCCCACCAGGCGCCTTCCCGGACGCTCTCCCACACGCGCCGCTGCTGCGCCGCCCAGGCGCGAGAGTAGGGCTCCGGGGCATTTGGGGACGCGAGCCAGAACGCCAGCACGGAAGGGTGCATCGCCGCGACCAGTGCCAGCGAGGAATCCCCGTGCGCCAGCGCGAGCAGCGAATCGCAGATGCCGCGGGTGGACTGGGGCACGCTCAACCAGGAGCCGCCATGTTCAGTGGGTACGGCCAGCAGCGGAAAGCCGGTGGCCGCGAGCTGCGCAAAGTCAGCCGCGTCTAGCGATCGCCGCCGCTGCCGTTCCGGTCGTCCGGCGGCGAACCGATCCCCCAGTTCCCGGACCGCGTGGGTTATGTCTTCCGTCATTCTGCATCCTCCCGCAATCGGGGTTGCCGCCGGGCTCTCCGGAAACCTCCTCGGTCCGGTCGCCGCCGCCGATCAGACCCTGGGAACGAGCCCGGATTCTCTACTTGAATAGTTGATAGTAAACATTAGATAATCTGCTGGCTTCTCTGGCCCGGGGTCCCCGCACCTCAGGGGATCGATCGAGCTGTTCGCTTGCCGATACAGCAATTCGTGTTTGTGCTCCGGAAAAGGTGGGTAGCCAAATAAGCTACGTTTGCTCTTGGCCGGAACTGCTCTCTGTACCCGCGGCTTCCGACGGTCTCCCCGCCCTTTTTACAGCGGGAGGGCGTCCCAAGCTGTAGCTGCCCCGCCTTCTTTTCCAATCGTTCTCGTAAAGCGGTGAGCCCCTGCGGCGACCTGCACGTACGGGACCGCATTCCGTGCTTAACCGGTAGGATTCAAGAATCATGCGCGCCGAACCGGCTGCCCCTGATACCCTCGACCCCAGGTTGCTACTCAACGTCCTCCTGAAGGTGAAGAAGGGGGACTTCTCCGCCCGGATGCCTGTCGACGCGACGGGGATGGTGGGCAAGATCTACGACGCCCTGAACGATGTCATCGGCCTCAACGAGGGCATGTGCGCCGAGTTAAGCCGGGTGAGCACGGTCGTTGGCAAAGAGGGTAAGACCACGCAGCGCGCCAACCTGGAGGGCGCCGCCGGTTCCTGGCTGGCCTCCGTCAACGCGGTGAACGACCTGATCGTCGACCTCGTGCAGCCGACCACCGAGGTGGCGCGCGTTATCACCGCGGTCGCCAATGGGGACCTCTCGCAGTCGATGGCCCTCGACATCGACGGGCGGCCGCTGACCGGAGAGTTCCTCCGCACCGCCAAGACCGTCAACACGATGGTCGATCAGCTCAACGCCTTCGCCTCCGAAGTAACCCGTGTGGCCCGGGAAGTAGGAACGGAAGGGAAGCTGGGTGGCCAGGCGCAGGTGAAGGGCGTCTCCGGCACCTGGAAGGACCTCACCGATTCCGTAAACTCGATGGCCTCTAACCTGACGGGCCAGATGCGGAACATCGCCGAGGTGACCACCGCCGTGGCTAACGGCGACCTCTCCAAGAAGATCACGGTGGACGTGCGCGGGGAGATCCTGGAGCTGAAGAACACCATCAACACGATGGTCGATCAGCTAAACGCTTTTGCTTCCGAAGTAACCCGCGTGGCCCGCGAAGTAGGAACGGAAGGCAAACTCGGTGGCCAGGCAGATGTAAAGGGGGTCGCAGGCACCTGGAAGGACCTCACCGATTCCGTAAACTCGATGGCCAGTAACCTGACCGGCCAGGTGCGAAACATTGCCGAGGTGACCACGGCCGTTGCTAATGGCGACCTCTCGAAGAAGATCACGGTCGACGTGCGCGGGGAAATCCTGGAGCTGAAGGACACCATCAACACGATGGTGGACCAGTTGAACGCCTTCGCCAGTGAAGTAACCCGCGTGGCCCGGGAAGTAGGAACGGAAGGGAAGCTGGGCGGCCAGGCCGACGTGAAGGGGGTTGCAGGCACCTGGAAGGACCTGACCGACTCCGTAAACTCGATGGCCTCCAACCTGACGGGCCAGGTGCGAAACATTGCCGAGGTGACCACGGCCGTTGCTAATGGCGACCTCTCGAAGAAGATCACGGTGGACGTGCGCGGGGAGATCCTGGAGCTGAAGGACACCATCAACACGATGGTTGATCAGTTGAACGCCTTCGCTTCCGAAGTAACCCGCGTGGCCCGCGAAGTAGGTACGGAAGGAAAGCTGGGTGGGCAGGCGCAGGTCCGCGGGGTCTCGGGGACCTGGAAAGACCTCACCGACTCGGTCAACTCGATGGCGAGTAACCTGACCGCCCAGGTCCGTAACATCGCCGAGGTGACCACCGCAGTCGCCACGGGTGACCTCTCCAAGAAGATCACGGTGGACGTGCGCGGGGAAATCCTGGAGCTAAAGAACACCATCAACACGATGGTGGACCAGTTGAACGCCTTCGCTTCGGAAGTAACCCGCGTGGCCCGGGAAGTAGGAACGGAAGGGAAGCTCGGTGGGCAGGCAGATGTAAAGGGGGTCGCAGGCACCTGGAAAGACCTCACTGACTCCGTAAACTCGATGGCCAGTAACCTGACGGGCCAGGTGCGAAACATCGCCGAGGTGACCACCGCGGTGGCTAACGGTGACCTTTCCAAGAAGATTACGGTCGAAGCGCAAGGCGAAATCCTGGAGCTGAAAAACACCATCAACACGATGGTGGACCAGTTGAACGCCTTCGCTTCGGAAGTAACCCGCGTGGCCCGGGAGGTAGGAACGGAAGGAAAACTCGGCGGCCAGGCCGACGTGAAGGGGGTTGCAGGTACCTGGAAGGACCTGACGGACTCCGTAAACTTCATGGCCTCGAACCTTACCGGCCAGGTGCGAAACATCGCCGAAGTCGCCACTGCTATCGCCAACGGGGACCTTTCCAAGAAGATCACGGTCGACGTGCGCGGGGAGATCCTGGAGCTGAAGAACACCATCAACACGATGGTCGATCAGCTCAACGCCTTCGCTTCGGAAGTTACCCGCGTGGCCCGGGAAGTAGGAACGGAAGGCAAGCTGGGTGGCCAGGCCGAGGTGAAGGGGGTCGCCGGAACCTGGAAAGACCTCACCGACTCCGTAAACTCGATGGCCTCCAACCTGACGGGCCAGGTGCGAAACATCGCGGACGTTACTACCGCGGTGGCTAATGGCGACCTTTCGAAGAAGATCACAGTCGACGTGCGCGGGGAAATCCTGGAGCTGAAGAACACCATCAACACGATGGTGGACCAGTTGAACGCCTTCGCTTCGGAAGTTACCCGCGTGGCGCGGGAAGTAGGAACGGAAGGGAAGCTGGGTGGCCAGGCGCAGGTGAAGGGCGTCTCCGGCACCTGGAAGGACCTGACCGACTCCGTAAACTCCATGGCCAGTAACCTGACGGGCCAGGTGCGAAACATCGCCGAAGTGACCACCGCTGTGGCTACGGGTGACCTTTCCAAGAAGATCACAGTCGACGTGCGCGGGGAGATCCTGGAGCTGAAGAACACCATCAACACGATGGTGGACCAGTTGAACGCCTTCGCCTCGGAAGTAACCCGCGTGGCCCGGGAAGTAGGAACGGAAGGGAAACTCGGCGGCCAGGCGGACGTCCGCGGGGTCTCGGGTACCTGGAAGGACCTGACGGACTCCGTAAACTCGATGGCCAGCAACCTGACCGCCCAGGTGCGAAACATCGCAGACGTGACTACCGCAGTCGCTACGGGTGACCTTTCGAAGAAGATCACAGTAGATGTTCGCGGAGAGATCCTGGAGCTGAAGAACACCATCAACACGATGGTGGACCAGTTGAATGCCTTCGCCTCCGAAGTAACCCGCGTGGCCCGCGAAGTAGGTACGGAAGGAAAGCTGGGCGGCCAGGCCTACGTGTCGGGGGTCGCCGGAACCTGGAAGGACCTCACCGATAACGTAAACTTCATGGCCTCGAACCTGACCAGCCAGGTGCGAAACATCGCCGGTGTGACCACCGCCGTTGCCAATGGAGACTTGACCAAGAAGATCACGGTCGAGGCGAAGGGCGAGATCCAGGAGCTGAAAGACACCATCAACACGATGGTGGATCAGCTGAACGCGTTTGCCAGTGAAGTAACCCGCGTGGCCCGCGAAGTAGGTACGGAAGGGAAGCTGGGTGGACAGGCCGAGGTGCGGGGGGTGGCCGGGACCTGGAAGGACCTCACCGACTCCGTAAACCAGATGGCCTCCAACCTCACCGACCAGGTCCGCGGTATTGCCCGGGTCGTGACCGCCGTCGCCAACGGAAACTTGAAGCAGAAGCTCGTGCTCGAGGCGAAGGGCGAAATCGCCGAGTTGGCCGAAACGATCAACGCCATGATCGACACCCTGGCCACCTTCGCGGACCAGGTAACCACCGTGGCCCGCGAAGTAGGTAACGAAGGGAAGCTGGGCGGGCAGGCCAGCGTCCCCGGTGCGGCCGGCACCTGGAGGGACCTGACGGACAACGTAAACCGGTTGGCCGCCACCCTGACTACCCAGATCCGAGCCATCGCCGACGTGGCCACCGCCGTAACCGCAGGCGACCTGACGCGGTCCATTACGGTTGAAGCGGCCGGAGAGGTTGCGGCGCTCAAAGACAACATCAACGAGATGATCCGCAACCTGCGTGACACGACGCGGATCAACACGGAACAGGACTGGCTGAAGACCAACGTGGCCCGGTTCACCCGCATCCTGCAGGGGCAGCGGGACCTGATCAACGTGTCGCAGCTGATCCTCTCCGAGCTTGCGCCGCTCGTCTCGATGCAGCACGGCGTCTTCTTCCTGAACGACAGCACGGAGCAGGAGCCACTTCTGAAGCTGCTGGCCAGCTACGGCTACCAGGAGCGCAGGTCGCTCTCCAACCGGTTCCGGCCGGGCGAGGGTCTCGTGGGCCAATGCGTGCTGGAGAAGCAACGCATCCTGCTCACCGAGGTGCCGGACGACTACATCAAGATCAACTCCGGCCTGGGGTCCGCCAGCCCGCGCAACATCGTAGTGCTGCCAGTTCTGTATGAAGGAGAGGTGCTCGCCGTCATCGAGCTGGCGTCGTTCCAGCGATTCAGCGAGATCCACCTCACCTTCCTGGAGCAGCTCACCGAATCGATCGGGATCGTGCTCAACTCCCTCCAGGCGAACATGCGGACGGAAGAGCTGCTCAAGCAGTCCCAGTCCCTCACCCTGGAGCTGCAGAACCAGCAGCACGAGCTGCAGGAGACCAACAAGCGGCTGGAACAGCAGGCCGCCTCGCTCCGCGCCTCCGAAGAGCTTCTGCGCCAGCAGCAGGAAGAGCTGCAGCAGACTAACGAAGAACTGGAAGAGAAAGCGCAGCTCCTCTCCGAGCAGAACCGCGAGGTCGAGCGCAAGAACTTGCAGATCGAGCTGGCGCGGCAGGAACTGGAAGAGAAGGCCGAACAGTTGGCCCTCACCTCCCGCTACAAGTCGCAGTTCCTCGCGAACATGTCGCACGAGCTGCGCACGCCGCTCAACAGCATGCTCATCCTCTCGCGGCTGCTGTCCGAGAACACGGAGGGCAACCTCACCGTGAAGCAGGTGGAGTACGCCAGCACGGTCCACAGCTCCGGGAACGACCTCCTCGCGCTCATCAACGAGATCCTCGACCTGGCGAAGATCGAGTCCGGGACGATGGAGGTGCACCCCACCGAAGTCTCCTTCGCGTCCCTGCAAGACTACGTGGAGCGCAACTTCCGCGAGGTGGCGCAGGACCGGGCGCTGGACTTCGGCATCGAGCTGGGCGAGAACATGCCCGCCACGGTGACCACGGACGCGCAGCGCCTGCAGCAGGTGCTCCGCAACCTCCTCTCCAACGCCTTCAAGTTCACCGAAGAAGGCCAGGTGCTGCTGCGGATGGACGCGGTCACCGAGGGTTGGAGCCGCGACAACGCGTCGCTCAACAATGCGTCCACGGTCATCGCGTTCTCGGTCATCGACAGCGGCATCGGCATTCCGGCCCACCGCCAGCGGATGGTGTTCGAAGCGTTCCAGCAGGGAGACGGCACCACCAGCCGCAAGTATGGCGGCACGGGTCTCGGCCTCTCGATCAGCCGCGAGATCGCCGGACTGCTGGGCGGCGAGATCCGGCTGGTGAGCACGCCGGGCGAAGGCAGTACCTTCACCCTTTACCTGCCGCAGAGTTACACGCAGACGCCGCGCTCTCGCGCCATCACCTTCTCCGAGCGCCTCAGTGAGAGCCTCGGCGGCGGAGATGGAAGCGGCGGCGGACGGGGTGCTTCGTCGGAGCTGATGCCGCAGACGGCGGAAGAAGCCGTGGCTGCCGCGGCCTCCGCGAGCGCGACCGCAACCGCGATCCGGTCCACCGCGCTCGATCCGGAGCTGAGCCACGCGAGCGACGTGGCGGACGACCGCAGCGAGATCAAGCCGGACGACCAGGTGCTCCTCATCGTGGAAGACGACCCGGCGTTCGGGCGTATCCTGCTGGACCTGGCCCGGGAGAAAGGCTTCAAGGGCGTGGTGAGCGCCAGCGGAGAATCGGTGCCCGCCCTGGTGCGCCGCTACCGGCCGCACGCGATCACGCTGGACATCCGGCTCCCGGATATGGACGGCTGGGCGGTGCTGGACCGGCTGAAGCACGATCCGGAAACGCGTCACATTCCGGTCCACATCATTTCCGCGACGGACGAACGGCTGCGCGGCCTGCGGCAGGGGGCCATTGCCCACCTGAACAAGCCGGTCACCAAGGAAGGGCTGGACGAGGCGCTCTCGAACATCAAGCACTTCATCGAGCGCCGGGTCCGAAAGCTCCTCGTGGTGGAGGATGATGAGGTGCAGCGCCTCAGCATCACCGCGCTGATTGGCAATGGCGACGTGGAAACGGTGGCCGTGGGCTCCGGAAGGGAAGCACTGGAGCAACTGCGAAACGACCAGTTCGACTGTATGGTGATCGACCTGGGCCTGCCGGACATGCCGGGCCTGGAGCTGATCGAGACCGTGCGCAACGAGCTGGGCCGATCCGACCTCCCAATCATCATCTACACCGGGAAGGACCTCACCCGGAAGCAGGAGACGGAACTGAAGCGGATGGCCGACACGATCATCGTGAAGGACGTCCAATCGCCGGAGCGGCTGCTGGATGAGACCACCCTCTTCCTGCACCGGGTGCAAGCGCACCTCCCGGCCCGGCAGCGCCAGATCCTGGAGCAGGCCCGCCAGACCGATCCGGTGCTCACCGGGAAGAAGGTCCTGGTGGTGGACGACGACGTCCGGAACATCTTCGCACTCACCAGCCTGCTGGAACGGCACCAGATGGAGGTGGTCTACGCCGAAAACGGCAAAGACGCCGTGGAACTGCTGCAGAGCACCCCGGGCGTAGACGTAGTGTTGATGGACGTGATGATGCCGGAGATGGACGGCTACGAGACGACCCGCACCATCCGCAAGGAGCGGAAGCTCAAGTCGCTGCCGATCATCGCGCTAACGGCGAAGGCGATGAAGGGTGACCGCGAGAAGTGTATCGAGGCGGGCGCATCGGACTACATCGCGAAGCCGGTGGATCCGGAACAACTCCTCTCACTGCTCCGGGTGTGGCTCTACAAGTAGACCTCTCTGGCAAAGGCCGGGAACCCAGGTTCCCGGCCTTCGTCTAACCCGGTTTAGAAGCAGCCGGGAATTGACTTGCGCGCACCAGTCAACTCGTCGGCGAAGCGCGTAGGGGAATGCAATTGACAATTGATAATTTCCAATTGTCAATTGTCAATTTCTCGTGCTCGAGAGCTGAGTTGGATGTAGCGCGGCGTCACTTCAAGTTTCTAGCAACCGTTACCTGGCCCCGGGTGGAGACGCGGGGTTTGGCCGGACTCAGGTTCCCAAGTATCCGATGGAGTCCGAAACCACCATAAATATTCTCGTCGTTGACGACCATGCGGAAAACCTCGTCACCTTGCGGGCGGTGCTCGCGGATGACCAGTACCACGTGGTCACCGCTACCTCGGGGATCGAGGCGCTGCGGTTTCTGCTGCACGAGGAATTCGCGGTCGTGCTGCTGGACGTCCAGATGCCGGAGCTGGACGGCTTTGAGACGGCGCATCTCATCCGCGCACGGGATCGGACGCGCCATACGCCGATCATCTTCCTGACGGCGATCAGCACGGACCGGACGCACGTGGCCCGGGGCTACTCCCTGGGCGCCGTTGACTACCTCTTCAAGCCGTTCGATCCGGAAATCTTGAAGGCGAAGGTCGCTTCCTTCGTGGAGCTCGCGCGGAAGACGCGGGAGCTGGAGGAGCAAGTCCGGCAGCGAGAGCTGGCGGAAGAAGAAGTGCGGGCACTCAACCAGCGGTTGGAAGAGCGGGTTACCGAGCGTACCCGCGCCCTGAAGAACGCCAACCGGGAACTGCGCAGCGAGATTGCCGAGCGGAAGCGCGCTGAAGAGGCCCGAGAAGGCCTGCTGCTGGCCCTGGTGGCCGGCGAAGAGCGGTACCGCGCCCTGGCGGACGCCATGCCGCAGCTCGTGTGGACCGCCACCGCGGACGGGGCCATGGACTACGTGAACGACCGCTGGGTGGAGTATACGGGGCTCTCGGCACCGGAATCGAACGGGTCCGGGTGGCTTGCCGCGCTGCATCCGGACGACGTGGCGCCGACGGTGGAGCGATGGAAGAGCACGGTGCAGTCCGGCCAGGTGTTCGAGCTGGCCTGCCGGTTCCGGCGCGCTTCGGACGGCATGTACCGGTGGCATCTCTCCCGGGCGTTCCCGCAGAAAGACGCGAGCGGCGGCATTTGCCGTTGGCTCGGGACCTGCACGGATATCGACGACCAGAAGCGGATCGAAGACTCGCTCCAATTCCTCGCCGAGGCCAGTAAGCTGCTGGCGCAGTCGCTGGATTACGAAGCCTCCCTCGCCCAGGTGGCCGGACTGGCCGTGCCCTGGTTTGCCGACTGGTGTTTTGTAGACCTCCACGACCACGACATGCCCCGGCGCCTCTCGATTACGCACATCGACCCGGAGCAGCAGCAAGTTGCCTGGGGCCTCTGGAAGGCGCAGCGCGAAGAAGACCGTCCGCTCCTTGGCCCGGCGATGGTGATGCAGAGCGGCCAACCGGAGTTATTGAACGAGATTTCGGACCCGCTGTTGGCCGCGTTGACCGGTGACACGGAGCTAGCTCGTGCCCGGAAGCTGGGCTTCTGCTCCTATATGTCGGTGCCGGTGCGAACCCGGGAACGGGTCATCGGCGTGTTCACCTTTGTTACTGCCGAGTCGCGACGCCAGTACGGTCCGGGTGACCTGGAGATCGCTGCGGACCTCGCGCTCCGGGTGGGATTTGCGCTGGAGAACGCGCGCCTCTTCCGGGAAGTACAGGATGCTGGCGCGGCAAAAGACCGGTTCCTGGCGATGCTGGGGCATGAGCTCCGCAATCCGCTGGCGCCGATCCGCAACGCCGTGGCGGCGATGCGCGTGCGTGGCGTGACGGACCCGGCGGTCGAACGCCACCGGGAGATCATCGAGCGCCAGGCCGGGCACCTGAACCGCATCGTGGACGATCTGCTGGACGTAGCCCGGATCACACAGGGCAAGATCGAGCTGCGCCGCCGTCCGGTCGATTTGGTAGAGGTCGTGCGACACTCGATCAATGGCATCTGGCCCTCAGTGCGGGAGCGGGGTCACCACCTGGAGATGGAGCTGGCGGCTGGCCCTATCTGGCTGGACGCCGACCCCACCCGCCTGGAGCAAGTGCTCACCAACTTGCTCACGAATGCGGTGAAGTACACCGGCGCCGGCGGCAAGATCTGGGTCAGCCTCCGCATTGAGGCGAACGCGGGCGAGGGCCGCCCGGATACCGCGGTAGTGACCGTACGTGACAGCGGCGTAGGGATTTCCGCCCAGGAGCTTCTGGGCATCTTCGAGCCGTTCGCGCAGGCGGAACGGGCGCCCGACCGCGCGCAGGGTGGGCTGGGGCTGGGGCTCACCGTGGTGCGAGACCTGGTGGAAATGCACGGCGGCCGGGTGGAGGCGCGAAGCGAGGGCGCGGGACGGGGCAGCGAGTTTGAAGTGCGGCTGCCGGTTTCCGGGCTTCCTCCGCAGGTCTGTGCAGCAGAAAAGACACCGGAGATGCCGGCCGTCTTCGGCGCCGTACCGGCCCGCGTGCTGGTGGTGGATGATAATCTGGATGCGGCGGAGACTCTGGCGGAACTGCTGTGTCTCTGGGGCTACGACGTGGAGACCGCCATGGATGGAGAGCGCGGCCTCGCGGCGGCCGAGCGGTTTGCTCCGGACCTGGTGCTCCTGGACATCGGGCTTCCCGGGATCGACGGGTACGAAGTCGCGAGGCGGCTGCGAAGGGCAGAGATGCCGGACGCGCCGCGAGGCCGAAATCCGGATCACTCCGAACGAGAGGGACTCCAGCCTCTTATCCTGGTGGCCGTAACGGGTTACGGACAGGCGGACGACCACCAGCGTTCCAAAGCGGCGGGGTTCGACTATCACCTGGCCAAGCCGGTCGATCCGGACAGCCTGCGGGAGTTGATCTCCCGGGAGTTGATCCGGCTACGGAAGAAGCCTTCCGAGCTAACCGGGAAAGGGGTACGGTGAGCGTGTGGGCGTGTGGGAGGGATTCCGCCTATGAGCCTGGCCGCCGGGTCCCGATAGTGGAGCGCACATCGGATACACCTACTGGTCCGGGAAGGTACAGCCGAGATCCCCCGGTGCCTCGGGATGACCTTTACGGTAGGCAGGCTATCGAGCGAATAGCATACGCTGCTCCCGGTAGCGTCATTCCGACGGCAGTAGGAATCTCGGTATGTGTTAGCGGGTCGGTACTCGCTCGGCCGTTAGATCCCGTGACGGGATCGTACATCGGACATACCTACGTGCCCGTTGGGGTATGGCTGGAACGAGATTTATCAAAATGCAAGCGGTCGAATAGGAAGCAACGATTAGGGCGCCTGGAATCGCGGTAGAACACTCCGATCATGAATGTACGCGGGATGACCTGGCGCGCCGGGTCGAATTGATGAGCATGACATTGTCAACCGGTGGCGAGGAGACGGCAGGCTCCTTTGAGCTAGATCTCTTGCTGGAAGCCGTTTACCGACGCTACGGGTACGACTTCCGCGACTACGCGCGCGCGTCGCTGCGGCGGCGGGTCCGAAACATCATGGAGGCGGAAGGGGTCCGCACCATGTCGGGCCTGCAAGAGCGCATCATCCACGAGCCGGCGAGCCTGGAGCGGTTCGTGCGCACCATGGCGGTCAACGTGACCTCCATGTTCCGGGACCCGCACTTCTTCCGGGTCTTTCGCGAGCGCGTGGTGCCGATGCTCCGCACGTATCCGTTCGTGCGGGTGTGGCACGCCGGCTGCTCGACCGGAGAAGAAGTCTACTCCATGGCGATCCTGCTCCAGGAAGAGGGGCTCTACGATCGGTGCCGGATCTATGCCACCGACATGAACGAATCCGTGCTAAAGCAGGCCAAAGAGGGCATTTTTCCGCTGGACGTGATGGATCGGTTCTCGCAGAACTACCGGGAATCGGGAGGACACAAGTCACTCTCCGATTACTACACCGCGGCCTACGGCAGCGCCATCTTCCGCGCCAACCTGCGGGAAAATGTCCTGTTCTCGCAGCACAACCTGGCCACGGATAGCTCGTTCAACGAGTTTAACGTGATTTTATGCCGCAACGTGATGATCTATTTCAAGAAAGATCTTCAGAACCGCGTGCACCGTCTGCTGCATGAAAGCCTCGCGATTTCTGGTATTCTAGGATTAGGGAACAAAGAAAGCCTCCAGTTCACGTCGCATGAGCGCGACTATGCGCAGTTGGAGTGCGGGACCAAGCTGTACCGGCGGATCAACTAGTGCCCTATCGATTGGTGGTGATCGGCACCTCGCTCGGAGGACTCACGGCCCTGGAAATCTTGCTGGCCCGGTTGCCGGCAGGCTTCCCGGTGCCGGTGGTGGTCGTCCAGCATCGCGACGTGCGCTCGCATAGCCTGACGATGATCCTGCAGCGCAGCACGCGGCTGCGGGTGCGCGAGCCGCAGGATAAGGACCCGTTCCTTCCCGGGACGGTCTACCTGGCGCCGCCCGACTACCACTTGCTCATCGAGGCCGAAGGGTACGCGCTCTCAACGGACGCGCCGGTGTGCTACGCGCGCCCCTCGATCGACGTATTGTTCGAATCCGCCGCCGAAGCGTTTCCCCGGGGTGTCATTGGGGTTATCCTGACCGGGGCGAGCAGCGACGGCGCCCAGGGAGCGGCTGCACTCAAGCGCGCAGGGGGGTACCTCATCGTTCAGGAACCATCCAGCGCGGAGTGCAGCGCCATGCCCGCCGCGACCCTGGAGGCGACGCAGGCGGACCAGGTGCTGCCGCTGGCTGACATCGCCGCTGCGCTGGTGAAACTGTGCGCGACAGGAGGAACGGGTGGTGTCTGAGGAGGTGAAGATCCTTCTCGTGGATGATCGGACCGAGAACCTTTTGGCGCTGGAGTCAGTGCTGGCAGGTCCTGGGCATTCGCTCGTTCGCGCGACGTCCGGGCGGGAAGCCTTGCGCCACCTGCTGCAAGAAGACTTTGCGGTCGTCTTGCTGGACGTCCATATGCCGGAGCTGGATGGCTTTGAGACGGCTGAGCTAATCCGCTCCCGCGAGCGCTCCCGGGATACCCCCATCATCTTCCTTACCGCCGACCGGGCGGATGAAACGTACATCACTCGCGGCTACTCCCTGCGCGCCGTGGACTACGTGATCAAGCCGTTCGATCCGGCGATCTTGCGCACGAAGGTCGCCGTCTTCGTGGAGCTTTCCCGCCGGGCGCAGGCGCTCCGCGAGGAAGTGGAGCAGCGCCGCGTGGCCGAGGAAGAGGTGCGCCGGCTGAACTCGGAGCTGGACCGCCGCGTGCGGGACCGCACCGCGGAGCTGACGGCCGCGAACCGGAAGCTGCGGAAGGAGATCGCCGAGCGGGAGCGCGCGGAAGAAGAGCGGACGCGCTTGCTCAAGCAACTCGAGCACGAGGGGCGCCGGAAAGACGAATTCCTGGCCGTTCTGGCCCACGAGCTGCGGAACCCCCTGGCGGCGATCAGCAACGCCCACTATGCGCTCAGCTGCCTGGTGGCCGAGAACCGCCAGGTGGAGCGCCTGCGGAGCGTGATCGGCCGCCAAACGCAGAAGCTCACGCGTTTGATCGACGACCTGCTGGACGTCTCGCGCATTACCCGGGGAAAGATCACGCTCCAGAAGGAATGGCTCACGCTCTCCCGGTTGATCCACGCCGCCGCGGAGACGTGCACTCCCCTCCTCCAGCAGCGCGAGCACCGCTTCACCCTGAATCTTCCGGAAGAGGAAGTCTGGATCTACGGAGATCCGACGCGGCTGGAGCAGGTGGTGGGAAACCTGCTTACGAACGCCGCCAAGTACACGGAGCCGCAAGGTTGGATCGAGCTGGAAGCCGTCGTGGAGCGCGCGCCACAGGGAGCCGCTCCCGTTTCGCTGGCCGCTCCCCTACTTCCGGGCGCTGCGCTTCCGGACACGGTCGTCGTCCGTATCCGCGATAGCGGGATCGGGATCGAGCGCGACTTACTGCCGCAGGTGTTCGACCCGTTCGTGCAGGCCGAGGAAGCCCGGGGGCGCGCGGAAGGCGGACTCGGCATCGGTCTCGCGCTGGTGCGCGACCTGATCCGGATGCACGGCGGCGACGTGCAAGCCTACAGCGAAGGCCTGGGCTGCGGCTCCGAATTTACGTTCCGTCTTCCAGCGTCTATAACGGACCCGGCGGATTCCGGGGTGCCAAAGTTGGATGATCCGGCTCCCGAATGCCTGGAGACGGGGGTGGCTTGAAGGAGATGCAGGGCTCCGCGTCCACCCGTGGGGTACCGCCGAGATCCCTCCCGGGGTCGGGATGACGTATGCGGGAGGACGCAGTCCATCCGCATGGCGTATTCCGCGCCCGCCGGCGTCATTCCGATGGTAGTGTGAATCACGGTGCCCTGCTCGGCTTCGCAACGAAAACGCCCGGTTCTTGGGCGAAACCAGCGGGCACTCCGCTACCTCTAAGCCAGCGGCCTTGCATTGCTGCGAGACAGAGGACGCATGAACGGCATCACGCCCCCCCATCGACATAACATCGGGATCTCCCGCCGCGAGCTCCTGCAGGTCGGCTACTCCGGCCTGCTGGGTTTGAGCATGGCTTCCGCCCTTCCCCTGGCCGGCGCGCGCGCGGCTGCGGGACGCACGGGGCGCGCGAAGTCGGTGATCCTCGTCTTCCTCACGGGCGGGCCGAGCCACCTGGACATGTTCGACCTGAAGCCGGACGCTCCCGCGGAGATCCGCGGTGCGTTCAAGCCGATCCCGACCAACGTCTCCGGCATCCAGATCTCCGAGCACCTCCCGGGTTTCGCGGCGCGCACGGACCGCCTGGCGATCGTCCGCTCGTTCGCGCATAAGAACAACGGACACCTGCCGGCGACCCACTGGGTGCTCACCGGCAAGGCGATGCCCGGCTTGCCGGTGGATTCGGGTGCCGACAAGATCCGCAGCCGTACGGACTGGCCCAGCTATGGCTCCGCGCTGGGTTATTTCCGGCCCCGCACGGACGGGATGCCCTCCGTGGTAAACCTGCCGACCTACTTGCAAGAGGGCGCGCTGCTCTGGCCGGGACAGTACGCAGGCTGCATGGGCGCGAAGCAGGACCCGTGGCAGATCACCGATGACCCGAACAACCCCAACTTCAAGGTTCAAAACCTGACCCTGCCTTCCGGCTTCGGCGTGGAGCGGATGAGGGCGCGGCAGTCGCTGCTCGCCTCCGTCAACCGCCGCCAGGACGAGCTGGGCCGACTGGCGGAAACGCAGATCCTCACGGATCAGCAGCGGGACGCGTTCACGCTCATCACCTCCAGCGGCTTCGCGGAAGCGTTCCAGATGGACAAGGAGCCGGCCGCCGTCCGAGACCGGTACGGCCGCCATCAATTCGGCCAATCACTCCTGCTTGCACGCCGCCTGGTGGAAGCCGGCGTGCCGATGGTGCAGGCGAACATGGGGCACGTGCAGACCTGGGACTCCCACGGAAACGTGCCGAACCGGTTGAAGAACGACCTGCTGCCGCCGCTGGACAAGGGCGTTTCCGCACTGCTGGATGACCTCCGAGAGCGCGGCCTGGCCGACGATACCCTGGTCATCGTGGTGGGTGAGTTCGGACGCAGCCCGAAGATCAATCCCGACGCGGGCCGCGACCACTGGGCGGACGCGTTCACCGCCGTGTTCAGCGGCGCCGGCGTCCACGGCGGCCAGGTCATCGGCGCCACGGACGCGACCGGCGCCTTCCCCGCCACGCACGCATTCGCCCCCGACGACCTGGGCGCCACCGTGTACCAGGCGCTGGGACTGGATCCCGGGTCCGAATTCATCGATCGCGAAGGGCGCCCGCAGCGCCTGAACGGCGGTCAGGTGATCGATCAGCTCTACACCGGCGTGGGCGTGTAAGCCGGTCTCCGGCATTCGCTACCCTAGCCCCATCGAACGATGGGGCTAGGCGAAGCAGGAGACGCTGCTGCCTCCGGGTGGTCGACACGGTTGCGCCCTGCCGGTGTAACCTTCTCCACACCTTCATCATCTAACGGATCGTTGATCCGTTTTGGAGGAGGTGTCCGGATGTCTCGCTCGCTGGCTCTGGTGGCTCTTTCCGTTCTCATCCCGCTTGGCGTTAGCTCCGCCTCTTCGGCGGGCCGCCTCTTCGAGAGCGGCGAGAAGCGAGTCTCCCGGCCGGGGTCGCGCTCACCGGCTGAGCGCGATTCACTGCCTCCGGCCATAGCGATCCGGCGGGCTGCGGTTAACGGCAAGTATCACCACCTGCTGGCGGTGATCTCCGTGCCGCAGGATGAGGCGACCTACACGGCGTTTGCCGATTACGGGCAATCCTCCACCACCTCGTGGGGCGGATACTCCGGGTTGCCGCCGGCCTACTGGGTGTACGTGGCGCCGCACTGGTATCTCTGGAAGGACCAGTCTACGGAGGTCCCCGATGCCGCCCCGGTGGCTACCGTGACGGACTCCTCTTCGGGGCGGAACTGGGGACCGGAACAGGCCACGGGCGAGCCGGACACGGACGGGCCCGGCGACATCACCACCGCCTGGGCCTCCCGCACCCAGGACGAGCAGGATGAGTGGCTGGAGCTGGAGTATGACGCGGCGTTCAAGCCGACCGGCGTCATCGTGCACGAGACACTGAACCCGGGGGCGTTGAACCGCATCACGCTGTTCCAGTCCAATACCGAGGAAACGGACGCGTGGCGCGGGACCGATCCCACAACGCGGACCAGCGAGCATGGCGTTTCCCTGGTGCCGGTGAACGTGGGGTTCCAGACGAAGAAGATCCGGCTATACCTCGCCTCCAGGGACGTGCCCGGCTGGAATGAGATCGACGCCGTGGGGCTGATCGACTCCCGGGGCAAGACGCACTGGGCGGTCCACGCCACGGCCAGCAGCACCTACGCAGAGCAAGACGTCCCACTAGCGGTGCCAAACCCTCCGGCGGAGGGCGCGCCCATCATCAAGCGGTCACCGCGCCGGACGATTTTCCGGTAGCGCTCCGGAACCTGCGGCTGCGAGCGAATTGCGCGGAACGGAAGGCATCTCCCCGAGTGGGCGCGAACGACTTCCAGGAACGGGTGCGTACTGACGGCACCCGCCGGGGAGGTTTCATGCGCCCGCTCGTTGTTCTGTTTCCTGCACTAGGTATTCTCGCGGGAGCGACCCTGATCCCCTCGAGGCCGGCGCGCTCGGCCGGGGAACTTCCGCTGCTCATCGCGAAGCAGGGACCGGAACTGCTGAACGAGCAGTTCGAAGCTGCCACGCTGCCGGCGGGCTGGACCCGGAACTTCGGGAAGGTCGAAGTCTCGGGCGGCATCCTCCGCGCCAGCCAGCTCGCGAGCGATCAGCATCCCTGCGCCTTCCGCCGCGCGCTGCCCCTCCAGGATGCCGTGGTGCGACTCGACTTCCGCTTCGAGGGGGCGAAGACGCTCCACCTGGGGTTCGACCCGGCCCGCGGGGAGTTGAAGAAGCAGGGCCACCTGTTCACGGTGGTGGTCTCCCCCAGCCGCGTTGCGCTGCAAGAGGCGGCGGACAAGGCAGACCCGGCCTCGAAGGGCCACGAGCATGCCTCGGCATCGGTGAAGCTGGAGAGCGGGAAGTGGTACCCCCTGCTGCTGGAGATGAAGGGGAAAGACGTGGCGGTGCAGATCGCGGGCCAGGCCACGCTGCGCGCCTCCACGGCGGAC
>Ga0255338_1002467_pt1 | contig 26897 bp, 25 predicted proteins | sample MeOH1_35cm_T4_19_FD_203715 | JGI IMG/M metagenome (GOLD analysis project Ga0255338, IMG submission 203715) | Sandy soil microbial communities from University of British Columbia, Vancouver, Canada - MeOH1_35cm_T4_195 | ecosystem: Engineered > Artificial ecosystem > Sand microcosm > Unclassified ...
TGATTGCACATGACATGAACTGCATGCCATCCCTGTCTGTCTGGAAAAGCTGGGCATGGCATAAACATCAATACTGAGTAAAAATATCACATGTAATAAAACTAATGAGTAGAGCGTGCTTCTGGATATAATCATGGTTCCCCTTGACTTAGGTGTATCAATCGAATACAAATAGCAAAACGCGATACACGATAGAAGAATTTACGAACACAAAGTTAGCTATTGATAATCCAAATAAATATTTATTAGCGCTCATACCGGCAAACAATTTGTAGGACTCTGACTTATTTAATCAAATATTACTATACAACATGATATGTTATTAAATTGTGAAGTAAATCTTGGGCGATTAATCCAAGTGGTGTTAAACGTATGCTCTCGTGAATATTCATACCGGTAATCTCTCAAAAAAAGTCGCCATCTCACACATGAATCAGCCAAACATGAGTCTTTTTCATCAGTTTCTGGTAATCTCACATCCGATTCACTGGGCTATTTGTCAAGTGATCAGAATCAGTGCCACGTTTTAAACACCAAACTTTTTACTTCCATGGTTTAACTGTGGAATAACACTAATTTGTTATATTCTATGGAGTTATTAATGAAAAAAATAATCAAATCACTGCCGACCCTATTTATCCTGTTCTTCATATCAACCCATTCATTTGCAAACGATTACCCTGAGAAAGTCGGTGAGAAACTGGGCAATGGTATCGCAAACGTTGTTACTGCTGTCGCCGAAATACCTAAGACCATGATCATTACCGGTCATCGAAACGGCGCACCTTATGGATTGACCGCTGGTTTTTTTACTGGATTAGTTCATACCGTTGGACGCACCGTCAGTGGTGCAATTGATATCGCAACATTCATGGTACCCACAACACCATTCGTTCAACCCAATTATATTTGGGATGACTTTAACCGGGAAACGACTTACACCGCTGCAAGAATGCGATAAGAATCCCGCATATACGCTTTAGACATGGAATACTCCAGGCCGGTCTATTCCATGTTGGTTCACGTGCTTCACTGAACGTTGACGTGTTACATAAAGTTTCGAGTGTGCAATGCCGAGAGTGACCGCGCTCTGTGCTCATCAAAGCCAATCCTGCACAAACGCCGCACACGCCCCTGAGCCATATCGGCAATAAGTACCTGCACTTTTTCCCATCCGGCACGTAACGCTTCTGGTTGCCACGACCCCGCAGCAAATAGTATGAGCGCATCAAACACTTCTTCATTGAGGCCAGCCGTATTGGCAAGCACGTCATGACGGCGTTCGATCGCTTCCGCCAATCGTTCCAGCAATGCCGGATTTTCTCGCACATGTTGCGTAAGATGGGCAATGCCGAACGCGACGTGACGAGCTTCGTCCTGACTAACCAGGCGCGCTATTTCACTGGTCACCCGGTCTGGCGCATGTTGATGCAGAAACCCCAATAACGACAGGAAACTGCCTTCTCCGAGTACCGCTAGCAGCATCGCCGATAAGGCAAAATCCGGTTCATCAATCAGTGTCTTGAGTGATGACTGACCGCCGACGGTTGATAAGCCGAGTTTTGTTCTTCGTAACAATGCACGCCGTGTAAACACTTCAATATGGCGCGCTTCATCAGCGGCCTGAATCGCCAGTAACTGCATTACTTCACGGAAATGGGGATGTACTTGCGACGCAAATCTGGCCGGAATCACAAGTGCTGCTGTTTCGTTCTCAATCAGGTAAGTCATCACCTGGACAACCGCATCTTCAACATCATCCAGTAACACGAACGGTTCATCCCACGGAATCGCTGTGGCAGGATCCCATTGTGAGGCAGCCGCTTGGGCATATAATCGTGCGGCCTCCTTTGCCCAAACTTCGGCGCGTGTATCGAGTGGAAAATCGAAAGCAGGTGCACCCGCCTCAACCGTCGCACTGCGACCCGCCAGCCCCCAGCTGGCATGGGCGTGTTCTTTCGGAATAGCGGCATCACCGGTCGATTCGGCGCCACGCCAGCGTCCAACTTCAGCACCGCCACGGTGTATCACCGCAACTGGACCTCCTGCAATTTTTATAATTTCGATGTCATGACCCTGGGCACGACACCAGCTGCGCAGATGGATAGCAAGCTCCGGTGCATCACCATACACGGCAACCGGCGTATTCACTGGTACTGTACGCAAGGCACGCTTTATCAGCAGATGCCCACCCTGATCCAGTCCCAGATCAGCAAGCTCAACCGTGCATATGCCACGCTCGGTCATGGATAAGATTTGCTGATGCTGTCGACGAATGCATCGATCGTTTTGAATCGCTCAACTGCTCTGTCCAGCAGCGCGTATTTTTCGGTACGGCCTGGTTTCCATTGTTTCAGCCCCTCAAGATCCAGCAATGGTCTGACTTGTGGATCATCATACGACATTGACAGCAAAAGCTTGCGGAAACGCACAATGGTCTCCGCAGGCACACCCCCCTCCAGAACAGTGAAATTACAGTGATCATACTCAGCCGTTTGTGCAAGAATGCGCGTGCTATTCGATGGAAATGTGCCTTCTCGTGAAAAGAGCAGGTGATTACCGTCGATCATACAGGCGGCATCGACAGTACCATCGATTAACGCTTTGGCAGCATGTCGCTCCCCCCCAATATGGTCGCCATGTTTGCCGACCAGTACATCGAATGCCCGTACCGTAAAGTCTTTTTCTGGATCAAGCCCAGCTTCCGCCAGATACAACAGTGGAATCAATGTCGCCTGTGGCGAATCAGAAGCACCCACCCCAACAGTCTTACCACGCAAATCCTGAATCGACCGGATCGGTGAATCGTTACGCACGACAATTACACTGGTGAGATCACAATCCGTATCGCGCATGGCAATCGCTCCGATCTTGCGGCCTGTTCTGGCGGCAATATGTTCTGCTTGCAACCATGCTAACGGGGAATTCCATGCGACGTGAAAGTGCCCGGCAAAATGCCCTGCCACTTGACGTTCATAGTTTGAGTACAGCATGTAATCAAATTCAAGATCGTGCTGTGCAAACCATTTTTGAAAACCATCCCAGATGGTAACCACTTTCGGGTCGTATGCGACCGCTCCCATTAACAAAGTTATAGACATGGTTTGGTTCTCTCAGAATACTGGCAAGCCGCAAATGGCCTTGCCGATGAAGTCATATAATTGATCCGTTGTGGGCGCCATAACTGTCCCTGCACGGGCATCGCGAAACCGTCGCTCCACACCCACTTCACGACGAAATGCAGCACCGCCGCAAACCCGCATGGCGGTATCCATTACTTGAGTGGCGGATTCACCGGATGCCGCTTTGCACTCTAATACGCGCAACATCACATCTTCACGACTGGTTTCCATCGCATTGAGTGCATCCAGCCATAGACAACGCGTCTGATCGGTAGCAACTCGCATCCGAGCCAGATACGCCCGAATAGTCGGCAAGTCACACAATGCCGAATCAAGGTGTTCATAGCGAGTCCCCGCCACGTGGCTACACGTTGCCGCAGTCGCGCCCTCCATCAATCCTATTCCAGTAGCGGCTGTCAGTACATTGAACAAAGGCAGCACTGTCTCGAGCATGATCGTGAAACCATTACCATCTGCACCCAGCATGGCATGCTCAGGGATTAAAACATTTTCGGCAGTAACCGGCGTGGAATCATTCCCGCGCAGACCCAACCCATCAAAGTTACCTGCTATCGAAAGACCGTCACTGTCACTCGGCACAAGCCAGATAGTGCTGGCACCTTCGGCAGTAACAGGTTTGCTCGACCATACATACAATGTGGCGTGGTGCGCCGATGTCACCCAGCTTTTCCTTCCATTTAAACAAATACCATTCTGGTTTCGGGTTGCTGTACCAACCGGTGCCCAGAAATGGCTGCGCGATCCCACTTCGGAAAAAGCCAGCGTCGCCAGATGGTTACCTTGTGCAAGCTGCTTACGCACCGCTTCAGAACCATACTTTTCTATGACAGCCGTTGCTGTATAGTGCATACAAATCACCATCGCTGTCGATGCACATTCCCGTGCAAAACGTTCAACCGCCATCGCGGCAGCACGCGGCCCCTCTCCCAATCCACCCATGCGCTTTGCACTGATCAATCCAAGCAGGCCGGCATCACGCAATGCATCAATCGCTGTCTGTGGAAATGCGCCTGTTTTATCAATCTCAGTTGCGTTCTTTGCGACAATACCTGTCGCGATCTTTTCTACAGCATCTAAATACTCAGTCATAGATTCCCTATCGATGCGATTACACCTGAAACCATTGCTTCAACAGTTGCGACGATCATGCAGATTTCATCGCTTGTGGTTTGGATTACTTGATTTAATCATAACCTTACGTTGATTGACTCATACCCGCCAGTGGTGAATCCTTTGAAAAGCATTCGCTGAATTCGTAGTTATCCACTTCCTCGACCAATCCATCATTGCCGACGAGGACAAAAGTCACACAGTCCATTTTCCTGAACTGGTATTGATATCTATCGGGTTTCTCCATACCGGTTGAAGATATTTCATGAAACAGATCACCCATGATCCACCATCGACCGGATTCCGTGAAGCTCTGCACCCGACCGTTTATTTCTGTAAAACTGAATTCAATCGTATACGTACCATCAGCTTTTCTCGTCTGTGTCCAGCTTTTTATCGTACCGCCTTTTTCCTTATGTTCACCCTTCCATACGCCGATCAGCTTGACGTCGATATAGGGGCGTTGTTTCGCTTTGGTGAGCACATCACAGCCGGACAGGCCAACCAACAGAAGCGCCATAAAAATCAGTTTCATTATTTTCCCTTTGATGACCGTTTACGCAATCATTCTGCTTGAACTGGAGCGGTAAAATCAATCCCGTTTAGAGAAAAGTAGCTTTCTCTCATAATCCGGGACAGGATACACCTGACATTAACCAGCACTCTTCCACTTCCAGCGCAGCAACACCCGCAAACGCCTGAACTCCTCCGCATCAATGCCATCCGGCAGGATCACGACACTGCGCGTAAAGAATTTTCCCGCCGGTTTCAGGTTCAGCACGGTCAGATAAGGGGCAACGAACGTACTGCCCGATAGATCACAAACCATGGATTCACCGGATCGTGTAACCAACGTGCAGTACATATCATCGGATAATTCAAAAGCCACCACAGCGTTGCTTGCAGTAAGCAGGGCATCCTGCCTCACATAATAAACCAGGCTGAAGACCAGCATGACAACGGCAATTGCCTTGATGCTAAACGGCAATGCCAGTGGCCATAACAAACCGGTCGCAGCCAGATGGACCAGACTGAGTATGATCACCAGTCGCAGCGAGGGTTTTCGGTGGATAGACAAAATGGTCATGGCAAGATGGCTGACTGCATTCATAAGACCCTTCATTTTACCCGGACAGGATATCGTATAATCTTTCCTGTTTATTATTTCGTTGCATACAATGAATCCAGCCTGGCAAACCTATTTACAAAACAATCATTCGGTCATTGAAGCAGATTGTGTGGCCCATTTTGGCGATATCACTGCGGAACTTAAACATGCACAGACTGAGACCATCATGGTCGATCTTTCGCATCACGGCCTGATCTGTTTTTCAGGCGACGATGCGCAAACCTTCCTGCAGAATCAGTTCAGCTGCGATGTCAGAGAAACCAACCTACACAAGGCACAATATGGCAGTTACTGCTCGCCAAAGGGGCGGATTCTGGCCAGTTTTCTCCTCTGGCAGAAAGAGAATACTTTTCTGATGCAATTACCCTCCAGCCTATGTGCGACTATACAAAAACGATTATCGATGTATGTCCTGCGCGCCAAGGTTCGGATAACCGATTGCAGCCAGTCATGGATTCGGATCGGTATCGCAGGACAAGGTGCGCAGCGATTGGCAGAAGAACTATCCGCAGCACAGTTAAACCCGGATAGCCCGTTGAGCGTTGCGCAGAACGGGCAGACCAGCATTATCTGTCACGCAGGCAACCGGTTTGAACTCGTCACGCCGATTGAGAATGCCCCCACGCTTTGGGAGCAGTTCAGTCAGCACGCCAGACCGGTTGGTGCCGCTTGCTGGGATTGGCTGGAGATTCAATCCGGTATTCCGGTTATTTTACCGGCCACTCAGGAACAGTTTTTACCACAGATGGTGAATCTGGATGCAATCGGCGGCGTCAGTTTCAGGAAAGGATGCTATCCGGGGCAGGAAATCGTGGCACGCACGCAATATCTTGGAAAACTCAAACGCCGCATGTTCCTGGCCAATATTTCAACCACTTCGCCAGTAAGCGCTGGGGATGAGCTATTCAGCGCCGATTTGATCGATCAGTCCAGCGGCAGAATAGTCAATGCAGCGCCCGCTCCACAGGGTGGCTTTGATGTGCTGGCGGTTATTCAGCAGAGCAGTTTTGAAGCAGGGAACATTCACTGGCAAACGCTGGATGGCCCCGTACTGAAAATCCGTTCACTGCCTTATTCGGTGGATATCAGTCAGTAACCAGTCAAATCATTCTGGCTTGTCAGTTGTCGCTTTATGCAGGTCTTTCCCGCTAAAAAAATGCAGATTCTCAGGAGCATTGGTTCCACCTGTTACCACAAAAGTCATTGCTTCCTCAGTTGTCCAGTCCGTAATCACAACATCCTCCAGTGGCAGAATTTCAATATAACCGGATGTCGGATTGGGCGACGTCGGCACATACACAGCGGCTAATTCCTTGCCTGTATCCCTGTCTCGAATGACTTTGGTGATAAAACCAATCGCTTTCATATCGGAAGATGGGAATTTAATAAGCACTACCCGTCTCCCCGCAACCGGTGGTTGACTTACTGTGTGCAGAAAACGCTTCGTCGCACCGTAAATCGTTTGTACCAAAGGAAGTCTGGCAAGAATATATTCATAAAGACTGATTACTTTCTTACCGAGCACGAAGGAAGCCAGCAGCCCGATGCCATATAAACTGGCAATTGTGAGCAAGGCTGCAACGCCCTGCTGAAAATCCGAATCCAACAGCCAACTGGCCAGCGTATCTGAAAATGGACGTACTGCATTGGCCGTTGCTTTCAGCATCGGAGTCCCCATACGTGCCAGTAGTTTTAACAGAAAATCAAATACCAACCAGGTAACCCAAAGCGGCGCTACCGTCAGAAACCCAATTAATATGTACCGCACAAAATGAGGTGAGTGGTTTACGGATTGATCATTATTATTTTGTGTCGTCATAATGCCTGAATTATCTCCGGTTTTACTGCTGGCATGCTCGCACTCCCTGACCTGTCAGAATACCAGTAAACCGATATTCTGTACGGAGCACATCGGTCGCGGTATCATTTGCTGGCATGCAAAGATTGTTCTTGGTAGAATCCATATGGTTTTTCCTGGTTTTTACCGGGATTTTACCAACTTAACCCGTGTTATATCAGGCCATTACCCGATACCCTGAATTATTCGAATACAGAAATAACTTTAACTCACCGTGTTAGTTGCCATTCACCCATGACTGCAAATCGTTTCTCAAAAAAATATCATGCGCAAACAAGGCTAACCGGTCAATTAATTACCGCCCGTCACTATTTAACTTTTAAAAGAATGAAAAGGAACTGTTATGTCACATAGTTCAACACAAATCAACAAGCATCTGAAAAGTCTGCAAAAACATCTTACCGATGAATACCCAAATAATCCAACGCTGGCTCAGGCAGTTAAGAGCTTCCGTAAAATGGATTATGTCGGCCATAGCATGGGATTACTGAGCAAGGATGAATCCTATGCAACCTGCGTCACCTGGTGGCCCATGATCGCCGTGTTGGGTACATTTTCCGCCGGCAAATCAACGTTCATCAATTCGCATCTCAATACACAACTGCAGCGCACCGGCAATCAGGCTGTCGATGACAAATTCACGGTCATCTGCTACAGCCACCATAAGGAAGCAAAGACCTTACCGGGCATTGCGCTCGACGCCGACCCCCGCTTCCCTTTTTTTCAGATCAGTCGCAGCATTGAAGAAATCTCGGAAGCAGGGCAGGAACGAATCGATGCCTATCTGCAACTGAAAACCTGCCCATCCGAAAACATACGCGGCAAGATTCTGATCGACTCCCCAGGTTTTGATGCAGATGATCAACGTGCATCGACACTCCGCCTGACCCAGCACATCATCAATCTGTCGGATCTCGTGCTGGTGTTTTTTGATGCACGTCACCCAGAACCCAAAGCCATGCAGGATACGCTGGCATATCTGGTATCAGCCAGCGTCAACCGTGCTGACGCCAACAAATTCCTCTACATCCTGAATCAAATCGATGTAACCGCACAGGAAGACAATCCCGAGGAAGTTGTGTCTGCCTGGCAACGTTCACTGGCCGAAGTCGGCCTGGTTACCGGACGTTTCTACCGAATCTATAATCCAAGCGCAGCTGTCCCTATTGAGAATCCTCAAGTCAGAGAGCGTTTTGAGCGAAAGCGCGAAGAAGATATGGCAGCTATCAACGCCCGTATGCAGCAGATTGAAGTCGAGCGCGCTTATCGCATCGTTGGCAAGCTTGAGCAAACAGCCAAGGGAATCAAGAATCAGATTGTCAACAGACTGTCTGATATGCTGAAACAATGGAAAAACAAAGTCTTTCTATTCGATGGTCTGGTATTTGGCCTTCTGGCCGTATTCGCCGGCGTCGGGTTGACCTTAAGTGAATCATGGGGTCTGGTGAATACCTTCTCAGCCGATATCCACCGAGGCGACCAGTCTTCCCTGATTATCCTGGCACTTCTCATTTTAAGTATTGGCTATATCCATTTTTCTGTGCGTCGATTCGCCGCCAACAAAATCCTGAAAAAACTGTCGGATGAATTTGGCAATGATCACGAAACCTGCAAACAGTATACTCAAGCGTTTAATAAATGTACGGTTGCCTACCGGCCTATGTTCCTGCAAGGCCCAACTGGCTGGAATGAAGTTACTCAGCAGACAATTGATGAGATTATCAATGAAGCCAATGATTATATTCAGGCGCTGAATGATCAATTTACAAATCCATCAGGTAATGAAGAAAAAAGCTCACAGGCTTGATGACCTGACAGAAAAATATCAAAACAACAAAATCTGTCTTTAAGCTTTAGTCCGCAAGTCTTATTTTGCTCTGAAATAGCCATACGGTGGTTGGTATGGCTATTTTTTTACCACACCAACATTTCTCTCCGGGTCTTTCTTTTTCAGCATCCTGAGACCTGGCTTCCTGGCCAATAATTTACTTCCTGATCTGCTTTGGACAAGAACGACATTAAAGAGTAAAATTTCGCCTCTTTACGTTTGGTAATTTTATTGGAGAAACTTATGTCAGTCACAATCGACCAAAAAGCACAGGTAGTGCGCGACTATCAGAGAGCTGATGGAGATACGGGCTCTCCAGAAGTACAGATCGCCCTTTTAACAACCCGGATCAATGACCTGATCGGCCATTTCAAGATACATGTGAAAGATCATCACTCACGCCAGGGCCTATTGCGTATGGTCGGCCGTCGCCGCAAATTGCTCGATTACCTGAAACGCTGCAATGCGGATGCGTATCAGACATTAATTGAGCGCCTCAGCTTACGCAAGTAAATGATTACTTCAAATTCAGCTAGCAAAAATTGAGTAGATCATTTTCCAGACAATTAATTAAGCAGCCAGAGATACAACAGAATCCCAAGGTTGATCTGGGAAAAATTTATCAAAAAAAGGATTGTTAATTGAAACCTATCAAGAAGAGTATCACCTACGGACGCCATCAGCTAACTCTGGAGACAGGAGAGATAGCAAGACAAGCGCATGGCGCGGTTATGGTTACAATGGACGATACAGTCGTATTAGTTACTGTTGTGGGCGACAAAAAAGTCAAGAAAGGACAGGATTTCTTCCCGCTGACTGTTGATTATCAGGAGAAATCCTACGCAGCTGGCAGAATTCCCGGTAGTTTCTTTAAGCGCGAAGGTCGTCCTTCAGAGAAGGAAACGCTCACCTCCCGATTGATTGATCGTCCGATTCGCCCGCTCTTCCCTGAAGGCTTTTATAACGAAGTGCAGGTTGTTGCAACGGTTATGTCGTCTGACAATGAGGTGGATTCAGATATCCCTTCCATCATTGGCACCTCAGCAGCACTCATATTGTCAGGCATTCCATTTGACGGCCCCATTGGTGCTGCCCGTGTCGGCTATATCAATAATGAATTTGTATTAAACCCAACCACGACAGAACTGAAAGATACCCAGATGAACCTTGTCGTTGCAGGTACGCAGCAGGCAGTTCTGATGGTGGAGTCGGAAGCGAACGAGCTATCCGAAGAGATCATGCTCGGTGCTGTCATATACGGCCATGAACAGATGCAGGCGGTAATTAATGCCATTAACGAATTCGCTGATGAAGCAGGTGTGACGGCATGGGATTGGACACCACCGGAAAAAAATACGGTATTGGAAGAAAAAGTTGCCCAGCTGGCTGAAGAAGATTTGCGGAAAGCTTTTAAACTCAAGCAGAAGCAGGCACGGTCGGAAGCCATCGAAGCAATAAGCCAGCGCATATCTGATGAAATTGGTGTTGATACAGAAGACGGCCCCAGTTCGCAGGCATTCGGAGAGGCTTTCTTCGCACTGGAATCAAAAATTGTGCGCAATCAAATTCTGGATGGCGAACCCCGCATTGATGGTCGCGGCACACGCACAGTCAGAAACATCACCATTCGCAATGGCGTTTTACCCCGCACACATGGATCAGCTCTCTTTACACGAGGCGAAACTCAGGCACTGGCAGTTGCCACATTAGGCACTGCACGCGATGAGCAAAAAATTGATTCACTGCAGGGTGATTATAATGAGCGGTTCATGCTCCATTACAATATGCCACCCTACGCCACAGGCGAGATCGGTCGTGTCGGTACACCAAAACGTCGAGAGATCGGTCATGGCCGCCTTGCCAAACGCGCACTGATTGCCGTACTGCCATCACCCGAAGAATTTGGCTATTCCTTACGCGTCGTATCCGAAATCACTGAATCCAATGGCTCCAGCTCAATGGCCTCAGTGTGCGGTGGCTGCCTGGCGCTCATGGATGCAGGCGTTCCGTTGAAAGCCCATGTCGCAGGCATTGCCATGGGATTGATCAAGGATGGCAAACGATTCGCTGTTCTGACTGACATTCTGGGCGATGAAGATCATCTTGGTGATATGGATTTCAAGGTTGCCGGCACTGAAACAGGTATTACGGCGTTACAGATGGATATCAAGATTCAAGGCATAACAAAGGATATCATGCATGCCGCGCTGATACAGGCGAAAGAAGGCCGCCTGCATATACTGGAAATCATGAAGCAGGCACTGCCTTCAACCCGTGAAGACATCTCTGTTCATGCGCCACGCATTATAAAACTTAAAATTAACCCAGAAAAGATTCGCGATGTGATCGGCAAAGGCGGTGCTGTCATACGGGCATTAACTGAAGAAACCGGCACCACTATTGATATTACCGATGATGGCTCAGTGACCATTGCCTGCGTTAGTGCTGAAGGTGGTGAACTTGCCAAAAAACGTATCGAAGATATCACCGCTGAGGTTGAAGTTGGCAAGATTTATGACGGTACTGTTCTCAAGTTACTTGATTTTGGTGCAATTGTCAGCATCCTGCCTGGCAAAGATGGTCTGCTGCATATTTCACAGATTGCCAATGAGCGTGTCAATAATGTTTCCGATCACCTTAGAGAAGGTCAATCAGTACGCGTCAAAGTGCTTGAAGCGGACGACAAGGGAAGACTTCGCTTGAGCATGAAAGCGGCAATTTCTGAAGCAAACCCCGGTATTGATACGATAGAATCCTGATAACTCAGATTCTTTTTTCTTCTAACGTAATAAAAAACCCTGTCAACAGTACAGGGTTTTTTATTACGTTTTACTGCTCTAGGTGCTCAGTGATATGCAAATACCAGCGCTTACTTAGCCATCTGCTTTTCTCTTATTTCATCCAGCGTCTTGCAGTCAATACAAAGTGTTGCAGTCGGACGGGCTTCAAGGCGTTTTAATCCGATTTCAATGCCGCAGCTATCGCAATAACCATAATCACCTTCATCTATTTTGGCGATGATCTCATCAATTTTTTTGATCAGTTTACGTTCGCGATCACGATTGCGCAGCTCAAGCGTCATGTCAGATTCCTGGCTGGCACGGTCATTTGGGTCAGCAAAAACCGTCGCTTCATCCTGCATAGTATGCACAGCGCGATCAATCTCCTGACTTAAGTCGGTTTTCATACCCTCCAGTATCTTACGAAAATGCACAAGCTGCTCAGGACTCATATAATCCTCTCCCACCTTCGGTTCGTAGGGAGTCACTTGTTTACTGCTTTGTTGCTCTCGTGGCATCTTTTATGGCTCCTGTTTAATCTTATCTGGTAGTGTACAAAAAATGCTTACTATTATCAGAAAACGAATTATATAACAAGTTATATTTCCCGATTGTTACTCACAAACCCATATAACATAGCATAAAGTCCCAGAATTATTCTGTGACATTACTCATACAACTTCTTCGATTTTATTAATTCAGTTAATCAGCATTCTTGAGCGCGAAGAAATTGACGTTTCGCGCTTAAAAAGGTATAGTATCGGCTTTTCCGGGGTGTAGCGTAGCCTGGTAGCGCGCCTGGTTTGGGACCAGGATGTCGGGAGTTCAAATCTCTCCACCCCGACCAATTTACAGCCCTATGTATCTACATATTGTAGGGTAAGCCTGACTTGGTGCCCGTAGCTCAATTGGATAGAGCACCAGCCTTCTAAGCTGGGGGTTACAGGTTCGATCCCTGTCGGGCATGCCACAAGTGTCTCTATATCATGTGGTCTACATAACGCTAGTTAGTTTAATAGTGTAAATTCTTTGCCTTTCAATGGTGGCTGTAGCTCAGCTGGTAGAGTCCCGGATTGTGATTCCGGTTGTCGTGGGTTCGAGTCCCATCAGCCACCCCACGAAATCAATTGCCTATATTCACATTCCTATAATTCATTTTCTCAGCCCTGTCAAATGCAGGCAGCTTGCAACCACAACATGAGAAACCCTTAGTCATAAGAAACAAGCGGATCGTATGTACCTTCTGTTCCTTTTCTTTATAAAAAACTTTTTACTATCAAATGAGGTCATGTCATGAAAAAAATCCTTATTGCGGTGTGTAGTAGTTTGATACTGTCTTCCTGTACATGGGTTAAGGTTAACCCGAATGGCGAAGGCGTACGCCTGGTGCAGTCAATCAGAACAGTCGAACCATGCCAGAAACTGGGGAAAATTAATACTAAAGTTGTCAGTCAGGTAATTTTTAATCGTGATATGGAGAAGGTTTCCAGTGAATTGGCAGATCTTGCACGGAATGAGGCAGCTCTAATGGGTGGCGATACGATTGTGCCTGCTTCAGAAATTATTGATGGCAGACGCAGTTTTGGTGTTTATAAATGTTTTCCAGCCAAGCCGTAATAATGGATGCTTCAGCACTCTTGTCGCACCGGAAACTAGAGAAACATTGGGTAATCCGGGCAATCGAATTGATCTTTTGTTGAATCAACAATACTAGTATGATTGGATTTTAATTGATCAACAGAAAGGATTTATTCAAGTGGCTGATATAATAGACATTACATTTTATTCGATCGCTGCATTAATTGCAGGATTTATTGTTGCCCAGAATTTCTTTAAATAAGAATTGCCCTGCTTAATTCCAGCAATTAAAAACTGATATAGTCACTGACTTAAATTGAGTAAATCCCAACCCGGAAAATGCAATTTTCATTAAGCGTGTAATTGACTATCCGCGTTATTCTCTAGGAACTCCACCATGAATCACACTCTATTCAACAGCCTGCAGGAACTGGCAATCACTCCCAATAATCGACTGAAATACTATTCACTCCCCGCGCTTGAGCAACAAGGCTTGGGTCGAATATCGCGATTACCGGTTTCCATTCGCATCATACTGGAATCTGTATTGCGTAACTTCGATGACAAGAAAATTACCGAAGCGCATGTCAGGCAGTTGGCCGGGTGGGAACCGACCGCAACGCGAGTCAATGAAATCCCTTTTGTGGTATCCCGTATTGTCTTGCAGGACTTCACCGGCGTTCCTTTACTGGTCGATCTGGCCGCCATGCGCAGTGCAGCACTGAAACTGGGTAAGGATCCAAAACTGATTGAACCGCTCGTTCCCGTTGATCTGGTTGTCGATCATTCAATACAAGTTGATCATTATGGAGATAAGCAGGCGCTTAATCGTAATATGGAAATTGAGTTCTATCGGAATAATGAGCGCTATCAATTTATAAAATGGGGGATGCAGGCTTTTGATACGTTCAAGGTAATACCACCGGGCATTGGTATTGTGCATCAGGTGAATCTTGAATACCTCGCACGCGGCGTTCATCAAAAAGATGGCATTGTTTTTCCCGATACCTTAGTCGGCACTGATTCGCATACGACCATGATAAATGGTATCGGCGTCGTTGGCTGGGGGGTCGGCGGCATTGAGGCTGAAGCAGGCATGTTAGGTCAGCCGGTTTACTTTCTGACGCCCGATGTGATCGGCGTCAACCTGACAGGTCAATTGCGCGAAGGCGTTACCGCCACGGATCTGGTATTAACCATCACAGAGATGCTGCGCAAGGCAAATGTAGTCGGTAAGTTTGTCGAATTTTTTGGTGAAGGGACTGCGTCATTGACGTTACCGGATCGAGCCACCATCGCGAATATGGCACCCGAGTATGGTGCCACCATGGGATTCTTCCCCGTTGATGACGTTACCATTGAATATTTTAAAGGAACGGGACGCAGTGATGAAGAGATCACTGCATTCCAGCGCTACTTCCAAGCTCAGGAAATGTATGGTATCCCACGCAAAGGAGATATCGATTACACACGGGAGCTTGAACTTAACCTGAATACTGTTTCACCCTCATTGGCCGGTCCTAAACGCCCTCAGGATCGCATTGATCTCACAAGTATCAAGTCAAAATTTACCGAGCTTTTTAAAAAAGCTGTTACAGAGGGCGGTTACGGTAAGCAAACTGATAATATCGATCAACGTTATCAAACTCGTGATGTACAGCATGACGCCATTGAAGTATGCACACATATTGGTGCAATGGATGATTATCGTATACCAGCCAGTGGTAGCACGCATATCGCGCCTGACCATCCGGCACAAAAGAATGTGTCGACAGAGCGGCGAATGATTTCCCGCAATGTTACTGAAATGATCAGTAACCGTCCGACTCCTGACTTGGTCAATATGGCTGTTGAGGGGCCGAATAGTCCTACTGTTGACTTAGGCCATGGTGACATATTAATTGCGGCTATTACCTCATGTACCAATACTTCCAACCCGAGTGTTCTAATTGCTGCCGGATTACTGGCGAAAAAAGCGGTTGAAAAAGGATTGACCGTTAAGCACCATATCAAAACGACGCTCGCACCCGGCTCCCGCGTAGTCACCGATTATCTGACTGTCACTGGCTTACTGCCCTACCTTGAGCAACTGGGTTTTAATCTGGCGGGTTATGGATGTACCACCTGCATCGGTAATGCAGGTCCACTGGCCGAACCCATTGAAGAAGCTGTCGTAAAAAATGATCTGGTATGCGCTGCGATCCTTTCCGGAAACCGTAACTTTGAAGCAAGAATACATGCCAATATCCGCGCCAACTTCCTGGCTTCGCCACCACTGGTTGTTGCCTATGCGATTGCCGGCACCATCCTGAAAGACCTTACCACCGAACCGTTAGGCACGGACAAACACAACAACCCCGTATGGCTCAAAGATATCTGGCCAAGTAATGCTGAAGTGCAGTCACTGATAAGATTTGCCACCAATGCAGATACTTTCCGTCATTTATATGGCAATCTCACCAAAGATCATCCACTTTGGAATAACGTTTCATCAGTAACCGGAAAAACTTACAACTGGCCTCTGTCCACTTACATTGCCGAACCTCCCTTCTTCCAGAATTTCTCCCTGCAACCACCTGCTTCCAGTCAATCCGATGGTATTAAAAATGCAGTTGCATTAGGAATTTTTGGCGATTCTGTAACCACTGACCATATCAGCCCGGCCGGCTCAATCAAAGTAGCTTCTCCTGCCGGAGAATATCTATTGGCGAATCAGGTATCCAAAGCTGACTTTAATAGCTATGGCTCTCGCCGTGGTAACCACGAAGTCATGATGCGCGGCACGTTTGCCAATGTCCGTATCAAGAATTTGATGATTCCGGGCAGTGAAGGCGGTGTCACCCTGTATCGCAATGAAGCTCACCATGAATCATCTGTACAGATGAGCATTTACGATGCCGCCATGAAGTATCAGGCACAAGGCATCCCGACCATTGTATTCGGTGGCAAAGAATACGGCACAGGATCCAGCCGTGATTGGGCAGCCAAGGGAACCCAACTGCTGGGCGTCAAGGCAGTCATCGCAACCAGCTTTGAACGTATACACCGCAGCAATCTGATTGGCATGGGCGTTCTCCCGTTACAGTTTAAAGATAATGACAGCGTTGATTCTCTGGGTATCAAGGGTGATGAACAATTCGACATTCTAGGCTTGGATAATATCCGACCACAACAGGATGTCACGCTGGTCATCTATCGGGGAGAAATCGTTCACAAGAAAGTTCAGCTACTATGCCGGATCGATACACCCATTGAGGTCGACTACTATCGGCATGGCGGAATTCTGCCTTATGTTCTTAGGAAACTTATGTCATCTTAATTTTCCAGATCTCCAGAAAAGTCATGATTTCTGTTATTTAATTGCTCAACTCAATATGACACTACAATTATTTGATAATCAATGTGAGTTTTCTCATAGACATTTAATTGTCTCCATTAGCAGACAATTAAATGCTATACAGAACATCACATTACAGAACATGATTTAATTTGTTGCGACAATTGGCAACAAACTAAATTAATAACATATCTATTATTTCCTATAACCATATGATCATATAACTAACAAATATTATTGGCACAAATATTGCTTATATAATCCTAAGATCTTAAATAATTTTACTTCAGGTTTAGCCAATAGTGAGGAAAAATGCCAAAACAAACTATAATTCGAGTTATACCAAATCATAGAGTCGAGTTACTTAATGAAAATGAGGATCAAGAGTATCTCCTAAAACGAAGCGATTACTGTATTCGCAAAGTTAACTCAATCAAACAATGTATAAAGATAAATACATTTCTTAAAAAGAAATACGCTGCGTGTGGATATTATATTCCAAATACCATGATTTATCCGCAACACACACCATACCAAATCACTTTTGAAGCATCTTATAAGCAAGAAACAATCGGTACGCTAACACTCACTTTGGATTCTGACAAAGGTCTACTTGCTGATGAACTTTATAAGAAGGAAATTGATACAATCCGCTCAAGAAATCGAAAGCTATGTGAGATCTCTAAACTTGCCTTTAAAACAAGTGCCAATTCGAAGAAGATAATGGCCGAGCTTTTCCATATTGCCTATATCTATGCACGCACCTTACATGCAGCAACAGATACAGTGATAGAAGTTAATCCACGCCATGCTGTTTTCTACAAAAATATGTTGGGATTTCAGGAAATTGGCTCACTACGTATCTGTCCACGCGTTAATGCACCCGCACTATTACTGCATTTGCAACTGGAGCATATGACCAAACAAATTTCTGCCGCAGCAAGATCTTATATTCACAATAAAGAAACAATATATAAACACTTCTTATCTCAATTTGAGGAAAAGAAACTGACGCATAAGATTCAGAGCATGTTTATTAGAGAACAATTTACAGTAGACTCAAAAAAATCTGTCACAGTAAATCAACTCAATACAGGTAACAATCTACTTCAACTCTTAAAACGCTCATTCTTTAGATAGAGCAATATGTTTTTTTATATCAGTCGAAATTTGATGGTATAAAGGACGAAAGATGAAGCGTATATCGCTGATAATTTGATTAACATTCAACATTGACGGCACACGCTTACCATGGTGTTCTATTGAGTTACCAATAACTTGAACATCTGCTCCTAATTTTTTAAAATGATTCGCCAAGCGATCTTCTGTTAACAAAAAGAGATAATTGATGTTATTTATTCTCGCTAGCTCAACTGTACCAAAATAGAGTGCAATTGGGATATAAGGAAAACGGGGCTGATTTAATGTACCATAATCCTCTTCTGAGATGTTAATTGCTCTATTAGAATCACCTCTACGTCTCCGATAACTTGAAATAACTGCAAGCCTAGAGACTTCCCCTATATTATGGCGTGGAAACTGTGATGGATTTATAATGGAACGATCTAAGGCCTCAGCACAAAGTTTCTCAAAAGGTAAAAGATAACTAGGATTCTCTGATTGAGGTCGGATTATGCGTGTACAACCAATAAACTCATTTGTTTGAGTATTGCGTATTAAGAGATGCAGCGCATGAGAATCATATTCATCAATTTCAAGCTTATTAGCTTGTATAGATTCATATTGTAATTCTTCACAGTAAACTTGGTGTCGCACACGAAATACTTCATTTCTTAACGTATTTGTTAAGGCAGGCACAATTTCAAAATAACTTTTGAAGGATTTACTTAGATTAAGCGATTCCGGCATATGCATAATAGCTAGCACCTCTATACCTTTATACTATTAACAATAGCTACATAGCTCTCTGATTTTATTCTAATCTTTTAAGATAATCCTTAGTAAAAACTTTATCAGGCAAATCAACCAATTTCATTTCTGAGTACTCCAGCGTTGAAACTTCGCCTTTGCGTAATGCATCCTCCATAACGAGTCGAGATGGACGAAGTTTGCCAAGTATCATCTCGAAACTCTCGTAATGACCAGTTTTAAGTAAGCGATTTGATAGCGAGTAAAACTCAGCACGGTAAGGCCAGAAATTTGATTGTTGCACCCAATACAAAACTTTCTGATAGGTTACGCTTTTATCTACGCCGATAAGCTCCAGTACGTAATATTTCTCATTATTGATAACGTCAGTGCGCAAGAGATTAGCATTATAATCACCGGTAAAATTAGCGCGTGCCAGATCACCATTTGCAACTTGACCAGTCAGTCTCTGAGAAAGAGATAAACGGATTGGCTGTGAAACACTTGGCATAAAAATCCAGAGATCACGCCCTTTCATCAATATTGCCTGCCCTCTCTCAGAAGCTGGCTCTGTAACCATTACAATACTATTTTCATTTCCTTTGGATAAGACCTGATACTTTCTAGCTTCATCCGGCTGGTTCGGTGCAGTAGTTTTTATACTGACGTCTACTTGGAAACTTTCTTTCGGGAATCGTATTTCATCAGACTTTTCAAGTATACTTTGGGGGGATTTCGTCAGATCTTTTATATCAATATTCGATGCAGATGCTTGATAGCTGAAAGTTTGCAAGATGACAGCCAGCAATAGAGCCGCTAAGATATTTAGTTGTGTCTTTTTCATTATCATTTCAATCCTTGATATAAAATACTAAATAAAATTAGGCACATAAATTTCAGGTTTAGTTCAATGAGTATTGTTACATTTAAAAATGTATCCAAAGAATATAGCCTGGGCGAGCAACGTGTCCAGGCACTCAGGAATATTTCTCTAAGTATTGATGATGGTGAGTTTCTAGCAATCGCAGGGCCCTCTGGCAGCGGCAAATCCACATTGTTGAATTTAATTGGTTGCATTGATACACCATCGCATGGAAAGATCTTTATAAATGGCCAGGATGTCAGCGGGAAAACTCCTGATGAGTTATCTGAATTAAGAGCACGTACTATTGGTTTCATTTTTCAGACTTTTAATCTATTTCCGGTATTATCTGCCGAAGAAAATGTTGAATATCCTCTATTGCAGTTCAGTGAACTTAATTCAACTGAACGCCATAATCGGGTTGTAAAATTTCTCGACATTGTTGGTTTATCAAAATATTCCCACCACCGGCCCAATCAACTGAGTGGCGGGCAAAGACAACGTGTTGCGATTGCTCGTGCGCTGGCAACACAGCCAAAGATCGTGCTTGCTGATGAACCAACTGCTAATTTAGATCACCAAACCGGTGAAGGAATCTTGCAGCTAATGAAGGAAATCAACGGCAATTTTCTTACAACCTTTATTTTTTCTACCCATGATTCACGGGTGATGGCCATGGCGGACAGATTGATACGTATTGAAGATGGTCAAATTATACAACCCGGTACTGATGCGGCTGATCAAAGGTAATACCGGTGGAATACAGCAGTAAGTTCCTCAGAAAATTTGTATGGTATATCGCATTAATTATTGTTTCTCTAAATAATACGAGTTTCGCTTTACAAAATAATCCCACAAAAAAAATAGCATCCGTTGTCTTAAAAGAAAAAGCTGAGAATCCTGACACAAGATTGCTAGATGTAATTGAAACGTTATTTAATGATGCCAGGCAAGGAGTGGCCAAATCCCCGTTTGCATCTGGCTGGAAAGGATTCTCACAACTTGAGCTGGCACACACCTATTCTCAACCAGATCATTTCTCTAAGGCACGCTTAAGAACTCAGCTCACTCATGATGGACAGCTGAACAGAAACGTAAAATGGAGAGCTAGTGCTCGTTTTGATTACGATGCAATTCATGACTTATCTAATTTTTATCCCCATGCAGTACGCAAGGATCAGCGTCAGGAAATCTTCTTGCGAGAGAATTTTGTAGATATTTCAGCTGGAAACTTTGATTTCCGCATTGGTCGTCAACATATTATATGGGGTGAAATGGTTGGATTATTTTTTGCTGACGTGGTATCAGCAAAGGATATGAGGGAATGGGTCTTGCCAAGCTTCGACATTATTCGTATTCCACAATGGGCAGTGCGTGCGGAGTACTCAAAGAATGATTTTCACGTGGATCTGGTGTGGATTCCGTTTGCGAGTTTTGATGAGATCGGCAAACCAGGCGCGGAATTCTTTCCTTTTTCACTTCCGGTTTCAGCCTCCTTCTTAAATGAAGATCGATCGGGTCGGAATCCTGCAAACTCAAATTATGGATTGCGCTTGTCACAACTCATCAAAGGATGGGATGTTTCGACTTTCTATTATCATAGCCTTGATGCCAGCCCTACGTTTTATCGCATCAGCGCGCTGGCTGAACCACTGGTTTTTCAGGCACGACATGATCAGATTGATCAGGCTGGCGGCACGGTGACAAAAGACCTTGGCCTGGCCGTACTAAAGGGTGAACTAGTCTACACGGATGGACGCAAATTTAACGTTCTGAATCAAATTCAACCACATGGACTGGTAAAGCAAAATACGCTTGATTATGCGTTCGGCCTTGATTTTAATTTACTAACAGATATTCGTTTAAATCTGCAATTCTTTCAACGTGTCTTCTTCTCTCATGAGAAAGACATCATTCCAGATAGGCGAGAAAGCGGGGCCAGTATTTTTCTAAGTGGCGAACTGAGAAAGAACTTGGAAGCCCAAACATTATTAATCCATAGCCTGAATCATAGTGATTTGATGTTAAGACCACGGATTACCTGGAAATTCGAGAAAAACTGGCACATCGCGTTTGGTGCAGATATATTCGAAGGTCAATCAAGGGGTCTTTTTGGTCGTTTTGATAATAATGACCGGGTATATACGGAATTGCGGTTTTCATTTTAATTAGAATAGAAAGGAAGATACTGATATTGCACCAGAAACACTCTATGACCGATCAATTCAAAAATAAGAAATCAAAAATTCTGCCGCAATGCTTCTACAACTTGTAAGCGTGACACATACCTTGCTGGCATGATAGATGCCAGAGTAGTTGCGATAAGACCAGTCATAAATGATAAGGCTAGCACTGATGGCACAATCTGAATTTGGGCGATATAGCCAATATTGGCACTAGGTGGAGGCGGCATAGGTATCCCAATAGCTGAAATAATAAGTGCCAATATAATGCCGACAATAACTCCTGAACTACTACCAATTAATCCAAGAAGTATACTTTCGCCCATAATCAGCTTAAATACTTGATCACTACGATTACCAAGCGCCATCATGGTACCGAATTCTCCTACCCTTTCAAAAATGCTCATGTTGATGCTATTGGCAACACTGATCAAGACCATGATCAGAATGATGAACTGCAATATACCAAACTGACCTTTATAAAGTGCTATTGTTTTTTCGTAAAAATCATTTAGCTCTATCCATGTTTTAACTTCTAAGTCTAGTGGTTCCAACTTTTGTTTTAATCGGTTTGCGATAAGATCAGTATCTGCAGTATTTTTCAGAGAAACAACAAGCGCATTAACACTTTGGATACCCAGTAATATCTGAACTGCTGCAATAGGTATTTTGACTGCACGTGCATCGTAATCACTGGAAAAACTCTGGAATATACCAGTTACCTCAAAGTCGAGACTATTTAGTGCGCCCTCAAGTGTATTGACGAGCAAAGTAACATGATCACCTGGATTTAATCTTAGTCCTTTGGCCACACCATGCCCCAACATGATGCCAAATTTATCCTGATCAGTTAACTGGTATCCGTCTGTAACCATAAGGTGACTACCTAGAGCAGCTTCTTTATCCGGCTCAATACCTTCACCAATAATAGGTAGATCACTGCGGCCATTGTTAATTAGTCCAGAGAAATTAAGTCGTGCCATGACATTATCAAATTTTTCGACACCTATTTCCCCAGTGATTTCTTCTTTGATATTATCGGGTGCTAGAATTAGATACCTTTCAGGAGAGCGTGAACCCGCGTCAAAGTAGCCTTTCTTGTACACCTGCAAATGTCCTGATTGCGAATGAATCAATGCTTCACCTAACCGTATAAAAATGTCATTGATCCAGCCTCCTGCAAGAACAATACCAGCAACACCGCAAATAATTGCGGTCAGCGTCATTGCAGTGTACATCTTCTGGCGAACAATATTGCGTAAAGCAAGCTTGAACATGATATTTACCGGTTATAACGTAACGCATTAACAATCTGCATTCGTGACGCTTTCCAAGCTGGATAGATACTGGCAATTAACGTTGTACCGACAGCTAATACCAGAGATTCTAGAATCAAATCAAAAGTAATCAGGATTTCACCCGTATAACCTCGTGCCATACCAGGCGGAGGCGGCATTGGTATACCAATATTTGAAATGGCATTAGCTGATAACAACCCTACAATTAAACCAATTATCGCACCAAGGAACCCGATCAGAATTCCTTCTCGCAAGAATATGCACATAATTTCTTTCCGTTTTAAACCCAATGCCATAGCAGTACCAATTTCGCCCACCCGCTCCAATACGATCATATTCATCGTATTGGAAATACTCAACAGAATAATTAAGGCAATAATTACTTTAATCCCTGAAATTTGTTTGGTAAACAATACTAGAGTCTTGTTATAAAAATCAGCCAGCATATACCAAGGCCTAATTTCAAACTCTTCCTTTGGAAATTTATTAAGCAATTTCTCTAACACAGCATCTGTTTGCTCAGTATTATTCAGTAAAATAATCCAGCTATGTGAGCCTTGAGTTCGAAGTAGCTGTTGCGCTGTCTTGATAGGTATACGCAATGCGTTATCATCATAAGACTTGGTAACAGTAGAAAATAGGCCGCGGATAGTAACTTCGATTGCATTCAGTTCACGATTCGCAGTGTTTGTTAACAGTATAACTTGATCACCAACACTTACACCAAGTTTGCGTGCAAGTCCCTCGCCGATTATGATGCCCATAGGATCATCTGTGAGAAGATCCTGTCCCAAGGAAATCTGCAAAGCATTATTAAAGGCTGCTTGTTTATGCGGTTCGACGCCATCACCGATAAATGAGGAATTCGCATCACCATGGCTGATTAGTCCAGTTAAGGAAAGACGTGGGGCAATTACCTTGATTTGTTGTGCTTCATTTACTGTTTCCAATTCCGGTATAGTATCCGGAAGTAGAAAAGAAAAGGGAGTAGCTTTTCCTGAATCGTAGTAACCGGGTCGACTAATTTGAATATGACCCAATTGGGAATTGATCGTAGATTCGCGCATACCCCAGAATATCCATTCGATAAAACCGCTCGCAAGTAGCATAGCAATGCAACCAAACGCAATGATTCCTATAGCATTAATGCTTCGTCGTTTTTGGCGCACAAGATTACGAAATGCTAAATTAAAACCAAGCCACATTTTTTTATTAATAGCCGTTTCACTCATTTGTATATCCCTTCACAGTGAGTTTCTACACTTTCTATTAAAATGTCGATATATTTTACACTCGCAAAGTAAGGTCAAGGAAAAGCATTATAGAATAAATATGTAATTTGTTGATTATAAATGAATTAAAATATACACACCAACTGTGGCATATAACTTGCTTATAAGAAATTAAGGTATATATAAAATATGTATACTGCAAAGAGTAAACAAGAAATATATTAGCTTTTTTAGAAAAAAATTATTATGGAGATCTCTTATATGAAACGAACAACATTTAACTCTCTACTTGCTATAACTGCTATTGGTTTATCTGCTTCAGCATCAGCAAGTACGATTACTAACTTAGATCTTATTACCGCAAGTCCGTTTGGTGGATTTGATTGGTCACAAAATGGCACTGCAGTTTCAACACCAGGGCCCGTTTATAGTGATGGTGACGTTATTACCACTTATTATTTTGCAGACGCTGTGGCCGTCAATAAAGAGGGAGGCGGTGTTTTTAGTACTCCTGATTTGTTAACCAGTGCGCCGGGTGGTGTGTTTGGAGCCGCTTCCTATGAATATACTATTTTTGCTTCAATAACTGAAGTAGTTTCTGGTTGTGGTGGTGTTTGCGCTGGCGCAGCAACTTTTACTCCGACAGGTGGAGCTTGGAATGTTTACTATGACCATGCTTTGTTAAGTAATACGGTTGCGAATCAGATTAGTGGCACCGGATTTACGGATGGTGACTTTGTGATAGGCGGGACTATTCTAGCTGGGGGAGGCGGTACCTTTAACCCAACAACAGGTGTTGGTATTTTCTCATTTGATGGCATTGTGACTTCAACAAACTCTACCTATATTTCGCCAGATCAAGATAGCACATTTGCTATCGCAACACTCCAGTTTGGAAATTCAACAACAAACTGGACAGCACCGACTGGCACACCACTTGGAGGCTTACCGGCTTCAGCTATCAGCTTTCAGGCAGATGGCAATCAAGGTATAAGTGTAATTCCTGAACCTGGAATACTTGCACTCTTGGGGTTAGGTATGTTTGGTTTATTTGTCACTACCCAGAAGAAACGTGCATAACAATAGAAGTTAATAATCTAGTATCCAATGAATCGCCCTGCTCTACCAAGCGGTGGGGCGATTCGCTTTTCTAGCCAGCCCCTCCTTCCCTTCTCGCGCAATTCGATTGTGAATTTATCATATCAATTACCGCTGGGAATCTCACGCTTGGCACATAATCCATAAACCAATTAGCTATTTTTTTGGCATTCTTAGAAAATTCTGGTTCTTTAAGAATACGTTGCGCTGCACTTCTAATATGATCATAGGTAACCTCATCAGCTCGTACCTTTAGTCCAGCGCCTGCTGCTACCAGGAAACTCATATTCAATAATTGATCCATATTCGCTGGAATCCCTAGAACAGGAGTTCCTTGCTGTAAGGCTTGATGTGTACTTGGACTTCCTCCATTGCAAATTACCAGCTTTGCCTTAGCAGCAATCTCGGAGCCAGGAAGTAAATTTGATGTAACAACATGATCTAGCAGCGATGTTTCAAGTATTCCTCCAAACGTCGCAACAGCTACTCTGCAACCGAGCGAGAGTATAGCTCTTACGATCTCATTCAGTAAATTCGAATCACCGGAGCTTCCCATGGTTATATAAACAAGAGGCCGAAGCTCAGTTTGGTTGGTTAATTCAGGAGGCACGCTAATTCTTGGTGACCAAATAACTGGCCCGATGTAAACATACCGGTTTGGAATCGCACTCTCTTTGGTGGCAACCATTTCTGGAACATCTGCAAAAACTGAAACATCTGCTTCAGTGAATATTCGCCTCAAGTCAAAGCCAAGCGAGGCCATACCGTATTTTTGAAAAAGCCTGTACATAGGTAAACTATGGTACGCAAAGATCAATGGTCGTAATAATTGGAAGATATGGTTTGCAGCGGTTAATCCAAGCACCCGTGTAGCTGGATGTGTAGGAATCTCGTAATTAGTGTACGCGTAAGGGCTCCAATAAGCATTAGATATTCCAACGTAAGGTATTTTCTTTAATCTTGCACTAACGGCAAGCGATAGACGGAAATCTCCCACAATAATATCTGGCTTGACAGTATCGATAAGGTGTAAATCTTCTAGAACATACCGTTCAAGCACTTCATAACTAAAAACAACACGGCCATCAGTAACTGCAGACAGATATGCTGCACTTCCGATACACCAAAGGTTATGGACAGCAAAGCCAGCATCAGTAACAGATGATTGGAAGTCAGTGCCTGTAGCAATACTAACATCATACTTTAAGGGATTAAGAGTGCCTGCCAAAGAAACAGGCCTCGCTACATGCGCAAATGTCGCAGACTCAGCAAAGAAAAGTACTTTTTTCTTAAATGTCACGTATTAATCTGACCGCGTAAAACCAGAAACTACTGTCTATAATAATATATTTATACGCCAAATTTATTGCCATAAGTTAAATTAACTCCGGTAGAACCTGAAGCCTATCGCTGCAGCTCTTCAAAAGGGTTGTTGCCTCTAAAGCGACGCCTAAATTCCCAAGTCTCAACTGATCATAACGTTCATCTTCCTTGTCCTGATCTCAAATATACGTTCTGACCATCTCCTCGTCCAACCCAACCGTTGATACGAAATATCCACGAGCCCAAAAACTTTCTCCCGTGAAATTCCT
>Ga0255338_1002468_pt1 | contig 26893 bp, 24 predicted proteins | sample MeOH1_35cm_T4_19_FD_203715 | JGI IMG/M metagenome (GOLD analysis project Ga0255338, IMG submission 203715) | Sandy soil microbial communities from University of British Columbia, Vancouver, Canada - MeOH1_35cm_T4_195 | ecosystem: Engineered > Artificial ecosystem > Sand microcosm > Unclassified ...
GGTGCGAACCAATTCCGGGTTGATCCCTTGATCAACCGCCAGATTCATCCACCTCTCCACAACGAGCTTGACGCGATGAGGTATGTGGGGCTCCAGTCCGGCAGCCATTTTCAAAGGAGCAAGCGTACCATTAAGCTTGATACGCTTCGCGATGAGAGGGACGAGTTCGCGGTCAATCGCCTCGATTTCCAATCTGATCTCTTCTATTCTAGACTTAACATCTTCCATAATTTCAATCTTTCCAATCCATGGCCAAAACGACCACCTTTTCAGATAATTGTCGCCTTTATTTACGTTACCATGGCTGATTTTGAGTGATGGTCGTGGCAGTGGCCAGCGGTTCCACCGCTTACTTCGCGAACCAGAAGTCCCTCGCCTCTCCGGAAAATTCCGGATCGGCGATCAGAAATGCCTCGTCCCACAATTGCCCTGGAACAATTTCCCAGTGCTCGACGGCTAAGTCGCCCTCGAAACGCCAAGCGCCCATCCCGATGAATTCTTCAACCTCGCCGTTCCGTTCAAGACGGGTGAGCATGCTGACGACACCGTAGAGGTCGTCAGCCAGGATTTGCTCGACTCTGACTAGCCGAAAGCTGTCGCCGGCAATTGCGGTGCGACGCGCACCGTAAGCTTGGCTGAAAGCTCCATCTCCCGTGGCCGCCAACCGCACGCCTCCGGTGTGAATCACGAAATCTGGCGATACTCGGCTAAACGCCGATTTCTGATGATCCAGCTGCATCTGCTCGCGAACTTCGGGATCTAGCGTCTGATCGCTCTGGATTCTGACCACTCCCTCATAAAGCTGCGCAAGCCAAAGGGCGTTCGGATGGTCTGCAGTCATCATTATTGCGTCTCCTCTATGTGCTGGTGCCGATGACCGTCGTCCTTCTGCAGAACTTGCAGGGGGCGGGGTTGACCAGCACGCCGTCTACGTGATGCGAATCCTCGAGATGAAATCCCAGACGACCTGCTGCAGGGGCGGGGTCCGGGGAGTGTCGAGCCAGTAGTCGATGGCTGCCCTCAAGGCTGCCTGGGTGACCTCTGCGGCCAATCGTGGATATACCTCAGATCCAGGTGCGATCTCGTTTCTCTTCGCAATCTGCTCAGACAAAGCATCAAGCCCTGTCGCGTCGGACCGGTATTTCTCGGCCGCCAAGGCGGGCTCGGCCCTCAGCAGCCGCATACGCCTGACCCATGACCGATCCGGATCGACCGGATACAGCGCTTTGCACGCGTGAGCCAACGCAACCCAGAGCTCCTCATCCGCTGGGCGTTTGCGCAATGCCTCGACGACGAGATCGTAGTTATGGGTCAAAAGCCCGACGACCGCCGCCTCTTTGTTCGCGAAGTAGTTCCGGAACGTCCTCAAAGACACGCCAGCCTGCTCGGCGATATCTTCGATCCGCAGTTGGGATAGCCCGTGCCTATCGGCGAGATCCAAAGCCGCATTTGCCAATGCAGTCTTGGTGGCATCCTTCTTGCGTTCCCGAAGAGTTACTGTCGATGACACTTTTAGTCTCCGGCCACTACATTCCGTAATCGGTCAGTGGCGTGGTATTGGGCTTGTCGAGCCCGAAGAAACGCTTCAGCAAACCCGACCTTACCAGCCCGTTTCGAAGTTTCGTCCCCCACCAGGTACTTGGCACGAACATTCCCGTGAACAAGTGCCCCTGCTTTTCAAGAACCAGGGGACGATGAGCCGCATAGTAGTTTTTGAAACCTTCCACATGGTCACCATTGGCTGCGAATAGCTCGCCGGCCAGGCGATAGGCACCAATGAGGCCCAGCAGTCCGCCAGCGCCCGAGAACGGCGATGCGCAGTGGGCCGCGTCGCCCACAAGCGCCACTCGTCCGTTTGACCAAGAGGGCATTATGACCTGCGCCTGGGCGTCCAGGTAAAAGTTAGGATCATTATCTATCTGCTTGATGATGTTCTGGGTATCCCAACCTACACCTTTGAATGCATCGCGCAGAATCTGCCGCTGATGCTCCATGTCCCGATAGTGATATTCGATTGGCTCTTCCTGACGGAAAGCAAGGTAGACCATCGACGGTCCATTGCCCGAGGCTTGTACCATCACAGACTTCCCCGGCTCATTGAAAAGGGTGCTTTTCCTCTTCTGAGCAAATGGCGTGGACGCCATCGTGACTGCGAAATAGTGCTTCTTAAATTTCACGAACTGTTCAGAAGGGCCGAAAACCAAGCGGCGCACTCCCGAGTGGAAACCATCTGCCCCGATCACCAAGTCGAACCTGCGCGGAGATCCATGCTCGAACGTGACGTCGACCCCGGATTCGTCCTGCTTGATTCCGCTGATCGCGTCTCCGAAGACGTATTCAACGTCGTCGCGCGTCGCATCGTAAAGAACATTGGACAATTCGCCACGACGAATCTCCGCGGCCCCACCCCCTTCGATCTGGAGGGCTTGCATATCCAACGTGCCGATGAGGCGGTTCTTCTTGTCAACGAAGTTCGCCGCGATGTCGTCGACTCTCCGCGCTCTGACTATGTCCATCAGACCCATCCGCTCGACGACCTGGATCGACTGGTCACGAACATCCACACCTTGGCCTCCGAGGCGCAAGGTCGGCGAAAGTTCGACCACAGTCACTTTGCAACCGATGCGATTCAGCCAGTAGGCCAGTGCTGGACCTGCGATGCTCGCTCCGGATATCAGGACATTCTTGTTGATCATCAGTCACCTCGTTATCGACTCGCTGATAGCATTATTTTGCCTTTTAGGTAAATTTGCTTTTTAGGCAATTGTTGAAGATCGATGATGGCGTTGGTGAACGCGGGTTCCTCAATCGGGGCACCGCTCAACGGAAGATGCGCTGGAGGAGCCGCCACGGTAACGTGAAGGGGTCATCCCTTCGGATGCGCGGAAGCGTTTGATAAGGTGCGACGCGTCTGTGAAACCGCATTCATCAGCTATCTGCGCGATCGGCCATTGGGTTCGACCGAGCAAGTCCTTGGCACGGTCCATTCGTATGGCGTCCTGCGCTGCCTTGGGTGTCATCCCGAGATCATTGAGGAAAAGCCGCGTCAGGTTCCTCGGCGTCGATCCCACGAGCGAAGAGAGTTCGGCAAGGCTCAGACGCCGGGACAGCAGTCGCTCGATCGCGAGCAAACTCTTTCGAACTCGTCGATCGCGGGCGTGAGAGAAGCCTGGCAGAGCCGGAACGGGCTGTGGAGCCTCTGCAGGCCTCTGCGCCTCTTCCAACATTATGCGCAGTCCCTTCGTGGCAGACCCGGGGCCGAGATGACGCTCCACCAGCCAACTCGCCAGATGGACAGATCCGACGCCTCCAGGGCAGGTGATGCGGTTGCCATCCACGAGGAACATTCGGTCTGAGATCAACCGCAGGTCTGGAAACTCAGCAGCGTACTCGAGGTGATGGAACCAGCTGACGCAAGCACGCCGCCCACGCATAAGGCCCGCGCGCGCGAGCGTGAGCACGCCGTTGCACAAACCGACAAGTGGGATTCCAGCACCAGCAGCCCCTCGTAGATACGCGAAGAGCGCCCCACCCTCATCCAGTTCTTGAAGTGTCCCCCCCACCACAACGATATAGTCGAATGTTCGGCAGTCGATCAGGCCGTCGTGCGATTGAACCACCACGCCGTTGCTGGCCCTCACGGCTTGCCGGTTTTCACTCAGGACGGACCACTGGCAATGAATCTGCCTGGATCGGTCGCCCTCGTCCGCAGCTAAACGCAGCGTGTCTATGAACCCCGCAAGCGCGAGCATCGTGAAGTTCGGCATCGGCAGGAAAGCGACCCGCAGATGGGGGGTGGTGGTAGTGGAAAAGGTTCTGAACTCAGCTTTTTGCATAGGAGCTGCTTCTCGCTTGAAAATCCCTGTCTCTAGCCCCTCCCTGCCTCTTGGCTGCGTCAGCAATCCGCGAAGCTAACGGCCAGTCCTCCCAAGGAGGTCTCCTTATAAATGACGTTCATATCGGCACCGGTTCGCCTCATCGTCTCGATGACCCTGTCCAGCGATACATGGTGCTCCCCGTTGCCGATCAGCGCGAGGCGCGACGCGTCGATCGCCTTGATCGCCCCCATGGCATTGCGCTCAATGCACGGGATCTGGACGAGGCCCGCTATAGGATCGCAGGTCAGGCCGAGATTGTGTTCCATCGCTATTTCCGCGGCGTTCTCCACTTGAGCGATTGTCCCGCCCAGGACGGCCGTCAGCGCTCCAGCGGCCATCGAGCAGGCTACGCCAACCTCTCCTTGGCACCCTACCTCCGCTCCCGCAATTGAGGCGTTGCGCTTGTAAAGCGCTCCGATCGCAGCCGCCGTCAGGATGAAAACCCGTCGGCTCTCCGGATCTGAGCCATGATACCGGTCAAAATACCAGAGTACCGCAGGCAAGATGCCAGCCGCGCCGTTCGTCGGCGCAGTGACGACCCGCCCCCCCGCGGCATTCTCCTCGTTGACGGCCATCGCCCACAAATTGACCCAATCCATGGCCGCCAACGCGTCGGGATTTCCCGCCGCTTCTCGTTCCTGGAGATTGACGAGCATTTCCCTGGCCCGACGTTTAACGCGGAGACCACCCGGGAGCTCGCCTTCCTGAGAAAGCCCGCGTTCGACGCAGGCGTCCATTCCAGAAAGAATACGGTCCAAGCCGATGTTTATTTCTTCCCCGGTCCTACATGCGAGTTCATTGGTACGCATGACGCCGGCGATCGTTAATCCTGCGCTGGATGCCTGCTGAAGTAGCTCTTTTGCAGATGCGAAAGGCAGCGGGGTGCGGCGTCGATTGTGTCCTGCCGATCCCACGGCGGTTTCACCTTCTTTGACGACGAAGCCACCACCAATCGAGTAGTAGGTCGCAGTGAAGATCACGGCTCCGCTTCCATCAAGCGCATCGAACCGGAGAGCATTAGGGTGCCCAGGAAGGCGCTCGGTTCCAGACCAGATGATGTCTGCGCCGACGTCGAACTCAATGGAGCGCATGCCACCAAGAATGAGTTTTCGATCGGAGAGAACCGCCTGAAATGCGAGTTCTGCAGCATCGGGGTCAATCGTATCTGGCGAGAAGCCCGACAGCCCCAATAAAACTGCGCGGTCAGTGGCGTGGCCACGACCGGTCAGCGCCAGTGATGCAAAGAGGGTTACGTTCACCGTGACCGTCGATGCGATGAAATTATCTCTCTCGATTTCCTCCACGAACCGCTTCGCGGCAGTCATGGGACCCATCGTATGACTGCTCGAAGGACCGACCCCTAGCTTGAAGATTTCGAACGTACTGACGATCATTTCCAATCTCCGAAGCGAACCTTAGCCTGACGACCGATAGTAATATCGACCACTTCGATATATTGTTCGCTCACGCCACACTCTTCGCGAAAAGTGGCAACTGCGAATTCGCTCTCTCGACCGGCCACGGTGAGATTGGCACCGGTGATCTGCCCCGCATTATGCGGACAGGGAAGCAATGGCAGCCTCCGCGTTTCCCTCAGTCCGCGCGCTGTAGCGGCGGGTGAGGACCGCGCACACTACAAGCTGCATCTGGTGGTAGAGCATCAGCGGCAGGACGATCAGCCCCAACGAGGGGCCTGCGAAGAGGACGGTCGCGATGGGAAGGCCACTGGCAAGCGACTTTTGCGAACCGCAGAACTGTAAGACGATCGCGTCGGCTTCCTTGAAACCCAGAACTTTCCGACCGAACGTCCACGTAAGGATCAGAACGCTCGCCAATAGCCCGGCGAGGATCGCGAGCAGTCCTGCCAAGTCGTCCAGCCTTACCTGGTCCCAGACCCCGCTCACCACACCGCGCGAGAACGCGACGTAAATGATCAGCAGGATCGATCCGCGGTCCGCAAACGTCAACAGCAGCTTGTTGCGCGTGACCCAATTTCCAATCAGTGGACGCAACAACTGGCCAGCGACAAATGGCGCCAGCAGCTGCAACATAATGTCTCGGAAGACACCGAACGAAAGCTCGGCACCAGCCACCTGCAGGAGCGAGCCGGCAAGCACTGGCGTTAGCACCACACCGACGATGTTAGATGCGGACGCGGCGCAGAGCGCTGCGGGCACATTGCCGCGGGCAATGGATGTGAACGCGATTGACGACTGCACAGTCGAGGGAAGTACGCACAGCAGCATCAGACCGCTCGCGAGTGCCGCTGGCAGGATGGACTCGGTGGCGGCGACCAGCCCCAGCCCCAGCACCGGAAACAGCAAGAACGTCGTGGCCAGCACCGCCAACTGAAGCCGCCATTGAGCCATCCCCGCCCAAGCCTCAGCGCGAGAAATCCTCGCGCCATAAAGGAAGAAGAGGAATACGATACCCACGTTGGCGGCCATGCCGGCGACCTCAGCGCCCTGCCCGCGCGCGGGTAACACGCCGGCCAGGCCGACCATCGCGAACATCGCCAGGATATATGGGTCCACGAAGGTGCGAAATCGCTGCATCAGATGTTTCCTCAATTCCGGTCTAAGCGGGACGGAGACCGCTGTCCCCGAAGCGGTTCGGTTGGCGTCATCCCTGCTAAGCGCGCTCAAACACGGCCGCCACGCCTTGGCCGCCGCCGACGCACATGGTTTCCAACCCGTAACGCGCGTCGCGGCGCTGCATCTCGTGCAGCAGGGTCGTCATGATGCGCACCCCAGTCGCGCCGATAGGGTGGCCAAGCGAAATGCCGGACCCATTGACGTTGAGCTTGTCACGTTCGTCCCAATTCCAACCCTTCATCACCGCGAGAACCTGTGCAGCGAAAGCCTCGTTCAGCTCAACCAAACCAATATCGTTCCACGACAACCCGGTTTTGGCGAACAGGCGCTCCACCGCAGGAACGGGCCCGATACCCATCGTCGCCGGATGGCAACCGGCGGCCGCCCAGCCTACCAAAAACCCCATGGGCTGAAGACCGAGTGGCACCAACATATCTTCTGCCACTATGAGGCATGCAGCCGCCGCATCGTTCTGCTGGCTCGAGTTGCCCGCCGTACAGATGCCATTCGCCATGATCGGGCGAAGCTTAGAGAGCGTCTCCGCGGTGGTGTCTCCCCGCACCCCTTCGTCTTGGTCGAAGACGAACGCCTCGCCCCTCTTCTGGGGGACGGTAACCGGAACGATCTCGTCGCTCAGGATACCGAGGTCCCATGCACGAGCCGCCTTCCGCTGACTTTCCGCCGCGAACTCGTCAGCCTCCTCGCGTGAGATCTGATACTGCCCGGCCAAATTCTCGGCAGTCTCGACCATTCCGGATATCTGTCCGAAGCGGTCTACGGGCTGCGAGCGCGCACGCCCCCGGTCGAGGCGGTCGTGAAGCGTAAGTGAACCCTGCCGGACACCGCTGCGCAGCCCAGTCGCGTAATGCTCGATGTTGCTCATGCTCTCGACGCCGCCAGCCAGCACGACGTCGGCGGCGCCCGTCTGGACCATCATCGCGGCGGTGGCGATGGCCTGCAGCCCCCCGCCGCAGCGCCGATCAAGTTGCATTCCGGGAACCTCGATCGGGAGGCCCGCGGCGAGAGCCGCCCACCTGCCGACGCAGGGCGTCTCGCTGTTGGCGTAACTCTGCGCGAAGACCACGTCCTCGATCAAAGCAGGATCGACCCCGCTGCGAGCCACGACGGCCTTGACCACCACGGAGCAGAGATTCTCCACCGGAACGGTGCTGAGCGCGCCCAGGAACTTGCCTACGGGGGTTCGAACGGGGCTAACAATGGCGGCGCGGCGCATGGCGGCTCCTATCAGACGGGGTCGTAGGGAAAGACAGTCGCGGAGGCGCCGATGTCGGTGAACTTGGGTTTCAGCGCGCCGAGCGCCTCGCTGAGCAACGTCTCAGGCGTCCAACCGTCGCTTCGCGCCACAGAGGCGACGGGACGGGGTTGATTGAAAAGAATGACCTCATTGCCGCGAACAGCGAAAATCTGGCCCGTGACATCAGAAGCCGCGTCGGCAGCGAGGGCGATGGCGAGTTGAGCCACCTGATCGGCCCTCATGCCCGTGCGCATCCGCTCCACGCGCTGCGCCGACGCTTCGTCAGTCACCGGGATGGTGGCGATCATGCGCGTCCAGGCGAAGGGCGCGATGACGTTCGAACGAACACCCTTGACCGCGCCCTCCATGGCCAGGATCCGGGAAAGACCCACCACCCCCATCTTCGCCGCGGCATAGTTCGCCTGCCCCAGGTTCCCGATCAGCCCTGAGGTAGATGTGAAGTGCACGAAGGAGCCGCCGCCCTGTTCGCGGAACAGTTCCACGACGGCGCGCGACACGTTGAATGCTCCCCGCAAATGAACCTCGACCACCGCATCCCAGTCGACCTCCCGCATCTTGTGGAACATGCCGTCGCGCAGGATGCCGGCCGGATTGATGACGGCGTCGATGCGGCCGAAGCTGTCGAGAGCTTGGGCGACCATCCGCTCAACGGCGCCATAGCTTGCCACGCTCTCGCCGTTCGAAACGGCCTCACCGCCGCCCGCTCGGATCTCCCGGACCACCCCCTCGGCGGTCTCAACGGAATCGTCATCCCTTCCCGAAACGCCCGCGCCCAGGTCGTTCACGACCACCTTGGCACCCGCTCGGCCCGCCAGCAGAGCGCACTCGCGCCCGATGCCGTTCGCCCCACCTGTGACCAGCACAACCTTGCCGTCCAACACGCCCATTACCACAGTCCCCTTCAGCGTCCCTTGAAGACCGGGCGCCGCTTCTCCGCGAACGCGCTCAGTCCTTCGGAATAGTCCTCACTCCAGCCGAGCTGCCTCTGCAGATCCCGTTCGAGATCCAGCTGCTGGTCCAGCGTCGAAGCGCTGCTGGCCCTGATGGCGCGCTTGATCCCCGCGAGCGCCAGCGGGGCCATCCCCGCAAGGCGCTGCACCAGCGTCTCGACCTCTGCGTCGAACCCTTCGTCATCGACCGCCCGCCAAATGAGACCCCATTCCGCGGCGGTCGCGGCGGAGATGGGTTCGGCCGTGAGCGCCAAACCCATCGCACGCGCCTGCCCGGCAAGCCGCGGGAGTGCCCAAGTGCCGCCGCAGTCCGGCACGAGGCCAACCTGGGCGAACGACTGTATGAATTGCGCACTCTTGCGTGCGATCACGATGTCACACGCGAACGCGAGACTGGCTCCGGCACCTGCAGCCACACCATTGACGGCACAGACCACGGGCGCGAGTAGCCTGGCGAGGCGTCGCGCCAAGGGCCCCCACCTGAACTCCAAGGCCTCGCCCAGGTCGCGAAGGGGATCGCCAGGTTCCCTCTCGAACTCGAGAAGATCCTGGCCAGCGCAAAACCCTCTCCCCTCGCCTGTCAGCAACAGGAGCTTCAAACCAGCGTCCACCGCCAGCTCGTCGATGACGGAAGCGACCTCCTCGTGCATCCGGACGGTGAACGAGTTGAGCCGATCAGGCCGGTTCAAGCGGATCCTGGCGACGCCGTCCTCGCGCTCAAACACGATGGTATCGTAGCTCATGAGAGATCCACCCATCCTCGGCACCGCACCGGATTCACCGCCCAATCGCGTAAGCAGGCCGGCGCGGATCCGCAGCCGCCTCCAGCACGCCCGAAGGCAACTTTCGCGCGAAGCACACCGCTCCCGCACGCCAAGCAAAGTCCGGCCAGGGCACGACGTCGTGCCCAAGCTTGGCCAGGGCTGCCATCTGATCGTCCTCGAAGCGCGCCTCGAGGTTCAGCCGACCCGGATTGTACGCATGGGGTTCGAACGAGTCGGGAAAACTATAGGTGGCGAAACGCGGCGCCTCGACGGCCTGCTGGGGCGACATGCCGAACAGTTCGATGTTCAGCCAGACCTGAACCAGCGCCTGCAGCTGGACGTCGCCGCCCGGCGTCCCGAACGCTCCGATTCCACCGCTATCGGTGCGGAACAGGAACGGCGCAGGCGTAAGCCTCGGGCGCTTACCCGGAGCGACACTGGAGGGATGAGACGGGTCTGCCCAGGACTGACTGCCTCGCGAGGAGGGGCACAGACCAGTCCCCGGGACCACCGGGGTATCGGTCGATACGTCGCTAGGCGTGCAGGAGAACACGTTCCCCTGGCCATCGATGACGGCCACGTAGGACGTGTCCAGAGCCGGCAGCGTGGGAGGTCGGCGGGGAGTGTCCTCCACATTCGCTCTGTGGTCCTTACCGACGCTGCCCGGCGGAGGCATCTTGGGCGACGCCGCGGTCGGCGAGATCAGCGCCAGCCGTTCGGCGCAATAGGATGCGCTCAGGAGTTCATCGACGGGGACGTCCTCGAAGTGAGGATCCCCGAAGTAATGATGGCGGTCGGCAAAGCACAGCTTGATGGCTTCGGTGATAGTGTGGACGTAGGCTGTGCTATTGTGGCCGAGAGCGACGAGATCGACGCCCTCCAAGGTCGCCAGGATCTGAAGCAGGCTGGGCCCTTGGCACCAGGCTCCACAGGAGTAGACAGTGGAGGATCCGACCTTCCTCGCCAGCGCCCTCTCCGTCTCGACCCGAAAGCCGGCCATGTCCTCCATGGTGAGGAGTCCGCCGTTCGCTTCGTGGTAATCTACAATGGTCCGGGCGATATCGCCCCGATAGAACGCATCGCGGGCGGCATCCAAGCCAGCTTCACGCCCCTTGCCAGACGCAGCCGTCTCGCAATCGACCATGTACTGGAGGGTCGCGGCGAGATCGGCCTGGACAAACAGGTCGCCGACTTTGGGGGGAGCGCCGTTCGGCAGGTAGATCTCAGCCGAACTCGGCCACTGCGCCAGCGTATCCGCGAAGGTCTCCAGAAGGTTCGCCTGGAACGGGTACATTACGTAGCCGTCACGGGCAAAGCCGATCGCACTTCGCGCAACTTCGCCGAACGTCATCGTCCCGAAGTCCGCGAGCGCCGTGATGCATGCGTCCGGCGCGGCGGGCACGACCGTCCTCAGGATACCCTCTGGAATGCTTCCGCCGTGCTCCCTGACGAAGAGGTCAGGCGTGACGCGGCGCGGCCAGTATCCGAGCCCGCTGATCGTGAGCACCTCGTCGCGTTCGGCCAGGTAGACCGCGATCGGCGCGACGCCGGCGATGTTGACCATCTCGCTCTGCACCACGCCCATCACCAATACCGCGCAGACCCCGGCGTCGACCGCATTGCCGCCTGCCTCGAGGATGGAATGGGCGGCCTGCGCCGCTAGGTAATGACCGGCGGTCACGACATGCTCACGACCCGAGATCGTGGGGCGGAGAGATGGGATGCCCTGCGCAGCGGCAAGGCCAGTAAGGGAGTCAATGCTCATGAATTCCTCCAGTTCATCGAGGAGTTAAGGCCTGCGCCAGGCGTCAGCGCATCCAGGCATCGACGCGCGTGAGGTCCGCTGAGATCTGCGCACCGCCGCGTCGCGTGCCGGTCGAGGCTCATCCCAGGTCACCAAGCTGCTGCATCAGCTCGGGAACCGCCGTCTTGTAATCGGCGACCAGTCCGTAGTCGGCGACCTGGAAGATGGGCGCGTCCGGATCCTTGTTGATCGCGACGATCACCTTGGAGTCCTTCATGCCCGCCAGATGCTGGATGGCGCCCGATATGCCCACCGCGAGATAGAGCTCGGGCGCGACCACCTTGCCCGTCTGCCCCACCTGACTGTCGTTGGGCGCGAAGCCGGAGTCGACGGCGGCACGGCTTGCGCCCACTGCCGCGCCAAACCTGTCGGCAAGCACCTCGATGACTGCGCGGAACTCCTCCGCGGATCCCAACGCCCGCCCCCCGGACACGACGACCCTCGCGCCAGCGAGATCCGGCCGGGACGATTTGACCGCTTCCTCGCTGACGAAGCGGGCTGCCCACCGCGGGGCGGATATATGGACCACCTCCGTAGCAGCTGAGCCTCCCTCGCCGGCTGCGGCGAACGCTGTCGAGCGGACGGTGATTATCTTTTTTGCGTCCGATGACTGCACGGTCTCAAGCGCGTTGCCGGCATAGATGGGGCGGACGAATGTGTCCGCGTCGACTATATCGATCACGTCCGAGATCAGAGCGACGTCGAGCTTCGCCGCTATGCGAGGGCTGATGTTCTTGCCCTGCGCGGTCGCTGGGGTCAGGATCGAGTCATACCCCCCCGCAAGCGGCACGACGAGCGCTTCGAACGCCTCAGCGATGCCCTTCCCCAGCTCGTCGCTCTCGGCGAGAAGAATCTTCCGAACGCCGGCGATCCCGGCGGCCTCAGCGGCGACACCTGCCGCACCGGCGCCCGCGACGAGCACGTCGACCTCGTCCGACAGCTTCCGTGCAGCCGTCACGGTCTTGTGGGTCGCGCTCTTGAGCGACTGGTTGTCATGATCAGCGATGACGAGAACGGCCATTACAGAACCCCCGCTTTGTTTTTCAGCTGCGAGACAAGGTCGGCTGCGGACTCAACTATGACGCCGGCGGCACGTACTGGCGGTTCGGCGACCTTCAGGACTTTGAGGCGAGGAGACACGTCGACCTTGATCGAGGCCAGTTCCCTCACCTGTAACGGCTTCTGCTTGGCCTTCATGATGTTTGGCAGGGAAGCGTAGCGGGGTTCATTGAGACGTAGATCCGCCGTGACGACCGCCGGCAGCTCGAGCTTGAGAGTCTGCAGTCCGCCGTCGACCTCACGCGTGACCGTGGCCGAGCCCGCCGCCACCGCCAGATCGCTGGCGAAAGCGGCCTGGGGCCAGTCGAGCAGTGCCGCGAGCATCTGCCCGGTGGCGGCGTTGTCCCCGTCAATGGCCTGTTTGCCCATGACGACCAGATCGGGCGCCTCCCCGGCGACCAGCTGCCTCAATACCTTCGCCACCGAGAGCGGCTCGAGGTCACGATCACCTGCGTCGATCAGGATGGCGCGATCGGCGCCCATGGCTAAGGCCGTGCGAAGCGTTTCCTGGGCTTGGAGGAGCCCGATCGATACCGCGACCACCTCGGTAGCGACGCCCTTCTCCTTGAGACGAACCGCCTCCTCGACGGCGATCTCGTCGAACGGGTTCATCGACATCTTCACATTCGCGAGGTCGATGCCCGAATGGTCGGACTTCACTCGTGCCTTCACGTTGTAGTCTATCACTCGCTTGACAGCGACCAATACGCGCATGTCCCACTCCTTGGTCGATCACTTCGAAATTGAACGCATCCACCCCGGAAGGGGCAGGGCGTTCGACGTATCCGCCTGGTCAAGGCATCGGGCGCTCAGTCGGCATATCCGGGGTTCTCCCGGTCGAGCTTGCGCAGCAGGGCGGGCCAGTTGCGCTCAGCCGACGCCGCCATCATCTCCCGGGTGAACCTGCGGTCCGCGTCGGCCGCCACCTCGGGAGCCGGGAGATGCAGCCGGCGCCCCATCGACAACGCCGCGACCTGGGCGGAGCAGGCTGTCTCGAGGTTGGCAATCGACCGGAAGGCCTCGCGAACCGTGCGGCCGACGGCCAGCGTCCCGTGATTCCTCAGGAACATGAGGTTCTTCTCGCCCAGATCCCGCGGCAACCTCTCACGCTCGTCGATGTTGGTGGCCACGCCTTCATATTCGTGGAACGCTATCTCGCTTAGGACGAGGATCGCGGGCTGCGTTAGCGGCAGCAGACCCTCCTCAATGGCCGAGACCGCCATCCCGTCACGGGTGTGCAGGTGGATCACGCAGCCAGCGTCCTCGCGAACCATGTGGATCGCGCTGTGAATGACGAACCCTGCAGGATTCACGGGATACGGCGATGGCTCGATGATCTCGCCCGCCAAGTTCACCTTGACCAGGCTCGATGCGGTGATCTCGTCGAAAAACATACCGTAGGGATTGATGAGGAATTCTTCCCTCTTGCCCGGCAACCGCGCCGAAATGTGGGTGCCCGTGAGGTCATCCCACCCGTAGAGCGCCACCAGCCGGTAGCACGCCGCAAGATCGCTGCGGATCGCGTGCTCCTCGGGGCTCCACAATCCGCCCGCGTGTCTGTCCATCTGCGCTGTTGTCATGCTCGATCGTGGAATTTGGTACGCTGCGTCCTTGCCGCGACACCTCGAACCTGCTGACTTGCCAGCGCCATGAGAAGTGCTTCCCTCCCCGGCCAACCCCAATATTCGCAGCAATCCCGGACACTCGGACCCACGCCATCCCGGCGCGACACATTGACACGGAAGGGACGAGCCCCCAAGTGCATGGCAGGACAGTCAGTCGAGGTGACGCATATGGATGTCGATCTCGCGCGCGCAGTGCGCTTCTTCTACGTCGCGGAGGGGACGTCGTTCATCCGGGCGGCGCAGAAGCTGAACGTCGATCCCACATGGCTCTCCCGCCAGATCCAGCAGTTGGAGAACCAGCTGGGCTGCCGTCTGCTGAAGCGCACGACGAGGAACGTCACGCTCACGCCCGAGGGGCAACAGTTCTTCACAGCGGCGAAGCAGCTGGCGCAGGCCGCGAACGAGGCGCAATCCGTCGCCTCCGCACTGGAACAGAAGAAAAGCCTTCAACTGACGGTCGGGATAAGCAGTTCGACGTTCTGGATCCCCGTGCGGCAGGCGCTGCTAAGCTCGTTCCGGTCACGCCATCCCGAGATGGTCATCTCGACGACGGCGAAGACGAGCACGGAGCTGTTCGACGACTTGACGCAGGGCATCATCGACATTGCCGTAATAGGTGCCGTCAAACCCACGGAGGAATTCGACCGAACGGTAATCTACCGCAACAGGCCGTTCCTCTTCATCCCTAAGGAGTCCCCCCTGGCCGCCAAGACAACGATCACGATGGCCGACTTCAAGAATCTCAACGTCGTGTTCCCCGTCATCGACAACAACTTCTCCTTCGATTTGATCTATCAACCCTTCCTGGACGCCGGCGCCAATCCGCACTGGTCCCCCGAGGGGGTGTACGCTGCGATGTACTTCGCCGCGTCGAGGCGCATGGGGATGATCGCCTGGGGCTTCGAGCAGGGCATCAGCGATTCCCTGGTCCTGCGGGAGATTTCGGACTGTACGGCGATGATGGAGGTCGTCGCGCTCAAGAACAAGGACGACGAACGCCGCGCCGTCCGAACTTTCTGGGCACGCGCCCAGACCGTAAAGAACGTCATTTAACCGCTCGGGCCCAGAGGTCGCTCTTCGAGAAAGGGGGCAAATAGCGTAGAATCTTCAAGGAAAAATGCCGCCGTGTTTATGGAGCAGTAGCGTCATCTGGTGCGAGCTTGAGCGGTAGCGATCGCGCCGGCACTTCATCGACGACGGTCGAAAATGCCGGAGCTAAGTTAGATACGTCATACACGATATGGGAGGTGGCCGTCCTAGCTACTTACGCGGCGATGTGCACGCAGCCGCGTTAAGCCAGGATCCGCAGACAACAGATGAGAATAGATCAAGATCTTAGGCGGCTGGTGCAATTCTACCATGTCGCCCGCGCCAAATCCCTGCCGGCGGCGGCCTTCAAGCTGGGCGTCGAACCCACATGGCTATCGCGGCAGATCAAGCAGCTAGAGTCCCATCTCGGTTTCCTCCTGTTCGACCGAGCCGACCGTCACATGACGCTGACACCGGAGGGAGCGGAATTCTTCGAGAGCGTCAAAGACATCGCCGACGCGGCGAGACGGGTTGAATCAGTGGCGCGGTCCCTTGGGGCAGGAAAGAACGAACTTCTGTTCGGGCTCGCAGACTCGTCCTTCTGGCTGCCTGCGAGAAAGGCACTGCTCGATGCCATCTCCACGAGCCATCCCGAAATCGTCCTCAAGACCGTCGTTAACGATACCACGGAGTTGATGAACCAGCTCCGGGACCGGGAGATCGACATCTGCCTCGTGGGAAGGCTCCACGATATGGAGCGCTTTGACTATCTTACTATCCACAATGGAGCCCCGCGGCTCCTGGTCCCCGAGGAGTCCCCCCTTGCCAAGAAGCATCAGCTCTCGATGGCCGACATCTCCAATTTGGACGTCGCCATCCCCCTCATCGACAACGACTATTCGTTCGAGACGATCTACGGCCCATTCCTAAGCGCCGGCGCGCGCCCCCACTGGGTCTCGGAAGGCCCACTTGCGGCTTTCCATTTCGCGCTCGCAAACCGCATCAGCCTGGTCGCCTGGGGATTCGAGGACACCGTCAACAGCTCCCTCCTCGCAAAGGAGGTGGTCGACAGCGACGCCAGGGTTGAGGTCGTGATCGCGATGAACGCGGACGATGACCGTGAGGCAGTCCAGAAAGTCTGGCGGGAAGTAGTCTCCATAGCGAGAAGGATAGGCGAGCCGCCCTCCCGCGATCCGCGCGCGCGCAAGAGGCGAGCTGCGGCAAGCACTTCCGACAGCCCCAACAAGGGTTAACCGCCCTGGACGCCAGCGCATCGCGGTCCGACATGCAGAGTAGTGCGGACCACGCCGTCATTCTGACGGATTCGCAATAGTTGCCCCTCTAGTCGTGTGAAATATCGGGCCGGACCGCCGGAAACGGATGAGGACTGTCCGCACCACCGCGCACAAGCCAAATCCCGCCGTCGGCGAGCAGTGCAAGATGCGATCGCGCAGCCGAGCCTGATGCGGTCGCACCGGCACGAGATAGTCTGCGTCTGGCTCCGGGGAAAGATTTTGGAACTATATTCTGAATATAAGGCGCTTCAGATCGAAAAGCGCCGCGCGGTCATGGTGATCACACTCCATAACCCCCCAATGAACGCCAGCTTTCCGGCGATGCATCTGGAACTCTCACACATCTTCTCGACGATCAACCGGGACCCCGAGGTTAAGGTGGTCGTGCTCACCGGAGCCGGTGACCGAGCCTTCTCCGCCGGCGGGGATGTGAAGAACATGCTGCGCCGACTGACGACCGCAGACCATGCGGCCTGGTTGCGCGGGATGCGCGAGGCCAAGGATCTCGTTTATTCGATCCTCCGCCTTGAAAAACCGCTGATCACGCGGATCAACGGGCACGCGATGGGGCTCGGCGCCACACTCGCAGTGCTGGGGGACTTCTCCTACATGATCGAGACCGCGCAGATCGCCGACACGCACGTGAAGGTCGGGCTAACGGCAGGCGATGGCGGTTCCATGATGTGGCCGCTCCTGATGGGCTTCATGAACGCGAAGCGGTATCTGCTGACGGGTGACGCGCTGACCGGCAAGGAGGCTGCGGATATCGGCCTCATAACGGGTTCCGCCGCCAATATGCAGGAGCTCGACGAACTTTGCTTCGGTATGGCCGATCGGCTCGCAAGAGGCGCGACGCTCGCGGTCAACGCCACCAAGGCGAGCATCAACATCCTCCTCAGGCGACTGCTGGAGGGGGTGATGGAGGCCCATCTGGGGGCTGAGACCCTCACCTACCTCTCCAAGGACCATCTCGAGGCGGCCAAGGCCTTCAGCGAAAAGCGCACGCCGGACTTCAAGGGCGAATAGCAAGATCGGCGCCCAACCACGCGCCGGGGTCGACGCTTAAATAGACGAAATACAGAGGAGATACTGCGGATGCTAGCCACTGGCGCACTTTCCCAAGTGCCGCACTTGGATTCACTCCAATTGCCGGTGCTCGCCGCCCCGATGTTCATCGTGTCGGGGCCGGAGCTGGTGATCGCTCAGTGCCGTGCGGGTGTTATCGGATCTTTCCCGGCTCTCAACGCGCGCCCCATGGAGGTTCTCGACGATTGGCTGGCCCAGATCTGCGAAGGGGTGTCCATCCCCGGCGGCCGGCGGCCCTTCGCCGTCAACCAGATCGTACACAAGAGCAACAACCGCCTCGACCACGACGTCGAGCTCTGTGTGAAATACAAGGTTCCGATCGTGATCACCTCCCTTGGGTCGCGGCGCGACGTGAACGAGGCGATCACCGCCTACGGCGGGATCGTCCTGCACGACGTTATAAACGACCGTTTCGCGCACAAGGCGATTGAGAACGGCGCGACTGGGCTCATCGCGGTGGCGGCAGGTGCGGGCGGCCACGCCGGCACGCTTTCACCGTTCGCGCTTCTGCGCGAGATCCGGGCCTGGTTCGATGGTCCGCTCATATTGTCCGGCTCCATCTCCCACGGCGCGTCGATCCTGGCCGCGCAAGCAGCGGGGGCAGACCTCGCCTACATCGGGTCGGCATTCATCGCGACCAAGGAGGCCTCGGCAGCCGAGGGCTACAAGCAGATGATCGTCGACGGGTCGGCTGCGGACATCCTCTACACGAATGCCATCACGGGGGTCCACGGCAACTACCTCATGCCGTCGCTCGTGCGCGCCGGCTTCGACCCGCAGAACATGCCCGTCGGCAACCCGAAGGAGATGAACTTCCAGAGCGGTGGCAACATGGAAGCCAAAGCCTGGCGGGACATCTGGGGATGCGGCCAAGGTCTCGGCGTGATCGACGAAGTGAAGTCGTCCGCCGACCTCGTGGCGCGATTGGCTGCTGAATATGGCGCGGCCCGGGAAGCTCTCAAGCAGTCGGCGTTTGCCTACTGGTGAGGAGACTATCGGAGACTGGCGAAAAGCGCATCAACCGCCTGGACGAAGGCCGCCAACCATCGGCGTCCGCATGATCGCGCAGTTGGGGTGCACGGCACTCCGGCGGAGCGCAAAGAAGTGAATGGGAGAGATCGTGGAACGCGACAATGACATGGATTTCGGGCGGTTCGGCCTCAAGGTTCCGACCATCCGTCCAAAGATCCCCTTCGGCTCGCAGACGATTGCTGGCGTGCTAGACCATGCGCTGCAAGACCGACCAGACCACGAAGCGCTGGTCGACCGGAACGGCCGGTACACTTACGCCGAGCTGGAGGAGACGGTGAACGCGGCCTGTCGGGCATTGACCGGGTTCGGCGTTCGGGCCGGTGACCGGATCGCCGCGACCTCATCTAACAGCGCCGACCTCATAATCGCGTTCCTCGCCTCCCAGCGCCTCGGTGCCGTCTGGGTCGGCATGAACCGCGTGCTGGCCCCGCGCGAGAAGCTCTATCTGCTTCAGGACTGCGAGGCATCCCTCCTCCTTATCGACGAGGAAAGCCTGAGCGGATTGGTTCCCTCCCTCAAAGACTCAGACTTCAAGCCACGCATCGTACTGCTCAACGGCGGTTCGACGGAGGACGAATGGCGGGAAGCAGTGCGTGAAGCCTCCGGGGCGCCAAGGCCGGACGTGCAGATCGATCCGCATGCTCCTGCGCTTATCTCCTATACGAGCGGTACGACCGGCCAGCCGAAGGGCGCCGTCCATAGCCAGCACAACGTGGCCGTCGTCGCCGCAGCCTGGGTCTCCCGCCAGGACTGGGACGTCGGCCTCCGCCGCGGCTGCGCCCAGGCGTTCACGATCAACAACATCATGATCCGCGCGGGTGTCCTGGCGCTGGCCGGGGGCGGAACCCTCGTCTGCATGGACCGTACCGATCCGGAAGGAGTGGCGGACTGGGTCGAGAACGAGAGCATTGAGGTGCTCTTCGCGGTGCCCACGATGCTGCATGACCTACTGATGGACCCGAGGGTCAAAGATCGGCGTCTTGCCTCCCTCGTCCGCCCGCTAAGCGGCGGAGCAAGCCTGCCCGACAATGTGCGGCGGGCGTTCAAGGATCGGTTCGGTTCAGAGATCCAGTTCGTCTACGGGCTGACCGAGGCGCCCACATCCGTGTCGCAGACCGACCCCGAAGAACCTTTCGTTCCGGGATCGAGCGGCCGCGCCCTCCCTCACCTCGAGATCGGGATCCTCGACCAAGACCAGAACCCCGTCCCTACCGGTGGAGAAGGGGAAGTCGCGATCCGCGCGACGCAGACCGGTCCCTGGGCCGGGGTCTACACGCCCCTCCTGGGGTACTGGCGGCGTCCCGACGCGACGGCGCAAGTTCTGAAGCGCGGCTGGCTGCTAACAGGGGACGTGGGACGGCTGGACGACGATGGACGGCTGTACATCCTCGACCGGCGCAACGACGTCATCATCCGCGGAGGCGCGAACATCTACCCGGCGGAGCTCGAGCGAGCGTTAGAGGAGCATCCGGACGTCGCCGCAGTCGCGGTCGTTGGACTTCCGAACGAGCGACTGGGGCAAGTCGTTGCGGCGGTTCTGCAAGCGACCGGCGAGGATCTGGACCTGCCGGCGCTTGACGCCTGGCTGAAGACGCAGCTGGCCGCCTACAAAACTCCCAAATATTATTATCTCACGGAGAAGATGCCCAGAAACGCGATGAACAAGATCGTCAAGCCCACCCTCCGAGATAAGATCTCAAGCGGGGAGCTGCGTCTAGCACACGAGTCCAGCCGCCGAAAAATTGCTGGCGAGCAGGCGTCCGGCTGAACACGACGGTCGCGATTAAATCATCTTCCAGAATAGGGCTGCTCCGATGATGACATACTACACGCCGTCGATGTGCACCAATTCGGCGGACATCCTCGCCATAGTCGGAGGAGCGGTCCAGTGAGGCTCTTGGCACTTTCGGAACCGGAACGCCGTGAATGGACGGAGGGCTGGAAGCTTCCGCTCATCGCCGCGGTAGGCATGGCGATGTCGGCAAGCCCGAACCTGACGCTAGGCGCTCTGATGACCGCCATCCAGGAGGATACCGGCTGGACCCGCCTGCAGATATCCGCCGGCACCGGAATCATGAGCGTAGTGATGATAATGCTGGCGCCGATCATGGGGCACGCTGTGGATCGCTTCGGCTCAAGGCGGATCGCGTTGCCTGGATTGGCAATGTTCTGCCTGGCGCTAGCTTCGCTTTCGATTGCTGGCATTTCGAAAGAGACATGGTGGGCGGGCTGGACCTTTATCGCGGTCTCAGCCCTCTTTATCAAATCAACGGTTTGGACAGCCGCAGTCATTAGCCGCTTCAGCCACAGCCGCGGGTTGGCCATTGCCGTGGCACTCTCCGGTTCTGGCCTGGCCTCGTTCTGCTTGCCCTTTTTTCTCACTCTGCTGCAGCAATCCTTTGGATGGCGCGGTGCCTATTGCGGCTTGGCGGTCTTTTTCGCATCGCTCTCGCTTCCAGCCGCCTGGAGGCATTTCTTTGATGCTGCCGACCAGAGACGACGTGACAATTCTCTGTCCGCTCTAGTCGATCGGTCCAATCTTCCGGGTCTCTCGCCTCGAGAAATCTTTCGCTCACGTAGGTTTGCTCAACTCGCCCTTTCTTGTCTGCTTGTCGGCACCGCGATTACAGCATTGAGCGTGCACTTCATTCCCATATTGACAAGCAAGGGCGCCGCACCACTCGCCGCTGCTGGGATCGCCGCAGGAATTGGCCTCTCATCTGTCATAGGACGCCTCATGACGGGCCTGCTCTTGGATCGATTCAGTGGTCCGCTGATAGGCCTGACCGGCTTCGCGCTGCCAGTTGCGGCGTGCATACTGCTGCTGGTAGACTCCGGCACGAGCTATGCTATTGTGGTCGCAATTCTCATCGGCTTAGCAGCCGGCGCTGAATTCGACGTCATCGCCTACCTCTCGGCGCGTTATTTTGGGCTCCGACACTACGGCTTGGTTTTCGGCACTGTCGTAGGATTGTTAAGCTTTGGGGCGGGCATAGGGCCCATGTTCGGCGCTTTCATGTTCGATCACTACGGAAACTACGAGAACATGCTTCTTGTCGTGGCGCCTACATTTGTCCTATCGGGATTACTGATTGGAAGCCTCGGAAGCTATCCCGTTCTTCCGGCACCTGACGCCGCCCCCAGCTAATCGAATAAAGTTTTAAATGAACATTTTCTTCCAGGAACGGCACCCCGGTTGCCTATTCCGAAGTCAATCGGAGTATTTCCATGATCCAAGATCCAGCTGCCTCCTTTCCCGAAATCCGTGAATCCGTCCGACGCCTTTGCGCCGCCTTCCCCGGGGAATACTGGCGTGAGCTTGACCGCGAGAGGGCGTATCCCACCGCATTTGTCCAGGCTTTGACCGAAGCGGGCTTCCTGTCGGCGCTGGTGCCCGAGGCATATGGTGGTTCGGGACTCGGACTGCAGGCCGCCACGGCTGTCCTTGAGGAGATCCACCGGGCGGGCTGCAACGGTGGTGCCTGCCATGCGCAGATGTACACTATGGGGACGATTCTCAAGCACGGGAGCGAGGAGCAGAAGGCGCGATACCTCCCGGCGATCGCGTCTGGAGAGCTACGCCTGCAGGCCTTCGGCGTTACGGAACCCACGGCGGGCACGGACACCACCAGGATATCCACCTTCGCGCGACGTGAAGGAGACCGCTACGTCGTCTCCGGCCAGAAAATCTGGATCAGCCGCGCGGAGCACTCAGACCTGATGGTGTTGCTGTGCCGCACCACGCCCCGGGAGGCGACCGCCAAGCCCACCCAGGGCATGAGCGTGCTGCTTGTGGACATGCGCGAAGCGGTGGGGCGGGGTCTCACGATCCAGCCGATACGCACCATGCTGAACCACGCCACGACTGAACTCTTCTTCGACAACCTCGAGGTCCCGGCAGAGAACCTGATCGGCGAGGAAGGGCAGGGTTTCCGGTATATCGTGGACGGGATGAACGCCGAGCGGATCCTCATTGCATCCGAATGCATCGGCGACGGGAGATTCTTCATCGACCGTGCCAGCGCCTATGCCAAGGAACGCCACGTGTTCGGTCGGCCGATCGGACAAAACCAGGGTGTCCAATTCCCAATCGCGCGCAACTTCGTTCAGTTGTCGGCCGCCGCCCTTATGGTCCGTCATGCCGCCGAGATGTTCGACGCTGGCCAGGCCTGCGGGACCGAGGCGAACATGGCAAAAATGCTGGCGTCGGAGGCATCGTGGGCCGCTGCCGACACCTGTCTGCAGACTCATGGCGGGTTCGGGTTCGCGGAGGAGTTCGACGTCGAGCGCAAGTTCCGCGAAACGCGTCTGTACCAGGTCGCGCCCATCTCGACGAACCTCATCCTCAGCCACGTGGCCACCCACGCGCTCGGGATGCCCAAGAGCTTTTAAGTCCCCCAGGGCTGTTGGCGCAATCCGATTGCGCGCTCGCCATGGGAGCCTTCCAACTGCTTCGATGTCACCGAAAGCTATGCGGGAGCTATCAATGAACGATCGTGTAACCGTCCGTCTTGAGGACGGCGTCGCTGATGTTCGGCTGAACCGGGCGGACAAGATGAACGCTCTCGATGAGGCTATGTTCGCGGCCATTATCGACACCGGTGAACGCCTTGCTCAAGACAAATCCGTCCGTGCGATAGTGCTCTCGGGTGAAGGCCGGGCTTTCTGCGCCGGCCTCGACATCGGCAACTTCACCGATATGGCGGGCGACGAGCCGCCCAGCGATCGGCTGTTTGGCACGACGCGAACTTCTAGTGGAGCCAACCGCGCCCAGCAAATGGGAATGATCTGGCGCGATTTGCCGATCCCTGTCATCGCCGCTCTCCACGGTGTGGCATTCGGGGGTGGGCTGCAGATTGCATTAGGCAGTGACATTCGTTTCGCCACTCCAGACACAAGGCTTTCAGTGATGGAAATCCGCTGGGGTCTAATCCCGGATATGAGCGGAATGGCCCTGATGCGAACCCTGGTCAGGGACGATGTGGTGCGGGAGTTGACCTGGACGGGCCGGCAGGTTCTTGGAGAAGAAGCCGCTCGCCTGGGACTGGTAACCGGCCTTTCGGCTGACCCCTATGAGACTGCAATGGCGTTGGCGAAGGACATCGCAACCAAGAGCCCCACCGCCATCCGCGCCAGCAAGAGACTACTCAACTGTGTGCCCGACTCCGATCAACACGAGATCCTGCTGATGGAGACTGAGGAGCAGGTGCTGTTGATGGGGAGCGCAAATCAGAAGGAAGCGCTTCTGGCACATACCGAGAAGCGCGATCCTATGTTCTCAGACTAGTGACCCGAATCTGAAGTTCGCCACATTGTGGGGCAGGCGCTGAGCGAACTTCAGATTCATCAGGGTCACTAGCAAATATATGATTCTAGTGTGGTTTATGGATTTGAAATACGCTCCCCACCTAGCCGCTATAATGAGGCGTATTTCAAATCCACCACACTAGGGCAAGCGATCCCCTCGGGCTTGCGGTGCACTCTGCAAAGCCTGCATAAGGCGGCAGCCGATCCGCCGCCCCAATCCAAGCGGGCACGGAGATGATCTCGGGCCGTCCGGACCTAGCCGCGTGTACGAGGACCGACTCCGGCGTCCCCGTCGACATACCTTCTGCTGCGCGAGGGCATCGTTATGGTCATGCATGCCGCGCGGGCGAACGACGAGGACCGAGTGCAGCGGCGGTGCCAAGTGACGCCCCGCCAATCTGGCGCACCCGGCGGGTCTACTTTCCACCGCGGCGATTACGGTGTTGTAGCGCGAACTGAGGCTGCTGGTGGCGCAATTGCTGACCGACCTGCGGGGCCGGACTTGGCTCGGAGCTGACGCGGTCCTGTGCTCCACGCACTCCTCCTCCCCAGGTTGAGAGCATCTATCGCGGCGTCGAACTCGATGGCGGCGTGGATACTGATACCTAGAATGTCCGAGCCGTGCGATTCTTTGTCCGGTTCCTCCCACTAATTGTGACCCTTCCAAGTCACAAATTCACTGATCGGCAACGCCGCCGATCGATCCGACCGCTAATTTATAATGACAAACCGCAGGCAGGAATGCGCGTTGGACTAAAATGAGGGAAACGAGATGACCAATGCACGTAACGCCGCGCGCCTACTCCTGTGCTTCGCGAGCACGATTGCGCTAACCAGTCCCGCGTTCGCCCAGAGCGCCCCAGCAGGAGCGGACAACCCCCATGCCGGATCCCCAGACATCGTGGTGACCGCCACCCGGCGGTCGGAGCAGCTGAAGGACGTTCCCCAGTCCATCGCAGCATTCTCCTCGGACATGCTGGAGTCGCGGGGGATCGACGACATCAATTCGCTCGGGCGTCAGACGCCAGGTCTCGTCCTGAACGAACGGTCGGACCGAACCCCCAACGTCGTTATGCGCGGGGTCGGCTCCTTCGGGAACGTCCAAGGCGTCGGCTTCTACATTGACGATGTTCAGAACTTCACCGATCAGACCATGCGACTGCAGGACATCGAGCGCGTTGAGATCCTGAAGGGTCCGCAAGGCACCCTGTACGGCGGCAGCAGCATCGGAGGAGCGATCCGGTACATCACGAAGGAGCCAGGCTTCGAGACCGGGGCAGAGGTGCAAGCCGAAGCCGGCGAGAAGGACTATTTGAACCTCTACGCATCGATCAACGCCCCACTCACCGACAAGGTGGCAGCGCGCCTGTCCGGGTACTACAGCAGTGACGACGGCTTCATAACGTCTCCCACAATTCCTGACATCGGCCACTGGAAGGAATACGGGCTCCGCGGTCAGGTGCTTCTGAAGCCCAGCGACCGGCTGACCGCCCTCTTCACGGTGCGTTACCGAAAATTTGACGGCGCGCTGGCACTCGACAACCCCCACGACGGCGTGTCGCGCGTCAACTACGTCACCGATCTCAGCTTCCGCCCCAACACGAAGCTGGAGACGGTGGGCGTAGTCGCCAAGCTAGGATACGAGTTCGACGGGGCCGCGCTCGAGGCAATCTCGTCCTTCACCCGCCAGGAACGAAGCTACCTAATCGATCCCGACTACAGCGCCGCCCCGATCGTCGCGGTGATCGGGGAGGACACCCGCCCCGTGAAGGTCATGACGCAGGAGCTGCGGCTGACCTCGACCTCGGATGGTGCCCTAAAGTGGATAGCGGGCCTCTATGCGGCGAGGATGGACAACATCCAGATCATCGGCTCCCCCTTGGACACGGTCTTCCTCGGAACACGCATACCCAACGCAATCAATCGGAAGAGTCAGCAAACCGATCTCGCAGCCTTCGCCAGTGCCGATCTGCGTCTTGGAGACCTGACGGTGTCAGGCGGCCTGAGGCTCTACAACGTCGACTACGACGCCGTCGTGTACTCCGTGGCGGGGCAGCCGACCTTCGACAACGACGCCACGGTCATACTTCCCCGGGTCTCGCTTTCCTACGCAACCGCGGGCGGCACCAATCTGTATGCCTCGATCGCCAAGGGATATGAGCCAGGCAAGGCGTCGGTGGGGGCAGACGTCCCTTTCGACTACCGCGCCGAGAAGACATGGGCGTTCGAGGCCGGGGCGAAGGGTTCGCTGTTCGACCCGTCCCTCTACTTCGAACTGGCAGGGTTCTACACCCTCTATCAGGACCGGCAGTTCGAGAACCGGTTCTTTGATACCGACGGCGTGGTCCTAGAGAGGATCGATAACATCGGCGATTCCGAAGCCTACGGCTTCGAAGGCTCTCTGGTGTGGCGGCCGACGAAGAGCTTGGCGCTGAACGGCGCGCTAGGATATCTGCATGCGCGCTGGAAGAAGGGAACCATCTACAGCGGCACCGATATCGCAGGAAGGACGCCGCCGAATTCGCCAGCCTGGACGGCAAACCTCGGTGCTACATATTCTGCTCCCCTTTCCAAGAGCCTGAAGTTCGACCTGCACGTCGACGCGACCTACATGGATCAGTTCCAATGGACTCTGGACTACAATCCCATCTCCGGAACGAACCCCGCCTACTGGACAAACTTCGCAAAGCTCTCCGTTGGCGACATCGATGACCGTTGGAGCATCTCGGCGCAGGTCCGAAATCTGTTCAACACCCGATACTACACCCAATTCTACCCAGAGTTTTTCGGGGTCCAGGGGGCCGACGGAACGTGCGACAAGTGCCACCTTGGCCTGCCTGGGGAAAGGCAGCGGATCGTGGTATCGTTCAGCGCAAAGTTCTGATCGGCCGGATCTAAGCTTAGAAAGGGCGGGCCGTGACCGGCCCCGCCGCCACCTGAACGAACATATCCGCTGAATTGGACGGGACTGTACAAGGCTAGCTCAATCGCAAGCTAATCCTATGCTAAATTCCGTTCGGGCTAAAGCACCAAACGAAAAAGGGCTCGGCCATTAGCCGAGCCCGTAAAGTCTTGGAAGAGGATGCCTAAAAGGCGCGTCGGTAGATAGCGCCGGTGGGAAAATGCTGCAAATGCGCAAGGAATGCTGCGGCGCGAAATTCGCAAGAATAATATACTGTCCTGGCGCTTCGATC
>Ga0255338_1002470_pt1 | contig 26849 bp, 24 predicted proteins | sample MeOH1_35cm_T4_19_FD_203715 | JGI IMG/M metagenome (GOLD analysis project Ga0255338, IMG submission 203715) | Sandy soil microbial communities from University of British Columbia, Vancouver, Canada - MeOH1_35cm_T4_195 | ecosystem: Engineered > Artificial ecosystem > Sand microcosm > Unclassified ...
ATCGGCGGCGGCACCACCGAGGTGGCCGTGCTGTCGCTCTCGGGCATCGTCTATTCGCGTTCGGTCCGCGTCGGCGGCGACAAGATGGACGAGGCGATCATCAGCTACATGCGCCGCAACCATAACCTGCTGATCGGCGAGACCACCGCCGAGCGCATCAAGAAGGAGATCGGCACCGCCCGGGCTCCGGCCGACGGCGAAGGCCTCTCCATCGAGGTCAAGGGCCGCGACCTGATGCAGGGCGTGCCGCGGGAAGTGCGGATTTCGGAGAAGCAGGCGTCCGACGCCCTCTCCGAGCCGGTCGGCCAGATCGTCGACGCGGTGAAGATGGCGCTGGAAGCCACCCCGCCGGAACTGGCCTCGGACATCGCCGACAAGGGCATCATGCTGACGGGCGGCGGCGCGCTGCTCCGCGGCCTGGACGCCGAGATCCGCGACCACACCGGCCTGCCGGTGACGGTGGCCGACGACCCGCTGTCGTGCGTGGCCCTGGGCTGCGGCAAGGTGCTCGAACATCCCAAGTGGATGAAGGGCGTCCTGGAATCGACGCTGGCGTAGATCCGGCCAGAGGGGGTTGGGGGCTAGGCCTAGATGTCCTTGAGGGACAACCCGCTCGGCGAACTGAGGGTCCCGCTGACCTGGACGGCGGGCATCGTGTTCATCGTCGTCCTGATCGCGTCGGTCGCGATCCTGCTGTCCGATCGCCGCGAGGCGTTCGACACCGATGCGTCCGGCAATCCGCGCACCATGACCGACAAGGTCATGGCGCCGGTGGGCGACGCGCTGTCCACGCCGGGCCGGCTGACCGGGCAGGGCGTCGACGGCGTGCGAGGCTATTTCTTCGCGGTCTCCGAGAACCGCCGGCTGCGGGCTGAGCTCGAGAACATGCGGCAGTGGCGCGACGTCGCCATCGCGCTGCGCGACACCAACGAGCGCTACCGCACAATCCTGGGCCTCAAGACCGACCCGCCGATCCCGATGGCGACGGCGCGGATCGTGACCGACTCCAGGGGCCCCTTCGCCAACTCCCGCCTGGCCAACGCCGGCAGCGAAAAGGGCATCAAGCCGGGCAATCCGGTGATGAGCGAGAACGGCCTTGTCGGCCGGATCGTCGGCGTGACCGAGGGCGTGAGCCGGGTGCTGCTGCTGACCGATCCGGCGTCGCGCACGCCGGTGATGATCGATCGGACCAATGCGCGCGCCATCTTGACCGGCGACGGGGGACCGAATCCGAAGCTGGAGTACCTGCGCGGCCAGGACCCGGTGAAGAGCGGCGACCTGGTCCTGACGTCGGGCGACGGCGGCGTGCTCCCGCGCGGTCTGCCGGTAGGCGTGGCGGTGAAGGGTCTGGACGGGCGCTGGCGCGTGGTGCTGGCGTCGGACAAGGCGGCCGTCGACTTCGTGCGCATCCTGCTGTTCGAGGATTTCACCCAGGTCGCGGACACGCGGAAACTGCTGCACACCACGCCGCCGCCGCCCACGCCCGGCGCCTCCACCCTGCCGCCGCCCGCGCCTGCCGCGCCCGCGCCTACTACGAGCCCAGCGGCTGGCTCCACGGCGACGACGCCCGGCCCGGCCGCCGGCGCGCCAGCGACGCCGCAGCCGAAAGTCAACCCGCCGGCTCAGCCCGCGGCCAAGACGACCACACCGCAGCCGAAGGCCGCCACGCCTCCGGCCAAGACCGCGACTCCTCAGCCAAAGGCCGCCGCCACGCCACCGGCGAAGGCGCCCGCCACACCCGCGGTCAAGACCCCGGCTCCGAAGGCGCCGGCGCCCAAGGCCGCAACCCCGCCCGCCGGAGCCGCGCCGTGAGCAGCGGCGGCGCACGACCGCTCGCGCCCTGGCGCTGGTTGGGCGTGCCCATGCTGCAGGTGATGGCGGTGACCTTCCTCTTCGCCCTGCCGATGCGCTTCTGGGGGCTGAGCCTGCCCGAGCCGGTGTTCGCCATGCCCCTGGCCTTCGCGTGGGCGGTGATCCGGCCGTCGATGCTGGCGCCGCTGGCCATCATGATCACCGGCGTCTTTCTGGACTTCCTTTGGGGCAGCCCCACGGGGTTCTGGGCGGTCTGCCTGCTGCTGCCCTACGGCATCGTCCTGGGCGCGCGCAGCATCCTGGCGGGCCAGGGGCGGGCGGTGATGTGGGCCTGGTACGCGGCGTCCACGGCGCTGGCGATCGGCGCCGGATACCTTTTCACAATGCTGGACACCCAGAATGCGCCCAACCCGGCGTCAGTGGGTTGGCAATTCCTCGCCACAGTCGTTCTCTATCCTTTCGCTGATCGGCTCATCGACCGTTTCGAGGACGCCGACGTGAGGTTCCGATGATCCTTCTTCGCCAAGGCTTCGCAGGATGCATCCTTCCGGGATCGATCCTCCGTGGCTCCGCAAGGAGCGCAGGCGGATGACCCAACCGGCCATCTTCTTCGCCGAGGTCAATGAGCGGCAGGGGTTGTTCCATCGCCGGGCGATCCTGCTGGGCGCCTTCGCGGGGCTCGGCATTTCGGCCCTGGGCGCGCGTCTGGCGTACCTCCAACTGTTCCAGACCCAGCGTTACGAGAAGCTCGCGGTCTCCAACCAGTTCAACTTCAAGCTGGCGCCCGCCCCGCGCGGGGTCATCGTCGATCGCAACGGCGCCGTGCTGGCCGCGAACCGTCCGAACTTCCGGCTGATGGTGGCGCGCGACAAGGGCACGGACACCGAGGCCATGCTCAAGACGCTCGCCAACTTCGTCCCCCTGGACGACGCCCGGCAGCGCCGCCTGCTCAGGGACATCAACCACGCCCCCAAGCGCGCGCCGGTGCCGGTGATGGAGGACATGAGCTGGGAGCAGTTCTCGGCCATCAATGTCCGGGCCCCCGAGCTACCCGGCGTCACAGCGGACGTGGGCGAGGTGCGCGTCTATCCCCACGGCGGCGCCTTCGCCCACGTGATCGGCTACGTGGCCAAGGTCAACAAGGACGACATCGACAAAATTCCGAATCCCGACCCGATCATGCTTCACCCGGGCTTCCGGATCGGCAAGCAGGGGGTCGAGAAGGCGCTGGACGCCGAGCTGCGCGGTCGCGCCGGCGCGCACAAGGTCGAGGTCGACGCCAACGGCCGCGAAGTGGCCCACGACGTCGACGGCGACATCCCGGCCGTGCCGGGCGACGAGGTCCAGCTCACGCTCGACGTCGACATCCAGAACCGCGCGCTTGAGGTGTTCGGCGAAGAGAGCGGCGGGGCGGTGATGATGGACTGTCGCACCGGCGACATCCTCTGCATGACCTCGGCGCCGTCCTTCGACGCCAACCGCTTCGTGCGCGGTCTGACGGGCGCGGAGTACCGCGCCCTGTCGGGCTACGAGCGCAAGCCTCTGCTCGATAAGTGCCTGACTGGCCTCTATCCGCCGGGCTCGACGTTCAAGACCATGACGGCGCTGGCCGTGCTGATGGCGGGCATCGACCCCGAGGCGCGGGTTTCCTGCGGCGGCGGCATGAATTTCGGCGGCCGCTACTTCCACTGCCACAAGCGCGGTGGGCACGGGTCGCAGAACTTGAACGACGCGCTCAAAAACTCCTGCGACACCTATTTCTATTCCATGTCGCTCCGCGTCGGTCCCGATCGCATCGCGCAGGCGGCGCGCGCCTTCGGCCTGGGGCAGACCTTCGACATCGGGATCCCCGGTCAGAAGAAGGGCATCGTCCCCGATCCGGCCTGGAAGAAGCGCTACTTCTCCAAGAACGAGGCCCAGCAGCCCTGGTGGCCGGGCGAGAACCTGTCCTACGCCATCGGTCAGGGCTATCTGCAGGTGAACTGCCTGCAGCTGGCGGTGATGACCGCGCGGCTGGCCAATAGTCAGTACAAGGCGTTGAACCCGCGGCTCATCAAGTCGGTGGGCGGCAAGGAGCGGCCGCGCGGGTCGGATGCGCCGGACCTGCCGTTCCCCAAGGAGCACATCGATCGGGTCCGCGCCGGCATGGCCGCGGTGACCGACATCGGCGGCACCGGCTATCGGGCCAGCCAGCTCGGCCTGGGCGACATCCTGATGGCCGGCAAGACCGGCACCGCGCAGGTGCGCAACTACGACAAGGGCGGCTCGCGCGGGAAGGGCGGGACCTGGGGCCTGCGCGACCACGGCCTGTTCGTCGCCTTCGCGCCGATCGACGCCCCGCGCTATGCGATCGCGGTGATCGTGCAGCACGGCATGGGCGGGTCCACCGCCGCCGCGCCCCGGGCGCGGGAAATCATGCGGACCGCACTGCTGAAGGACCCCGAGCTGATCTCCCGGATCCAGAAGCCGCTGCCGATGCCCGAGATCGTGCCTGACACCGAACTCGACACCGTGCCGGCCGTCTCGAACGTCGAGCGGACGGTCTGAGGGCGCGCGCCGTGAGGAAACCCGCCATCGCTCCCGGAGCCAACAGATGACCGTCTCCGCGCTGACCCGCCCCGGAGAACGGGACCGGCTGATCGTCAAGCTGTCCGAAGTAGACTGGGTTTTCGTCCTGGTGCTCTGCCTGATCGCCGGCGCAGGGGCCTTGATGCTGTTCTCCATCGCGGGCTCATCGTGGACACCCTGGGCCGCGGCGCACGTCGCCCGCTTCGGCATCTGCCTGCTGATGATGATCGCGCTCGCCATGATCGACATCCGGGTCTGGTTCGCGCTCGCCTATCCTGTCTACGGCCTAGGCCTGCTGCTGCTGGTGGCGGTTGAAGCGGTAGGCGATACGCGGCTAGGCGCCCAGCGCTGGCTGTCCATCGGCAGCTTCAGCTTCCAGCCCTCCGAGGTAATGAAGCTGGGGATCGTGCTGGCCCTGGCCAGGCTCTACCACGGCGTCTCAGCCGAGCGGGCGCGGCTGTCGTGGTGGCTGTTGATCCCGGCCGCGATGATCGCGGCGCCCGTCGGACTCGTGGCGCACCAGCCTGACCTCGGCACGGCCATGCTGATCCTGATGTCCGGCGTCGCCATCGTCGTGCTGGCGGGTCTGTCCTGGAAGATCATCGGCGCCGGCCTCGCGGCCTTCCTGGCTATCGTCCCGCCCTTCGTGATGTTCGTGATGCACGAGTATCAGCGCCAGCGGGTGCTGACCTTCCTGGATCCGGAGAGCGACCCCTCCGGCTCGGGCTATCACATCCTGCAATCGATGATCGCGCTGGGTTCCGGCGGCCTGCTGGGCAAGGGCTACGGCCTGGGCTCGCAGAGTCAGCTCAACTTCCTGCCGGAGAAGCAGACCGACTTCATCTTCGCCACCCTTGCCGAGGAATTCGGCTTCGTGGGCTGCGTCTCGGTGCTGACCCTCTATGCTGCGGCGATCTTCATGTCGCTGCGCACCTCCTACCTCAGCCACAGCCACTTCGGCCGGCTGGCGGCGGCAGGCGTCACGGCCACCTTTACCCTCTATGTCATGATCAACGGCGCCATGGTGATGGGCCTGGCCCCCGTGGTGGGCGTGCCGATGCCGATGCTCAGCTACGGCGGCACCGTGATGCTGACGGTGATGATCGGCTTCGGCCTGGTCCAATCCGTCCGCGTCCACCGCTACGCCGAGGTGACCAGCGGCAAGGGCAGCTTCGTCTAGAACGCCTCGAAGCAGTCGTAGTTGTGCTGGCGGCGGATCTTGTCGCCCTGGAATTCGAAGAAGACGCCGAAGCGGGCCTTCATGGTGTCGCCGGGCTTGAGCGACCGGATCGGCACCGCCAGGACGCCACGCCACAACACCTCGCAGGCCACCCGGTCCCCGGCCTCGATCAGGTTGACGATCTCGTAGGTCTCCGACGTGAGCACGTTGCGGCCGCGCGCGTTGGCCTCGCGCAGCTCGTCCATGGTGCGCCGCGCGCCCGCCGGGACCAGGGCGTTGGGGAACTCCTCCTGGATCGCGTCGTCGGCGAAGAAGGCGAGCGAGTCCTGGCGCTCCTCGATGGCCTTCAGATAGGCGCGGACGATGTCGGCGCGGCTCATCCGGCGGCTGGACCTAGAGCCGCAGCGCCTGGTCCGTAGCGCGGACCAGGGCGTCGACGATGCCGGGCTCGGTGGAGGCGTGGCCGGCGTCCCAGACCACCTCGAATCGCGCGTTCGGCCAGGCGGTCTTGAGGCGCCAGGCGCTTTCCATGGGCGTGACCACGTCGAAGCGGCCCTGCACGATCCAGCCGGGGATGTCCTTCAGCTTCGCGGCGTTCTGGATCAGCCAGTCGGGCGCGTCGAAGAAGCCGCCGTTGACGAAGAAGTGGCACTCGATCCGGGCGAAGGCGATGGCGAAGTCGATCTCGTTGAACTTCGACGGCCGGGCCTCGGGCCCGCGGATGGAGATGGTGTCGCCCTCCCACTGGCTCCAGGCGGCGGCCGCCTCGGCCTGCACCCGGCGGTCGGGATGGGTCAGGCGCTTGTGATAGGCGGCCATCATGTCGCCGCGCTCTTCCACCGGGATCGGCGCGCAGAACCGGGCCCAGGCGTCGGGGAACATCATCGAGGCGCCATCCTGGTAGAACCAGCGCAGCTCGCGCTCGGTCAGCAGGAAGATGCCGCGCAGGACCAGGCTCTCGACCCGGTCCGGATACTTGATGGCGTAGGCCAGGGCCAGGGTGGAGCCCCACGAGCCGCCGAACACGCACCACTTCTCGACGCCCAGGTGCTCGCGCAGCCGCTCGATGTCTTCGATCAGGGACCAGGTGGTGTTGTCGTCCAGGCTGGCGTTGGGGCGACTCTTGCCGCAGCCGCGCTGGTCGAACAGCGCCATCCGCCACTTCGCCGGGTCGAAGAACCGCCGCATGGTCGGGTTGATCGCGCCGCCGGGGCCGCCGTGCAGGATCACGCACGGCTTGCCGTTCGGATTGCCGCATTCCTCGTAGAAGATCTCGTGCGGGCCGCCGGTGGACAGCCAGCCGCTGGCGAACGGATCGTTGTCCGGAAACAGGCCGCGGCGGTGATCATTCGCGGCCACGCCGGGGGCCGGGGTATTTCTTTCCATGCGCCCTTCTACTTCGGGAAACGCCTGTCCAGCCAGTCCAGCATGAGGCGGTTCACTTCTGCCGGCTTCTCCTGCTGTGTCCAGTGCCCAGAGCCGCTGACCATGTGGGTCTCCAGGTCGCCGATGAACTGCGGCATCGGCTCGGCCATGGCAGGCGAGAGCACGACGTCCAGTTCGGCGGTGATCATCAGGCAGGGCAGGCCGTCGATTCGGGTGGGCAACGTCTCGGCGCGTTCCCAGTTGCGCGTGAAGTTGCGGTACCAGCTGACCGGGCCGAAGAAGCCGCCGTCCCGGAAGGCGTCGGCGAACACGGCCAGTTCCTCGGGCGTCAGGAGCTGATCGCCGCCGGTGACGCCGTCCCACTGTTTCAGCAGGTCCTTGAACGCGAAGGTCGACCCGCCCTCGGGGGGCGGCGCGGCCGCGGCCGCCAACGCGGCGGGCTTGCGCATGAAGAACCGCATCGTCTTGACGGGATCGGCCCCCAGAGTGGCTTCCGGGTCGTCCGGGGTCTGGAACCAGACGATGTACATGTCGGGCCCGAACCGGGCGCGCATGATCACGATGGGATCGGCCGGCGCGCGCGGCATGAAGGGCGTGTTCAGGCCGATGACGCCGGCCACGCGGTCCGGGTGCATCAGGGGCATCTGCCAGGTGACGATGCCGCCCCAGTCGTGACCGCAGAAGATCGCCTTCTCCACGCCGAGGTGATCCAGCAGGCCGATCAGGTCGCCGGTCAGGTGCTCCAGGTCGTAGTCGGCGACGTTCCCGGGCTTGGACGACAGGCCATAGCCGCGCTGGTCCGGGGCGATCACCCAGCGGCCGGCGTCGGCCAGGGCCTTGATCTGGTGGCGCCACGAGAAGGCCAGCTCGGGGAAGCCGTGGCACAGCACGATCGGCACGCCGGTTCGCGGACCTGCTTCGTAGTAGGCGATCTCGACGCCGTTCACCGCGGCGCGCTGCGCAGGCGGCATCATGGTTTCAAGCGCCGACATGTCGTTCTCCCAAGTTGTTGGCGGCGAAGATGGCCGCAATCGGGGTTTCCCTGAACCCCTTTTGCCCAGTAGGGCATGGGCGCCGTGACGTCCGCCAATCCGCCTTCTCCGCCGCCCGCCCGGGTCCCCTGGGGTCTGGTCATCCTGCTGGGGTCGCTGACCGCGCTGGGGCCGCTGGCGATCGACATGTACCTGCCCAGCCTGCCGGCGATCGGCGCTGCGCTCCGGGCGGACCCGTCCCAGACCCAGGCCACGGTCGCGACCTTCCTCGCCGGCATGGCGATCGGGCAGCTCGTCTACGGTCCGGCGTCCGACCGGTTGGGCCGGCGCGGCCCGATCCTGTTCGGCGTGGCGGTGTTCGTGCTGGCCTCGGTCGGCTGCGCCATGGCCCAGACCGTGGACCAGCTGCTGATCGGCCGTTTCGTGCAGGCGCTGGGCGCCTGCGCCGGCGGGGTCGTGGTGCGGGCGGTGGTCCGGGACCAGTTCAACCACACCGACACCGCCCGGGTGCTCAGCCTGATGATGCTGATCATGGGACTGGCGCCGATCCTCGCCCCGATGCTGGGCGGGGTGCTGCTGAGGCTGGGCGACTGGTCGTGGAACTTCTGGTTCATGGCCCTGGTCGGGATCGCCATCGGCGCCGCGGCCCTGCTGCGCCTCAAGGAGTCGCGGTCCGAGGCCACGGCGATGCAGGCCAGCCGGGAGAACCCGCTGCAGTCGTACCTGGCCGTGCTGCGCGAGAGGCGGCTGGTGGGCTATGCGCTGGCCGGAGCCCTGAACGGCGCGACCCTCTTCACCTACATCGCCTCGTCGCCGGAGCTGATGATGGGGACCTACAGGATCCCGGTGGGGATCTTCCCGTTCGTGTTCAGCCTGAACGCGGTGGCGGTGATCGCCTCCAGCCAGTTCAACCGCCTGGCGCTCCGCAACCTCAGCACCGACCAGGTGCTGAGCCGCGCCAGCACGGTCTCCGTCCTGGTGGGCCTGCTGCTGGCGCTGGCGGCGGTGACGGGGATCGGCGGGGCTTGGACTGTCTTGCCGCTGATCTTCGTGCTGTTGGGCAGCTACGGCTTCATGGCCGGCAACACGACCGCCGGCGCGCTCAGCGTCGATCCGCTGCGGTCGGGCGCCACCTCGGCGCTGCTGGGCGCGGCCTCGTTCGCGGCGGGAGCGCTCGCCTCAAGCCTCGCGGGCGCCTTCCACGACGGGACCGCCCGGCCCATGGCGCTGGTGATGCTGGCCTGCCTGCTGGGCTCGGTGACGTCGCTGCGGCTGATGGCGCTGCCAGGCAGCAGGTCTCAGGCCTGACGGACGCCCGCCGCGGCCCAGGCCAGAGCCGCCCACCCGGCCAGGAACAGCAGCCCGCCGACCGGCGTGATCGCGCCGAACCAGCGCGGGGCGCCCAGGGCCATGGCGTAGAGCGAACCTGAGAAGATCACGACGCCCCCGAGGAACAGCGGCGCGGCCAGGCCGGCGCGTGTTCCGCCCATCTGGAACACCACCGCGCAGGCGAAGACGGCCAGGCAGTGGGCCAGGCCGTATTCCGCGCCCGTCCTGAGCCAGCCCTGCAGCTTGGGGTCCGCGACGCCGTGCGCGCCGAACGCGCCGAAGCCCACGGACGCGAAGCCGCCCAGGGCGGCCAGGATCATCCAGAGCTTCATCAACCCCAGACCTGCGGGCGCCGGCCGCTCCAGGGCGCTTCCTTCTCCAGCTGGGCGGCGAGCCGGAAGAGGGTGGCCTCGTCGGCATAGCGGCCGGAGAACATCATTCCGATCGGCAGGCCCTTGGCGTCCATTTCCAGCGGCAGGCTGAGCGACGGCTGGCCGGAGTAGTTGAACGGCGGGGTGTAGGGGAAGGTGCGGCCCTGGCGGCGGTTCACCTCCTTGGGCTCCAGGTTCACCGGGTCGATGAAGCCGATCTCCGGCACCGGCGTGCCCAGCACGGGGGTCAGGTAGACGTCGACGTCCTCGAAGAACGCCAGGGTCTGACGGTTCAGCATCCGCGTCTCCTGCAGGGAGCGCATGGCGTCGGCGCCGGTCTGGCGGCGGCCGGCCTTCAGCGTGGCCCAGGTGAGGGGCTCCAGCTCATGCTCCTCCGGCTCGCGGCCGACCTGGGCGATCAGGCGGTCCATGCCGGCGGCGAAGTTGCCGGCCGCCGCGGGGCCGCGCGAGGCGTAGAGGGCGCGGTAGTCGATGCCCATGCCCTTCTCGAACACGTCGTGGCCCAGGGCCTTCAGAAGCGCGGCGGTCCGCTCCAGGGCGGCCTGGATTTCCTCGTCGATCGGGCGGCCGGACGGCGTCTCCGACGACCAGGCGATGCGCAGCCTGCCGGGGCTCTTCTGGATCTCCTCGACGTAGGGGCGGTCCTTCGCCGGCGCGGGATAGGCCTGGTAGGGATCCGCATAGCCGGTGGCGTCCAGCATGGCGGCGCTGTCGCGGACGGTGCGCGTCACCACGTGGTCGACCACATTGCCCAGGGCGTAGTCGAAGCCGTCGGGCAGGTTCGGGTTGCGGTCGCGGGTCACCTTCATCCCCACGAGGCCGCAGCAGGCGGCCGGGATGCGGATCGAGCCCAGGCCGTCCGACGCATGCGCCAGGGGCACGATGCCCGCAGCCACGGCCGAGGCCGCCCCGCCGGACGAGCCGCCCGAGATGTGGTTGGGGTTCCAAGGGTTGCGGCAGGCGCCCAGGAGCTGCCCCTCGGTGGTGCCGGTGATGCCGTATTCCGGCGTGTTGGTCTTGCCCAGCGGCACGACGCCGGCGTCGCGGTAGCGGGCGGTGAGGCCGCCGTCCTCGGTGTCCACGATCCCCTGGGCGAAGCGGCTGCCGAAGCTGCGCGGCCAGCCGGCCACCGGCATGCCCAGGTCCTTGATCAGGAACGGCACGCCGCGGAACGGGCCGTCGGGCAGGGCGCCCTTCGCGCGCTCGCGGGCGTCGTCGTAGCCCTTGTAGACCACCGCGTTGAGGGTCGGGTTGTGCTTCTCGATCCGTTCGATGGCCGCCTCGACCAGCTCGGACGGGGTCACCTGCTTCTTCGCGACCAGGTCCGCGAGGCCCAGGCCGTCGTAGTCGGAATAGTCGTCCATCAGCGGGCTCCGGCGGAGAGGAAGGCGAGTTTCTCGACCGGCGCGAGGCCCGGCGCCTGGCGCTTCAGCGCACCGAACGCGCCCTCGGCGGCGTCGAGGGTCTGAGCGATGTCGGCCTCGGTCATGGCCGCGCACAGGAACATGTTGTGCCAGGGGTGCACATAGACCCCACGGCTCAGCATCTCCGAAGAGAAGCAGAAGCCCTTCCGCAGGTCCGGATCGTCGTCGAACAGGAACAGCGGCATGACGCCCGGGCCGGTCTGGCGGAAGCCGAAGCCGGCGGCCCTGGCCCGCTCGTCGAGGCCCGCGCGCAGGGTGTCGCCGAGGGCTGTCATGCGTTCGAGGTAGTCGGTGTCGCGGACCAGCCGCAGGGTCTCCAGCGCCGCGGCCATGGTCGCCGCCTGGAACCAGAACGAGCCGGTCACATAGATCGAGGCCGCCGCCGCGCGGGCCTTGTCGGCGCCCAGCATCACCGAGAGCGGATGGCCGTTGGCCAGGCATTTGCCCCAGGTGGACAGGTCAGGCTCAACGCCGATCCGGCTCCACGAGCAGTCGCGGGACAGGCGGAAGCCGGCGCGGACCTCATCGACGATCAACAGGGCGCCGGTCTTGTCGCAAAGCTCGCGGGCGCGCCGCGCATAGGCGGGATCAGGCTCGGCCTGGTCGATGAAGGCGTCGTGCTTGAAGGGGGCCGCGAAGATGGCGGCCAGGTCGTCGCCCGCCTCGGCCACCGCGGCCTCCAGGCTGGCCACGTCGTTATAGTCGCAGAAGACCTGGTAGGCCCGGTCGCTGTCGATCACCCCGGCCGGCCGGGGCGTGCACCAGGGGATCGCGCCGTGATAGGCGCCCTTGGCCCGGATTACGATGCGCCGCTTCGTGTGGGCGCGCGCCGTGGTGAGCGCCATGGTCGTGGCGTCCGTGCCGTTCTTGCAGAAGATCGCCCAGTCGGCGTGGCTGACCATGCCGGTCAGGGCCTCGGCGAGCTCGACCATGAGGCCGGTGGGGCCCGTCAGCGTGTCGCCAAGGCCCAGCTGGCGCACATAGGCCGCGTCGATCTCGGGATTGGCGTAGCCGAACAGGTTCGGCCCGTAGGCGCACATGTAGTCCAGGTAGCGCCGGCCATCGACGTCCCAGATGTGGGCGCCTTCGCCGCGCTCGAAGAACTGCGGATAGTCGTCGGGCAACAGGCCCACCGCCTGGTGGCCGTACATCCCGCCCGGGATCACCGCCGCCGCACGCTCCCGCAACTCGCGGTCACGACTGTTCGTCCGGTCCATAGCGGCCCTCCCTTATCGTTGTTCAGGAGAGATTAGACTGAGAACGGGGCGCGTCGACAATCCAATTGCTCCCCGTCGGGTGAGCCATTGGCGAAAGCCGACTGACGGGGCATCCACAGCCGTCGAGGACCCCTCCGGCGCGGAGCCTGTCCTCGGGCCGACCTACGGTCGGACCCGGGGGCGCCATCTCCCCGATGGGGGAGGAATTGCAGTCGCCGACTCCGTATAAGCGGAACCCATGTCGCTGCCCGTCCGCCTCGGCCTGTTCTACTCGGCGATCTTCGTCGGGACCGGCGCGGCGTCGCCCTACATGCCGGTGTGGTTCGCCCACCACGGGCTGTCCGGCGCGCAGATCGGGCTGATCCTGTCGCTGCCCATGCTGGCGCGGGCGTTCACCGCGCCGCTGCTGGCGGTGTGGGCCGACAGCTTCAAGCTCAGGCGCACGGCGCTCAGCTTCCTGAGCCTGGGTGTCGCGGTCGCCTACGCCCTGATGGCCCTGCCGCTGGGGTTCGCGGGCTGGACGGTGGTGTGGTTCGCGGCCTCCTCGGCGTTTTCCACCATCTCGCCGCTGACCGACGTGATCGTGCTGAACCGGGCCCGGACGGACGGCTTCAACTATGGCTGGCCGCGCGGCATCGGCTCGGTGGCCTTCATCGTCGCCAATGTGGTGATGGGCGCTGTCCTGACCTGGGGCTCACCTGACCTGGTGCTGGTGTGGATCACGGCGGCGGTGGCGCTGACCGCGCTCGCGGCCCGGTTCCTGCTCCCGCCCGACCCGGTCCACGAGGAAGGCCATGTGGCCAAGGCCGCCGACCGGTTCGCGGGGATCAATGAGTTGCTGCGGGACCCGGCCTTCATGACCGCGGCCATCGCGGCCGGCCTGATCCAGTCTGCGCACGCCTTCTACTACAGCTTCTCCACCCTGGTCTGGAAACAGCAGGGCCTGCCCGAGAGCATGACCGGCATCCTGTGGGCGGTGGGCGTGACGGCCGAGGTCGCCTTCATGTGGTTCATGGAGCCGTGGCGGCGGCGGGTGGGACCGCGCAACCTGCTGGTGCTGGGCGGTGCGGCGGCGATGGTGCGCTGGACGGCCCTGGCCTTCGCTCCGCCGCTCTGGCTGCTCTTCCCGCTGCAGATCCTGCACGTGCTGAGCTACGCGGCCACCTTCCTGGCCTCGCTGCAGCTCATCGAGCGGCTGTCGACGCCCCGCAACGCCTCGTCCGCCCAAGCGCTGAACTCGGCCCTGTCCAGCGGCATGCTGATGGGGCTGGCGACCATGGCCTCGGGGCCGCTGTTCGACCGGTTCGGCGCGCAGGGGTATTGGCTGATGACGCTGATGTGCGCCCTTGGCCTGGTCGGGGCCTTCCGGCTCTATGGCGTGCGCAAGCTGGATCCCGCCTGAGGAGACGCCGATGACCCTTCGCCTGTTCGGCTGCGTCTGCGGCCAGTTCCACAGCCCCGGCGCCGGCATGGGGATGGCGGGAGACCGGGTGACGGTGCCGATCCCGTTCTATGTGATCGAGCACGCCCAAGGCGTCGCCCTGTTCGACTGCGGCCTGCCGGCGTCCATGTGCGACCGCGAGGAGAGCTATCTCAAGGCGCTGCAGACCCAGGACCTGGACGTCAGCCTCACGCCGGAAGAAACCCTGACCCGCCACCTGGAACGGCTGGACATCGATCCGGCCCGCGTGCGCTACGCCGTCCTCTCGCACCTGCACTTCGACCACGCCGGCGGCCTTCGCGAACTGCCCAACGCCACGGTGGTCGTGCAACGGCCCGAGTGGGAGGCGGGGTTCGAGCGCGAGCTGTCCAACCACTACGGCCTGCGCAAGCGCTACTTCGACCTGGGCCACCAGGTGACGCTGATCGACGGCGAGCAGGACCTGTTCGGCGATGGCTCGGTCACCTGCATCCCCAGCTACGGCCATACGCCCGGCCACCAGTCGCTGCGGGTGCGCAGCGGGCAGGGAGACCACCTGCTGGTGGGCGACGCCTGCTACCATTGCGGCGTCGTGGAGAGCCGCCGGTTCCCGGATTATTCCGACCAGGTCGCGATGAACCGGGCGCTGGACGCCCTGCTGGCGTTGCGCGACGCCGAGACGGTCATGGTCTTCGGCCACGACCCCGACCAGTGGGGCGAGCGCCCGGTGCTGCCGGGCGCGCGGGCCTGACCTAGCGTCGGCTGACGTGGCGACACGGTTGCCGGAACCGGCCGTCTGGCCATGATGCCTCCAACTGGAGGAAGCCCGATGCGCGCGCTCAACGTCACCGCCCCCTGGGGTCCGGACGCCATCAAGGTGGTGGAGGCCCCCGATCCCACGCCCGGCCACGGCCAGGTGCTGGTGCGGATGAAGGCCTGCTCGCTGAACTACCGCGACTTCCTGATGATCAACGGCATGTACGGACGGGCCGCGGCGACGGCCAACGACGTCATCACGCCCTTCTCGGACGGCTGCGGCTACGTCGAGGTGGTCGGGCCGGGCGTGACCCGGTTCAAGGCGGGCGACCGGGTGTCGACGCTGTTCTTCCAGAACTGGGTGTCGGGTCCGCCGACCCTGGAAAAGCTGATGAGCGCCCTGGGCTTCCCGATCCCGGGCGCTGGCGCCGAACTGCAGGTGTTCAGCCAGGAGGGCCTCTCCAAGGTCCCCGACTTCCTGACCGACCACGAGGTCGCCACGCTGCCTTGCGCGGCGCTTACCGCCTGGCGGGGCGTGTTCGAGGATGCGCGGCTGGAGCCGGCGGACACGGTGGTGCTGCAGGGCACCGGCGGCGTCTCGATCTTCGGTCTCCAGTTCGCCAAAGCGGCGGGTTATCGGACCATCATCACCTCGTCCTCCGACGAGAAGCTCGAGCGCGCCAAGGCGCTCGGGGCGGACCACGTCGTGAACTACAAGACCACGCCCGAATGGTCGAAGGCGGTCCGAGCCGCCACGGGCGGCAAGGGCGCCGACTTCATCATGGAGGTCGGCGGCGGCGGCACGATCCAGGAGAGCATGAAGGCCATCAAGGTCGGCGGCCACATCGCCGTCATCGGCATCGTGGCCGGGGCCGGCGAGCCGTTCAACCCGGCGGCCCTGATCGGCAACTCGGCCAAGCTGCAGGGGCTGTCGGTCGGCTCGCGCGACATGTTCGAGGCCATGTGCCGGGCCATCGACCTGCACCAGATCCGGCCCGTGGTGGACAAGGTCTACCCCTGGACCGAGGCCAAGGCCGCGATCGGCGCCATGGCCGCCGGCGAGCACTTCGGCAAGATTGTGCTGGAGTTCTGAGCGGGCGGAGTGGCTTCTCCGCCGGCGGCCGATATGGCAATCAAGGCGCCAGTCTGGAGCCTCGCCCGTGAGAGTCGCCCCGCCGCCGCATCGATCCCGGACCTGGCCGGGGCGTCGTGACGAGCTGCGCGCGCGCTCCATATGACGCCGGGCGCGCACAGAACCCGGGCCGGTCAACGCCTGAGCCTCGTCATCCCGATGCACAACGAGGCGGCGGGCCTGGACCTGCTTTTCCAGCGGTTGGACGCCTCGGTCGGCCAGCTGGGCCTGGACCTCGAAATCGTCTGTGTCGATGACGGCAGCCGTGACGACACCTATGGCCGGATGGCTGAGCGGGCGGCGGCCGATCCACGCATCCGGCTGCTGGGTCTTTCGCGGAATTTCGGCAAGGAGGCCGCGCTCACGGCTGGGCTCGACGCGGCGTCGGGCGACATGGTCGTGCCCCTGGACGCCGACCTGCAGGATCCGCCCGAGCTGATCGGCGAGTTCGTGACGCTCTGGGAGCAGGGCTACGACGTGGTCTACGGCGTGCGCTCGGATCGCTCCACCGACAGCCGCGCCAAGCGTTGGACCGCCGGAGCCTTTTATCGCCTGTTCAACGTGGTGGCCCAGCAGTCCATTCCGGCGTCGACCGGCGACTTCCGGCTGATGGACCGCGCCGTGGTCGAGGCGCTGAAGGCCTTGCCGGAGCGCAACCGGTTCATGAAGGGTCTGTTCGCCTGGGTCGGCTTCCGGCAGGTGGGCGTCCCCTATGTCCGTCCGGCGCGGGCCGCGGGCGAGAGCTCGTGGCCCTATCGCAGCCTCTTCCGCTTCGCCCTGGACGGCATGACCTCGTTCTCCACCGCGCCGCTCAGGGTGTGGACCTATGTGGGCGCCGGCGCGGCGATGGTGGCGCTGCTGGCGGCGCTGGCGATCATCGTGCGCGTGCTGATCGTCGGCCGCGATGTGCCGGGCTACGCCTCGCTGATGGTCGTGATCCTGTTCGCCTTCGCCTTGCAGATGATCGCCCTGGGCATCCTGGGCGAATACATCGGGCGGATGTACCAGGAGGTGAAAGGCCGGCCGATCTATGTGGTTCGCGACCGCGTCGGCTTCGACGGCTGATGGAACGCCACATCTACGAGAACATGCGCGAGCTGCAGCAGGCGCATTGGTGGTTCGCTGCGCGGCGCGAGATCCTGGGGTCGGAGCTTGGCCGCCTGCCGCTGCCGAAGCCGGCGCGGATCCTGGAGGTCGGCTGCGGCCCGGGGGGCAATCTCGAACTCCTGAAGCGCTACGGCGAGGTCCGGGCGATCGAGCCCGATGCGGAGTCCCGCGCCTATGCCGCCGAGCGCTCAGGCGTGGTGGTGGAAGGCGGCCTGCTGCCCGACGGCCTGCCGGACCTCGGCGGTCCGTTCGATCTGGTGTGCGCTTTCGATGTGGTCGAGCACGTGGATGACGACGCGGGCGCCGTGGCGGCCCTGGGCGCGCGGCTGAAGCCCGGCGGGTTCCTCGTGACCACCGTGCCGGCTTACGCCTGGCTCTGGAGCGAGCACGATGTGCAGCATCACCACAAGCGCCGCTATACGCGTCCGGCCTACCGTCGCCTGTTCGAGGCGGCGGGCCTGACCGTCCGGCGCGCCACCTATTTCAACAGCGTGCTGTTCCCCCCGATCGCCGGCATTCGCCTGGCGCGCACGGCGGCGCGCCTGCGGGGCGGCGACGACGAGAGGATGCCGCCGCCGGCCCTGAACGGCGTGCTGCGAGGCCTGTTCGCGGCGGAGGCGTCGATCCTCAAGGCGATGGACCTGCCGTTCGGCGTCTCGATCCTGCTGATCGCGGAGCGGCCGGCTTGAACGACCGGTCCCTGCTTCAGCAGGTTCCGCTGTTCGTGGTGGTGGGCGCCTGCGCCACCCTGACCCACGTCGTCGTCGCGCTGGCGGCGCGAGAGTTCGCCGGGCTCAGCCCCATGCAGGCCAACTTCGCGGGTTACCTTCTGGCGGTCGGCATCTCGTACCTCGGCAACGCCCGTCTCACGTTCAGACGTCGCGCGGCGCACGGCGCGCAGTTCGCGCGGTTCATCGCCGTGTCGCTCCTGGGCCTGGCGCTCACCCAGGGCCTGACCTGGTTGCTGGTCGAGCGTCTGGACTGGCCGTTCCTGGGTGGCCTGGGCGTCGTAGCGGTGGCCGTGCCGGCGCTGTCCTTCGTCCTCGCTCGGGCCTGGGCCTTCCGCGCCGGTCGTTGACCGCGTCAGATCCCCGGGTCGAACGCGCCTTCCAGCCAGGCGAAGATCTGCTCGGCGGCCTGCTCGGGAGTCAGCTTCGTGGTGTCGATGCGGATCTCGGCGTTCTCGGGCGCCTCGTAGGGGCTGTCGATGCCGGTGAAGTTCTTGAGCTCGCCGGCCCGGGCCTTCTTGTAGAGGCCCTTCACGTCGCGCTTCTCGGCCTCGGCCAGGGGCGTATCGACGAACACCTCGACGAATTCCCGGTCGCCCAGCAACTCGCGGGCCATCCGCCGCTCGGCGCGGAACGGCGAGATGAACGAGACGAGCACGATGAGGCCCGCGTCGACCATCAGCTTGGAGACCTCGGCCACCCGACGGATGTTTTCCACCCGGTCCTCGTCGGTGAACCCTAAGTCGCGGTTCAGGCCGTGGCGGACGTTGTCGCCGTCCAGCAGGTAGGTATGGCGGCCCTCGGCGGCGAGGCGCTTTTCCAGCATGTTGGCGATGGTCGACTTGCCCGAGCCCGAAAGGCCGGTGAACCACACCACGCGCGCCTTCTGCCCTTTGGCGGCCGAGCGGCCGGCCTTTGAGATGTCGGTGGCCTGCCAGTGGATGTTCTGGCTGCGGCGGAGCGCGAAGTGCAGCATGCCGGCGCCGACCGTGCGGTTGGACAGGCGGTCGATCAGGATGAAGCCGCCGAGGTCCTTGTTCTCCGCATAGGGATCGAAGGCGATCGGCGCGGCCAGCGAGAGGTTGCAGACCCCGATCTCGTTCAACTCCAGCCGCGTGGCGGCCAGCTTCTCCAGCGTGTTGACGTTGATCTTGTGCTTGGGCTCGGCGACCTGGGCCGAGACGGTGCGCGTGCCCAGTTTCAGCAAGTAGGGCCGACCCGGGAGCAGGGGCTCGTCGTCGAACCAGACGATGGTGCTCTCGAACTGGTCGGCCACCTCGGGCGGCTGGGCCGCGACCGACAGCACGTCGCCTCTGGAGACGTCGATCTCGTCCTTCAGCGTGAGGGTCACCGACTGGCCGGCGACCGCCTCGGGCAGGTCGCCGCGGAGGGTGACGATGCGCTCGACGGTGCTCTCGCGGCCGGAGGGCAGGGCCTTCACCTTGTCGCCGGGGCGGATCACGCCGGAGGCCACCAGGCCGGAGAAGCCCCGGAAGTCGAGGTTGGGGCGGTTCACCCACTGGACCGGCATCCGGAACGGCTTGGCCTGCAGGTCGTCCTCGATGGGCGCGTCTTCCAGCCAGCGCATCAGCGGTGGGCCCGAATACCAGGGCGCCTTGTCCGAGCGCTCGGTGATGTTGTCGCCCTTCAGCGCCGACATCGGGATGGCGGTGAAGGCCTTGATGCCGATCTGGGCGGCGAAGTCGTGGTACTCGGCCAGGATGGCGTCGAATACCTCCTGGCTCCAGCCCACGAGGTCCATCTTGTTGATCGCCAGCACCACGTGGCGGATGCCCAGCAGGCTGACCAGATAGCTGTGCCGACGCGTCTGGGTCAGCACGCCCTTGCGCGCGTCGATCAGGATGATGGCGGCGTCGGCGGTCGAGGCGCCGGTGACCATGTTGCGGGTGTACTGCTCGTGGCCAGGGGTGTCGGCGACGATGAACTTGCGCTTGTCGGTCGAGAAGAACCGGTAGGCGACGTCGATGGTGATGCCTTGCTCGCGCTCGGCGGCCAGGCCGTCGACCAGCAGGGCGAAGTCGATATCGCCGCCCTGGGTGCCGACCCGCTTGGAGTCGGCCTCGAGGGCCGCGAGCTGGTCCTCGAAGATCATCTTGGAGTCGTAGAGCAGGCGGCCAATGAGGGTCGATTTGCCGTCGTCCACCGAGCCGCAGGTGAGGAACCTGAGCAGGCTCTTGTGCTCGTGCTGATGCAGGTAGGCGCCGATGTCCTCGGCGATGAGGGCGCTCTGATGTGACATCAGAAATAGCCCTCCTGCTTCTTCTTCTCCATCGAGGCGGCCTGGTCGTGGTCGATCATGCGGCCCTGGCGCTCGCTCGTCGTGGTGAGCAGCATCTCCTGGATGATCTCGGGCAGGGTGGCCGCGGTGCTCTCGACGGCGCCGGTCAGCGGGTAGCAGCCCAGGGTGCGGAAGCGGACCGACTTCATCATCGGCGTCTCGCCGTCGCGCAGCGGCATCCGGTCGTCGTCGACCATGATCAGCGTGCCGTCACGCTCCACCACCGGCCGCACGTCCGAGAAGTAGAGGGGCACGATCGGGATCTGCTCCAGGTGGATGTATTGCCAGATGTCCAGCTCGGTCCAGTTGGAGATCGGGAACACCCGGATGCTCTCGCCGGGGTTCTTCCGCGCGTTGTACATCCGCCAGAGTTCGGGCCGCTGGTTCTTGGGGTCCCACCGGTGCTGGTCCGAGCGGAACGAGAAGATGCGCTCCTTGGCGCGGCTCTTCTCCTCGTCGCGGCGGGCCCCGCCGAAGGCGGCGTCGAAGCCGTACTTGTCCAGCGCCTGCTTCAGGCCCTCGGTCTTCCAGACGTCGGTGTGGACCGCGCTGCCGTGGGTGAAGGGGTTGATGCCCTGGGCAACGGCGTCGGGGTTCTTGTGGACCAGCAGCTCGAAGCCGAGCTCCTTGGCCATCCGCTCGCGCATCTCGTACATCGCCCGGAACTTCCAGGTGGTGTCCACGTGCAGCAGCGGGAAGGGCGGCTTGGACGGGTAGAAGGCCTTGGCCGCCAGGTGCAGCATCACGGCGGAGTCCTTGCCGATGGAATACAGCATCACCGGGCGTTCGCACTCGGCCACCACCTCACGCATGATGTGGATGCTCTCGGCTTCCAGCCGCTGCAGGTGGGTCAGGGTTTTGGAGGACAAGGCGCCTTCGGGGCTGGTTGGACGGGTGAGGACGCGCGCGTCCATGGGCTGACCTTACAACAAAGCTTCTCAAGTCCCGCTCGGCCAGCGGGCGGGTTGGGTCTGCGGTGGAGTTAGCGGCGGGGTCCGGGTGAGGCAAGGCGACGGGCCCGCAGGAATTCTTAGGGGCTCGACAGCGATTGTGGGCGGCGCGGGCGCGGCGGCCCATCCTACAGCCCTGAAATGCAATGGCGCTTGGCTGGCGGCGCGATTGCGTGGCACAAGCGCGGGACGGAAACGCGTACCCGAGTTTCGAGCCGGAAAACCGGCCGCGCCGGGCAGGTCTGGGGGCTTTCGATGAGCGTGGATACGGTCCTGGCGCCCAAGACGTCGGGCAGCTACCGCTACCTGGTCGTCTTCATCCTGGCCATCGTCTACACCCTCAATTTCCTGGACCGGCAGATCGTCTCGATCCTGGCCGAACCGATCCGGAAGGACCTGAATCTCAGCGACACCCAGCTCGGCATGCTGGGCGGCATCGTCTTCGCGCTGTTCTACACCACCTTCGGCATACCGATCGGCTGGCTCGCGGACCGGGCGAAGCGGGTCTGGATCATCTCGGGCGCCTGCGCCCTGTGGAGCCTGTTCACGGCCCTCTGCGGCACCGCCACCAGCTTCCTGCAACTGGCCCTGTTCCGGATGGGGGTGGGCATCGGCGAGGCCGGCGGGTCGCCGCCGTCCTACTCGCTGATCTCCGACTACTTCAAGCCCGAGGAGCGCGGCACCGCGCTCGCGATCTACTCGCTGGGCGTGCCGGCCGGGTCCATGTTCGGCGCGGCGCTCGGCGGCTGGATCGCCGCGGAGCACGGCTGGCGCGTGGCCTTCTTCGCCATGGGCATCCCCGGGATCGTCATGGCGCTGATCCTGCTGCTCGTCGTGCGCGAGCCGAAGCGCGGCGGCCTCGACGCCGCGGCGGCGCTGGGGGCGGAGGGTCACGACACGCCGCCGCCGCTGTTCGCGGCCATCGGAGGCTTCTTCGGCAATCGCACCCTGATGCTGACGGCGATCGCCGCCGGCCTGTCCGCCTTCGTGGGCTACGCGGCGCTGACCTGGAACCCGCCCTTCCTGATCCGGGTGAAGGGCATGAGCCTGACCCAGGTGGCCGCCTACTACAGCCTGGTGCTGGGCATCACCGGCATGATCGGCACCTTCGCGGCCGGCTGGCTGGTGGACAAGCTGAGCGTCCGCGACCGCCGCTGGTTCGCCTGGGTGCCGGCCATCGCCTTCGCCATCACCATCCCCTTCTGGATCGGCTTGCTCTATGCGCCGACCTGGCAGATCGCCCTGGCCTGTATCGCCGTTCCGGCGCTCCTGAACACCTGCTACCTCGCCCCCGCCCTGGCGGTGGTGCAGAACGCGGTGGCCCCGAACCGCCGGACGATCTCTGGCGCGGTGCTGCTGTTCATCCTCAACATCATCGGCCTGGGCGCAGGTCCGGTCTACGTCGGACGCATCTCCGACATGGCCAAGCCGGAGTACGGCGAGAACTCGCTGACCGTCGGCTTCGCGGCGCTGATCCCGATCGTGGGCGTCACCATCGTGGCGCACCTGATCTCGGCCTGGTCCATCGGTCGGGACAAGCGGCTGGGAGCGGCGCTCGGCTAGGCTGTCCGAAAACCGCCAATACAGGTTCATCTGTGTCCGAAAACCGCGAGACTTCCCGCGGCTGAGCCCCCATCCTTGGGGGCATGGACATGGATTTCGAAGCCAGCCGGCGCGCCTTCCTGACCCGCGATCCGCGGTTTGACGGGCGCATCTTCGGCGCCGTGAAGACGACGGGCATCTATTGCCGGCCGATCTGTCCGGCGCGCACGCCCAAGCCGCAGAACATGACGTTCTACCCCACCGCCGCGGCGGCGCAGGAGGCGGGTTATCGCCCCTGCCTCCGCTGTCGGCCGGAAGCCTCGCCCGACCTCGGCGCCTGGCGGGGCACGTCCAACACCGTGTCGCGCGCGCTGGCCTTGATCGAGGGCGGGGCGATGGATGGCGGCGATGTGGACGCCCTGGCCGGTCGCCTCGGCGTGGGCGAGCGCCAGCTCCGCCGCCTGTTCCGCCAGCACCTGGGCGCCTCACCGGTCTCGGTGGCCCAGACGCGGCGCGTCCTGCTGGCCAAGCAACTGATCCAGGAGACCCGCCTGCCGATGGGCGAGGTGGCCCTGGCCAGCGGCTTTGGCAGCGTGCGGCGCTTCAACGAGACCTTCCAGCAGCTGTTCGGCCGGCCGCCCGGCGAGCTGCGCCGCAGCCACAAGGCCGAGACCCCTGCCGCCGACGGAATCACGGTCCGGCTGCCCTACAAGCCGCCCTATGACTGGGACGCCATCATCCGCTTCCTGACCGATCGAGCCATTCCCGGCGTGGAGCGGGTGGAGCCGAAGCGTTACGCCCGCACCCTGCAGGTGGACGGTGCCTGTGGGGTGGTGATCGTCACGCCGCGCCAGGATGGCGCTCTGCAGGCTGAAATCCACTTCTCCAAGCTGCAGGCGCTGCCGGCGGTGATCGCGCGTGTCCGCCGGGTGTTCGACCTCTCCGCCGACCCGACGCTGATCGGGGCGCACCTCAGCCAGGACCCGGCGCTGGCGCCGCTGGTCGCCGCCCGGCCCGGTCTGCGCGCACCCGGCGCATGGGATGGCTTCGAGCTGGCGGTCCGCGCGATCCTGGGCCAGCAGATCACGGTCGGCGCCGCCCGCGGCCTGGCCGCCAAGCTGGTGGCCGCCTATGGCCAGCCGATCGACGAGCCGGCCGCGGCGGCGCTGGGCCTGACCTGCGTCTTCCCCACGCCCGAGCGGCTGATCGGGCAGGATATCGCCGCGCTGGGCATGCCCCGCGCCCGCGGCGCGGCGCTGGAGGGCCTGGCGCGTACGGTGGCCTCCGATCCGGCGATTTTCACTCCCCGCGCCGACCTGGAGAGCGCCATCGCCGCGCTGAAGGCCCTGCCGGGCGTGGGCGAGTGGACGGCGCAGTACATCGCGCTGCGCGAGCTGCGCGAGCCGGACGCCTTCCCGCAGGCCGACATCGGCTTGATGCGGGCCATGGCCGACGAGGCGGGCGTGCGTCCGACCGCCGACCAACTCCTCGCCCGCAGTGAGACCTGGAAGCCCTGGCGCGCCTATGCGGCGCAACATCTCTGGGCCGCCGACCCGGCGTTCGCCCAACCCCAGACGGCATCGCCGAAGAGGACCAAGACCGATGACCGCCAAGCTGCCTGAAATCCTCACCCTCGACCGCGTCGCGACCCCGATCGGCACGGCGCTGGTCGTCACCGACGAGGCCGGCGTGCTTCGGGCCTTCAACTGGACGGACTACGAGCCGGCGCTTCTGAAATGGATCGGCCGCCGTTATCCCAAAGCCCGGCTGGTCGAGGGGGAGGGCCCCCTCCGGGCGACCTTCGATGCCTATTTCGCAGGCAAGACCGACGCTTTTGAGACCATCGCCTGGGAAGGCGCCGGCACGGCGTTTCAGAAAATGGTGTGGGAGACCCTGTGCGCCATCCCCCCGGGTGAGACCTGGACCTACGCCAGGCTCGCCGCTCACATCGGCCGGCCTACCGCCGTCCGCGCGGTCGGGTTGGCCAACGGGTCGAACCCCGTGGCCCTGGTGGTCCCCTGCCACCGGGTGATCGGCTCCAACGGCTCGCTCACCGGCTACGGCGGCGGCCTGCACCGTAAGCGGTGGCTGCTGGAGCACGAAGGGGTGACTTTCGGCGATCCACTCGCCGCCTGACCTCTGGCGCCTCGATTGCAGGCCGAACTTACGAGGCTGTTCAAAAGCTCAAAATGGTGACACGGACGGGAAGTCGCCTCCAGGTGGTTACTCACCGGTGCGGGCGGAACTCGATTGGGGTGGAGTTCGTTTGCGTACGCGCTTGCTCGGGGGAGGCCGCGCTTGTGGAAGATTCACGTCCAGCTCTACTTTGGTAAGGACGCGGAGCGTTACCGTGAGCGATTCAGGACGGGTGCTGAACCCGATGAGACGCCGTACGGTTTCCATCTTGCCGCCGAAGCCGGCCATTCTGTGTCATTTTCGCGCGATGTGAAGCGCGGCGTCGTTGCGAAGGTCGTCGACCGCCTCATGGGGTTCGACTTCTTGCACGCGTGGAACAATCGCGCGGCCATCGCCGCGGCCGACGTAATCTGGACCATGACGGAGGGCGAGGCCTTCGGGGCCGCTATGCTGATGAAGGCCGGGATCGTTCCCCGCAAGCCGATCATCAGCACGTCAATCTGGCTCTTCAACCGGTGGGACCTGCTGCCGTTCTGGCGCCATGCCTTTTACCGGTACCTGGCGGAGGAGATCTCGGTGATGTGCGTGCACTCCGTCGAGTGCCTGCCCGTCGCCCAGCGCGCGTTCCCGAACCTGCGATGCGAGCTGATGCACTTTGGCATCAACACGCAGTACTTCACGGTTCAGCGCCCTCGCGTTTCCAGTGGCGCGGTAACTCACATCGTGGCGGCGGGTAACGACCAGACTCGCGACTGGGACACGCTCATTCAAGCATTCGGATCCGACAAGCGGTTCCGGTTGACGCTGGCATGCGCCTGGCTCCCGGCCAGCCGGACGGCGCGCCATAAGAACGTGACCTTGGTGAAGCCAAAGACGATGGATGAGCTTCGTGACCTCTACAGGTCCGCTGACATCATCGCGGTGCCAATGAAGGAAAACGTCTTCTCGGGCATCACCGTCGCCCTGGAAGCCGCGGCCCTGGGAAAGCCTGTGCTGTCGTCACGGACGGGCGGGGTCCCGACCTACTTCGACGAGGACGAGGTGCTCTATGCGCCGCCGCGCGATCCCAAGGCGTTGCGCGACGCGGTGCTCAACTCCACGCCCTCGAGCCTCCAGGCGCTGGCGTCAAAGGCGCAGGAACGGCTCACCAAGGCCGACTACTCCACCTACGGCCTCATATCCCGATACAGCCGCATCACGCAGGACGTGTTCGCCCTTTCGAATGACACCACGCAATAGGCTGCTCGCGGCTGCCGCCGAGCCGGGCCTGTGTTAGGCGTCTCGAATGGACCTGTTTCGGCTCTGCTTGGCGTTCGTGGGCTGGCCCCTGGCGATCTGCGCGACCGTCGCCGCCTGGCTGGCGCAAGGAGGCCGGTTTTCCGCCCGGCTCGACGTTCTCACCCACTTCGCCCCGATCTATATCGCAGCCGCCCTGCTGGCCGCGGCGATCGGGGTGCTGGCGCCGCCTCGGGCAGGCCGATCCGCCTTGTTGGCCACCTCCGCCCTGGGCCTGTTGGGCGGGGCGCTTCTGGTCGCGCCCGAGCTGTTGGGCCGCGGCCCTGCTCCCCGCACCGCGCCGGGCGCGCCGAACCAGGTCCGCATCGTCCAGTTCAACGCCTGGGGTCAGAACGCCGAGACCGACGCGGCCGCCGCCTGGATCGCCTCCCAGGAGCCCGACGTCGTGGTGCTGCAGGAACCGGGACGCCTGCGCGCCAAGCTGGCGGCCCAAGGCTACCGTGACCTGACCGGCAGCGACGGCGCGGTCATCCTGTCGAAGCGGCCGGCGGTGCGCGCCCACGCCGATCCGCCGGCGGAAGGCCGCCCCGGCTTCATTTCCTGGGCGACCTTCCAGGACGCGCGGGGTGAATTCACGGTCGTGGCCACGCACCGCTATTGGCCCGTCCGCTTCGCTCGCGAACGCGCCCAGACGGCCGAGTTGAACCGGGTCATCCAGGGGTTGCCGCGGGAGCGGTTGATTGTGGCGGGCGACTTCAACTCGACGCCCTGGTCCTTCGCCCGCCGGCGCGAGGATCGGGCCTGGGGCCTGATCCGCCGGACCCGTGCGCTGTTCACCTGGCCCGCGGCGCGGCGAAGCCACAACCGCCTGCCGGCGCCGTTTCCCTGGCTGCCGATCGACCACGTCTACGCCGGGCCGGGCTGGGCGACGGTCCAGGTCGTAACCGGGCCGGAACTGGGCTCCGATCACTATCCCGTGGTCGTCACGCTGGCCCCGGCGGCTTCCGGCGCTAGATGACAAACATTTCACGTTCCGGCCGCTCCCTTTTGGCCTGGAGCTGCCGTATAGCAGCGGTAGGCGGAATCGCTGGGGGCGCCCCATGGCGACATTGACGGAAATGGTAGCTGCGGTGGTCGTTCATTCGTCCGCGGCCGCCTTCTCGCACTTCGGCGTGACCATCGACACGCCGCGGATCGAGCAGCCGCGCCCCGCCGCCGTCGGCGCCGACCAGCGCACGATCGC
>Ga0255338_1002471_pt1 | contig 26848 bp, 23 predicted proteins | sample MeOH1_35cm_T4_19_FD_203715 | JGI IMG/M metagenome (GOLD analysis project Ga0255338, IMG submission 203715) | Sandy soil microbial communities from University of British Columbia, Vancouver, Canada - MeOH1_35cm_T4_195 | ecosystem: Engineered > Artificial ecosystem > Sand microcosm > Unclassified ...
TGGTCAGGCTCTCGGTGTCACCGCGGGCGTGGTGCACCTGGAGGATGAGCCCGACGACGGCGATGAAGAACACGATCACCCGCAGGGTGTCGGTCAGGCCGAGGATCGCCTCGCGCAGTCCTGGAGCGAAGTTGTCCATCAGTTCCGCCCCTCCCACGGCCGTTGCCGTGCTTCTTCCCGCTGGAGTTTCGCCATCAGGCATTCCGTCGCAGTCCGGTCCGGCGTGCAGTCGGTGCGGCCATGGGGACGGACAGTGTCCTCGGCCTGCTCAACGGGCGGCCGTGAGAGCCGCGCCGGTGAAGGCAGGTCGTAGGTTTCCGGCATGAGCGGCGCCGTCCGGTAGGCGTGCCGGAGGACGAGGAGCCCGCAGACGGAAATGCCGGTAACGGCGATGGAGACGAAGAGAGACATCGGTATTACGGCCGGGTATAGCTGGTCGGTTTCAGCTGGAGTGAAGCCTGCCAGGCGTTCACGGCGTCGAGGGTCTGCCGCTCCTCGGCGATCTGTTTTTCCAAAAAATCCTGCCGCTCCTTTGCCGCTTGATTCTCGTTGAGGATCTGCTGCGCGCCCAACTGATCCGCGGCGTCGTGCCGCCGTTGGCCCAGCTGGGCCAGCTGTCCGTTCAGCGCCGCAATCTTCGCGTTCAGTTTGTCCACCTCGGCCTGGGTGGAGGCATCGCGTAGCGCGGCGACCGCCGCGGCCAATTCGGTTTGGAGCGCGGCAAGTCGCGCATCAGTGTTCGTAAACACGGTCTCGGCGTTTTTGGCCTGCTGCTCGACGGCGGCATAACGCAGGTAAGGCGCAGTTTGCCGGGTGAAGCTCCGGCCCAATACGGTCCGGTCGTCGAGATTGCGGTAGACTCCGTCGGCGGTGCTCCGCAGGGACGCCACGGCATCTGACAGCCGGCGGATCGCCGACATTGTCTCGCCGTATTGCTTCGAGAAATCTTCGGTCCCGAGACTGCGGGAGATTTGCGCGCCGGCCGCCACGGGGTCGCCCAACACGTCGCGTATCCGGCGCTGCGCGGCCAGCTGGTCCTCCAACTGGCGCAGTTGCCGGTTGAGGGTTTCAATCTGGGTGGCCCACTGGCGAAGGATTTCCAGATGGTTCGCCTCCTGATTCGTCTGGATCAGCGTGTTGACGGCCGTGTTAAGGGGATCGTTGACGACCCATTGCGCGGAGGCGCTCGCGGCGCCGAGAGTGAAGGCGAGCAGGGAAAGAATGGTTTTCATGGAGAGCGGGGGATGCGGAGGTATTCGATTGAGCCGGTGCGGATGACGCCGTCCTCGGTGTGCTCGGGCCGGCGGAGGGGAAGCCACTCGAAGTCCGGTGCCGGTGCGGGCCGTTGCGCCCGCTGCTCGGCCCAATAACGATCCCGCACGGTCTCGGCGCGGGCGGCGGTGGCCGGCGTGGCAACTCGCTTCAGGTTGGGTGCGGCACAACCAGTGAGGAGCAGGCAGAGCAGGCACCTGGTCATGTGGAATCCTCCCTGGCTTCAAGGTGGCGCAGCGTGCCGCACTGCGGCGGCTGCGTGGTGGGCGTGAAATGGCAGAGCGAGGAATACCGGCCCTCGGCCGGCAGCTGCTCGGGCAGCGGGTAGCGCTGGATGGCATCGAGGGCCGTTTCGGGCAGACTCAAGTCCGCCGCGAGATCAACCAGGTCGCTCCGGTCCGACTGCCGCATCAGGAAAAATTGCTTGGCGTTGCCTATGACGGCCGGCCGGATCCGCGAGGACTTGAACCGGGCATATTGCTGCACGATGGAGACGGCCCAGCAGTTGAATTTCCGCAGTTGCGCGTAGCTCTCGGCCACAATCTGTTCACCGCCGGGCACGTCGAGGAACCGGGACACTTCCTCGAATACGATTCGCTTTCGTTGGTGCCGCGGCAGCGCCAGGATGTGCTGCCGGACGAAACCGGAGATGAGCAGGCCGGCCGCCGCCTTGAGTTCGACCGCCTGCTCGGGCACGAGCCCGAGCTCGAAGTGAGCGACGCGCCGCTGCAGCGAAACATTGGTCACCCCATCAAACAACTGGCCGTAGGCGCCCTCGGCGGTCCAGGCGCGGAGCAAAGTCGCCAGCCGGTCGGTGCGCTCCTTGTCGTGTTCCGGGAAACGCGCATAAGCCAGCAGTTCGACGAGCGCGCTGTGCGTCGGAAAATCCTCCGGCTTGAATCCGGCGCACGCCGTCTGCGCGACCAATCGCTCGGTGGCCGGGTCCTGGGCGAACCGGGTCACCTCGGCTTCCGGTAGCGCGGCCATAAACTGCCGGGCCTCGTCGTGGTTCGCGTTTAGCCGGTCCCGGAGTTCGGCGAAGCCGTCGAGCAAGGTCGAACCGGTCGGCATCCGCTCCCGCCACCGGTGGACCGCGCACGCGAAACGCCGCTGGTGCTCGGCCGCCTCCGGCTTCCGACGCGACCAGTCGGTGAATGCATCGCGGTATAGCTGATGGAGGTATTGCGTGAGCTGGGCCGAGCGCAGCGCCTGGGCCTCGGCGCTCTCGGCTTCGCCCACCATGCGGGAGAGGAGCGCCACCGCGCTGGCCAGATGCAGTTGCGTCATCGGCAGGCCCTGAGTGTCGAGGTAGTTGAGCGTCAGCGGGGCATCCGGGTGGATGACAATGGGAGTTTCGCCCAAGCGTTCGGTGAAGCGTTTGTAGGAAAACCCTTCCTCGATGAGATTGGTGTAATCGAAGAATGCGGCCGTCTGGAGCAGTAGGTCCTCCATGAAGGCCGACTTGCCCGCTCCCGTCATGCCGAGCAGCACCGCATGCTGCGGCGAGCCGTTGATCGCAGTGCTGATCCCGACGAGATTGCCGTGGCTCCCGTCATAGAGGGCCTCGGCGTGATCCAATGCCCCAGTGAACGTGGCCGAGAAGGGCAGTAGGTCGGCGAGGTAGTTGTCCTCGGCGTAGAGTTCGCGGTGGCGGTAGGACGAGTGGGTCCAGCCGGGCCATGAGGAGAAAAACAGTTTCTTGGCGCTCGTGGGCAGCGCGCATTCGAAATACTGCGCCCCGTCCATCGCGTGGATCGCGGCCTGCACGGCGGCGACCTTTTCCCGCAACCCTTCACGGGTTGGCGCCCAGACCCGGATGAGATAGGTGACCTGAAACGGTCGGACAAACCCGCCGGCCAGGTTTTCGACCTTCCGCTCCTTCTTACGGAGCGCCACCAGGAGGGAGTGCCGTCGGTGGTCAGCGTATTCGCCTTCCAGGCGTTCGACGGCCTTTTCCTCCTTCCTGATTTCGCCGGTTGTGGTGCCCGGGGTCACGTTGACGGTGATCCGGTAGTCGAGGAAGGGCAGACCCGTCAGATGCGTCACGAGTCCAGGCCGGGTGCGTTGTGGCCAGCGCGCGAGCGCCAGCACGGCATGGTAGTGCCCATCAAGATGAAATCCGCCGTCCGGCTGGCCGACGCCCTCGGAGAGCCAGCACTGCTCCTGCACCGTGAGCGCCGGGTCGAAGCGCTGGGCGGTATCCTCCCCCTGCCGCACGGTCAGGCTTGGATTCAAAAAATCCCGCAGCAAGCCGCAATGGGCCGCATCATCCATCGGCCGGACCACGGCTTCACCGTGAAAGACAGTGCGCAGGGTGACGGCGAATTCGTCAAACTGGGCCCGTAATTCGGCGACGAGGGCGCCGTAGTGTTCCCGCAGGCCACCGGGCATCCGGAGATTGCCGGAATAGCCGGTGATCTCGATGGAAAGAAAGAGCGCGAGTCTTTCACGCCGGAGTGTGCGGGCGCGCATGCGGGCCCAATAGCGGGTGAACCGCTCGTTCCGGACCCGGCGGATCACCGGGTCGGCAATGGCCACGGTGGCGGCATGATAGCGCTGCAACTCCACCGAGTAGTCGGAGTCGCAGGCCCATTGCACCTGCAGCCGGCGGCCCGGTGTGACGAGAGCCAGCAGCGCGCGCACCTGGTCCTGAAACGCATTGAGCCGGCCAATGCTCGCCCCGCGCCGGTCCGGCGGTTCGACCCAGAAGCCCGCGGCGGCTATGGCCCCACGTTCCGGCAAGCCATATAGGATGAGTCCGTCGCAGAACATACCGTTGGGCGCCTTGTCGTGCGGCTTCATGCGATCTCCCTCTGATCAACCTCGATCCGCGTGAAGTTGGCGCCACCCAGCCGGGTTTCCAGCCAGTCCCGGTCATGCCCGGCCGGTTTGCCCTGACGGAGGCACAGGGCCCACCCCAGCACCGCGCCGAGCGGTAGGGCCACCAGGAGCCCGGACGCGAGGACACTCGCGTGGAGCAGGACGGTGAGCAGGGCGAACAGCGCGAGGGCCCCGAAGAGGGCCAAAACCACCGGCAGGTAGAGGTTCCCTTCCAGGCCGAAGGCCCGGCCAGCGGAATCGTCCGCCGCATTGGTATCGGTGTGCCTCAGTTCGTGCATGCTCAGAACCGGGGGGTGATTACGGCGTCCTGCAGGCCGAAGATCGTGAAAAGGGCGGCCATGATTGTGGCTGCTGCCGCGATGATGATTCCGGCGACAATGCCGGCCTTGCCGTCCGGGTCGCCTTTGCTGATGGCGTTGGCCCCGGACCAAATCTTGATGATGCCCCAGAAAAACCCGAACATGAACAACACCGCGAGGGCCAGTCCGAAGCCATCCTTCAATTGTTGAATCTGGGCCAGGATGCTGGGGAAGGGCAGGGCGCGCAGGGGAGCGAAGGGGGAGATGCTTTGCATTACGACGGCATACTGGCATACCATTATTGCCCTTGTCAAACAAATAGTATGCCAGTATGCCTTATGCATGATTTCCGACCACGCTGAGGTGCGCGCGAGCTTCACCTTCTACGCGAGCGATACCAAGGCGCTGCGCAAACTGACCTTGGCCCTGCGCGACCGCGGATTGGATATGCAGCGCACGGATGTTTTCCGGCTGCTCCTAGATGTCACCCCCGAGCTTGAGATGATGGCGCACGCCACGCTGCGGCTGCGGGCGGAAGCCAAGGCTCCATCGACTGACGAGATCGTGGACGAACGGTTCACGGTCCGGCTGCAAGGGGAGTGGCTCAAGAAGCTTGATCGGGTGGTGGACGACCTGGCCCGCAAGGACGTCGATGTGGAGCGGACTTTTGTGGCGCGTTCGCTGGTCCATGCGGAGCACGATGTGCCGGCGCTGGTCCGGCAGGCGGCGAAGTTCGTCGCGGCGCACCCTGACCGCCGTTTTCGGGAGGAGAAAGGCAAGTGACGCCCGAACCGGAGCGCCGGGCTCGGCTGCAGGGACTGGAGGATCATCTGCGCCGTCACCTGCGCGGGCAGGATCATGTAATCTCCCGCGCGGCGGCGATTTTCCACCGGGGCGAGATGGACTTAGTCCGCCGCGACCGGCCGCGGGGCGTGTTTCTCGCTGTGGGACCGACCGGGACCGGCAAGACCGAAATGGTGCTGCTCTGCGCCCGGCACCTCTTTGGGGAATCGGGTGTGCACCGCTTTGATCTGTCGGAGTTCCAACGTGCGGATGCGGTCGAACGCCTTCTGGGCGCCGACTCGGGTGACCCGGGCACGTTGGGGCGGGTGATCGGGGAGACCCGTCCGGTGGTCCTGCTTTTTGATGAACTGGAGAAGGCACACTCCAAGGTCTTCGACCTTTTCATCCAGATGCTCGATCCCGGTCACATCACCCTCGCTACTGGTCGACGGATCGAACTGCAGGATTGTTACATCGCCTTTACTTCAAACCTGGGCGCGGCGGAAGCGGCCCGGATGATCCGCTCGAGCTTCGCCAGCGTCGAGCAGGCCATCCTGCGCCGGCTGGGTGATTCCCTGCGCCCGGAGTTCCTCGCCCGGATCCCCGAGAAGTTCGTCTTTGCGCCGCTGTCGCTCGCCGTGCAGCGCGAAATCGGTGAACTGCACGTCGGCAATGAACTGACCAGACTCAGGCAGCACGGGTTTGACCTCGAAGTGACGCGTGAAGCCGTGGAGTTTTTGCTCCGCCAGGGCTTTGATCCGCGGCTGGGCGCCCGTCCGTTGCGCCAGACGATTGAGCGGGAGTTGCAGGATCTCGTGGTGGGACGATTATTTTCAACCGGTCATGGCGGAGGCCAAGTCACGCTGGACGCGACCAAGGGCCGGCTGACTCTGGCTGACCGCTAGGGTGCCGTGCCGGCGCCGGCCCACACCAGCAGCCTTTGGAATCAACCGAGCGACGTTCCGCTAATTGCGGCGGGGATCGCCGGCTGGAATCCTCAGCCCGCTGAAACGGCTGGGCCCGCGCGCCGGCCGTTCCCGGATTCTGCGCCGGGTTTCGACGTATTCGTCGGCGATCAAACGGGGTGTGCGTTGGGACAGCTCGTGCCGGATCAGTTCCTCCGCGGAGGGGGCGTGTGTCCCCATGCATCGGATCAGGCGGCGTGATGCGGAGAGATAAACCCGGTAATGGGCGGGAGCGATCAAGATGTTTTTCATTGAAGAAAGAAAACGGGTTAACCGACACATTGAAAGTCTCCCGGCTGGCCCGCTCGAGAGTGTTGGCGACAAACAGCGGGTCGTCATCGTCCCGCGAGGAATCCGAATCTGCCGGACCGTATCAGTTTGTCGTCTGGTCGGCTTGGCGAAATGCTCGATTTGTTGGGCGATTATCTCTGCGCCCGTGACGGACGGTAGGCGCCGGGTGGCGTATGCAAGAGCCGGCGAAAGTGCCGGTTCATCTGGTGCTGGTCGGAAAATCCCACGGCATGAGCCACTTCAGCCACCGTGGAATTGCCGCGGCGGAGCATTTTCCGGGCCCGCAGCACTCGCTGGTCGATCAAGTAAGTCATGGGCGACATACCCAGAGCTGCCCGAAACATCTGCCCGAAATAGCTGGAACTCAGTCCCGCCACTCTGGCCAACGCCGGCAGAGTGAGCTTCTCAGTCAGGTGGCTGTCGATGTAGGCGCACACGTCCGCCAGGACCGGGCGGGGCAACAACCAGTGTTGGGGATGCCCGATGTCAGTCTTACGGAAATGCGAGGCCATGAGTTGCGTGGCCAGCGCGGCACCCAATCCCGAGACGAGCGGCTCATTCAATGGGCCGTGGGTCCGGCCCTGATGGCGCAGCAAGCCGCACAGTTCACCGATGATTGGGGCGGATCGCACATACCGGTCGAGAGCCTCAACGGAGATATCCTTGATGTCTTGACCGGCCGACTCCCGCGCCCATGGCGGTTCGAGGTGGAGCTTGACCAGGTCGGCTTCCCTTCGCCACTCAACCTCGTGACTTACCCCCGGTGGCAAGATCCAAACCTGGTCGGCCCGGATGAGCTTTTCGCTGAGGTTGCGAGAACCATCCCGTTTCCACCGGACCACACAGTCCGCCCGCTCAAAGCTCAGCAACACCTGCACTTTGTTCTCATGATGGTGCTTCGGCCACATCGTCGGTCGTTGGTGGTCGCAATAGACCCAGCAACCACGGGCCCGCACGGCCGGACGTCGGCAGGGCGGGACGGAAACCACAGCGGTGGACCCATTGGCCCATGGGGATACCGGTTCGGACGATTCAACAGCCTCCATCCAGCCCGCCTCCGGTTTCGGTGCGTAAGGTGCGCATCAGATACCTGGAGATGGTAGGGGAGAGGCATGGCGTCAGGCTTGGGTGGTTGCGTGATTTCTTGGGCGTTTTTCTCGGGTGAATTGTCGTGCAGGGGCAGATTGAGTTGGCAGTTCGGGGGAGAGGCTCCATTCCAGTGCCGATAGCGCGTGCAGCTCGACGGCGTCCAGCACAGGCAGCACCGGATCGAGGTGGGAGAGTGCGAGGCTGAGTTCTGGTGCGACTAGCACGATGGCGCGCGCGCCGGCCTGCCGCAGCGAATACACGATGCGCCCGACATCGGCCCGGGTGGTTTGATTAACGATCCCCTGTTGCAACTCCTCGATGGTCAGGTGCGCGAGGTGCTCGCGATCCCGGAGCACCGGCACGAACACGTCGAGCACCTGGTAGCGCGCCAGCCGCTTGCGCCAGCTCAGTTCCTCGCTTTCCGAGGTGGCCCCGACCAGACCAATCCGCTTGATTCGCAGGGTTTGCAATGCGGCGCCGACCGCATCGGTCATCATCAACATTGGCACTTCCAGTAACAATCGTTCGACTGCAGGTTGCAGCTGACTTGAGCAAGTGCCGATTGCTTTGGCACCAAGTGACACCAATTGTTTGGTCGCTGGGGCCAGAATTTCACTTGCCTGGCCCCATGCCTGTTTGGCGAGCGCCTCGGTCAGTTCCGGCGTGTGGAGATTGAGCATGACAAGCCGAACATCGCCACCGTGACCGAAGCGATGGCGCACTTCGCCGGCAATCCGCCTGCCGTAGGCAGCGGTGGCGTCGAAATTGTTGGCCCCCAGCAGCCCAAGGCATTTCATACTACATTCCTCGCGTTTCGGGAGCCTATGTTTGTGGTGGAGCGGTCAGGCGGTTTGCCACCACGAGCTTCGAGGAGCTTGCAGTAGCGAGTGTAGTAATGGCCGACCATCTTCACCGATGAGCAACGTGGCAAAGCGAGCAGCCCTGCAGTCGGCCGCACGGAATGGGGAAACCGCATAAGTGGTCAGTGTCGTGTTCAAGCCGTATTTGGACTGGGCCAAGCACCTTGATAAGGGCAGCTGGATCACTACTACGATACCGACTCACGCAGCTCAGGCTACTTTGCGGATATCTAACACGTTGGAACACGGCTTAGGACACGATGTCCATGTCGAGTCTTTCATAGATGTGTGCGCAACCAGGCGATGGCATCGTCGACATAGGCGGGCGGGAGTTGGTGGCCGCTGTCGAAAAACTTGAGCTGCTTGGCGGTGCCGGGAATCGAGGCGACCATCTCCTCGGCCTCCTGTTTGGTGTAATACATGTCCGCCGTGCCCATCAGATAGAGGATCGGCCTGCCTTCGAGCAAGGGGGCGAAGTTACCCGGCGCCACCGCCTCGAGCCCGACGAGCAGCGGTCCAGACGCCAGTCTCATCTTGCGCGAAAAGGGCGGGGCCACGCACACGACCGCGGCCTTCAGGCGAGGCTCCACCACCATGAGGTTGTTGAGCGTCACGCCGCCCATGCTGTAGCCGACGGCCCCGATGCGATTCTGGTCGATCTCCGGGCGCGTCGCCAGGTAATCGAGGGCGCGGCGGTAATCCACGGCGGTGCGCAGGATCATGTCGCGCAGCCGGATGGGCAGCATGCGCTGCGGTGACATGAACGTGTTGGGATTGTCGTAGTCGCTCAGGTGGGTGCGTTCCCCTGAATAGGGTCCGTCGAGCATCATCACCGCGAAGCCGGCCTCGACCAGGCGGGGGGCGATGTTGCCGGAAAAGTTCTCCGGTTTCCACCACGCGTCCTTGGAACCGCCCATGCCATGCAGCAGCAGCACGCAGGGCACCGGCAATTTGGCGGCCTTGGGGAAAACCAGCAGGCCCGGCACGCGGTCGCCGGCCTGCGAGGTGAACACGAACTTGTCGCGGGGGTTGCCGGCGACGGCGGATTTTTCCGCCACGCGCGCATCGAGCGGGAGGGCCGTGTCATATTGGTAGAATTGCAGCAGGGCATCCAGCGCGTCGCGCGAAAGCGGGGTTGCGGCGGGAGCGGTCTCCTCGCCCAGACAGGTGACGGAGGCGAACAGGGCCAGGGCGACGGTCGCCGCGCGACCTGCGGAGAAGGGCGAGGGGAGGGGTGTTTTTGATTTCATGCGGTTCGGGAATCAGTTCCGTCCCTCTTACTCGCGCGGTCAATCTGCCGGCCATCAAACGCGTTCGATATCTCGGCGATTGCGGCGGCAGCCGGAGTTTATTGGGTGACGAGGGCGCGCCGCCGGGTTTCACGCCGACCGTGCGAACAGGAAACCGTCCTGCCGCCTTCAACCCCAGACTCCCATGCGCCTCATCCTCGTCTTCCTTCTCGCTTTGGTTTCCCTCGACGCGGCGGAACCTTCGGCGTTTGTGCAGATTCGCGACCGCAAATTTGTCGCCCCGAACGGCGAGCCGCTGAAACTGCGTGGGATCAATCTCGGCAGCTGGCTTTTGCCCGAGGGTTATATGCTCAAGTTCAAAAAGCGCACCTCCGGGCCGTGGCAGCTCGAGAACATGGTCGCCGAACTGGTCGGCGACCAGGCGGCCGCGCACTTCTGGCGCGAGTGGTGGGACAATTTCATCACGCTCGACGACATCCGGTTTATTAAACGGGCCGGTTTCAATTCGGTGCGACTGCCCATCAACTGGCGGCTGTTCGTCACGCCGCGTCCGCCCTCCCGCTTCGAAGGACCGGGCTGGGAGTTGGTCGATCGGCTCATCGGCTGGTGCCGGGCAGAGGGCATCTATGTGGTGATCGACCTCCACGGCGCACCCGGCGGACAGACGGGCACTCAGATCGACGACAGTCACGGTTATCCCTTCCTGTTTCTCGACGCGGAAAGCCAGCAACTCACCATCGACCTGTGGCGCGAACTGGCCAAGCGCTACCGGGACGAGCCCACGGTGCTGGGCTACGATTTGCTCAACGAGCCCATCGGCCACATGTTCGACACCGCACGGCTCAACCCGCTTCTCGGGCCGCTTTATGACCGCATCGTCGCCGCCGTGCGCGAAGTCGATCCCCACCACATCATCTTCCTGGCCGGGGCGCAGTGGAACACCAACTTCGAGATCCTGACCCCGCCCAAGGTCCCCAACATCGCCTACACCTTCCACACCTACTGGACGCCCGGCACGGACGTCAGCGTGATCGAGCGTTATCTCCGCGTCGCCTGGGAGCACCAAGTCCCGCTGTGGCTGGGCGAGTCCGGCGAGAACACCGACGCTTGGGTTGAGGGCTTCCGCCGCACGCTCGACGAGAACAACATCGGCTGGTGTTTCTGGACCTACAAACGCATGGCCGGCACCAATCATCCCGCCTCCAGCGTCGTCTCGGTCGCGGACCCGACCGGCTGGGACAAGATCGTGGCATACGCGATGGGTCCGCGTCTCACGATGGATGAGATCCGCGAACACCGCCCGCCGCTGGACAAAGCTGCGGCCGCCCTGCGCGGGTTGCTCGACAACATCCGTCTGGAAAAGACTACGCCCAATCCGGGTTACCTCCGCGCGCTGGGCCTGAACCCGGATGTCTCAACCAAGCCCGTGCCCTGAGCCGGGGCGATGGCGGCCGGACAGCGAGCCCAGCCGGCGGGGCGCGGGTTCCCCGAAAGCGAGCGCGCTTTCATCGGCAGAGACCTGGTTCGGTTTCCAGACATGCCCACGCCCGACGCACGATCTAACGTGTTTGATGCCTGGGGCTTTGAGTGCTTGTGGCAGATGTTCATTCTCACGTTGTCTTAGTTCGTCCTCTGGTTTACCCCGATCTCATTGATTCGCTTCTCTCGCCGACCAAAATCCCTCGGCGGGATGGGCCTTCACTTGAATGAGCCGACGGGGCTTTGAACCGGCGGATTGGACTCGGACTGCGCACCCCATGAAATACTCCATGTCCCCCATCCCGGCTCGTCCCGGTTGCGCGAACGGTTCACCCGTCGTTCGCTTTGTCACCCTCATCGCCTTGGCTGCGACAGCGATCCTGCCCGCGATCCACGCGGCGCCCCCGCTGCAAGTGGTGTCCGTCAACAGCACCCTCTACTACGAGAGCCACGAAGTCATCCCCCGCACGATCGAATATACGTTGAGCGGCGCCACGGTGAATTTGAAGGAGAAGCTCCCCGACGGCACCATCGTCGCCACCGACGGCGTCACGAAGGTGCGGGTGCTTTTGCCCGTTGGCTATGAGAGTGGCACCAACTACCCGGTGGTCTATCTCCTCCACGGCTTCAACAGCAACTACCGGGCCTGGTCGAACATGAATCACGGGAACGACGTGAACGACACCTTGGAGACCAACACGCGCGCCGCCAACATCGTCTTCGTCATGCCCGACGGCGGCGGCCTGGAGGGCGGTTTCTACAGCAACTGGTATCAGAGCCCCGACGGCCTGATGCATGACTGGGAAACCTATCATATCAAGCAGCTCATTCCGTGGGTGGAGGCCAACTTCAAGGTCAACAAAACCCGCGCCGGCCGCGCGATTGCCGGCCTGTCCATGGGCGGCTTCGGCTGCACCACCTACGCCTCGCGGCATCCCGACCTGTTTGCCGGCGTGTTCCCCATTTCCGGGGCGGTCAACAACGTGCCGCTCGCCGCGGCGGGCTTGCTCGATCTCATGCCGGAAAACTGGAGGGAGGTGAACCCGATGCTGGGCATTGATGTCAACTCTATCTGGGGGCCGTTTGTGGAGCAGGAGGTCCGGTATCGCGGCCGCAATCCAGTGGATCTGATCGACAACCTGCGCCCGCTCACCGTCTGGGTGCGCACCGGTCTCGGGGTGCCCGGCGGCACGGCTCCTGGCGACGACGACCCGCTCACCATCCTACTCGAAGCCGGCGTCGGCGTCCTCAACGAGGCCTACGACATCAACCTCGATCACCAAAACGTGCCCCACACCTACACGGTCAACCCGCAAGGCACCCATACGGGCTATCATTTCCTGCAGTCGTTCAAGCTGGCTCTGCCGGTGATGCAGCAGACCTTCGCTGCCAACGTCGGCACGCCGGCCGGCTTCAACTACCGCTCCATCGAGCCCAGCTTCACCATCTTCGACTGGCAGTTCTCCGCCACCCGCGACGTAGTAGAATTTCTTTACCTCTCCGCCGTCTCGCGCGACGGCCTGAAGTTGAAGGGCAGCGGCACGGTCGCCGTCACCACGGCACCGATTTACACGCCCGGCAGCAGCCACTGGGTGCTTGCGCCCGGCCAACTTGGCATTGACGTGTGGCCCAACTGGCCGCGGGCCGACAGTGAAGGCCGTCTGCACTTCAACGTGAAGCTCGGTGACTCGCACACGCTCCAGCAATACACCCCGGCGCAAAGTCTCATTGAGGCCGCCAGCCTCGACTACTGGAAGGACGCCAACGTCCAGATCTGGTAACCGACGTTGCTCATCAACCTGACTTGACGAAGGGAGGTGGCTTGGGCCGCCTCCTTTCTTTTGCAAACCGGCCCGATCATCCTGGCATCGTCTGGATCGACACGCTCCGGGAGCGCGTGACGGAGGATTCGGAAACTTCGGTTACGGCCGTCCAGCCCTATCCGGCGGCTCGCCACGGATCAACCGCACACCCTGACGGGCGAGCCTTTGGCCGAAAAGGGCGTAGCCGGCCTTCGTGTAGTGCAAATCGTCCAGGGGTTTCCCATCCTGCATCTTGTCGTTGAGATCGTCGGTATCGATCCAGGCGCCGTGCGGATCCTGACGGGCGATGTTGACCTGAGCGGCCCGCACGGCGTCCCAGCCCGCCTGCAGTTCCTCGCCCGGGGCGTGATCGCTAAGCCGGCCGATCACAACGTTCATGGCCGGGTAGCGCAGGTCGCGGCGCAGGTTGGCGATCAATTCGGTGAGGGCCCTTTCGTAGGCGGCGGCGAGCCCGGTCTTGGCGTCGCGTTCGCCCTGCATCCAGCACAGGGTGATCGAGGCGAAGGCCGGATGCCGGGCTTGCAGCTTTTGGAATTCGGCGAGGATCTGCTCGTAATAAACCGGGCCCTGCTCGTTGCGTTGCCCGAGTTGGGCGGTGGCGGCGATCCGGTCCCACTCGGGCAGCCAACGGCGGATCGGCTCGCCCACAACGGCGACTTTCAGGCAGACCACCTCGGCCCCCGGCAGCAGCGCCTGCGCCTCCGGCAGGAAGTCGGTCGCGAGTTCCAAGTGCGCCATGTTGGACTGCCCGGACAGGATGAACAGATGCACCGGCTTCTCCGTGGCCTGGAGAATACCAGGCGTGATGAGAAAGAGGACGGCGGGCAGACGGGAAAGAAATCGGTGCGTCTTCATGGCGCGAAATTGGGGCAATATCATGGAGTGCATGACGGAAGGAGGCAAAGCATCCGCTGAACACCACCCAACCGGAGTATCCGACGCCGCCAGCCGGTGCATTTCAACAGTGAATTTTGCGGGCGCACGCAAGCTCCAGCCAAGCCGCGGCAAGTTTACCCGCCTCGGGGCATTGGGTTCACCGGGAATAAGAGAGGAGCCGACAGATTCCCTGGATGGGATCGTCGTCGAGCCGCGCCGGCTCAGAATCGCAACCCGACCGAGGCCTTCACGCGGCGCGGCCAGCCGCGGGTGATCTGCTTTTCGACGTAATCCTCGTCAAGGAGGTTCTCGATGTTAAGCTGGAACTGGAGTTTCTGGCCGCCGGCGAGTTTGCGTTCCGCGTGCAACGCAATATCTACGCGGGTGTAACTTGGCGCGATCAGCTGGTAGCGAGCGGCGTCGTGGTCGGCCACCATGTCGCCGACGTATATCACACCCACACCGCCCCAGACGTTGGACAGGCTGCCGACCTTGGGCAGGGACTGCTTCACCCAGATCTTGGCCGAATTGGTCGGAGCATCGCCTAGCCGGGTGCCGGCGGCCGCTAAGAAGCGGATGTCAGGAACGACGTTTTCCGTGTCAAGGTAGGCATAGGAGGCAATCAGCGCGGTCTTGTCGGTCAGCTTGGCATAGATATCCAATTCAATTCCGGACGAGGTTTGCTTGCCCGCGATGCTGGGGACGTTGCGCCCGAGCACGGGGTCGAAGGCTTGCACCTCGATACTCTCACGGCTGGTATCGAACCAGGCGAGCGTGCCGCTGAAACGCTCGGAACCGAACTTCAGGCCGGCCTCGTAGGATTCGCCTTCTTCCGGCTGGCCCGGGAAATTACCGTTGGGGCTGAAGGACTCGCCATACATGGCGTAAACCGTCATGTCCTTGCGGAGGCGAAAGGATCCGCCCACCTGCGGGGTGGTGTTCCACGAGCTCGAGGTGCTGACCGTCGGCACCGCCGGGATGCGGTTGGTGACGGAGGGCTCGGCATGAGAGCGGCCGGCGCCGCCGAGGAGGGTCAGCCGGTCTTTGAGCGTCGTCAGCTGCACCATCGCATAGTAACGCTCGTTCTTGCCGTCGTTGAGCTGGTCTTGCGTGCGGTTGAAGGCGGAGGGGGGGGGTATATCATAAGTGCGGGCCGAACGATCCAGGATGGCAAACGGGCTGCCGGGGGCATTGAACTGCACGCTGCGCGAATCGTTTTCATTGTAGATCTGGCCAAGCACGACCGTGAGCTTGCCGACCGGCGTGTTGAAGATGCCGGTCAGATCGGTCTGCGTGTTGGTGCCGCTGGCCTTGTTGTCATTGTAAACCGGTAAGGCCGTGGTATGGGTGCCGGCACTGTTGAGCGCGGCGCCGACGCGGCGCAGGGCGTCGTAATAGGACTCGCTGTAGGACGAGCCATTGCGCAGCGTCCAGTTATCGGAAATATTCCAGATCAGCTCCGTGTAGGTGTTGTATTCCCGGAAATTAGCGAAGGTGTTCGGTCCGGCGGTATTGTATTCGCGATCCGGCATGAGAAAGAAGGTCGGCGTGCCACCGCCGCCGAGCGGCAGGAGAATGAACGCCTCGGCATCTTCTTTCTGTCGGAGGTAACGCTGCTCGACGCGGAAGCTCAGCTGGCGGGTGCGCCACATCAACTGGCCGTTGAGCAGTGTGCGCGACGCGTGCTCGTAATCGCGGAAGCCGCCGCGGTCGACGTAGGCGCCGAGGACGCGGTAGAGCAGCTCCCCGCCCCCGAGATTTTTGTGCAGTGGCCCGGTGAAGTCGGCCGTGGCGCGGTAGAACTCGTAGCTGCCGCCCTCGAACTTGAGATGGCGCTTGGTGGAGGCCAGCGGTTTCTTGGTGACGCGGTTGATGCGCCCGCCCGGCTGCCCGTTGCCGTAAAGGAGAGCGGTCGGGCCCTTCAGCACCTCGATGCGGTCATACTCCAGGTTGTCGCCGCGGGATTGGAGCGCACCAGGCACGCCGAAGTAATTGCGCAGCGGCGAGCCGGAATTGAAGCCGCGGATGGCGAATTCCTCGTAGATGTTGGAGGAGGAGCGCACGCTGCTCACATAACGGAGGGCCTCCTGGATGTTGCCCGCGCCGATGTCGCGCATGAACTCGTCGGTGACGACCTGCGCCGCAAACGGAGCGTCGAGCAACGGGATGTTCACCCGCGTGCCGACCATGGAGTTGGCCACGACATAGGTGTCTTCGCCCGACTGGACGGTGAACGGCGCCAGCACTAACACTTCGTCCGACTCAGGCGTGGCGGTGGCCGGCGTGGCGGGGGTGGCCGGTTGCTGCGCCGCGGCGGAGGCAGCGAGACCAAAGCTGAAGGCTAGCAATCCAACTGGAATGCGCCAGCCGACGGTGGGGACGGTAACAGCACGGTGTTTCATGGTGTATTAGTGTATCGGGTTAGGATCGATGGGGGAGACCGGACGGGGCTTGGTTTCCAGGGGAAAGCCAAAGCTGAGGGGGGCTAAAGCACACCGAGCGAAGCACCACGGGATATCCGGGCAAGCGACGGGTGATCGAACCCGTTCGATACCGCGGCGTTTGACGGAGGCGGCGCGCTCGCGATGCTGGGCGGCCTTTCCCCCCATGAAGGCCATCGTCGTCGTTTTCGATTCGCTCAACCGCCACCACCTGCCGCCCTATGGCTGCGACTGGGTGCGGGCGCCCAATTTCACCCGGCTGGCGGCGCGCACGGTGCGCTTCGACACCTCCTATGTCTGCTCGATGCCCTGCATCCCGGCCCGTCGCGATTTTCTGACCGGCCGGCCGAATTTCCTGCACCGCAGCTGGGGGCCGATGGAGCCGTTCGACGACGCGCTGCCGGAATTGCTCCGGGCGGGCGGGGTTTACTCCCACTTGGCGACGGATCATCAGCATTACTTCGAGGACGGGGGCCTCAACTACCACACCCGTTATTCATCGTGGGAGTTTTTCCGCGGGCAGGAGGGCGATCCGTGCGTGGGCCTCGTCGGCGACCCCCTCTGGCCCGCGCAGGCCGTCGGGCAGAACGCGCAGCGCGACGGCCTGGTGCGCCAGGATCTCGTCAACCGCCAGCACCTGCTGAAAGGCGAAAGCGACTGGCCACAGCGGAAAACCTTCGACGCGGGGCTCGACTTCATCCGCCGCAACCACGCGGCCGACCGCTGGCTGCTGCAGATCGAGACCTTCGATCCCCACGAGCCGTTCTGCAGCCCGCCGGAAACCAAGACGGCCTACGCCGAACATTTCAAAAACTATCGCGGTCCGGACTTCGACTGGCCGGCCTACCTGCATGTGTCCGAGACCACCGAGCAGGTGCGGCACTGCCAGGCCGAGTATGCGGCGCTGGTGACGTATTGCGACCAGCAGCTAGGCCGCGTGCTTGACGCGATGGAACAACACGACCTTTGGAAGGACACGATGCTGATCGTGTGGACCGACCACGGCTTTCTCCTCGGTGAGCATGACTGTTGGGCGAAGATGCACATGCCGTGGTATGAAGAGCTGGCGCGGACACCGTTCTTTGTCTGGGATCCGCGGTGCGGTGCAGCCGGAGTCGCGCGCCAGTCGCTCGTCCAGCCGGCCATCGACTTGGCGCCGACCTTGCTCGATTTCTTCGGGCTGCCGGCGACGCCGGACATGACCGGACGCAATCTTCGCGAGACGATCGCCCACGACCGTCCCGTGCGGGAAACCGCGATTTTCGGCACGTGGGGCGGGCAGGTGAACCTGACGGATGGGCGCTACGTTTACATGCGGGGCACCCGGCGGCCGGAGGTTCCGCTCTACGAATATACCCTCATGCCCGCCCGCATGAGAAAGCTCTTCTCCCCGGCCGATCTCGCTCCCGGTCGCGTGGAACTCACCGGCCCGCTGCCCTTCACCAAGGGCTCTCCGGTCCTGCGCATCGCGCATGGCCCCGGCCCCCACGATGGCGTTGTCCCGTTGGACAATCACGACACTCGGCAAACGCTGCTGTTCGACCTCGCACAGGATCCGCGACAGCAACGCCCGCTGTCCGACGACGCGCTGGAAGCCCGCCTGGCCGCGCAGATGGCGGCGGCGATGCGCGAAGTCCACGCGCCGGACGAGCAATTCGAGCGGCTCGGGCTCGGGTAGGAGGGGGGGCTTGCGCCCGCTCAGGCAGTCGGCGAGCGCGTCGTCGGGCCATCCTGCCAGCGTCCTTCGACGAGGGTGGTCTGCGGCTGGGCGGGCAGGCCGCGCTCGCCCCGGTAGAGCTGCCCAACCACGACGTCCACCGCCGCCCGTCCGACAACTTCCAGCCGGTGATCGTAGCCGGTGCAGGGGCTCCGGGTCATTTTCTGGGCCAGGCTGACAAAGCCGACTTTCGCCGGAACCGGCACCCCGATCTCCGCCAACCAATGCACGGAGTCGTCGCCGAACCCAAGGATGACGTCGGGTTGATGACGGCGATACCATTTCAGAAACTGCTCGCGGTCGTATTCGTCAATCTCGGGCAACGGGACCGAGCGCATGGTCGTGGCGCGCCGGGAGAAGTAGTGCAGAAATCCCGCCGTCCAGAGTCCGCGGCTGCGTTCCTCGTCGGCCCGCCCGATGTGGAAACCGACGCGCCGGTAGCCGCGCTTTTCCAGATGCGTCAGGATGTCCTCGATGCAGTGGTAGTAGTCATAGAACACGCGGGACAGGCCGGCGTTCGCCTCGAAATAGCCGAGGGCCACCACGGCGAAGGGCGCCCAGTTCATGTTCCAGCGAAAAAACGGTGAATGCAGCGGCGCAATCACCAGCCCTTCGATTCCGCGGGCGGTCAGAATCTGGCCCAGCCGCTGGTCGGTCATGGTCTCGGGTTCGAACGGAATGAGATCGAAGTCGAAGCCCAGTTCCTGGGCCCGCTGGCGGGCGCCTTCGCAAAAGGTGCCGATGATATTCCAGATGCCCGGGGGCTCTTTGGCCGGCGGCCCCCAGGTGTTCACGAATCCGATGGTCGGCCGGTTCCGCGGCGACGCGCGGGAGCGGACCTGCATCATGAGCGCGTTGACCAGCGGATTGGGCCGGTAGCCAAGCTTGCCGGCGACCTTCAGGATCCGGTGGCGGGTGCGGGCGTCAACGCTGCCGGTATTGCGCAGGGCGAGCGAGACGGTGGATTTGGCGACACGGGCCGCCCGGGCGATTTGTGCGAGGGTGACAGGCACGGGGTGAACAGGAGAAGCGTTGACGAGGAGAGAATCGAACGTGTTCGAAGGCGAGCCAATTGTTTTGCGGTGAGATCCAGCCGACCATGGTCGGGCGTTCGGACATGGTCCCCGCCCGCCCGTTCGGCCTTCCTGGCTGGTGTCGCGAAAAACGCCTGGCTCCGCCCCTCATCCCACCCCATTGCGCATGACTCCGGTCTCCGTCTTCCCGCCTCCCGCACCCGCTCCGCCGTCGTCCACCGGGGAGAGCCGCCTGGGTGTTGCGCAGAAGATCAGCTTCGGCCTCGGTTTCACCGGCAACACGCTCATGGGCATCGGCATTGAGACGATGCTGTTTCCCGTCTTCGCGCTCTATCTCGGAATGTCGCCCAAGGTCATCGGCTTCGCGGTCGCCCTGCCGCGCCTGTGGGACGGCATCATGGACACCGTCGTCGGGACTTACAGCGACAATTTCCACTCGCGGTGGGGGCGGCGCCGGCCGTTCATCGTCGCCGGTGCCTGCGCCAGCGGCCTGGCCTACGCGCTCATCTGGATGGCGCCGGTCGGTCTCGGTTCGTCCGGTCTGACGGCGTGGCTGCTGGCCACGTTGATCGTCTTCTGGACCGCCAACGCCGTGTTTTTCGTCCCGCTGGAGGCGCTGGGCATGAGTCTGTCCAAGAACTACGACGAACGCACCTCCTTGATGGGCTTCCGGAGCTTCTTTGCCAAGGTGGGCACGCTGGCGAGCAGCTGGAGTTTCTGGCTCGTGGAAAAGGGCTGGTTCGGCGCGGGCCAGCGCGGTGCCATCGTGGTCGGCGCCATCTGGGGCGTGCTGATCCTGCTCTTCGGCGCCTGGCCCGGCGTGTTCCTGCGCGAAGCGGCGCCCGCCGGCCCGGCCGCCGCGCCCGTGAGATTCTGGGACTCGCTGAAGTCGGCGGTGCGCAACGCGTCGTTCCGGCGCATCACGATGTATCTGCTCTTCATGGCGGCCTCCATCTCGGTTTCCTCCGCCGTGCAGTTCTACGCCACGCTGTTCTGGGTCGCGCGGGGCGACGCGAAGCTCACGGCGGTCCTGACGGGCGCCTCGAGCACCCTGAACATCGTCTGCGGCATGCTGGCGCTGCCCCTCACGAGCTGGGGCGCGAGAAAACTGGGCAAACACCGGATGGCTCTGATCGCCGCCTTCGTCACCTCGCTCGGCGGGCTCCTGAGCTGGTTTTTTCTCACCCCCGCGCATCCGTGGCTGTCCCTCGCGGTCGCGCCCTTCTTCGGCATCGGCATCACGGCCGTTTACCAGCTCTACTTTTCCATGGTGGCCGACGTCGCGGAGGAGGGCGCGCTGCGCAACGGCGTCCGCAACGAGGGCATGTATTCGGCGATCTCCAATTGCATGATCAAGGGTGGCCTCGCGCTGTCGTTTGCGCTCGGTGGCGTGCTCGTGGACGCCATCGGCTTCACCGGCAAGGACATCGTCCCCACCGCCGAGATGCTATTCAACCTGCGGATCCTCCGCGCGCTGCTCCCGACCGGCACGGCGGCGGTTGCGATGCTTTTCCTCATTGGCTATCCTCTCACAAAAGAACGCCTCGAGGCCTTGCGCGCCGCCCGGTCCTCCACCTGACCCCGACTTTCCATGCCCAAAAAACATTTCACCAACTCCTTTCCGCAACGATTCGTCTGGGGCGTCGCTGCCGCCGCGCCGCAAATCGAGGGCGCCGCCTTCACCGACGGCAAGGGCGAGTCCATCTGGGACCGCTACAGCCGCGTGCCCGGCAAGGTGCACAACGGCGACACGCTCGACGTGGCCTGCGACCACTATCACCGCTACCGGCAGGATATCGCCCTGATGGCGCGGCTCGGCGTGAAGCACTACCGGCTGTCCCTCGCGTGGCCCCGCATCCTGCCCCAGGGGCGCGGCCCGGTGAATCAAAAGGGCCTCGATTTCTACCACCGCCTGTTCGACGCGATGCTCGCCCGCGGCATCACCCCGTGGGTCACCATGTTTCACTGGGATCTGCCGCAGGCGCTCGAGGACGAGGGCGGCTGGCGCAAGCGCACCGTCGCCGACGCCTTCGCCGTTTACGCGGACACCATCGTGCGGGCCTACCGCGGGCAGGTGAAAAACTGGATCACGCTGAACGAGACGTATTGCTTCACGCGGCTGGCCTACGGCGGCGGCGACAAAGCTCCGGGCACCAACGAAGGCGAGGCGGTCGTCAACCAAACCTATCACCACGCGATGCTCGCCCACGGCCACGGCGTGCGGGCCGTGCGGGAACACGGCGGCAAGGGCGCGCGCGTCGGCATCACCGACAATCCGATCGTGTCGGTGCCGGTCACCGAGACGGAGGCCGACATCGCCGCCGCCCGGGACCGTTTCCGTTTCGAAAGCGACCGTGTGCTCGGGGCGATATTCAACGGCCGCTATTCCGATGCCTACCTGAAGGCGGCCGGTGCCGCCGCCCCGCGCTACGATCCGCGCGACTTCCAACTCATCGGGCTGCCCACCGACTACCTCGGCCTGAACATCTACACCGGCAACTTCGTGCGCGCCGGGCGCCGAGGCCGCCCGGAACTGCTCCCATTCCCGCCCGGCTATCCGCAGGCCCACAGCCCATGGCTCAAGCTCGTGCCGCAGGCCATGTATTGGGGGCCGCGCTTCGCCGCGGAGCTGCCCGGCGTGCGCTCCATCTACATCACCGAGAACGGCGCCGGCTATGACGACGCCCCGCCGGCCGGTGGCGAAGTGCTCGACTTGCACCGCCGGGAATACGCGCGGCAATGCCTCGTCGAACTCCGCCGCGCCCTGACCGACGGCACGCCGGTCCACGGCTATTTCCTCTGGTCCCTGATGGACAATTTCGAATGGCAGGACGGTTATGCCCGGCGCTTCGGCATGGTTTACACCGACTACGCCACGCAGAAGCGCACACCCAAGCTGAGCGCGCGCTGGTATGCCCAGGTGATGAAGGAGAACCGGATTCTCTAGCCGCGGTTCCCGGCCTCCTTGGGGGGCAGTTAAGTTGCGGGCGAGGGAAACATTTCCTCGACCCGTTCGGGGCCGGTCAGGTAGCCGATTGATTGGAGAAACCGGTCAACCTCCTTCAGGGTCAGCCGAAAATACTTTCCGCCGGCACGGGGCAGATTGAAGAACCCATGCTCTTGATCCACATAACCGACCAGTTCGCAGCGATTGCCCAAGGCGTTCATCTTTTTGGCAAAAAGCGCTGAAGTGCCGAAAGGCACGCTGGTGTCGGCCTGGCCGTGAAGGAGCAACGTGGGGGGAAGGCCGGACCGAAGGTGATGAAAAGGAGACAAGGCCACTAGAGCCGACAAGTCCTCCACGCCAAATAACGCTTTAATGGCTTCCGTTCTTTTCTGATCAGCGGCGGACGGAGCCGGCGCTCCGTCGATCGGGGCCAGCACCAAGGCCGGGTTGAACAAGACCAGCGCATTCGCCGCAGTCGAGACAGTCGGATCCTCGCCGGCGGCATCGAATCCGCTGAGCAGCGTGGTCGCGGCCGCCAGATGTCCGCCCGCAGAACCGCCCGCGATCACAATCCGGCCGGGGTCGACCGACAATTCCGCGGCATGCTGCCGCACCCAGCGCACCGCGGAGCAGGCATCTTCAAGGCAGGCCGCCGGCATGACTCCCTGGCGGCTGCGCACCCGGTAATCGACGGTGATCGCCACCATCCCCCGACCGGACAAGTAGCGGCAGTGCGCCTCGAATTGCTGGGGCGAGCCGATCCTCCAGCCTCCGCCGAAAAAGAAGATGATGGCAGGGCGGCTTTCTCCGGTCTTAAGGCCCGGCGGAGCGAAAACATAGAGCTTCAGCTCCGTCTGGCTCGCGACTTTGTAAACATGGGCGGTCGCGTTCTTGATGTCGGGGGGATAAGGGAACTCGGTTTCCTCTTGCGCGGAAGCCGGTGACAGCAAGATCAACCCGAGCGGAAGAAACGCCAGCCAGGCAAGGGGCCTTGCTGGAAGAAAGGCCAGGCAATTTCTGCTGAGAGATGGGGGGAGAGCATGAGTGTGCATGGGGGGTTGTGAGGAAGGCATATTGTCGGGAGAGGAGGATTCGGGCAATCCGGCTGCGGGGAAGTGTTCGTGAGTGCTTCAGGTGGAGATCAATACGCGGACCTTCCTCCAGTAAGCCGGATCCTGCACCTCCGCAGCCTTCTGCTCTGGAGTATACTGTTGGAATTGGTGCGGCTCGCCGAGCGAGATCTTGAAATCGAGGCGGCCATTCGCATCGGAGGTCACTGTTCCAATCGATATTTTTTCACCGGAGGCATCCAACATCGTCACCGAATAAGTATGGTTTGGGAGATAAATGCGCGGTGTTTTGACGGTGACAAGTCCACTCCCTTGAAGGGTGAGTCCTTTTGAGCTTACATCCGATAGCGTGAGAAATTCGACAACATCGCGTTCGATGACGAACTCCCAATCCCAAACACGAAAGCGCGGCTCGGTGGTGCGGTAATTGAATTGCGCCGGGTCCCGCACTGATCTTGAGAAATCAGCCTTGATGCTCGGCCAGGCGAGCATGAGCGATTCCACGAAATGGTAGCCGGTGTGGCCTCCGACACGCTGAATGAGGTAGGTATGGGCCAGGCCCAGCTCTTTCAGCTTCTGGTGAAACTGGTCGTTAAGCGGCAGCACCCGAGACTCCATGAACAATTCCATCGGATTCTCGGTATCGTTGGGCGGGGTCTTTTCACCGGCCGATTCGTGCGAAGCCCCCGTTGCCGTGCGAAACCAGAGGGTGAGCGGCGCGAGATTTCCCGCGAGATCCACGGGGTTGTGCCCCCGCCAGCGCACTTCCTGCAAGGCAGCCGGCCCCCAGATATCTTCGCTGACCAAAGAGGGAACTTGGGGAGTGGTCACGACGAAAGCCAGATTGTTGAGCGCGCCGGAAAAGGCATAGGCTCCGGCGAAGAGGTCGGGGTGACGGGCGGCGTAGCTCATGGCGCCAAAGCCACCCATGGAGACGCCGGCGATCACGCGACCGCCGCGATCGGTCCGCACTTTGTAGTGGGTGTCAATGTAGGGGATCAACTGCGCGAGATGGAAGGTTTCCCACATCGGCGCCCCCCATGCCCCGCCATTGAACCAGTCGGAGTAAAAGCTGCGGGCGCCCCCTTCCGGCATCACTATGACCACGTCCTGATCGGCCGTGAAATCAAACAGGTTTCGCTCGTTCGCCCAGCGGGTCCACCACTCATACTGTTCCCCTTTAGCCAATCCGAGTCCGGCCTTGGCGCCATGGAGCAGATACAGCACAGGATAGCTTGAGCTTCCTTGGGGATAATTCGCAGGCAGCAGAACACGGACCTTCGTGGTCGCGGTTGGATGGGTGAGCGGATTGGCGAACTCCAGATCGACAAGACGCGGGCTCGTCTCCGGATTGCCGGCAGCATCTGCTCGGATGGTCCCATCGCTGTTGTAGACCGGCGGACTTGTCTGGCTGACGAGCACCAGGGGTGGGGGCGAAGACACCGGCCGGGCGCGGAGGGGAGTGGGCAGAGCCCAGGCATGCAAGGCGGCGATAATGGCAAGAGGCACCAAGCAAGCGCGGTGCCGACGCGTGGCAGGCAAACGGGTTGCTTGCAGTGCGAGAGAGCTATGCATGGCGGTGACTGAATGGGTTTGGCGCAAATGGTGGTGAATCCGGCAGACGTGACAGTTTGTTGCTTGGACGGCTGGTTCAAAAGCTCAGGGTGGCTGACAGTTTGGCGTTGAAGGGCTTGCCGCGAAGAAGCCCGTAATCCACGTAGTTCTTGTCGTCGGCGAGGTTTTCCAAGCTGAGCACATAGTCGATTTTGCCTTTTCCGGCTTTCATCGTGTAGCCCAAGCTGGCGTCGTAGCGGTCCCATGCCTTGGTGTGGATCCTGTAGCGGTCGGGCAGGCGGTTGCCGATCATCTGGCCGGTATACATGTAGCCGAAGCCCACCCAGAATTTGTCCAAGGCGCCGCCCTTGAAGGTGTATTTGCCCCAAAGGCGGAGCGCGTTCCTCGGAACATCGGGAAGCGCGGTGCCGACGCGCCCCGGACGTTGATTGTCCGACACCACCCGGCTGTTGGTCCAGGCGTGCGAGAGAACGAACTGCATTTGCGGTGTCGGGAAGTATTGCAGATCGGCTTCGATGCCTTGCGCCTCCTCTTCGCCGGAGAGTTCGACGGTCACTACTCCCGTCAAGGAATTGAAAGCCGACACCTGGATGGATTCACGCGTTGTGTCGAAATAGGTTAGGCTGCCGGAAAACTTGCTGTAGTTCGCTTTTAAGCCGACATCGTAACTTTTTCCTTGCTCAGGACTGCCCGGAAAGCGGGGGTTGGGGGAGGCCGACTCGGAGCTGTTGCCGAACAGATGGAGCCCTTTCAGCAGTTGGAACGACGCGCCGAATTGCGGCTTGGTGACCTTGAAGTCACCCGTGATCGGGGCATTGGGATTGACCCGCAGCCGGCTGAAGGTCGTGTTTTCGCCGCGGCCCACGCCGGCCATGAGCGTGAGGCGATTTTGCAGCGTCTCGAGGCTGGCGAGGCCATAATAGACGCGCGCGGTATTATGGTCGTCGCTATCGTTCGGGTTGGGAAGATAGTCAACAAGGGGGCCGTTCCGATAGTCACGCGCGGCAATGTCAAAGATGGGGAAGCTGGGCTGCGGCATGGCCGTGTTCAAAAAGATGCGCGTTCGTGAATCTGAATCCTGGTCACTCATGCCGACAACCACCCGAAGCTTGCCGAGAGACAGATTCCAGTTGCCGGTGAGATCAGTCTGCCACGCAGTAACGCTGCGTTTGTCATCATTTCGAATGCCCAATACTTGGACACTCTTGTGATCGGGCCTCAGGGCTTCGCCAATCCGCCCGAGGGAGTTGTAGTAGGAATCATGAAAATTGGCTGCCGCTCGCAGCGAGACATGGGGCGAAAAAACGTGGGTCAGCTCGTAATAATGGGACATTTGCTTATAATGGCCGAAATCCCCGTCGGGGCCGCTGACGTTGTAGCCGACATCGGGGGGGATGATCAGGGTGCCGTCGGCGGCGTCATACGGCAGCAAGTTGAAGGCCGCATTTTCCATGATATCCTGGTAGCGGAATCTCATGCGCAGACTCGTGGTGTTGCGGTAGTTCAGCTGGATCTGACCGCTGATGAAGTCATTATTCAGGTTCTCAAAGTCACGGAAGCCGTCCGTGTCTTCTTTCACCCCGATGACCCGATAAAGCACTTCCCAGTCGCCCCGTTTGGCCACAGGGCCGGTCGCATCCACCACAACCCGCTTTGAGTCGTAACTGCCATATTCGGCGGTGATCGCATAGCCTGGTTTCGACAGCGGTCGTTTGGTGAGCATGTTTAGGACGCCGCCGGGATTGCCGAAGCCAAACAGCACCGTGGTCGGCCCCTTGACCAGTTCGATGCGCTCCATCTCCGCCAACTCATAACGTCCGCGCCCCCCGGCCAGATCGCCGGCATCAAAGAAGTCGTCGACGCGCGGAGCACCGGACTGAAACCCGCGAATCTTGATTTGATTCGAGTTATTTGCCGTGCGGCGGACACCCGGCATAAAGCGGGTGGCTTCGTTCACGCTGGACCATCCCTTGTCCTTGAGAAGGTCTGCCGTGACAACATTGATGGTCATGGGGGTCGATTCGAGCGGCAGGGCGATGCGGGTGCCGCTGGTGGCGTTGGTTGCCAGGTAGGCGTTATTGGTGGCCGCAGTGACGGTGAACGGCGAAAGGATGACAGTCTCCCCCAGGGGGACGGGGGCGCTCTCGTCCCGGGCTTTCTTCTCGGCGTCCGTAACAGCAGGCTGCGCCGACAGGGTAAGGGCGATGCCTGCGAATGCGGCGACACCAAGAAACTT
>Ga0255338_1002472_pt1 | contig 26828 bp, 24 predicted proteins | sample MeOH1_35cm_T4_19_FD_203715 | JGI IMG/M metagenome (GOLD analysis project Ga0255338, IMG submission 203715) | Sandy soil microbial communities from University of British Columbia, Vancouver, Canada - MeOH1_35cm_T4_195 | ecosystem: Engineered > Artificial ecosystem > Sand microcosm > Unclassified ...
AGATGTAGAAGCCGACGTATCCCGCCTCCTCCATCGTGTCCGGGATCGCGCCGCCTCTCATCAGCGCCTTCACCTGCGAGGCGAACCGGAACGTGTCTGCGTGATCGCTGTAGTACAGCGGCTTGATACCGAACGGGTCACGCGCGAGAAACAGATGCTTCTGCGCCTCATCCCAGATGCCAAATGCGTACATGCCGCGCAACGCATGCACCATGTCGGCGCCACGGTCCGCGTAGAGATGGAGCAGAACCTCGGTGTCCGAGTTGGACTGAAAGCGGAAACCCTTTGCCTCGAGCTCCCGCTTGAGCTCGCGATAGTTGTAGATCTCACCGTTGAACGTGACACGCAGGCGACCGTCTGCCGTCGCCATCGGCTGCGCCCCGCTCGCGCCCGTGTCGATGACGGCAAGCCGCCGATGGGCGAGGCCGACACGCGCGTCGGGCGCGATCCACAATCCCGCACCATCCGGACCGCGCTTTTCCATCGCGTCGCGGATGCGCAGCAGCTCACCCCCGTCCACCGGCGGCGCCGTCTCGCGATAGGCGTATACGCCGGCTATACCGCACATCGCGTGTGACCCCGGGGACAAAGTGTGCGCAGAACGGCATCGCGGGCGGATGCGTCGGCGCCGCATCAGTTACCGTCGCTCACCACGGCCCGTTCGACCGCTGTCGCGCCTCGCATGGGCCGTCCTCAGTTGAACGTGCGTCCCGGTCTGGGGTCGATGGGCATATGCTGAACGTCGACGCCGACCGCGGTGGCGCGGGTCTCGAGCCTTCGATAGAGCACGAGGTACACCACGACGAACCCGAGCGCGGACGCGACGAGGTACCGACTGTCGTTCCACCACAAGCTCGCGGGCACGACCGTCATGAGCGCGAGCAATACCATGCTGTGCGAAGCATCGGAGTTGCAACGTCCCCTGGAGCCGGGGCGCTCCGGGCCCGCGTCGCCCACGAGCGTCGCAAACATGAGGCTGTGCAGGTGCAGGTTGTCCGGCGCCGACGCCGGCACGCGCAACACGATCTTGCGTCTGTAAGCGGAAAACAGCGTCTCCCATATCGGATACAGCAGCGCCAGCACGGGAAACCACGCCGACACTTGGGGGTTGCGTCCGACCAGCAACCCGGACAGGAGCGCCACGTAGCACCCGAGAAAATAGGCACCGCCGTCGCCGCAGAAGATCTGGCCGCTGGGGTAATTCCAGGCACGCAGGCCGAGCACCGCCGCGGCGCCAAGTCCGGACATGAGCACCATTTCGCTGTCATTTACCTGGAAAGCCACATACCCGAGAGCGACCAGGGCCAGAAAGCAGACGCTCAGGGCAAGCCCGTGCAGACCGTCCACGATGTTGACGGCATGCGCGAGGCCGCCTACGGCGAGGAGCGTGAACACGAAGGAAACGACCGGTATGGCAAGCAGCGCTTCGCCGCCGGGCACGTCGATGCGATGGGCTGCAACGCCGAGCCACCCATAGGCGAGACCCGCCGACACGAGCGACCACAGCAGCCGCGTGCGCGGACGGACGCGCTTCGTGAGATCTTCTGCGAGACCGGCGGCGAATACCGGAAGCAGGCACGCCACCCATGCCAACGCCGCGCTCCAGTAGAGATACCCGGCGTAGCTCGCAGCGGCGAGCCCGGTCACCCAGCCGACGAAAACTGCGACGCCGCCGATACGTGGAACGTCGGTGTCATGAATCTTGTGCGAACCCGGCAGGGGAATATCGCGGGTCACATGCGAATGGAAGCCCTGCCCGCGCAGTATGAAGTATGCGGCGGCCAGCGACATCACGAATGACAGAATGAACAGTCCCAACAAGGCGCATCCCTTTATAGTCGTATGTGCGCGTCATGGCGCGCAGCGCCTCTTACCGTTTCCGCCCGGCTTCTATCTGCGGAGCGTCGTTGCGCGCCGCACCCATCACGCCGGATTTCTTTGTTCTATTGCCCCCGCCCGAACAGCCGTACGTCGGCGAATATTGTGCCACACGACCCTGCCTCGCGGGTAATATGCCGGGCTTTTCGTTATGCCGCGCTTATCCCAGCGGCATTCTCCGCGATTCGGGCGGCGTCTTGCACACCGGCATTCGACCGGCAGAGCAGCCGGTGGAGAAATAGAAGGAGCGCGAGGTGACCTGTGCTCAAGCTCAGCACGATGACAACGACGTTACGCCACAACTCGAGGTACGCAAACTGCGGATGGCTGACGACGGTGACTCTTCCGAGCTCGTGCCAGCGCCGCGTCACGAGGGACCGGCCCATCGGCGGATCCAGGCGCACGAGGCGCGTAAACCACGCCGGCACGCCGGTCACCTCGGTCGGCAGCCGACGGTCGGATACCACCTTCCCGCCGGCGGCCGAGATCGTGACGGCCGTGTAGTACCCGCGGTCGTAGATGACGCCCGCACTCGTATCGACCGCGACGTTGTCGCCCGCGGACAGCGGGTCAGCCACCATCATGCCGAGCAGCGTCGCGGTCTGCTGGGCATGCGCCCCGAGCTGCTGCTCCAGATAAATGCGGGAATTGCCGAGCGCGAGCCACAGCATGCCGACGAGCATGGCGACGAACAGCACGGAGGCGCCGACCGCTGCCGTCCTGAACGCGGTCATCGTGCCCATGGACCTGTGAGAGCGGCGGCTCATGTCAGCTCACAATCGCCGCTCGCGCGCCATCTTTTCGACCAGCGCACGCCATGCGCGCACCTGTTGCGCCGAGCCGGTGCGCAGCTGCGAGCCCGCCTCCCACACGTCGTCGTCGTTGAAGCTGTAGATCGGCTGCAGATCGGCGCGATGGGACGCGGGCAGGATCTCCTCCGTGAGATTGTCGAGTATCCACGGGTCGGCGTTCGGTGTCGGGTAATAGGCGAGCACCATGTGGCCCTCCGGCCAACCGGCGACAGCGACATACACCATGCGCAGCCGTTCGGGCGGCAGTCCGAGCTCGCGCAAGGTGAAATACTTGCCGAACACGTAGTCTTCGCAATCGCCGCCGTTGGACCCCAGCATCTCCACGGGTGTCGCCCAGTAGTCCGCAGCCAGCCAGTGCGCCGGATCGTCCGCGTACGGCATGCGGTTCCAGTACGCGTTCACCTGCGCGAGCAGTTCGCGGTGATCCGCTGCGCGAAACACCGCAAGGCGCGCACGCCACTCCAGCACCCGGACCGGCGCCTCCATGCCCCAGCGATATCCCACCTGAGCCAGCAGCCCGGAGGAGAACGCGACGGCGCCTGCGTGCGTGGACGTGACGATGCACAGCAGTGCAAGGGCGTTGCCGAACGGGGAGCGTCGCGTCCGCGCACCGTTCGCGTAGGCACGCGCGAGCACGCAGGCGGCCACGACGAGCAGCAGTCCCAGCGCAGCCAGCGTCGGACCGCTCATGCCCGCAGCAGAGAATCGTGACCACATCGACTGTCCCATGACGCTGTCCTGCAATGACTGCGGTTACGTGACACTCTCTGGCGCCGCTCGACGACGAGCGGAACGCACCGTGGACGCTGCCCGGTTGCGACGGCGACCTGTGGACCGGGCGGCGGCAGCGTGTAGCACGCGGCGTGCCCAGACCGGCAAGCATTGCGCTCGGCGCTCGCTCTCGAGGACGATAACCACTGCGGACTACGCGCATCGTGACGGTGCGCGCGCTCCTCCGCTGCGGCATATCGACTCTTGCGCCTATCGGACGCGCTCACCCCTTTAACGACTGCGCGGACGCGTTCTTGAGCGTCCGCCCGGGCGGTCCCATCCCGCGGCAGCCGGGCCGACCTTGCCCGCCGTCGAGGCGGCGTTCTAGAATCGTTGCGCCCTACACTCGCGCCACGCCCCCAGACGGAGCATGCTCATGGACCGGCAGACCGGAACCCGCGATACCCGCAGCACGCGTTCGGCAGAGGGCGTCGGCCTCAAGAGCCGCAAAGGCGCCGAGATCATGGTGGAGTACCTCATCAAGGAGCGGGTGCCCTATCTCTTCGGTGTCTCCGGGCACGGCAACGTGGGTCTGCTCGATCCGGTGCGCGAAGCGGGCGACCGCATCAAGACGATCTCCACGCACCATGAGCAATCGGCCGGGTATATGGCGGATGCATACTACAAAGTCCGCCACGAGCCGGTAGCGACGTTCACCTCCTGCGGACCCGGCTCGGCGAATCTCACCATCGCGCTCGCCGCAGCGATGATGGATTCGTCGGCGTTTCTGGCGATCACTGCGAACGTGCCGACCGGTCAGTTCAATCGCATGCCGTTCCAGGAAACCGGCCGTTATTTCCAGGGCGATTTCCCGTCCGTCATCCGGCCTTACGTGAAGCGCAGCTTCCAGCCGACGCGGGTGGACATGGTGCCGCTCGCGATGAAACAGGCGTTCGACCTGCTTCGCACCGGACGACCGGGGCCCGTGAACATCGACGTGCCGCTCAACGTGTTCCAGGAAGAGGCGCACGTCGATGTGCCCGACCCCGATCCCGTTGCGCGTCAGCGCTTTCCCGGCGAGCCGCGTGCGCTCGCACAGGCGCTCGACATGCTGCTCGCCGCGGAGCGTCCCGTCATCCTCGTCGGCCAGGGCGGATTGATCGGCGAGGCGACGCCCGAGCTGCTCGAATTCCTGGGCGTCGTGCGCGTGCCGGTCGCGACCAGCCCCAACGGCAAAGGCGTGATCGACGAGACGCACGAGCTCGCGCTGGGCCCCATAGGCCGCAACGGCGCCTACCAGGCGAACGAAGCGACGAAGAACGCCGACGTGATGCTCGCGCTGGGCTGCAGCTTCGACGATCGCGCGACCAGCGCATGGATAGACGGCTATACCATTGCGATCCCGCCCACGCGGCTGATCCAGATCGACATCGATCCGACGGAGATCGGGCGCAACTATACGGCAGCGCTCGGCATCCTCGGCGACATCGCGGGCAGCCTGCGGCTGCTCACGCAGTACGCGCGAGCGAAACTCGGCACGGCGTCGAAATCGTATCCGGCGTGGACGGGGCGGCTGCGCGAGTGCGCGAGCTTGTGGACGGACTACCAGGGACAATTCAGCGCCGCGGACCAGATGCCCGTGAGGCCCGAGCGGCTGATGCATGCGCTGTCACGTGCCGTGCCGGACGACGCGATTTTCGCGACCGACGTCGGCGTGCACCACAACTGGGTCGTGCAATTGTGGAAAGCACGCCGGCCGCGCCATCTGCTGCAGTCGTGGGGCTTTGCCGCGATGGGTTATGCGACCTCGGGCATACTCGGCGCGAAGCTCGCCAAGCCCGAAGTGCCGGCCGTCGCGGTATGCGGCGACGGCTCGTTCCTCATGACGCCGCACATCGTCGCTACTGCGGTCGAGTACGACATCCCCGCGGTCTGGGTGATCTGGAACAACCAGGGATATTGCTCCATCCGCGATCTGCAGCTCGGCAACTTCGGCAAGGAGCTCGCAACGAGCTTTACGAAGCATGCGAGCGGCACGTTGCACAGCACGGATTTCGTCATGCTCGCACGTGCGTTCGGCGCGGATGCCGCACGCGTGGAGCGGGCCGCCGACCTGGAAGGCGTGATCGAGGCCGCCATCGCGGCGAACCGGCCTTACGTAGTCGAGGTGATGGTCGATCGCGAGATTCGGCCGGTCGGCACCGGCACGTGGTCGCTGCCGCCGCTGCCGCATCCGGAGCCGAACTTCACGCGGCTCGCGCGCGAGCCCGGGAAAGCGTGACTCGCGAGAGCGGCGCACACACGCCCGCTTACCGGCATAGGGTGAGTGTGGCGAGCGCGGGCGTCGCGTCTATCTGCCGGTAGAGCGAGACGAAGTCGAACGCGTTCCACGCCTCCACGATTTTCCCGTTTTGCACATGTGCGATGCCCATGCCCCACAAGTCGATGGGTTTGTCGCTGGGCTGTATGCCGAGGCTCGCGCCGCGTGAGTGCCGGTGACATGACATCGCATGGCGACGCACTCGCCTTCGGTAACGGTGCGCGTCACATCTATCCGCATCCGCTTACTCGGCTCTGGCTCCGGACGCCTGCACCACCTTCCCCCACTTCGCGATTTCGGCACGGACATGCTGTGCGAACTGCTCCAGACTCGGCGTGTAAGGCTCGGCGCCCAGCGAGGCGAGTCGCTGACTCACTTCCTGCGAAGCGACGATCGCGACGACTACGTCGTGCAGCTTCTTCACGACGGCCCTGGGAGTGCCCGCGGGTGTGAAGATGCCGTACCAGGACGTGACGTCGAAGCCCGTGAGCCCGGATTCCGCGACCGTCGGCAGATCGGGCAGCATCGGAGAGCGGCTCGCGCTCGTGACAGCGAGCGCGCGCAGCCTGCCTGCTTTTACATGCGGTATCGCGGTCGGAAATCCCATCGAGGCGACCTGCAGCTGACCGCCCAACAGCTCGCCCGCGACCTGCCCCGCGCTCTTGTACGGGATATGCACCATCTTCACGCCGGCCAGCGTATCGAAGAGCTCGATGGCGAGATGATTGGGCGAGCCGTTGCCCGGAGAGCCGTAGTTGAGAGAGCCCGGCTTTGCCTTCGCCAGCGCGATCAGCTCCTGCACCGTCTGGGCCGGCACGGCCGGATGCACGACGATCATGCTGGGAAACGTCGCGATGGGCGCGGCGGCGATCATGTCGCGCGCGAGGTCGTACGGCAGCTTTTTATACAACGTCACTGCGATCGCGTGCGGGACGCCGCCCAGCATCAGCGTATAGCCGTCGGGCGAGGACTTGGCGACGATGTCCGCGCCGATGTTGCCGCCCGCTCCGGGACGGTTGTCCACCACGACCGCCTGCCCCCACCGCTCGCTCAGCCGCTGGCCCACGATGCGCGCCAGCACGTCGGTGCCGCCGCCGGCGGCGAACGGCGCGATGAGGCGGATGGGCTTATGCGGATATTCCTGCGCGCTTGTCGAGGCTGCCGCCATAGCGCAGACGGCGGCATAGAGACCCACTTTCAGTATAGCGTTCACGACGCCTCCGATCGATGACGCGACGCATGCAGCGGGTGAGGCCTGCGGCTCCTATTCTGCACAAAATGCCGGCCGCGTGACAGCGCGATGGCTGCGGTAGAATCGATGAACATCTTCAGGGAGAACCCCCATGGACGGCAGCCCGCGCCTTGCTCACAACGTGAAGCGCCTGTCGCGCCTCGACCTGCCCGGCGCCGGCCAGGTGTACGTCGTCGGGGATTACGCCTACATCGGCCACATCCCGAACAAGGACAACCTCGGCACGTCCATCCTCGACGTGTCCGACCCGCGCAAGCCTAAAGTCGTCTCGCAGATCTTTCTCGACGACCCGACCTCGCACAGCCACAAGGCGCGCGTGATCGGCGACATCATGATCGTCAACAGCGAGCGGAACATGACGGCGATCGGCCGCAAGGCGGACGAGCTACCGAAGCTGCGCACGCAGTTGCGCGCGGCGCTGGGGCGCGACCCTACCCACGCCGAACTCGCCGAGAAACTGGGCGTGCGTGAAGCCGACATCCCCGCGGTGGAAGCAGCCGAGCGCACGCCGTACCAGAACGGCGGCTTCAAGATCTACGACGTGTCGGATCGCGCGAAGCCCAGGCTCATCACGACGCAGAGGACACACGGCATCGGCGTACACCGCTTCGACATGGACGCCGAGTATGCCTACATCTCGACCGAGTGGCCCGGCTACATCGGCAACATCCTCGTGATCTACGACATCCGCAATCCCGACCGTCCCGAGGCGGTCTCGAAGTGGTGGATACCGGGACAGCACATCACCGGCGGTGAAAAGCCGAGCTGGCCGGGCCGCCAGCACCGCCTGCATCACACGCTGCGCACGGGCAACCGCCTATGGGCTGGCTGCTGGCACGGCGGCGTGCGCATCGTCGACGTCAGCGACATCCGCAAGCCCACGACCATAGGCGCATACAACTACCACCCGCCCTTCCCCGAGCCCTCGCATACTTTCATGGGCGTGCCGTTCCAGATCGATGGCAGGGACATCGCAATCGCCATCGACGAGGAAGATCACGCGCACAGCGCCGAAGAGATGGCGCGCCGGCGCGGGCGCCCTCACGGCTGCCTGTGGACCTTCGACGTGACGGACGTCGCCGACATCAAGCCGCTCGCGATCTTCGAAGTGAGCGAGCTCGATTCGCCGTGGAGCCGCGCGGCGCCCGGCCGCTTCGGCGCGCACCAGTTCCAGGAACACATGAAGCAGGGCGCGCTCGTTTACTGCGCGTGGTTCGCCGGCGGCTTGCGCATCGTCGACATCGCCGATCCTGCGGCGCCTCAGGAGGTCGGCTGGTTCATCCCCGAGCCGGCCGCAGGCAAAGCCGCACCGCAGACGAACGACGTCGACGTGGACGACCGCGGCCTCGTGTACATCGTCGACCGCTATGCGGGATTCGATATCCTGGAGTTCGATCGGCAAGGTTGAGCGCGCGCGACCCCCCTCGTCGACATGCCGCATGCCGCCGATCGGCGCCGGGGAGCCTACGTCACACGTCGGTCGCAGCCGTCTATGTCTGCCCGAAGACCGTCTGTGCCAGGTCGAGCAGATGTGCGTCGACCAGCGCGGGGGTGATCTGGTCGACTTCGTATTCCCCTACGGGACCCGGAATCGCGCCGCCGCTGCGCAGGTTGATGCAGCGGTGCGCGGCGATCTTCTGCCGGTGTGACGAGGCCGCGTAGGACAACCAGGGATTTCCCTGCGGCAGCCTGGCGCCCTCGGGAAAAATCGTGATTATGATTTTCGGGTCGGAGCGCCTCGGCTCGTCGCCCTGCTTCTCGACCGCTATGGTGCACGTGTGATGGTGCGCTTCGAGCATCTCGGAGAACCGCTGAAAGCACGGCATCACGATGGAATCCAACGCCACCACGGCTTTCGACAGGAACTGCTCCAGCTCGGCCTGCTCGGCCTTTCTCGCCGAGATTTCGCGATCTCGTCGCTGTTCGTAATCTTCGAGTACGCGAGCCAATGCGTTTTTCATCGTTTCGTCCATGTTCGTCGCCCTGATGGCATGCGCCTGTCGTCGTGCGGGCCGCCTCGATGCATGCTACGCCTAACGGCCCGCTGCAAGGGGAAATTATGGAATGCGAGGTCGGGGCAGCGCTCAGGCATCACGCAAACGCGGCTCACCCAGAATTTCGTCATCGTGCTCGCCGAGGGCGGGCGGCGGCCTGCATTAGTATGGCGGCTTCGGTGATACCGAGACCCAAGCCGTCGTACTCTTCGGGCATCGCTATGCCCAGCCAGCCGGCAGCGGCGACAGCGCGGCAGAACGCCTCGGGAAACGTCGCACTCCTGTCCCGCTCCGGCCAATACGCGTCGTCGAAGCGGAAGCAAAGTTGCTGCACCGAATCCCGGATCTGCGCCTGCTGCGCGTCGGAAGAGTGGTTCATGAGAGAAACGGATACCGTATGAAATGCGCCGTGTAACGCGTGAGCCCTTGCATATTGCCGGCTTTTGTCGCGAGATGAACGCATCCGCCGGGCTGCTCGGGGCCCGAGGACCAAGTGCGCAGCACGCCGATGCGGAACGATACCTGCATGACGAAGGCCTAACCCCGTACCTCCAACGAAGACACCCGTGATCATGAAAATTCTCAAATACGTCCTGATCGGGTTCGCCGCCGTGCTGCTCATCCTCATTGCCGGAGCAGCCTATCTCGCCGCGACGTTCGACCCGAACGCCTACAAACCGCAAATCGTCGAGCTGGTGAGGAACAAGACGCAGCGCACGCTCGCGCTCGAGGGCGACATCAAGCTCTCTTTCTGGCCGAGCATAGGCGCCGAAGTCGGCCGCATGTCGCTCTCGGAGGCGAAGAGCGACAAGGAATTCGCCGCAATGGAAAGCGCCCGCGTATCGCTCAAGCTCATGCCACTGCTCTCCCGTGATTTCGTCGTCGACGAGCTCGCCATCAGAGGGCTGCGCGCGAATATCGCGCGCACCAGGGCCGGCGAGACCAATGTCGACGATCTGCTCGGCAAGGAAGACAAGAAGCAACCCGAGGAGACGCCGCAGCAGGTCAAATTCGATATCGCGCACGTCGCTCTCGACAACGCGGCGATCACCTACCGTGACGAGACGACCGGTGCGCAGTACGCGCTCGCCGGACTCACGTTGAAGACCGGTCGCATCGCGCCCGACGTGCCGACGAAGATAGCGCTCACGACTGCGGCGCGGAGCAACAAGCCGAAGCTCGATCTCACCGTGGACGGCAAGACCCAGCTCACGTTCAATCTCGATGACCAGACCTACAGACTCACCGATCTCGCGCTCGAGGTGAAGGGCCAGGCTGGCGATTTCACCGACCTCGCCGTGAAAGCGGCAGGCAACGTCACCGCCCAGTTGAAGACCAGCGAGTTCGCGACCGAGAAGCTCGCAGTGAACGGCACGGCGATGCGCGGCAAGGAGAAGATGGAGCTCAAGCTCGACGCGCCGCGACTGTCCATGACCGCGGACAAGGCGAGCGGCGACAAGGTCGCGCTTGCTCTGACGCTGACGGCGCCCGACAGCGCAACGATGCTCAATGCGAGCCTGCCCGGCATCGAGGGCACCGCCAAGAGCTTTCGTTCGCCCGCCGTGACGCTCGACGTCGACCGCAAGCAGCGCGACCAGACCATGAAGGCCAAGATCAGCTCCCCGCTGACCGGCAGCCTGGACGCAAGGCAGGTGAGCCTGCCGCAGCTGAAAGCGTCGATTGCCCTGACCGGCCCCAAGCTGCCGGGTCAGAGCATCAGCGGCGAGCTTGCCGGCAGCGCGAGCGTAGACGGCGCGAAGGAGCACGCGCAGGCCAATCTCGCGGGCAAGATCGCGGACAGCACGATCAAGGCGCGGATTGCAGTCACCGATTTCTCGCCGCTCGCCCTCGACTTCGATGTGGACGTCGGCGAGCTCGATGTCGACCGCTATGCCGGCTCGCCGGAGAAGGCCAAGAGCGGCGGCAAAGGACCGTCCGGCAAGCAGCCGGAGACGCCCATCGATCTCACGGCGCTGCGCGATCTGCGCGCGAACGGCTCATTGCGCGTGGGCTCGCTCAAGGCGTCGAACCTCAAGGCATCCAACGTGCGGGTGGGCGTAAAGGCGAACGGCGGCCGCGTGGAGCTCAATCCGCTGTCGGCGAATCTCTATCAGGGCAGTCTCGCCGGCGCCGTCACGATCAACGCGGCGCCCGCGACGCCGGCATTCGCCGTGAAGCAGATGCTCACCGGTGTGCACGTGGGGCCGCTGCTGCGCGATCTCGCCGACACCGAGACGCTGGAAGGCAAGGGCAACGTGTCCGTGAATGTCACGACCCAGGGCAATACGGTGAGCGCGCTCAAGAAAGCGCTCGACGGCTCCGCTGCGGTCAAGCTCACCGACGGCGCGATCAAGGGCATCGACATCGCGGGCTCGATCCGCAAGGCGCAATCGATGGTGAGCAGCCTGAAGGGTCAGCAGGTTCAGCAGACCGACGCGCGAGAGCGCACGGACTTCTCCGAGCTGACGGCGACGTTCGACATCCGCGACGGCGTAGCCCGCAACAACGACCTCTCCATCAAGTCGCCGTTGCTGCGCGTCGGCGGCGCGGGTGCCGTGAACATCGGCGCGGACGCGCTCGATTACACCGTGAAAGCGTCCCTCGTCGCCACGGCGGCGGGGCAAGGCGGGAAAGAGCGCTCGGATCTGCGCGGCATCACCGTCCCCGTGCGCGTGACGGGACCGCTCGCCTCGCCGTCGTACCAGCTCGACTTCGGTGCGATGGTGACCGATACCGCACGACAGAAGATCGAGGACACGATCAGCAAGAAGCTCGAAGAGCGCCTGGGCGGCGGCGCAGCGAAGGGCAAGGAAGGCCAGAAAGGCCGCGGCGGACTGGAGGAATCGTTAAGAGGCATCCTCGGAAAGTAAGCGCTGCGCGCGGCGTTGCAGGGGGCGTAAGTTTCGATCGTCGCGCCGCTTGCCTCCCCGGCACAGGGGTTCAGTTCTGCAGCCCGGCCTCCTTCACCACGCCCGCCCAGCGTTTGACCTCGGCACGCAAATAGGCCGCAGCCTCCTCGGGCGTCGAGCCCACCGGTTCCGAGCCTTCTTTTGCCAGCCGCGCACGCACGTCCGGCTCCTGCAGAAAATGTGCGATGTCCGCCTGCGTGCGCGTGATCACCGCACGCGGCGTCTTCGCCGGCGCCACGACCATGGACCATGCAGTCGCTTCGAAGCCGGGCAACGCGCTCTCCGCGACCGTCGGCACGTTCGGCAGGGCGGACGAGCATTTCGAGGTGGTCACGCCCAACGCCTTCAGCTTGCCGCCCTGGATCGCCGGCATGGCGGACATGACGGTCGCGGCGACGATCTGGATCTGGCCGCCCATCACGTCGGTCATCGCAGGCGCGGCGCCCTTGTAAGGCACATGCGTCATCTCGACCTGCGCCATGCTTGCGAGCAACGCGCCTGCCAGATGCGGGCCGGTGCCCCGCCCGAAGAGCCGTACTTCACGGCTCCCGGCGTCTTCTTCGCGAGCGCGATCAAGTCCTTCATCGTCTGTGCTCCCACCGAGGGATGCGCGACGAAGACGCGAGGATTGATCACGACGAGCGAGACCGGGGCGAAATCGCGCCGCGCATCGAAGGGCAATTGGGAATGCAGGGTCGCGTTGATCGCCAGCGCCTCGTTCGCGAGCAGCAGCGTGTAGCCGTCCGGCGCGGCGCGAGCGGCCGCGGCTCCGGCATAGCGCGGCCAGGTGATCGCCTGGTGGTTCACGGCTCCCGGTCTCACCTGGGTGCGCTGAACGAGATTGGGCGGACCTTTGCCCTCCGGCCACACTTCGAACATCGCCGTGATGGCGACGGCAAGGCGTTTGCCGTTGGGCCATGCAGCATAGGGACTATGCGCCATGCCGTTTCTCCTCCGCGCGAGCGGCGCAACTTGGGTCGGAGCGGGCGGCGCGGAAGCGCCAACCGGCCTGCGCGCCATTCACAGTGTGACAAAAGCCACACGTCGCCGCGACTTTGCCTAAAGTAGCGTCGTGCCACGCCGTAAGCGTTGAAACCAACTATAAACAACGTGGAACGCGAGGACGCATGATCTGGAGTATCGCGGCCAAGCACCCGCCCGTGGCGCCCGTTGCGGACGCAGCAGCCCAACCGGCCTCGGGAGTCGAAGCGCCCGCAGGCGGCGAGGTGCAGGACCAGAACATATACATCGGGCGGCAGCCCATCGTCGATCGCGAGCAACAGCTCGTCGCGTTCGAGCTGCTGTTCCATGCCGAAGCGAGCGGCGCAGAGGCCGCGGCAGGCAACTTCGAGGCGACCGCTAACGTCGTGGTGAACGCCTTTACCGAATTCGGCGTGCAGAACACCCTCGGCCCGCATCGCGGCTTTCTCAACGTCGGCCGCGATCTGCTCATGAGCGATCTGCCGGCCGTGCTGCCGCCTGCACGCATCGTGCTCGAGTTGATCGACACCGTGCTGCCCGACGAGGCGGTGATACAGCGCTGCAAGGCGCTGCGCAGCGCGGGCTACCGGCTCGCGCTGGATCACGTCTGCGCCTTCGACGATCGGGTGAAGAAGCTGCTGCCCTACGTCCACATGGTCAAGCTCGACATCGCCGAAATCGAAGAGGCGACGCTGGTAAAGCTCGTGCCGGCGCTGCGCCATCTGCCGCTGCTGCTCATCGCCGACAAGGTCGACACCGCCGAGCGCGCGCAGCATTGCCTGCAGCTCGGCTTCGATCTGTTCCAGGGCTATCATTTCGCGCGCCCCGAAATCGTGAGCGGCAAACGCGCGCAGCCCGCCAAGCTCGCGCTCCTGCGGCTTTCCCACCTGCTGTTGAGCGACGCGGAAGTCGACGACATCGAGAATGAGCTGAAGCAGCATCCCGATCTCGCGTACAACCTGATGCGCATCGTCAACTCCGTCGCGTTCGGGCTGTCGCGCAAGATCGATTCCATCGGCCAGTGCATAGCCGTCCTCGGGCGCGCCAAGCTGACGCGCTGGGTGCAGCTGCTGCTGTATTCGGCGAGCCGCAACGGCAACGACGCCGCCAATCCGCTGATGCAAATGGCGGCCACGCGCGGCAAATGGATGGAGACGCTCGCGCACGCCCAGCGGCCCGGCGACAAGAGCTATCAGGACCTCGCCTTCATGGTCGGCATCCTGTCGCTCCTCGACGCGCTGCTCGCGATGCCGATCCGCGAAGTGGTCGACGGCCTCAATCTCGCGGACGAAGTCAAAGCCGCGCTGCTCACGCGCGAGGGGCCGCTCGGAACGCTGCTGCAGCTGATCGAGCACAAGGAAAGCAATGCTTTCGAGGCGGTAAGCCGCGATTTGCAAGCCATGCCGTTCCTCACGCCTGCGAGCTTTACCTCAGCCGAGCTCGACGCCGCAACCTGGGCCAATTCTATCGCCGCGGCGGCGTAAGCGCCGCCGCCTTTTCCACCTGGCCGGTACGCAAGCGCTCCGGCGAGGCGCCGATGCGCTCGTACTCGGAGATGACTTGCGCGCCCAGCAGCAACAGCGTCGCCGCGATCTCGAGGGTGAGCAGCACGATGATCGCCGTCGTGAGCGACCCGTAGACGATGTTCACCTGCGAGAGCGTCGCGAAATACCAGACCAGCACATGGCGTGTGAGCTCCCATAGCAACGCCGCGGTCACCCCGCCGATGAACGCGTGCCTCACCAGCAGCCGCCCCACCGGCATCACGAGATAGATCGACGTCAGCAGGAAAATTTCTCCGGCGACGCCGAGCAGGTACAAGAGCACGCCCGACACGCCGCCCAGCGACCAATTGCGTCCGAACAGGTCGATGCTTTCCTTGCCCACCGCCTGGAGGCCGCCCGATACCAGCGTCACGAGCAGTAGCCCCACGCCGAGCAGCAGGATGTAGCAATAAGGCAGCAGCGCCGAGACGAGAAAGTGCCGGCGGCGGATCGCGACGCGATGCACGAAGATGACCGACATCGCGTTCTCGAGCACGGTGAAGGCGAGCGAGCTGAAGAACAGCAGGGTCGCGAGCAGCACCCAGCCCATCACTTCGCGATGCGCGAGAAAGTTCGCGAGCTCGCCGATGATGGGCCTGGACTGTCCGGGAATCAGCCACTCGAGGTAGCGCGCCAGTGTGGCGAGGAGCTCTGCCTGGTCGATGACGTGCGAGAGCACGATGACGATCAGGACGAGCAGCGGCACGAGCGAGAGCAGCGCATAGTAGGCCACCGCGCCGGCGAGGAGCAGTCCCTGGTTCGCGCGAAAGGCTCTGACGATCTGCAGCAGGAAGGCGCCGGGATGCTTCAGAACCGTGGACGCTTGAGGACCGAGGATGTCCATATCGCAGTCGTCGGGCGCTCGATCGTGCCTCGCGCAAGCGGGAATCACGCGTCGACGCGACGGTCCCGCTCGAGCTCCCAGCAGTTCATGTTCCGCACGAAGCCGATGCGTGGGTAGTACTCGGCGGCAGCGGGCGCCGAGAGCAGCCGGATCTTGCACCGGGGGCCGAGCTGCGATTGCGTGCGGGCGATCAGCATCCTGCCTATGCCCCGACGCTGGTAGGCCGTGTCCACCGCGAGATCGGACAGATAACACGCGTAACAGAAGTCGGTGACGGAACGCGCGATGCCGACGAGCTTCGCACCGTCCCAGGCCGTCACGCACAGATTGCCGTTTCGCACCATGCCTTCCATGCAGGCGCGGTCGTCCACCGGTCTGCGCGCACCGAGCGTGGACCGGTTGAGCACGTCGATGAACTGGTCGACGTCGATCGCCGCGTTCACCTGGTATTCGATCTGCATGGACTCCCCGGACTCGTCGTGGGCAATCCTCACATGGTAAGCGCAGCGCGGACCTCGCGTCACGCGCTGCGCTTCAGGATGGCTGCCAATCCTTCGCGCGCTCCAGCGCACGACCCCATGACGCCATTCGCTGCTGCGCTTGTGCGCGCTTCATGCGAGGCTCGTAGCGGCGTCCCGGCTGCCATAGCCGCGCGATCTCGTCCGTGCCGCGCCACACGCCGGTCGCGAGCCCCGCCAGATAGGCAGCGCCCAGCGCCGTCGTCTCCAGGACTCGGGGTCGTACCACCGGCACGCCGAGAAGATCGGCCTGGAACTGCATCAACATGTCGTTCGCGGCCGCGCCGCCGTCGACCCGCAGCTCCTTCAAGCGCGCGCACGCATCCTGCTGCATCGCAAGCAGCACCTCTGCCGACTGGAACGCGATCGATTCCAGCGCCGCGCGCGCGATATGCCCGGCGTTGGAGCCGCGCGTGAGGCCGACGATAGTACCCCGCGCATACGCATCCCAGTGCGGCGCGCCCAGCCCGGTGAACGCCGGAACGAAATAGACGCCACCCGCATCGGGCACCGTCGCTGCGAGCTTTTCCACGTCCACCGATTTTCTGATGAGGCGCAGCCCGTCGCGCAGCCACTGCACCACGGCGCCGCCGACGAACACGCTGCCTTCGAGCGCGTACTGGCGCGCGCCGGCGGCCACCGTCGTCACCAGCCCGTGGCGTGAAGCTATCGGCTTGCCGCCGGTGTTGAGCAGAAGAAAGCAGCCGGTACCGTAAGTGTTCTTCGCCATGCCCGGCTCGTGACAGGCCTGGCCGAACAAGGCCGCCTGCTGATCGCCGGCCATGCCCGCGATCGGGATCTCCGCACCTAGCCATCGTTTCGCCGCCGTTCCGTATACCTGCGAGGACGGCACCACCGCCGGCAGCACTGCGCGGGGCACTCCAAACAAGGCGAGGAGGTCGTCGTCCCAGTCGCGCTTGTGCACGTCGTAGAGCAGGGTACGGGACGCATTGGTGATGTCGGTGACATGCAGCGCGCCTGCCGTGAGCTTCCACACGAGCCACGCATCGACAGTGCCGAAAGCAAGCTCTCCACGCTCGGCGCGAGCGCGCGCGCCGCGCACGTGGTCGAGTATCCACGCCAGCTTGGTCGCCGAGAAATAAGGATCGATGACGAGCCCGGTCTTCGCGCGTATCGCGGCGGCGTGCCCTGCGCGTTCCAGCGCGAGGCATTGCGGGGCAGTGCGCCGATCCTGCCACACGAGCGCGTTCGCTATCGGCCGGCCGGTGCGCCGGTCCCACACGAGCGTCGTCTCCCGCTGATTTGCAATACCGATGGCCGCAATGCGATCCGCACGCAGCCCGGCCTTCCTGAGCACCGCGCGTGCGCACGCGAGCTGCCCCGCCCAGACTTCCTCCGGGTCGTGCTCGACCCAGCCGGGCTTGGGAAAAAACTGGGTGAGCTCCTTCTGCGCGGCCGCCTTGACCGCGCCACGCCCGTCGAAGACGATGGCGCGCGAGCTGGTCGTGCCTTGATCGAGCGCAAGCACGTACGGCATGGCGCCTCGTCGCGAGCATGGGAGCTGCGATTCTAGCATCGGGCACACGATGGTCCGCGCCCGCTCCGCGCCGGGCGCATCGAGTGCATGACGGCTGGACGGTTCGACGGCACTGTAGAAAAATGCGGCGTGGCCGTTATTACCTGATACATCGCAGTCCAACCAAGGGAGCGGGCGTGGTCGAGGACTCTGGCGTGCGCAATGGCGAGGACGGCGGCGCGGGCGGCGGTGCTTCGGCACATGCGTCGCTAGAGCACGCCCCTCTGGGCTATGCCCACGTCACGCCCGACGGCTACTTCGCCTACGCCAATCGGCGGCTGTGCCAGCTGCTCGGCTACGAGCAGAGCGAGATCGTCGGCAAGTTCGTCGGCGACTTCACCTATGCGCCCGACCGCGGGATCGGGTCGAGCGCGCGCCGCGCGCTGCTTGCAGGGGAAGCGGATTCGAGAACCGACGTCAAGCGGTACCTGCGCCGCAACGGCGTGGTGATCTGGGTGCGCCGCTGGCTCTCCGTCGTGCGCAGCGCGGGTGGCGCGCCGCTCTACATGGTCATGGCCCTCGACGACATCACCGACACGAAGCTCACCGCCGAGCGCCACCGGGCCATATTCGAGAACGCGGCGGTCGGTATCACCCACGTCGATCTCGCGGGCGTGCTGGTCGACGCCAACGACAAGTTCTGCGAAATGCTGGGTTATACGCGCGCCGAGCTGTGCGGCAGGGAAGTTCGCACCATTACCCATGCGGACGACTACGGACACGGCGCGTCGTTCCGGATGCGCGTCGTGCAGGGCGAGACCGGCGCGATCACCAGCGAGAAGCGCTTCATCCGCAAGGACGGTGCAATCATCTGGGCCCGGCGCACGATGTCCGTCGTGCGCGACAACGTCGGCGCGCCCGTATTCATCATCAGCGTGGTGGAGGACGTGTCGGAGCGCAAGCGCGCGGAAGAGGCGTTGCGGCTGTCCGAGCAGATCCTGCGCGCGACCTTCAGCCAGGCCGGTGTCGGCATCCTGATCTCGGCGCCGGACCTGCGCATCCTCCAGGTGAACGACAAGTACTGCGACATGCTGGGCTACAGCCGGGACGAGATGCTCGGCATGACGGTGAAGGGCATCAACAGCCCCGACGACATGGCGGAAGTCATCGTCAACCGGGAGCGGCTGATGCGCGGCGAGCTCGATCATGCCAGCCGCGAGCGGCTGCTCGTGCGCAAGGACGGCACGCGCATCTGGGTAGCGCACTGGACCTCGCTCGTGCGCGACCAGCAGGGCACCGCGCAGCACTTCGTCACGGTGGCGCAGGACATCCGCGAGCGCAAGGAGGCGGAGGAGCAGCTCAAGCAGCTTGCGCATTACGACGTGCTCACCAACCTGCCCAACCGCGTGCTGTTCTACGAGCGGCTGAAAAGCGAGCTCGCCGAGGCGCTGCGTCTCGACTCGCCGATGGCGGTGCTGTTCATCGACGTCGACCGCTTCAAGTACGTGAACGATACGCTGGGACACGCCGCCGGCGACAAGCTGCTGCAGCAGGTGGGCGACCGGCTGTCGCACGCGGTGCGTGCGCGCGACACGGTCGGCAGGCTGGGCGGCGACGAGTTCGCGGTGGTCGCCGCGCAGCTGAAGGAGGCCGGGGACGCGCGGCGCGTCGCGCAGAAAATCATCGCCGCCTTCAACGAGCCCCTCGACGTGGACGGCATGGAGCTCTTCGTCACGGCGAGCGTGGGCGTCACGCTGTGCCCCGCGGACAGCACCGACCCGGATGTCCTCATACGCAACGCCGATGCGGCCATGTATCGCGCGAAAGAGCTGGGCCGCAACACGTTCGAATTCTACGCACCCGACATGAACGTACACGCGCGCGCCATGATCACGCTCGGCAACGAGCTGCGCCGCGCCCTGGAGCGCGAAGAGTTCCTGCTGCACTATCAGCCCAAGATGCACCTCGCCACCGGCAAGCTGACCGGATTCGAAGCGCTGCTGCGCTGGCAGCGCGACGAGCAGAGCCTGCTCATGCCGGGAGACTTCGTCCCGGTGCTCGAGGAAACCGGTCTCATCGTGCCCATCGGTAAATGGGTGATCGAGGCCGCCTGCCGGCAGATCGCCGCGTGGCGGGCCGCCGGCATCGTGCCCGTGCCCGTGGCGGTCAATCTCTCGCCGAGACAATTTCGCGCGGCCCAGCTGCCTGCGATGGTGCGCGAGATTCTCGCGAAAACCGGCGTCGAGCCCGGGCTCCTGCAGCTCGAGATCACCGAGAGCTTTCTCGCCAACCGGTCCGAGGCCGTCCAGAGCGTGCAGGCGCTCACCGAGTTCGGCGTCAGCATCGCGATCGACGATTTCGGCACCGGCTATTCCAACCTCGCCAATCTGAAGCGGTTTGCGGTCGATACGGTCAAGATAGACCGTTCGTTCGTGCGCGACATCGACAGCGACGAGGACGACGCCGCGATCGTGCGCGCGATCATCAACATGGCTCACAGCCTCAATCTCTCTGTGGTGGCGGAAGGCGTGGAGACGCGCGCGCAGCTCGAATTCCTGCGGCAGTACGGCTGCGACGAGGTGCAGGGGTATTACCTGGCGTATCCCGCGCTGGCGGACGAGCACCTCGAGCTGCTGAGCAACCATTCGGGCGTCTCGGAGCTCTTCCAGGCTGCGCTCGGACGCCGTTATTGAACAGTCGCTAAATGGGTTTGTCTCCGCTCTTCCCGTGGAACGCGCACGTCCCGTCCGATAGCCGTAGCCCCTGCATCAAACGTGCGAAACAGCGGGCGCGATGCGATCCGCGGATCGCTCATGCATTCCGGCACCGTGCGCATCCGGCCCGCGGGCACGCCGGCGGCATCGAGCGCCTGCTCCGCATGGACAGCTCGATGTGCTGACCTTCGCCTGCCGCGCCGGCTGGCACGCGGCGCGCCGGACTCAGCGCGAGGCGGCGAATATCAGATAGTGCTGATAAGGCAGGAAGTCGTGGCTCTCGACGAGGCGGTAACCCGCGCTTTCGAGCTCGGCCTTGATGCGGTCGGGCGGTATGCGCTCGCTCTTCGGCGGCCCGTTCGGCGCATCGAGCCGGAAGTCGATGATGGCCACGCGCCCGCCGGGCTTCAGCATGCTTGCAACGTTGCGGAAATAGGCAGGCCGCTCGCCGATATGGTGATAGACGTCCACCAGCAGCACGAGATCCACTTTCTGCGGCAGGCGCGGACTGTCGGGCGTGCCTGTCACCGGCACGACATTCCCGAGTCCCTCGCGTTTCGCGCGATCCGCCAGATACTTCACCATGTCCGGCTCGGTATCGACCGCGTACACGCGTCCTTGCGGCAGCATATGCGCGAGGCGCACGGTGAAATAGCCGGTGCCCGCGCCGATGTCGGCGAGGACGGCGTCCGGCTCGAGCGCGAGCGCCTTGATCACTTCATGCGGCTTCTGCCAGGCATCGCGCTTCGGATCGTCGAAGTACTGCGCCCAGTGCTCCGCGTTGCCGAACGCGTGCTCACGCGTATGCGGCGCCTGTGCAGACGCGGCCGATAGCCAGCCGACGAGTGCAATCAGCAGACAGACGGATGAAAATCGTAACATCGAGTCAGCTCCTTTCGTAGTGCGACGCAGTCGGACGCCGAAATCGGCATTGAAGCATGAACAGCCGCTTTACGGCGCCTCCGTTACAGCAAGCGCGCAAGCCCTGCGTATTTCACAGTGGGCGTCCTTTCTGTATCGCCGCATGACCATGCCCCGCCCTCACGCTGCGATACATCGATCGAGCGCCTTATCCGGTCGACCGCCCATGAACTGTGACGTAACCCACGGCTCGCCGCGCCGAAGTCGTCGCTATGCAGCGACAGATGGGGCCCGGTGACGCCAGACACGGCCGGAAGTTGCACGGATATATGACGATGGCAACAAAAGTCACTGCATGTCGGCATCGACTGATACTAAAGTTGAGCCCGTCGCACGCGCCGAGGATCGCGGATGTTCAGGAAAAAGAAAAAATTCGAGGAAACGCTCGCCGTCGAATCGTTCAAGACGCTCATCGATGTCGCCACGACCATGGAAGGCCGCATGAATTTCGCCAACAGCGTGCGCATCGACGGGAAGGTGATAGGCGACCTGCTGGTCGATCCCGGTGCGGCGGGCATCATCGCCGTTGGGCCGAACGCGGAAGTCCGCGGCAATATCGATGCGCATCGTGTGCTCGTCGCCGGCAAGGTCCACGGCAACATACACGCGGCCGAAAGCGTCCACCTCATGAGCAGCGCGCAAGTGAGCGGCGACATCTCGTACGCCTCCCTCTCGATAGAGTGCGGCGCCCGCGTCAACGGCTTGCTGGTGGACCTCGCGAAAGACGAAGCGACCCGCAACGCCCCGCAGGATTCGACCCGGAACGGGGAGCACGCATGAGCAGCACCCGAGCTACTGATATTCCCGCGATCCCGGCGACGCAGGTGCGCACATGCAAGTGATGTGGACTGCGAGCCCGCTCGGGAAGATCCATTGTGTCTCGCTGCCGCGGCGGCGGGTCGCCATTTCGCTGGTGTCGGCCGCAGCGCTGCTGGTCGGCGTCGGTGTCGCGGTGAGCCTCGCGGCGTTCAAGCTTGCAGTCGAGTTTCGCCCGGAGCTCGCGACAGCGATAGGCGGCGTGATGACCGCATCCGAGCTGGAGAAGCGTGACAGCCATTACCGGGAGACCCTGCGCGAGCTGCACGGCGAGGTCGCGCGGGCACGCCAGGAGCTCGGGCATCTCCAGGCGCTCAAGGACGAATTCGCGCGCCTCGCCACGCCGCGCGGACAACGCGCGGCTGCGAAGCTGAGCACCGAGCAGCCTGCGCCAGGCGTCGGTGGACCGGCCGTCGATATCGTTCCCGGCAAAGCCGATTCGGCGGCGTGGCACGCCGAAGATCTGTCCGCGAACGTCGACTCCGCGCGCGGACAACTCGAGGCGCTGGTGGTCTCGCTCGAGCAGGCGCGCACGAACTGGGACAAGGATTTGCAACGGATAGAGCGTCTGCCCACCGCACCGCCGCTGCCGGGCACACCGATGTCCGCCAGCCGCTTCGGCGTGCGCCTGGATCCGTTCACGCACACACCGGCGCGGCATGAAGGCGTGGACCTTGGCGCGGCAGCCGGTACGCCGATACTCGCCACGGCTGCCGGCGTCGTGGCGCGCGTCGCATCCGACCGCGACTATGGCAACGTGGTCGACATCGATCACGGCAACGGCTACCTCACCCGATATGCGCATGCACAGACGATATCGGTGAAGCGCGGCCAGCGCGTGAGCCGCGGCACGCCGATCGGCACCGTGGGCTCGACCGGACGCTCGACTGCGCCGCACCTGCACTACGAGATACGCCTCAACAACCAGCCGCAGAATCCGCTGCAGTATCAGATCAGCCTGAAGTAAGCAACACGGAGGCGCATCTATCGGTGTCGCCCGCGACACCGATAGATGCAATAATCGCCGGCAGCCGAGGACCGCAAACCCCACCGCGGTCGACGCATGATCCGCTCTGCGAACCCCCTATGCTGCCCATACTCTCTCTTCTGGAAACCCGCGTGCTGGGCGTTCTCGCCGAAAAAGAGCGCACCGTCCCGGACACCTATCCTCTGACGTTGAATGCGCTGCTGGCGGGATGCAATCAGAAAACCAGCCGCGATCCCATACTCAACGCGACCGAGACGGAGCTGCAGGCCGCCGTCGACGGCCTCAAGGCGATGTCGCTCGTCATCGAGTCGAGCGGCGGCCGCGTGGCGCGTTATACGCACAACCTGGAGCGCGTGCTCCATGTGCCGCGGCAGGCGGGCGCGCTGCTCGCGGTGCTCATGCTCCGCGGGCCGCAGACTGCCGGAGAGCTGCGCATCAATTGCGAGCGCCTGCATCGATTCGAAGACATTTCGGCGGTGGAGGCGTTTCTGCGCGAGCTCGTGGAGCGCCCTGCAGGCGCGCTCGTCGCCGAGCTGCCGCGGCAGCCCGGCTCGCGGGAAGCCCGTTGGACGCAGCTCCTGTCCGGCGCGCCGGCACCGGATCATCCGGAAGCCGGCAAACCTATGCCGGTGATGGATAGCGATGCAATCGCGGCAGCCGAGCTTGCAGCGGTCAAGGCAAACGTCGCCCGGCTGCAAGCCGACGTCGATGCGCTGAAGGCATTGCTCGCCAAAGTCCGCGCCGAGCTCGGCATCCGAAGCTGACGCCTATCCTCGGATGCAGGCGCGCGTCCCGCGCCGGAGCGATTGTCAATCCCGGCGAGTCGCGTACAATCGCTCCTTTCGTGAAGCGTCCATTCCCATGACAAAAGCCAAGCCCTTTCCGGTGCCGGTGCGCGTGAAGTATTCCTGCGAGAAGTGCCCCGGCTACTGCTGCACCTATTCCGACATCGAGATCACCAAACGCGACATCGAACGCCTCGCTCGCCACTTCCAGCTCGACTACAGTCAAGCGCAGACGCGCTTCACGAAGCCCGACTCGAAGGGCAAGGCCCGCCTGCTGCGCCATCGCAAGGACACCATCTTCGATTCCGCATGCATGTTCTTCGACCAGGACAAGCGCCGCTGCACGGTGTACGAAGCGAGGCCCGGCGTGTGCCGCAAATATCCCGACACCCCGCGCTGCGGCTATTACGACTTCCTCGTCTTCGAGCGCGAGCAGCAGGGCGACTCCGAATACATTGCCCTCACTTGACGAGATAGCTCGTCCGCGAGAGGCCGCCACCCGATGGCGCACCCTCTCGCTCGTGGGTTAGACTGGCGGCACCATGCCGGACTCTTCCGCCCGCCCCAGGCACTTCTCGATGATCCGCAGCTTCCGGCTCGCGGATTTCTTCACTCTTGCCAATGCCGCTTGCGGCGTTGCTGCGGTGTTCCTCGCGATGGTGTACATCGGCAGCCAGTCGGTCGGTCATTTCCTCGCCGCCGCGGCCATGGCGCCCGCTGCGTTCATCTTCGACGTCCTCGACGGCCGCGTCGCACGCTGGCGGCAGACGCATTCGGCGCTGGGGCGCGAGCTCGATTCGCTGGCCGACGTGATTTCGTTCGGCGTGGCGCCGGCCGCGCTTGGATACGCGGCGGGTCTGCAGGGCGGATGGGACTGGGCTGCGCTGATTTATTTCGTGTGCTGCGGCGTAAGCCGGCTTGCGCGCTACAACGTCACCGCCGAGGCCTTGTCCGCAGGCGCGGACAAGGTCGCATACTTCGAAGGCACGCCGATACCGACGAGCGTCGTGCTGAGCGGCGTGCTCGCGTACGCGGCCTGGCAGGCGAGGCTGGGTGAGCATCTCTATGGCGGCGTGTGGACGGTCGGCCCCGGCGATCTGCACCCGCTCTCCCTGCTCTTCGTGCTGTCGGGCACGCTGATGATCAGCAAGACGCTGCGCATTCCCAAGCTCTAGCTTTAGCGCCCCCTCACCTGCTCGTGCCTGTCGTGCGGACGCGCGGCAGGCAGATGCATCAGTAACAGGTCGTAGAGCTCTTGCGGCTCGACGGGCTTGGTGATGACGGCGCGCAGCCCTGCGCCCTCGATCTCGTCGTGCGCGAGGCCTTCGTTCAAGCCCGTGTAAAGTATGACCGGCAGCCCGGAACGAAGCGCGAGGATCTCGCGTGCGAGCTGTATGCCCGTCATGCGCGGCATCATGTAATCGGTGATGACCACATCGTAGCGATCCGCGTCGCGCGCGAGCAGCTCGACGGCATCGCCCGCCGCGCCCACTACCGTCGCCGCAAGACCCCAGCTTTCCAGCAGATCGCGCATGTAGGCACGCACTGCCTGCTCGTCGTCGACGACCAGCACGTGACCGGCGAGCGGGCACTGGGGTGTGCGCACGCGCGCACCGGCAGCGACTTCCCTCTCGCCGCGCTCGGCGCCCAGCGCAGGGAACAAGACGCAAAACCGCGTGCCCTTGCCCGGCGCCGTCTCCACGACCACGTGGCCGCCCAGCTCATGCACGATGCCATGCACGCTGGCGAGCCCCATGCCGCTGCCCCTGCCGAAGTCCTTGGTCGTGAAAAACGGCTCGAAGATGCGGTCGACGATATCCGGCGGGATGCCCGGCCCTTCGTCCGCCACGCAGAGCTCGACGTAATCGCCCGGCGCTTTCTGCCGGCACGCCGTGCAGACGGGCTCGGCTGCACGCGCACGCGCGACGCTCACCCGTATCGTACCCGCCCCGTTCATTGCATCGCGCGCGTTGAGGCACAGGTTGAGCAGAATCTGGTCGAGTTGCACGGGATCCAGCATGACCGCCGGCACGTTGCGCTCGAGAGGCATCTCGACTTCGACGGCCGACGGCAACGCGGACGCGAACAGCTTCACCGAGTCGCGCACGAGGGACGGCAGAGACACCGGCCGCGGCTGTCCGCGCTGCCCGCGGCTGAAAGTGAGCATCTGCTGGATGAGATCGCGCGCACGCTCGCAGGAGCGTTGCGCCTGCTCGAGATACTTCTCCAGTCGCGCATCGCCGGTGACCGCAGAGCGATCGGCCGCCAGCACCACGTAACCCATGATGCTGGTGAGCAGGTTGTTGAAGTCATGCGCGATGCCGCCCGTGAGGTGACCCAGCGCCTCCATTTTCTGCGCCTGGCGCAGCGCCTGCTCCGCCTGCTTGCGCTCGGTGATCTCGCGCGTGAACGCAAGCACCCGTCGCTCGCCGGCGATGACTGCAGGACGCAGGACCACTTCGTCCCAGTGCAGGCTGCCGTCCCTGTTGCGTCTGTGCCATTCGGTGCGCACGGGCTTGCCTGCTTTCGCATCCTCCAGCAGCCTCGCGGCTTCGGCGGCGGTATACGGTTGCTCGCCCGAGCTCAGGTCTGCGACGCTCATCCGCTTCAGCTCTTCGTAGCGATAGCCGTAGATGTCGCATGCCCGGTGGTTGACGTCGATCACCGCACCGCTGTCCCAGTCGTGGATGAACACTGCGTCCTCGCTCGCCTCGAAGATTGCGCGGTAGCTCGCTTCCGAGCGGCGCAGGGTCTCCTCGGCACGCTGCCGCGCGAGCTCCGCGGCGGCGCGCACGGCGAAGATCTTGAGTATGGATTCGATGAACTCCGCATTCATCATCGGCTTGCGCGAGACCACCGAGATCAATCCCAGCGCCGCCCCATCGCCGTCGCTCAGCGGAAAGCCCGCATAGCTTTCGAGATCGAGCCGCGCGAAATCGGTGTCTCCCGGAAACGTCTCGCGCAGTCCGGACGGGTATATCCGGAAGACCTGGCCGACGACGTGCTCGCATGGCGTGCCTGCAAGCGCATAGGAGAAGTTTTCCCGTATCCGTCCGTCGAGAAAGAGCGCGTGGACGTGCATGCGGTACGGGGCCTCTTCTTCGTGCCGGGTGGCGATGAGTGCGCCATCGACCACGAGTATGGTCGCCAGGTACCGCACGAGCTCCTGCAATACGCTCGCGCCTTGCGCGCTCGAGACGGCGAGCGCCGCGCTGGTGAGCGCGTCCTGCGTGCGTTTGCGCTCCGTGATGTCGGTCGCTATGCCGCACAAGCCGTACGGCTCGCCATCGGCGCCGAAGAGCGGAAACTTGAACGACAGAAACGTCCGGCGCTCGTGCGCCACTTCCACCGTCACCTCGAACTC
>Ga0255338_1002473_pt1 | contig 26827 bp, 20 predicted proteins | sample MeOH1_35cm_T4_19_FD_203715 | JGI IMG/M metagenome (GOLD analysis project Ga0255338, IMG submission 203715) | Sandy soil microbial communities from University of British Columbia, Vancouver, Canada - MeOH1_35cm_T4_195 | ecosystem: Engineered > Artificial ecosystem > Sand microcosm > Unclassified ...
GACAAGAAGAAGCAGCTGGACCCCGAGAACCCGCACTCGGACAAAGGCGCCTCCCTCCTGACCATACCTTAATAAGCCGGGCCGCCCGGGCCTGTGACTTAAGTTGCAATCGGGTAAAGGCTTCTGTATTGATTTCGTAACAGGTCCTCGTTACACTCTCAACAACGCGGGCCACAGTCACACGCGGCTTGGCGCAACCTTGATGACCGGCCTCACGATAAGACGCCTCTCGACTGCCCTGGCCGCGGCCCTCCTTTTGGCCGCGCTCCCCGCCGTTTCCGCGGCCGCCGACCTCCGCTCGGCCCATACCGCGACCTTGCTGACGACCGGCGACCTGCTCATCTCCGGCGGCGTGAACGAGACCGGAGACACCCTCGCCACGTCCGAGATCTTCGCCGCCTCTATCGGGCAGAGCATCATCGCCACGGGCGGCATGGGCGTCGCTCGCGCCTCGCACACCGCCACCCTGATGACCAACGGCTGCGTGCTCGCCGCGGGCGGGAACGTCGCGGTGAGCACCAGGACCGCTCCGATCGCGACGAATACCGCGCGGATCTACAATCCGGCCACGAGCGCCTGGACCGCGACGTCCGGCAACATGGGCGCGGCTCGCTACAACCACACCGCGACCTTGCTCAACAACGGAAGTGTCCTGATCTGCGGCGGCCAGGACGCCGCCGGCACCGCGCTGACCGGCGCCAACTCCTGCGAGTTCTACACGCCGACGAGCTGCACCGCCGGCACCTTCAGCGCCGCGCCCAACATCCTCCAGGGCCGCTACAACCACACCGCGGTCCTGCTCAAGGACGGCAAGGTCTGGCTCGCCGGCGGACGCAACCCCGCGATCGCGGCGACAGGCGGCTACCTGGTGACCACCGAGCGCTACGACCCGGGCAGCAACACCTTCCAGTCGGCGTCGCCGATGATCGAGGCCCGCGCGCACCATACCGCCACCCTGATGGGCGACGGCAAGGCCCTCGTCGTCGGCGGCTACAACCAGCGCGACGTCCTGGCCAACAAGGGCATCACGGAGAGCGCCGAGATCTACGACCCGGTCTCGAACAGCGTGACCCCGGCCGCGACCATGAGCACCCGCCGCCAGGCCCACTCGGCCCTCCTCTCCGCCAACGGCGAGGTCACCGTGTTCGGCGGCCTCGGGAACATCACGACGACCTACATCTCCGGGACGAGCCTGAGCCTGGGCGCCAACACCTTCGGGGCCGGCAGCACCCTCGTGACCGACCTGACGGGGGGAGTCGTGATGCCCACGGCGACGATCGCCAACACCAGCACGGGCCGGATCGACCTCGACTTCCTGCTCAGCAAGCCCGTGGTCGGAGAGATCGCGGACGGCGAGATGTGGCTGTCCTCTCCGTCCGTCATGGCGTCGTGGGGCGCGGTGCGCTTCGTCCCGGCCAGCGAGACGAACGCCGCGGTCGGGCTGAGGATCAACCTCGCCGGCAGCGAGGTCGGCTGCCGGCTGCCCTCCGACTCGGGCAACGTGATCGCCAACTGCGGCAACATCCAGAAGACCCTGCCCCAAGCCGCGCTCTCGCAGATGCAGGGCCAGGTCGTCTATTACCCGCGCACGGGGGTCCAGCTCACCGGCTCGCCGATCGTGAGCGGCGGGAACCTGCAGTTCGCGGGCGCGATCAGCGACGCCAGCAACAATTCCACCCTCGTCCCGGCCGGCTCCCAGTTCACGACGACCGCGAAGTTCTCCGTGGACAACGCCTTCCTCCTTCGCTCGCTCCTCGACGCCACCTTCACTTTGACGGACGCCACCCTCGTGCAGCCCAGTTCGTTCACCGTGAACATCACCAACGCCGTCGGTAACATCACGGGGCCCATCGCCGTCACCCAGGACGCCAGCAGCAACGCCGAGATCTCCGCGACGATCACCTTCACGGGCCTCACGGGCACCGTCGAGTTCACCGGCGCGGTGCCGCAGACCTTCGGCCCGGTCGTCGCGGCCATCCCGCTGGCCGGCGCCGACATGACCGTGACCGCGACGGGGAACCTCGCCTACCGCATGAACGGAGCGTCGCTCGAGGGCGAAGCCTTCCAGGTCGACATGGCGACGATCGTCATCCGCAAGATGCTGTACGCCGACAGCGAGACCTACAATCCCAAGGCCAACTCCTGGCTCCTCGCGCCTCCGCCGGGCGTGTCCGCCTCCGACCACCGCTTCGGCCACACGGCGACCCTGATGCCGAACGACGACAAGGTGTTCTACGGAGGGCAGGCCTGCGGCGGCGCGACCTGCTCCGCCCAGATCGCCTCGTCGGTCATCGGCTTCCAGCTCTTGTCCTCGGAAAGGAACTTCGCCGCGACCAACGGCAGCGCGGCCCAGCGCCGCGCCTTCCACACCTCGACCTTGCTTCCGGGGGGGGACATCCTCATCGCAGGCGGCACGAACGGCCCCAGCATCCTCAGCCACGCCGAGCTGTTCACGCCCGGCCCGGACCTGTTCTCCCCCGTCAACGGGAGCATGCGGTATGTCCGCGACCTGCACACCGCGACTTTGCTGCCCAACGGCCGCGTCCTGATCGCCGGCGGCTTCACGACGAACGCGGCGAGCACGGGCTCCACGAACACGGCGGAGATCTATTACCCGGACACGAAGCGCTTCATCGAGACGACCCCGATGATCAGCTCGCGCAGCAATCACAGCGCGATCATGATGCCCGACGGCAAGGTCTTCGTCGCAGGCGGCTTCGGCACGGGCGACGTGATCACGGGGACCGCGGAGATCTTCATCTCGACGCAGAGCCGCTGGGTGCCGGCGGCGACCATGCCCGGCGGCTGCGAGCGCGCGATCCACGCCACGGTCCAGCTCCGCGACGGGAGGATCCTCCTCATCGGCGGCGTCAACTCGAGCGGACCGCTGAGCTCGGTCGCGCGCTACGACCCGACCCTGAACACCTGGGACTGCGGCAGCGTGGCCGCGATCGGCAACGGGACCCCCGGCGGCCCCTACGCGCTGCGCTCCCACACCGCGACCTTGCTCTTCGACGGCCGCGTCCTCGTCGCCGGCGGCAACGACGGCCTCGGCGAGGCCAACCGTTCCTTCATCTACGATCCCGCGGGCAACGCGTGGTCGTCGACCGACCCCCTGCCCCTGCTCCAGCCTCGGTTCAACCACACCGCGACCTTCCTGCCGAACGGCAACGTCATGATCACCGGGGGCTCCCAGCGCTTCGGCAACGTCCCGCGTTCGATCGAGACGTATCACATCAACGCGAGCTCGTGGGTGACCGGCGGAGGCGTCGACGGGGTCAAGTTCGCGGCCGGGGCGCGCGCCTTCCATACGATGACTTTGGGGCTGAACAACAAGATGTACGCCCTCGGCGGCAGCGACGGCGTCGTCGGCGGCGCCGGCGTCTCCTTGTACAACGCCGGCGAGGCGGGCTATTTCACCTCCACGCCCGACGGGTTCTCGAAGGACGCGCCTCCTAGCTTCCGCCAATCGACGATCTCAGGGACGCTGCTGAGCGCGGTCTCGACGACCGTGTTCCTCCCGGGCCAGAACATGACGGTGACCGGCACCCGCTTCCGCGGAGGGACCGAGGCCTCCGGCGGCGCCGCCGCCTCGGGCAACTCCGCGTTCAGCTTCCCGCACATGGTCCTGTCCCAGGTCGACGGCTCCGGCGGCGCGGCCTCCCAGTCGAACGGCGGCTTCACCGTCGACCTGACGACCCAGATCTACATCAACGCCGCCAACGGCGCCACCCTCGACACCTCGCTGACCGTGGCGCTCCCGGCGACCTCGGCCGGTCTGCCCTACGGCTGGTACACCCTGCGCATGGGCGCCAACGACATCTATTCCGACGGAACGATGATCCAGGTCGGCCCCGCGAAGCCCGCCTCGGCCCCGACGAACGTCACGGGCGTCGCCGCGGGCATCTCCTCGATGACCTGGACCTGGAACGTCATCGGCGGCGTGGACGGCTACAACGTCTACAACGCCACGACCGGCGTGTTCATCACCTCGATCCCGGCCACGGGCGCTCCGACCTTCGTCGAGACCAACCTCGCCCCGAGCGCGACGACCTCCATCATGGTCGCCGGCTACACCCTCACGGGCGACGGCCCGCTCACCAACGGACCGACCACCTACACGGTGTCCACCTGCCCGATCAACGTGACCATCGCCTCCGTGACCTTCTCCGACCTCCTGCTGTACTGGGGCGACAACGGCAACGCGGCCCCGGGAACGATCTACGAGGTCACGCAGTCCAGCAACGGCTTCACCACCGACGTCTCGACTCCCGTTCCGAGGCTGTTCAACCTGTCGACGACCTCCACGACGATCACGAACCTGTCCGCCAACACGACCTATTACTTCCGCGTGCAGGCCTTCAACCTCATCGGCCTGCCCTCGAGCTACAGCGCCATCGTGTCGACGCGCACCCGCGCCCCCGTGACCCAGCCCGTGGTCAGCGGCCTCACCACGACCTCGATCGACTGGGGCTGGGCCGACCCCGGCGGCGTGACCAACTACAGGGTCTATAACGCCACCAACAACGTCCTGCTCGGGACGCCCGTCACGAACGTCTTCACCGAGGTCGGGCTCGGGACCAACACCGAGCACTCGATCCGGGTCTCCGCCGTGACGAGCGCCGGCGAGGGCCCCCTGTCTCCGTCCGCCTCGGCCTATACGGCCGCCGCGACCCCCGGACCGTTCATCCCGGTCATCAGCCAGCTGACGACGGGCAGCTTCCTGATCAACTGGACCAACAACGGCAACCCGCTGCAGACGCCCTATCGGACGACCCTCACCCAATACGCCGCGGACGGGTCGGTGGTCGGCGTGACGACGGCGCCCGCGCTGATCGCCGCCTTCAGCCAAGGCTACGGCGGGCTCATCCCGTCGACGCTGTACGGGTACGACATCGTCGCGGAGAACGGAGACGGGATCGACTCCGACACGCCCCCGGCGCTCTTCGGCTCGACGTACACCCTGCCCGCCGCTCCCGGCACTCTCGCCGCGCTCGGCACCACTCCCACCACCATCACGGTCGGATGGTCCACGAACAACAACTCGTCCTCGGCGACCTATGAGGTCACCTACTCGACGGACAACTTCACGCTCAACATCTCCACCGCCATCTCCTTCTCGGCCAAGTACGGGGGGACAGGCGCGACCATCATCGGCCTCGTCACCGGGGCCACCTACACGGTGCGCGTGATCGCGAGCAACCCGTACGGGCAGCTCTCCCAGTTCTCGAACTACGTCACGACCCGGACGTTCAACGGAGGCGCGCCGGTCGGCTCGCTCCAGGGCCCCCTGCTGTCCGCCGCGGATTCGATCCTGTTCGGCTCGCTCGGCAACGGCCGCTCGGTCACCCTGCGGGCCCCGGCCCACACCTTCCCGACCGACGTGGTCGTCACGATCTCGTCGTTCTTGCCGACGGGGACCTTGTGCCCCGGCGCCACGAACATCGCCTTCTCGATCGTGCCCACGCCCTCGCTGCAGCCCATCGGCAGCCTCTACCTCACCTTCGACTACCTGCCCGCCGAGCTCGGGACCATCCCGTCCAGCCGCGCCCTGCTGCTGCGCTACGACCCCGGCAGCGGCACCTGCGTCCCGCTCGAGACGGTGATCGACACGACGAACAAGGTGATGACCGCCCGCATCAACCACTTCTCGCTGTTCCAGGTCGGGCAGGTCCCGCTCTCCGTGTCGGCGGAGACCGCCCGAGTCTTCCCCAACCCGTATTACGCCGGCCGCGACGGCTTCGTGACCGTCGACCGCGTCCCGCCCGGCGCCCGGGTGCGTATCTTCACGCTCCGCGGCGAGCAGGTGCTCGACGTCAAGGCGAACAGCACCGGCCTGCTGACCTGGAGCGGCACGAACGGCTCCGGCCGCGCGGTCGCGAGCGGCGTCTATCTCGTGATGGTCGAATCCGGCGGCTCGCAGAAGATCCTCAAGCTGGCGGTGATCCGGTGAGGCTCCTCCTCGCCGCCGTCATCGCGCTCCTGCTCGCCCTTCCCGCGGGCGCGAGCGACTTCGGCCGCGCGGCCGTCGGCACCTCGGGCTCCGAGTTCCTGCTCTTCGACACGAGCGCGCGCGGCATCGCGATGGGCGGCGCCTACTCCGTGGCGACGAACGACGCCTCGTCCCTCTACTGGAACCCCGCGGGCCTCTCGCAGGTCCCGCGCTTCTCGGCCACCTTCCTGCACGCGCAGTACGTCGCCGGGATCACGTACAACGCCGGCTCCGTGGCCAAGCGCGTCAACGACAGCTCCGTCATCGCCTTCGGCGTGCGCTACCTCGACGTCGGCGCGATCACGCGGACCGACGTCAACGGCCTGAGCCGGGGGGAGTTCCAGCCGCGCTCCTACCTCGCCGAGCTCGGCTGGGGCCAGTCGATCTACGACCTGTCCGACAGCGAGGTGGACGTCGCGATGGGCGTGACCGTCAAGTACCTGCACACCGACCTCCTCGAGCACGCGAACGCCTACGCCGGCGACTTCGGCGTGCATTCCCGCTTCTACGGCACCTCCCAGACCTACGACATCTCGATGGCGATCCAGAACCTCGGCGTCGGCCAGAAGTTCGACCAGGTCCGGGACACCTTGCCCACGCGGGTGCGCTTCGGCGGCGGCGTGCGCCCGGTCAAGCCCCTCCTGCTCACGATCGAGGCGGTCGCGCCGATCAACAACCTGCCCTACGGCGCCGCCGGCATGGAATACACCGTCGACATCCAGAAGAACATCCAGGGCGCGGTGCGCGCCGGCCTCAACTCGATGACCTACGATTCGCTCGGGATGACCTCGATGCTGAACTTCGGCTTCGGCGTGAAGCTGTCCGACCTGAGCTTCGACTACGCCTTCGCGCCGACGGGAGACCTCGGCGCGCAGATCCACCGCGTGTCCGTCAGCTTCAACCTGCCCGCGAAGATCTCGCGGCGCTACCGGGAGAGATAGCGTGGACCCCCTCGAGCCCCAGCCGCCCGTCCCGCCCCGCCCCGTGCCTCCCGCGCCACCGCGCCCGGAGCTGATCGCGCCGCCGCCGCGCCTGCCGGCCGCGACGCCGATGATGGACTTCTTCCAGAAGCGCGTCGAGATGCTCGAGCGCGAGCTCGTCGCCGAGCGGGAGCGCGCCACCGCCGCGTCCAACCTGCTGTCCCAGCAGGAGGCCTTGAAGACCGAGGTCGAGGGGCACCTGAAGGCCTTGACCGACCAGCTGCGCCGCGAGAAGGCCGAGCGCGACGGCGAGGAGGCCAAGTCCCACGCGCGCGGCCGCGTCGAGGCGCTCGAACGGCGCCTCGACGAGATGAACGCGACGTTCGCCCAGCTCTTGAAGGAGGCCGTCTCCCGCCAGTCGCCGGCCGCCGCGATCGTCCCCGTCGAGGCTTTGGGCGCCGAGCTCACCGTCTTCCGCCGCACCATCAAGGACGTCGCCGACCAGGTGGCCCGCTGGCGCGAGGAGATGAAGGAGCTTCCCGCGCTCCTCCCCGAGGTGCGCGCCGTCGCCGCGCGCATCCCGGAGGACGAGCGCCGCCTCGAGGACCAGATCTCTCGGCGTCTCGAGGATTTCGCCTCGAAGCTGCAGGGCACGCTCTCCGATTGGGAGCGACATCACGACCTCGAGCTGCGCAAGCAGGACGACCGCCTCCAGTCGCTCGTCGACGAGCGCGCCGCGCTCTCGAAGCTGTGGCTCGAGCAGGGCCAGTCGATCCGGCAGGAATTCCTCAAGGAGCGGATCCACCGGGAGACCGCGGTGTCCGACCAGATCGCGGAGCTCGCCAAGCGCCTCGACGCGGTGAACTTGGGCCAGCGCGAGGCAGGCGCCGGCTCGGCGTCCGTGAGGGAGGGGCTCGATCAGGTCCTGAAGGTCCTCACCGCGACTCCGAAGGCCAAGGACGAGGTCATCGTCGAGCTCGAGGCCGAGAAGGCCGAGCTCCTGAAGGCGATGCGCGAGCGCCACCAGCAGCTCCGCGCCGTCCTCGACGAGCGCCGCGAGATCGAGAAGACGATGGGCGACAGCCTCGTCGCGCTGTCCGGCGAGCTCGAGCGCGAGCGCGCCGCGACGCGCGCCGCCGACGCCCGCACCGAGGGCGTGAAGGGGGACGTCGAGACCCTCAAGAACCGCATCTCCGACCTGGAGCGCTCTCTTTCGGAGCGCGACGCCCGCGCCGAGTCGCTCGGCGCCGAGCGCGACGAGCTCACCCGCGCCCTCGTCGCCGAGGCCGAGAAGGTCCGCCTCGCGATCGCCGAGCGCGCCTCCGCCGACGAGCGCTGGCACCAGCGCATGCTCGAGCTCCAGCGCAAGGTCGAGGACGAGAACGCCCGCGCCTCGCAGGAGGCCGCCTCGGTGAGCGACCTCCGCGCCAAGGTGGCGACGCTGTCCGAGCACATGGCCCGCGCCCTCCAGGAGCGAGACGGCATCGTCGCCCGCTTCGCCGACTGGGAGCGCGAGCGCCAGCGCCTGCTCGAGGCCCTCAAGCAGAAGGAAGGGATGGTCGCCATGCTCTCCTCCGCCTTCCAGGGTTCCCTGAAAAAGCCCTGAGCCATCTAGTAGAATGACCGCGTGAGAGCGGTCATCCTCAAGGCCTTCGGCGGCGTCGAGAACCTGGAGCTCCGGACCGTCCCCGACCCCGTCCCGGGCCCCGGAGAAGTCCTCCTGCGCGTGCGCGCCTGCGCGCTCAACCACCTCGACCTGTGGATCCGGGAGGGGCTGCCCGGCTCGAAGGTCAAGGTCCCTCACATCCTCGGCTCGGACGTCGCGGGCGAGGCCGGCGGCCGGCGCGTCGCCGTCCATCCCGGCCTGTGCTGCGGCGCCTGCCCGGCGTGCAGGGACGGACGCGAGTCCGACTGCCCCGAGTTCGGGATCATCGGCGCCTACGGCGGCTCGCAGGGGGGCCTCGCCGAGCTCCTGGCCGTGAAGGCCCCGCACTTGCTCGACATCCCCGCGGGGATGTCGTTCGAGGAAGCCGCCTCCCTGCCCCTGACCTTGCTCACGGCCTGGCGCATGCTCGCGACCTTGGGCGGGGTCCGGCCGGGGCAGACGGTCGTCGTCGTCGGGGCGGGCTCCGGCGTCTCCGCCGTCGCCATCCAGGTCGCGAAGGCCCTCGGCGCGGCCGTGATCGCGACGACGAGCGACGCCGCGAAGGTCGAGCGCGCGAAGGCCCTCGGCGCCGACCACGTCCTGCACGCTCCGCCCGCGGACCTCGCCCGGGAGGTCCGCCGCCTGACCGGCGGCGCGATGGCCGACGTCGTCATCGACCACGTCGGGCCCGCGCTGTTCATGGACGCCCTCAAATGCCTCCGGCCCTCGGGCCGCCTCGTCACGTGCGGCTCGACGTCGGGCCCGAAGGTCGAGCTCGACATGCGCTACGTGTTCAGCCGCCAGCTGAAGATCATCGGCTCGCGGATGGGGAGCCTCGCGGAGATGAGAGAAGCCTGGGAGCTCGTCGCCTCCGGCAAGGTCCGCCCGGTCGTGGACAAGGTCTATCCCCTCGCCGAGGCGGCGGCCGCGCACTCGCGGCTCGAATCCCGCGGCCAGTTCGGCAAGGTCGTCGTCGCGCTATGAAGGCCGGCGCCGCCGTGCCCGCCTGGCTCCTCGCCGCGGCCCTCGCGCTGCCGCTGCTCGTCCTGGGATCGCCCCTGATCGAGGTCGACGACGCGCGCTACGCCGAGGTCCCGCGGGCGATGTCGGCCTCGGGGGACTGGGTCCTGCCGACCCTCAACACGATGCCCTACGTCGAGAAGCCGCCGCTCTGGTACTGGCTGGGCGCGGCCTCGATCAAGGTTTTCGGCGCGAGCGAGGCGGCCGCGCGCCTGCCGATGCTGCTGCTCGCCCTGCTCGGGGCGGGGGGGGTCCTCTGGCTCGGCTCGTGGCTGTACTCGCCCAACATCGGGCGCTCCGCCGCGCTCGCGGCCTCGACGGCGGGGCTCTGGCTGTTCCTCGTCCACAACCTCACGCTCGACCTCCCCGTCAGCGTCTTCCTGCTGTGGACGACGGCGCTCGTCCTCCGCACGCTGGAGAAGCCGGCCGACGCGCCCTGGGCGGCGCCGGCGGCCTGGGCCGCGGCGGCGCTGGCGTTCCTGAGCAAGGGCCTGATCTCCTTCCTCTTCCCCGTGCTGTGGACCGTCGTGCTCATCGGCCTCTTCCCCAAGTGGCGGCGCCCCGCGCTGAAGCTGCTCTCGCCGCTCGGCGCCGTGATCGCCTTCGCGCTGGCGGCGCCTTGGTTCTTCGCCGTGCAGGCGCGCAGGCCCGACTTCTTCCATACCTTCTTCATCGAGCAGCACTTCCAGCGCTACCTCACCCCGAAATACGCCCGCGGGGCGCCGTGGTGGTTCTATCTCGCGGTGCTGCCCGCCGGGCTCCTCCCCTGGACGGCCCCGTTCCTGTCGGGCATGGCGAAGACGCTGCGCAGGCCGTTCTCCGACCCCCGCGCCGCGGCGCTCGCGCTCTGGGTGCTCGGCGTCATCGCGTTCTTCACGACCTCCCACTCGAAGCTCGCCACGTACGCCCTGCCGGTCCTGCCCCACGCGGCGCTCCTGGCGGCGCTCTCGCTCGAGGACGGTCCTCCGCGGTGGGCCTGGCGGCTGTGCCGCGGCTTGGGGATGACGCTGCTCGCCGGCGCGGCGGTCGGCGTCCTGCTTCATCTCCGCCTGCCCCACCTGTCGCTGCCGCCCATCGGCGCCGACGCCGCCCTCCTCCGGAGGCTCGTCGCGCTCGCTTCCGCGCTCCTCCTCGTCCTCGGCGCCGCCCAGGCGTACGCGCCCTCCTCGAAGCGCCCCGCGCTCGCGCTGGGCCTCGGCGGGGTCCTCGCGGGCGCGCTCGCCTATTCCTGCGTCGCCGCCGCCGCCCCGTTGATCAGCGCGAAGGACCTTTCCCTCGCGGTGAAGGCCTCGGCGCGCCCCGGCGACCAGGTCTGGACGTACGACAGCTACCTGCACGGCCTGCAGTTCTACACCGGCCGCCCGGTCGACAAGATGGTCTACTTCGTCGGGGAGTTCCACTACGCGAAGCGCGACAAGGCGAACGAGGAGCGCTTCGGAGACGACGACGAGGTGCGGGCCCTGCCGAGGAAGGAGGGCCGGACCTTCGTCGCGATGAAGACGGCCCGGCGCGCGCATTTCGAGACGGTCCCGCCGAAGGGCGCGATCACGGCCTGGCGGGAGTTCGGACCGTGGTCCCTGGCCGAGGTCCGCGCCCGCTAAGGCCGGGGGCCTTCGCGGACGACGGGCGTGCGGCGGCGGTCGAAGGCCGTCGCGCGGATCCGCCAGCCGCGGTTGCCGGCCTCCATCTTGAAGGGCTCCGGGCGGAACAGCACGGCCATCGCGGTGCGGAACTCCGCGGGATCGCCGCTGACCTCGGCCAGCTGCTCGATCGAGGCCGCGTAGGTCCCGTGCTTGGCCTTGTACGCCTCCTGCACCTCGGCGATCACGGCCAGCCCCTCGTTGGCCTTGGCGACGGCGGCGCGGTCTCGCGACGTGGGGCGGGACCAGCCGGAGTAGACCTGGAAGCCGAACAGGCCGATGACGGCGAACGCCCCGACGAGGAACAACGCCGCGCCCTCGGACGCGGACTTCCGGTACGCCTCGACGACGACGGTGCCGGAGGCGTAGTCGTGCAAGGTCCGGTTCTCCCGGTTGAACAGCGCGACGAGGAAGCCGAAGCTGCCGGCGGTCGAGCCGATCAGCCACACCGCGGCCCGGATGAGGCTGGCCCCGAAGCCCGGCGTGCCGCCGTCGCGCGAGACGACGCGCAGGCCGAGCAGGCGCTTGCCGACGGTGGCGCCCTTCAGGTTGCCGACCAGCTGATAGGCGAAGACCATGGTCCCCCAGGCGGCCCCGACGAGCGCCAGGAGCTCGGGGGTGGGGGGCTTCTCGAGGGGGCCGAGCAGGACCCACACCGTCCCGGCCGCGCCGGCGGCGAAGGGGACGGCGTCGAGGAGGTAGGCGACGAAGCGGTCGCTGAACCGCGCGGCGCGGGCCTCGATGGTCTCCATGGCATCAAGTATAGGTGTCGCGGTCCGCTAAATCAAGAACACTCCTTCGGACCCAGGCGGGCCTAGGCCGTTTGTCCGGTCCCACCTAGAGCCAAAGCCCATGAGCGCGCCCGGGCTCGCCTCCTATAATAGGCTTACGATGAAAACCAACTCCCGGCCGATGCGCATCACCGCCACCTTCCTCGCTCTCGCGCTGATCCACGGCGCCTTCGCGCCCGAGGCCTGGGCCCAGGTCGTCTCCATCGGCGCGGTCAACGCCCCCGTGGGCGGCTCCGCCGCCGCGGCGGCCGGAAGCGTCTCCTCCCCGGTGAACTCGGCGGCCCCGTCGTTGTCCCTCTCGAACGCCGGCCTCACCGCGAGCTTCTCGGCTCCCGCGATCGCGCCGGCCCCGGCCCGCGCCGCCCTCGCCGTCGACGCCTCCGTGACCGCCGCCGCCGCGCCCGCCGCCTTCTCCGCCCGGACCTCCGCCGTTCCCGCGGCCCTCGCGCCCGCCGCCGTCGCGGCCGCGGCCTCCAAGGAATCGGCCCCGAAGACCGGGGACGTCTCCGCCGCCCAGTCTCCGGCCTCCGAGGCCGCGCCCGTCACGCTCCAGGCCGGCCCGCGCACGGGCCGCATCGCGAACAAGGCCGCCGCGATCATCTCCGGCGTCCGCGCCTTCTTCGGCGGCAAGTCGGTCGAGACCGTCCCCGCGGCCAAGGAAGCGATCGTCTCCGGCAAGCTCTCCGCCGCGCACGCCTCCGACCTCGAGCCTTCCACCGGCGGGGAGGCGACGCTCCGCCCGCAGTCCACCGAGCCCCCGGCCCCGCAGAAGCCCAACGAGCCCGGCAAGAAGGGCAAGGGCTGGTTCGGCCTCGGCGCGACCGTCGCCGCCCTCATCGGCGGCATGCTCACGATGCAGCTCGGCCTCGAGGCGCAGGGCGCGGCGATGGCCCAGCTCACCGAGGACGCCTTCGGAGACTTCTCCATCCTCGCCCAGGTCGCGATATTCGCGAGCATCGGCAGCATGGTCGGCCAGCAGCTCGCGAAATTCTTCAGCGACCGGTTCGGCCTCACCAAGACCTTCTACGCCGCCCATGTCTTCCGCGCGGTCTCGCTGGCGACGATGGTCATGCTGCTCGGCACCGGCCACATGGCCCTGCCCCTGATGTTCGTGTTCTACGCGCTCAACGGCATGGTCACCGGCATCGCGGCCACCGCGCAGGGGACCTTGCAGAAGTTCCTGCTGGCCGAGCAGGGCGTCAGCCAGCAGAAGTTCCGCACCTGGTGGCAGTTCCTCGCCGAGGTGTTCGGCGTCCTCGCCCCGATGGTCCTGGGCGCGCTCGTCGTCTCGGTCGGCGCCGGCTGGATCACCGCGATCTACCCCGCCACCATCATCCTGGCCCTGATGCTGTTCCTGATGCTCAAGGTCATCCCGCTCAGCGCCGCCAAGCGCATCGAGACCCTGATCGAGAAGGCCAAGACGGCCCCCGCGGCCGTTCCGGCGGCGCCGGCCGATCCCGCCGCCCCGAAGATCGGCGCGTGGCAGAAGATCAAGAACGCCTTCAAGCAGATCTTCAACAACATGGAGGAGGGGAAGGACTTCGTCTTCAAGAACCCCGTCCTCAAGTACTCGCTGGCCGGCGCCGTGATCTTCGACCTGATGAACGTGCTCATCTACCGCCTCATCACCCCCGGCTACGGCAAGCTCGTCGCCGGCTCGGCGGGCATGGCCGCGGTGCAGGGCAACCTCGTCGGCATGTTCAGCTTCGGCGGCCTCATCCTCGCCGCGGTGTTCCTGGTCCTCGAGAAGCGCGACAAGAAGAAGAACGAGGGAAAGACCCCCGACGAGCTCCTCGCCTCCGAGCGCTCCTCGATGCTGCGCTGGACTTTGCTCGGCATCCCCGCGCTGGCCCTGCTCGGCGTGATGGCCTTCAACCTCGTGCTCCCGTTCGCCCCGCTGATGTTCCTCGACATCAACTGGGTCCCGAGCACGGTGCTGGCCGCCGCGCTGATCCCGTTCGGCTTCATGCAGGTCGCCGCGTCGATCAAGCTCAACTCCTTCTTCCAGGAACGCCTGCCCTCCGACTCGGGCAAGGTGCAGAAGGCCCTCGCCTTCTCCGGCTCGGCGATGACGGCGCTGTCGATCGTGCTGATGCTGGCCCTGAAGCCGCTGTTCAGCGACATCGCCGCCTTCAACCCGTTCCCGTACCTCGCGATGGCCCTGATCCCCGTCGGCGTGGCGCTGTTCTTCATCCAGCGCAAGCTGGCGAACGCGACCAAGCCCGAGAACATCAAGATCGCCGAGGACGCCCCCGACCAGAAGTCCGCCGGCGGCTTCGTCGGCGTCCTGCTCGGAGTCATCGCCGCGGCGCTGCTCCTGAGCTTCATGCCCTTCATCCCCGGGATGGCGGGCGTGCTGGCCGGCTTCGGGGTCCTCGGCAAGTTCGCCCTGAACCTCGGGATCGCCCTCGCGATCCCGGCCGCGGGCTGGTTCGCCGACCGCGCGCTGCGCAAGCGCTCCGCCGCCAAGAAATAGAGCCGCGCGCCTGATAGGCCCTAGGACCCATGCCATCATGGGCCCTAGGGCCCTTTCATGAGTAGGCCTTTGCGCGCATCCTCCCTAGGTCGCAAGGTCCGAACCCCTAAAACCCGTCGGAGGTATCGATGTATCGTGCACCCCTCGTCCTGGCCGCCCTGATGTTCGCCCTGCCCGCCGCCGCGCAGTTCTCGCTGAAGGAGATCAAAGCCGCCCAGAAGGACCCCAAAGCCTACACGATCGACGAGATGTCGGTGGAGATCGTGAAGGTCGGACCGTCCCTCTCCCCGACCGAGGTGGACGCGCCCGCCGCGCCCGAACCCGGCGTCGGCGACGTGATCCCGGTCCTCGACTCGATCGTCAACCTGGGCGAGAAGATCTGGAAGATCATCAAGGACAACGCGCCGGTCGTGAACGTGAAGGTCCAGTACGCGTCCGCGCTGCCGGAGGGCATCAAGAGCTGGACGCAGATGGGAGGCTGGCAGAGGCCGAAGGGGACGATCTACGAGCTCACGGCCAAGAACGCGTACGGCATGCAGGTGATCAAGCTGCGCTACCAGGTGCTGCGCACCGCCGGCGGCAGCTACAAGGGGACCGGGAAGTACCTGACCGCGGTGACGGTGGAGCCGCTGCTCGTCGAGGCCGCGTGGGGCTACCGGCTCAACGTCGACGCGAACGTCCCGGACTCGACCATCGTCAACGTGGGCACCTCCGAAGCGCCGATCGCCGCGATGTCGCCGCAGCTCGGCTGGACCATCGCGACGGCCATCAAGGAGTCGCAGGGCAAGAGCATCTACTACCTCGAGGGCAACGGCACCTTCCAGGAGGTCGGCGGTCCGTTCCGGCGCGAGGGCCTCGACAAGGCGAAGGCCGCGATTGCGAAGACGATGGAGGAAACGCTACCATCCAAGATGTGACCGAGCATACCGCGCAGGAAATGGTTGCCGGGCCACGGCAACCATGAGAGTCCACAAGATAAAGCAATTCAGCGTATTCATGCCGAACAAGCCGGGGGCGCTCACGCGCCTCGCGGCTTTGTTCTCTGAGAAGGGGATCAACATCCTCGGCATCGCCTCCGAGGTCCGCGACGACTCGGGCCTCGTGCGCATCGCGCTCGAGAACGACGCCGAGGCATCCTCGATCCTGTCGGCCGCGGGCTTCTCCAGCGTGGAGACCCACATCCTGTCCGTGGAGGTCGACGACAAGCCCGGCGAGCTGCTGCGCGTGGCGGCGGCGCTGGCCGACGGCAAGATCAACATCACGACGGTCTACGGCACCTCCGTGGAGGGGGCCAAGACCTCCCGCATCCTCATCGCGGCGCAGAACACCGACCGCGCCCTGGAGATCCTCGAGAAGCTCGGCTCCGGCGCCCCCAGCAACGCTTGAAAATTCGTTAGAATCAGGTCATGTGCCGTCTCTTCGCGCAAGTCTCCCCTGAGCCCGTTTCCGCCCGTGACGTCCTGGCGGACTCGGAGTTCTCCCTGCTGCGCCAGGCGGACGCCGACCCGGCCAACCCCCAGAAGGACGGCTGGGGGCTCGCCTGGTTCGGGGCCGACGGCAAGCCCCGGCTGGTCAAGAGCGGGCGCCCCGCGCCCGAGGAGAGGGAGCGGTTCGCGGCCGCCGCCGGCGAGGCCCGTTCCCCCGTGGTCCTCGGCCACATCCGCGCCGCTTCGAAGGGCATCGGCATCGACGACGGGCGCGCGCATCCCTTCACGGACGAGGGCTGGGTCTTCATCCACAACGGGACCCTGTTCATCCACCGGGAGGTCGCCGAAGCCCTCGGGCCGCGCCGCGCGCGCCTGAAGACCGACAGCGACACCGAGGTCTATTTCCAGCAGTTCCTGAAGTTCGTCGCCGAAGGCAAGACGCCGTCGGAGGCGTTCGAGGCCTGCGTCGCCGAGGACTGGCGCCTGTGGGGGTCGCGCCGCTCCCGCTACCCGGAACTTCCGGGGCCCTACTCGAGTCTCAACGCCATCGCTTCCGATGGGAAAGGGATCCACGCGCTCTGCCACGCCGCCCACAGGGGGCTCGCCGAGCACGGCGTCTTCCATCCGGACCAGCCGTGGTCGGTCATGAGCTTCTCGACCCGCGACGGCCGGTTCCTGCTCGCCAGCGAAGGCGTCGACGGGGGGGAGTGGACGCGCCTGTCCCCGCCCGAGACCGTCTCCGCCGTCCCGTCCCGGTCCGGCGTCGACGTGCGCCGCCGCCCTCTCAAGCTCGTCGGTCCGCTCGGTCCAGTCCCGGAGGTCTCCCGCCCATGAAATACGTCCTGCTCGTCTGCGCCATCGCCGTCGCCGGCTTCATGGCCTACAAGGAGTTCAAGCCGGTCCCTCCGCCGCCGCCCCCGCCGCCGCCGCCCGCGATCCTCTCCGAGCCCGCGCCCGTCATCAACGAGGAGGAGCAGGCCAAGATCCTCAAGTCCACCGAGGACCAGGACCCGAGCGTGCGCTGGGAGGCCGTCCTGCTCCTCGACAAGATGAAGTCGCCGCAGGCGATGCCGGTCATCTTCCACATGCTCAAGAAGGACCTCGAGGCGCCGCTTCGCATCAAGGCCTGCGAACTGCTGAGCAACCGGCGCGGCGCCGACGTGCTCGACGCGCTCGTCGGAGCGCTGAAGGACCAGGAGCCGGACGTCCGCCTCGCCTCGCTGCGCGCCATCGAGAAGATCGGCGACTACTCGGTGGCCGGCGTCATCGCCACGGGGCCGATCAAGGACCAGGAGGAGAGCGTCCGCCTCCAGGCGCTCAAGACGCTGAACACCCTCCAGGACAAGAAGCAGGCCGAGATCGAGGCCGCCCGCGTGCGCTACGAGCAGGAAAAGGCCGCGGCGGCGGAAGCGGCGAAGAAGGGCTAGACCGTGAACCGACTGGCGATGCTGTTCATCTTCCTCGGGGCGGCCTCCTTCCTCGTCTGGGACCACCTGCACCCCGAGCGCGAGGCGGTGGCGCCGCCGCCTCCGCCGGCCATCGTCCAGCAGCCGGGCCCGGTGTTCTCCGAGGACGAGATCCGGAAGGTCCGCATGTCGCTGCAGGACGCGGACTCCTCGGTGCGCTGGGCCGCGATCCAGCTGCTGTTCAACATCCGAGACCCCCAGCTCGGGCCGAGCCTGGAGAAGATGCTGGCCGAGGACCCGGACCCCGAGGTGCGCATGAAGGTCGTGTCGTTGTTCAAGGGGAGGGAGGACCTGTCCCGCCTCGGGGCGCTGGTGCGCGGCCTCGGCGACTACGACTCCAACGTGCGCATCGCCTCGCTCCAGGCGCTGGGCGACATCGGCGACCCGTCGGTCGCGGTCTGGGTCACCGCACTGCTCCGCGACACCGAGCCCACCGTGCGCATCGAGGCGCTGCGCACCTTGGGACGCTTCCAGGACAAGCGCAAGGCGGAGTTCAAGATCCTCGCCGAGAAGCTGCGCGCCGACTACGAGGACGCCGTGCGGCGCGCGGCCGCGCGCCGCTGAACGGAACACAGACCCGATCCAGGAGATAGAGACATGGAACTCACCGGCATCAAGGAACTCAACAAGAAGGTCGCCGAAGAGAGCCTGTTCGTGCAGGACCTCAAGAGGGAGATCGCGAAGGTCATCATCGGCCAGGACGAGACGCTCGACCGGATCCTCGCCGCCCTCGTGTCCGGCGGCCACGTGCTGCTCGAGGGCGTCCCGGGCCTCGCCAAGACCCTGACGATCAAGACCCTGGCGAACTGCGTGTCCGCCACCTTCTCGCGCATCCAGTTCACGCCCGACCTCCTCCCCGCCGACCTCACCGGGACCTTGATCCTCGACGCGAAGAGCGGGGACTTCAAGCCGCGCCTGGGCCCGGTGTTCGCCAACCTCGTCCTCGCCGACGAGATCAACCGCGCGCCCGCTAAAGTACAGAGCGCTTTGCTCGAGGCGATGCAGGAGCGCCAGGTCACGATCGGCTCGGAGACCCACCGCCTGCCCGACCCGTTCCTCGTCCTCGCGACGCAGAACCCGATCGAGCAGGAGGGGACCTACCCGCTGCCCGAGGCCCAAGTCGACCGCTTCATGATGAAGATCCGCCTCGGCTATCCGACCAAGGCCGAGGAGAAGAGCATCCTCGAGCGCATGGCCGGCGGGACCCTGCCCGCGGTCAGGCCGGTCGCGACGCCCGCCCAACTGCAGCGCGCGCACGCGGTCGCGGCCTCGATCTACCTCGACGAGAAGATCAAGGACTACATCGTGGACCTGGTCTTCGCGACGCGCGAGCCCGAGAAGCACCGCCTCGCCTCGCACAAGCACCTGATCGCCTACGGCGCGAGCCCGCGCGCGACGATCTTCCTGGCCCAGGCCGCGAAGGCCCACGCCTTCATCAACGGCCGCGGCTACGTGACGCCCGAGGACGTCAAGACCATCGGCCCGGACGTCCTCCGCCACCGCGTGCTCGTCAGCTACGAGGCCGAGGCCGAGGGCGTCGACAGCGACAAGATCGTCCGCGCCGTCTTCGAGGCCGTCGAAGTCCCCTGACCAAGATGGTGTCAGGCCTGTCGTTCTTTGCATAACTTATGCAAAGAACGACAGGCCTGACACCGACCAAATATATGCTGCCCCAAGAAATCCTCGCGCAGGTAAGGCGCCTCGAGATCGTCACGGGAAGGCTCGTCTCCGAGAGCTTCTCCGGGGACTACCTGAGCGTGTTCAAGGGGCGGGGCATGGAGTTCGCGTCCGTGCGCGAGTACGCCGAGGGGGACGACCCCCGGGACATCGACCGCAACGTCAGCGCCCGGGCCGGGAAGCCCTTCGTCCGGCAGTACGTCGAGGAGCGCGAGCTCACCGTCGTCATCGCGGTGGACCTCTCCTCCTCGCTGTCGTTCGGCTCGGCCGGCCGCCTCAAGCGCGAATCGGCGACGGAGATCGGCGCCGCGCTGGCCTTCGCGGCCCTGCAGAACAACGACAAGGTCGGGCTCGCCGTGTTCACCGACGGCCTCGAGCGCTGGCTGCCCCCGCGTAAAGGGCGGCGCCACGTGCTCGCCGTCATCCGCGAGATCCTCGCGTTCGAGCCGAAGGGGAGGAAGACGGCGATCGGCCCGTCGCTGGACCGGCTGACGCGCATGCTCAAGCGCCGCTGCATCGTCGTCCTCATCTCCGACTTCCGGGACGCGGGCTTCGAGCGGGCGCTGAAGCTGTGCGCCATCAAGCACGACCTGATCCCGGTCGTCGTCGAGGACCCCCGCGAGTCCGAGCTCCCGGCCGCGTCCGCCGTCGTCGCGGTGCGCGACCCCGAGACCGGCGCCGAGGGCGTCTTCGACCTGCGCGCCGACGCCGCGGAGTACGCGCGGGAGGAGGCGGCCCGCCGGTCGGAGCTCGAGCGGGTCTTCCGCGCCAGCGGCGTCGAGGCGGTGAAGGTCGGCACGGACAAGCCGTCGCTCGACCCGCTGCTCGCGTTCTTCCGACGGCGCGCGAAGAGGCGAAGCCGGTGAGATATCTTCCGCTGCTCCTTCTTTTGAGCGCGCCCGCGCTCGCTCAGCAGACCTCTTGGCAGGTCTCCGCCTCCTCCTCCGCCGTCCTCGCCGCGGAGTCCGTCGTGGTCTACCGCGGCGCCCCGTCCGGGCTGAAGGCCGACGCCGCCGGCTCCAACACCGGCGATGTCGTGGTCGTCGACGCCGTCGAGAAGGACGGCCTCTGGTCGTGGACCATCCTTCCGCTGTCCACCGGACCTCTGTCGTTCGTCGCCAATTTCAAGTCTCCGGACGGCGCCGTCGTCGCCGCGCCGCCCGCCGTTTTTTCCGTCACCGTCGCCAAGCTCCCCGACGACGCGGACATCTCCGACATCAAAGGCCCCATCCGGGCCCGCCCGGCGCTGTGGCCGTGGCTGCTGGCCGCTGCCCTCGCCTGGGCCGCCTGGCGAGGCTGGAAGCGTTGGAAGGCCCGCCGGACCGCCCCCGACGGTTCGCCCCTCGCGCCCGCGCCGGTCCTTCCGCCGGAGGAGGTCGCGACCCTCGCGATCGCCGAGCTGCGCGCCTCGGGGCTGTGGGAGAACGACCAGGCCGCCTATTACCTGCGTCTGACCGACATCCTGCGCGTCTACCTCGAGGCCCGTTACGGCGAGCCGGTCACCGCGATGACGAGCGTCGAGGTCGAGCGGCTGGTGAAGGCGCGCGCGAAAGACCTTCAGATCGGAGGCGGCGTCCGGGAGCTCCTATCGCGCGCGGACCTGGTCAAGTTCGCGAAGGCCAAACCCGGCCCCGAGGAGGGCCCGCGCGACGCCGACCTGGCGCTCGGCCTCATCAAGGCGACGACGCCGCGCGTCTACGCCGACAAGGAGAAGGCCCCGTGAGGCTCCTCCATCCGTGGCTGCTCCTGCTCGTGATCCCGGCCCTCGCGGCGGGCGCCGCGGCGCTGCTGCTCTCGGCCGGGGCGAAGCTCTCGCTGCCTTCGGGCGAGCGCCTCCGGGCGCGCGCGCCTTCGCTCAGGGCCCGCGCCGCGCGCGCGGCCCCTCCGGTCCTGCTCGCCCTGGCGCTGTGCCTGATCGCGGCCGCCCTGGCGCGGCCTCAGAAGACCGTCAAGTTCGCCGGCGGAGCCGGCGAAGGCATCGACATCATGCTCTCGATCGACAGCTCGCTGTCGATGAAGGCCGTCGACTTCAAGCCGACCCGCGTCGACGCCGCCAAGGCGACCGCCCGCCGCTTCGTGCTCGGCCGCGCGCAGGACCGCATCGGCCTGACGACCTTCGGCGGCGCGCCGCTGCTGCTGTGCCCTCCGACGCTCGACTACGACGCGCTGCTCGGCCGCCTCGACGAGCTCGACGCCGGGATGACTCGCGCCGACGGCACCGCCCTCGGCGACGGCCTGGCGTCGGCCGTCGCGCGCCTGAAGGATTCGAACGCGAAGAGCAAGGTCATCATCCTGCTCTCCGACGGCCGCGCGAACACCGGCGTCGTCGACCCGCTCACCGCCGCGAAGGCTGCGGCGTCCTACGGCATCAAGGTGTACGCGATCGGCGTCGCGAGCAAGGGCGAGTCGTCGATGACGATCGACGACCCCCGGTACGGCCGCGTGACGGTGCCCGTCACCGACGACCTGGACGAGGAGCTCCTCTCCGAGATCGCGCGGCTGACGGACGGGAAGGCCTATCGCGCGCAGGACGGCGGCGAGCTCAAGAACATCTTCGCGGCGATCGACCGGATGGAGAAGTCGAAGGTGGCCCTGCCGAAGATCGCGGCGGTCGGCGACCTGAACCAGTGGCCGCTCGCCGCGGCGCTCGTGCTGCTGCTGCTCGAGTCCGCGCTGTCCGCGGGCCCGCTGCTGAGGTGGCCCTGATGTTCCGCCATCCCTTCTGGCTCGCCGCCGGCGCGCTCCTGCTGCCCGCCGCCTGGGCGCTGCTCCGCTGGGCCGAGGCGCGGCGCCGCTCCGTGAGCGAGGCGATGGGCCGGGGGCTTGCGGCCTCCGGCCGCAAGATTCCCGTCAGGCTGCGCCTTTCCGGGCTCGCCTTCCTCCTGCTCGCGCTCGCGGGGCCGCAGTTCGGCGTCGAGCTCGTCGAGACGCGCTCCGACTCGCGGCAGGCCGTGGTCGCGGTGGACGTCTCGCTGTCGATGATGACGCAGGACGTCAAGCCGAACCGGCTCGAGCGCGCGAAGTCCTCGCTCTCGCTCCTGATCGACCAGCTGCGAGGGGAGCGCGTCGGCGTCGTCGCTTTCGCCGGAGAGGCGGTCACCGTCTGTCCTCTCACGCAGGACGCCGACGCGGCCAAGGAGCTCCTCGGGGCGCTCGAGGTCGGCGCCGTGCCCACGCCGGGCACCGCCGTCGGCGCCGCGCTGCGGACCGCCGTCGCGATGCTCGGCCGCTATCCGGGCGGCAAGGCCGTGATCCTCCTCACCGACGGCGAGGACCACAAGTCCGACCCGCTCGGCGCCGCGCGCGAGGCCGCCGCCGCCGGGGTGCGGGTCTACGCCGTCGGGATCGGCACGCCGGACGGGGAGCCGATCCCGAGCGAGGGCGGGACCTACCACAAGGACGCCAAGGGCGGCACCGTCGTCAGCCGCCTCGACGAGTCCAGCCTCGCGCAGATCGCGCGGGAGACGGGCGGCGCCTACTACCGCACGACCCCCGGCTCCGACGAGATCACCGACATCGCCAAGCGCATACGGGAGCTCGACGCCGCCAAGGGCGTGTCGGGGACCGCGAACCTCTGGCGCAACCGCTACGCCTGGCCGGCGTCGGCGGCGTTCCTGCTCCTGCTCCTCGAGCTTCTCTCCTCGCTGCGACCGCTCGCGCCGGCCGCCGCGGCGCCGGCGGCCGCGCGGACCGCCGCGCTCGCGGCGGCGGCGCTGCTCGCGCTGGCCGTTCCGTCCTCCGCGGCGTCGGCCGAAGGCTCCCTGCGCGCGGGGAACCGCCTCTACGGCCGGGAGCGGTACGAGGGCGCGCTCGAGCGCTACGGGGAGGCCGCCGCGAAGGCGCCCAAGGACCCGCGCCCCGCGTTCAACGCGGGGGGCGCCCTGTACCGCCTCGAGAAGCTCGAGGACGCGACGGCGATGTACGAGGCCGTGGCCGCGCGCAAGGACCTCCCGGCCGCGACGCGGGCGGCGGCGCTGTACAACCTCGGCAACGCGCGCTTCAAGTCCGGCGACCTCCCGAACGCCGCGGCGGCGTTCCGCGGCTCGCTGGCGCTGTCGCCCGGCGACCCCGAAGCCCGCCACAACCTGGCCGTGACCTTGCAGAGGCTCAAGAACCCGCCGCCGCCGAAGAGCCGGCAGGACAAGAAGAAGGACGAGCCCCAGAAGCCCGAGGACAAGGACAAGAAGGACAAGCCTCAGGGCGGCGGAGGGGGACAGGACGACCGGCCGAAGAGCCCTCCGAAGACGCGGCCTCAGGACCAGCTCACCAAGGAGGAGGCCGACCGCATCCTGCGCGCCGTCGGCGAACGCGAGAAGCAGGCCCAGCGCCAGGCGCAGGAAGGCCAGGGCCGCCGCGCGCAGGGCAAGCCGCCGTCGGCGGAGGACTGGTGAGAACGGCCCTCCTCGCCGCCGCGCTGACGCTGGGCGCCGCCGCCGCCGCGGCGGCGGACCTCACCGCCACCGCCACGTTGAGCAGCCACCAGCTCGTCCTCGGGGACCAGATCGTGCTCTCCGTGGCGATCCAGGGATCGGGCTCCGCCGCGCCCAAGCCGCCGCTGATCCCCGACGTCGAGATCTACGAGTCGGGCAAGAGCCAGAGCATGAGCATCATCAACGGCCGAGTCTCGTCGAGCGTCGTGCACACCTTCGTCCTGAACCCGCGCAAGACGGGACGCTTCGTCGTGCCCGCGATCGAGGTCCCCGGCGCCGCGCCGACGCCGCCGATGGTCTTCAACGTCGACGCCGCGCCGAAGGAGGCGCCGCCCGCCCCGGGCCAGACGCCCGCGCCCCACCAGCCGCCGGTGCCGAGCCAGGCCCCGGCGCCCGCGCCGAACCCGGGAGCGACCCCGGACGCCTTCGTCACGGCCCAGCTCGAGAAGAACCGGGCCCTCGTCAACGAGCAGGTCACCTTGGTCGTGCGCTTCTTCACGGCCGTGCCGCTGCTCGGCGCGCCCCAGTACGACGCGCCGAAGCTGACCGGCCTGCTCGCCGAGAGCCTGGGCGCCGAGGGCCAGGGCACGACCGTGATCCGGGGGCGCACCTACAACTTCTCCGAGCTCAAGAGCGCCCTGTTCCCGGTCCAGGCCGGGCGCGCGGCGATCGGGCCCGCCGTCGTCACGGTGCAGCTGCCGCGGCGGGGGGGGCTCACCGGCGACGACTTCTTCGACCGCTTCTTCAACGCGGCTCCGCCCGAGGCGCGGCGCCTGCAGACCGACCCGCTCACCCTCCAGGCCGACCCGCTGCCGCCCGGGACCCCCGACGATTTCTCCGGCGTCGTGGGCGCCCTGACCGTGGAGTCCTCCGTCGACCGGACCCAGCTCCGCGCCGGAGAGGCGCTGACCTTGACGGTCGTCGTCAGCGGCGTCGGCAACATCAAGTCCCTGCCCGAGCCCAAGCGCCCCGACCTCCCGTCGGTCCGCTTCTTCGACTCCGAGAGCTCGGTCAAGCTCGAGCGCTTCGGCGACAAGGTCGGCGGCGCGAAAACCTTCAAGACCGTGCTCGTCGCGCGCGTCTCCGGGCCGCTCGAGATCCCGCCGCTCACGGTCTCCTATTACGACCCGGCCAAGCGCGCCTACGCGCGGGCGCAGAGCAAGCCCCTCCGGCTGACCGTGCTGCCGGGCGACCCGAACGCGGCGCTGCCCGTCGTCGGCCCCGGCGCCGCGGCGGCGCCGGGCGTGGCCGAGGTGGCCGCCGACATCCGCTACCTGAAGGCGCCCGACGGCCGCGGCCTGCCCGCCAAGGCGCTCGCCGCGCTAGGCTCTTTCGGCCGGACCGGCCCGTGGCACGCCCTTCCCGGCGCGTTCCTCCTCGTGGCGCTCGCGCTCGACCTGCGCCGCCGCGTCCTGGCCGCCAACCCGCGCGCCCGCCGCGCGAGCGAAGCCCGCCCCGCCGCCGAGCGCCGCCTGCGCGAGGCCGAGGCCCAGCCCGCCGCGGACCGCGCCCGCGCGGTGGCCCTGCTCGGCGAGGCGCTGGCCGGCTATTTCGCCGACAAGCTCGACCAGCCCGCGGCGGGGCTGACGCTCCGGTCCGTCACCGCCGCCCTGCAGGGGCGCAAGCCGGCCCCGGCGGCGGCCGAGCTCGCGCGCCTGCGGTCGGTGTGGGACGAGCTCGACCTGCTGCGCTACGCCCCGGGCGGAGCCGGCCAGGCGGAGGTCAAACGCCTCGCCGACGAGATCCGCGCGCTCGCGCTCGCCTTCGACAAGGAGCTCCGCTCATGATCTTCGCCCTGCTCGCCGCCGCGCTCGCCTTGCCCGCCGCGGCCGCGCCGTACGACGACGCGAAGGCCGCCTACGACGCCGGGAACTACGACCGCGCGGCGGCCGCGTTCGAAGCCCTCGTCGCCGCCGACCCCGGCGACCCCGCGCTCCACTACGACCTCGGCAACGCCCTGCTCAAGGCCGGCAAGCTCGGGCGCTCCTCCGCGTCGTACCAGCGCGCCTTCGACCTCGACCCTCGGGACGGCGACGGGCGCCACAACCTCGACTTCGTCCTCAAGCGCTCCGGCGAGGAGCTGGCTCCTCCCGGGATACCCGCCCCCGCCTTCGCGGCCTTCACCGCGCTGTCCGCCCGCGAGCTGGCCGGCCTGCACTGGCTCGCCGCCTGGGCGGCCATGATCCTCGCCGGGCTGTCCCTGCTCGGGAGCGCCGAGCGTCGCGAGGCGCTGCGCGACTGGCTCCTCGGCGCCGCCGCGGCCTGGGCGCTGTTCGGCCTCTGGTGGGCGGGGCTCGGCGCCGTGCTCCCGGCCGGGCGCGGGGTCATCGTCGCGGGGCGCGCGGAGCTGCGCAACGGGCCGGGGGAGAAGTTCACCGTCGGCTACACCGCGCCCGAGGGACGCCGCGTCCGGATCCTGTCGGAGAGCGGGGAGTGGCTCGAGGTGGGCCTCCTCAAGGAAGGCGTGAAAGGCTGGATCCTCGCCGCGTCGGTCGAAAAGCTCTAAACGATCAGGGGTTGCGCGGCGTGATCGGCGTCAGCGGCACCGCGGGGACCGGCGGCGGGGGAGGCTCCGGCGCGACGACGGGGGCCTTCGCCTTCACGGGAGGGGGCGCCTGCTTCTCGCCCTTCTTGCCCTTGGCCTGCTTCGACCCCTTGGCGGCCGGCTTGCCCTTCTTCGGCGCCTTCATCAAGGTGGCCGTCGGCTCCACCTTCTTCTTCGGGACCGCGGGGGAGACGCTCTCCTCGTCGCCTTCCTCGGCGTCGGGGGTCGCGACCTTGACGCTGATCATCGGCTCTTCCTTGGCCGGCTTCTCCGCGGGCTCCTCGCCTTCGGCCGCCTCGTTCGGCGCGGCTCCGCCCTGAGGAGCGGGCTGCTCCTCGGAGGAGTTGGGCTCTTCCTGGGAGGGCGCGTTGTCGTTCGACGGGGCCTCGCCCTCCGGAGGGGCGAGGGGCGGCTCGTGGGCGGGGGGGTCGACCGGGGCGTCGGCCGCGGGGGCGTCGGCCGCGGGCGCGTCGGAAGCGGGCGCGTCCTCGCCTTCCTGGGCGCGCACGGGGAACGCCAGGACCAGCAGCACGGGCAAAGGCCAGAGACGCTTCATCTTTTTATTGTAGCAAGGTCTCATGACTAAAATATTGCGCACCGCCTCGAGGACTGATACCCTATGGCCGTGAGAGAACTCGTCGTCTACGAAGGCGGCCGGGACAAGAAGCACTCCGAGAAGATCGTCCGCGTCTTCACCCAGCATCTCGCGAAGAACGGCCTGCGCCTGACCGGCCAGCGCCGCCTCATCCTCGACCACTTCCTCAAGGCCGACCACCACCTCAGCCAGGACGAGATCTA
>Ga0255338_1002474_pt1 | contig 26827 bp, 25 predicted proteins | sample MeOH1_35cm_T4_19_FD_203715 | JGI IMG/M metagenome (GOLD analysis project Ga0255338, IMG submission 203715) | Sandy soil microbial communities from University of British Columbia, Vancouver, Canada - MeOH1_35cm_T4_195 | ecosystem: Engineered > Artificial ecosystem > Sand microcosm > Unclassified ...
ACGAAAGGCGTTGCCGATATGCGCCTCGGTCGAGCGCAGGCCGTTATGGCCGGCGGTGCCGCCCCCGGTCTTCACCTTCACCTTGAACGGGGCGAGATCGAGCTCGTCATGGAAGACGGTCACGTCCCCGACATCGAGCTTGTAGAAGCGCATCGCCTCGCCGACCGAGCGGCCGCTCTCGTTCATGAAGGTCGCCGGCTTGAGCAGCAGGATCTTCTCGGGCCCGATCCGGCCTTCCTGCGTCCAGCCCTGGAACGCCTTCTTCACCGGGCCGAAATCGTGGAAGTCGGCGATCGTGTCGGCGGCCATGAAGCCGACATTGTGCCGCTGCAGCGCATATTGCGCGCCGGGATTTCCGAGGCCGACCCAGAGTTGCATATCATCCCCTTACGCAAAGAAAAGGGGCAGGGAAGCGGCCTGTTGCCAGACCCCGCTTCCACTGCCCCGATCTTCTTCCCTCCCGGCGGGAGAGGGTCGTCAGGCTCAGCCCTCCGACGCTTCGCTCTCGGCAGCAGCCTCGACTTCGGCGGCATGCTCTTCCGATGCCGCTTCGGCTTCGGCGGCTTCCTCGGCGGCCTGTTCCAGCGCCTCGGACTTGAGCGCCGACGGCGCAACCAGCGTCGCGATGGTGAAATCGCGGTCGTCGATCGCCGACTTGGCGCCCTTGGGCAGCTTTACATGGGAGATGTGGATCGAATCGCCGACATCGGTGCCCTTGAGCGAGATGGTGATCTCGTCGGGGATCTCGGCCGCGTCGCAGATGAGCTCGAGCTCGTGGCGAACGACGTTGAGGACGCCGCCGCGCTTGATGCCCTTGGACTCTTCCTCATCGACGAAGTGCACCGGCACGTTGACGTGCACGGTCGCATGCTCGGAGATGCGCAGGAAATCGGCGTGGACGGGACGATCGGTCACGACGTCGAACGTGACATCCTTGGGCAGGGTGCGCACGGACTTGCCGCCGACTTCGATCATCACGACGGAATTCATGAAATGACCCGTCATCAGGGCGCGCATCAGCGCCTTTTCCTCGATATGGATCGAGGCGGGGTCTTGCTTGTTGCCGTAGATCACGGCGGGTACGCGGCCTTCACGACGAAGCGAACGGGAGGCTCCCTTGCCAACCTGTCCACGCGTCTCGGCTGCGAGCGTTAGCTGTTCGCTCATTGCAGTCTCCGATATGCTTGGTTCAAATCTCCGGCCAGGCCTCCAGGGATGACCCTGACCGGAAGCGCGCGCCTATAGGGGAGCGGAGGCGCCGAGGCAAGCGTTGCCTCTTCCTGCTCCCTCTCCGCCGTGGGACGGGGAAGCGCGAGGCGGTATTCGCGCGTGTCCGAGCCTCACGCGCGGTGATCCGGCGCCGCGCGCCACCTTTCCCCACAAGGGGAGAGGGGAAGCTCAGTACTTCACCCTCTTCGCCTTCAGATGGTGCGCCCTGAGCTGCACCAGCACGCTCTGGTCGCCGGCGAGATGGCCTGCGCCGACGGCCATGAACACCACGCCGGGCTGCTTCATGCGCGCGTCGATCCAGTCGGCCCAATGCTTGTTGCGATCGACCAGCAGCGTCTGCTTCACCTCGGGCGAGGCTTCCAGATCGTCGTTCAGCGTCCTGCCGAGCGCGTCGGGATCGCCCTTGGCCCAACTCGCCACCATCGACTTCATCGTGGCGTCGAGCTTCGGCATTTCGTCGATCGTGCTCGACAGGAAGGCGACCTGCGCCGGCATGGACAGGCCGTCGAAAAAGCCCAGCTGCTGCTCCGCCGTCTCCAGCCCGATCACCGGCTTGCCGGCGTCGGCCGCTGCCTTGGTGATGGTCTGTTCGGGGCCGTTGCCGACATCGTAGCCGAGCTTCATCAGCGGCAGCAGCGAGAGGTTGGTCGCGGCGAGCCAGGGCTCCATCGCGTCGAAGGCATTGGCGGGCATGCCGAGATCGGCCAGCGCCTTGGCATAGGCGGCGCGCTTCGCTTCGGGGAGCTTCTGCGTCAGCGTGGTGCCGTCATGGGCGAGGCCCTTCTTCAGGACCAGCGCCTGCATCGTATCCTTGTCGGGCATCACCATTTCGAGCACGACCTGGTTCGACTGGTCGAACGCCTTCTTCACGCCTTCGTCGAACCAGCTGAGCCCCGGCTGCAGCACATGGATCGTGCCGAACAGATAGATGGTCGTGTCCTTGTCCTTCACCACCCACAGCGCGGGATCGGCATCCCGGGTGGCGGCAGGGGCGGCGGGTGCAGTCTGGGCGCAGGCGGGCGCCGCGAGCAACAGCGCGAACGGCGCGATCAGCTTGCCGAGCATCTTCATCTGGTTCTGGTATCCCCAAGGAAATTTGCGCGTGCTTATCGGCAATTCGCGCGTCACTCCACCCGCTTCACCGCGATGCCGCGCCGGCGCAGCAGCTCGAGCAGCGAGCCGGGGCCGACGAAATGCCCCGCGCCGGCCGCGAACAGGGCGACCCCCGGCGTATCGAGACGGTGCACCAGGCTGTCCGCCCAGGCGCGGTTGCGCGCGGTGAGCAGCGGGCCGGACAGGGCCTCGGTGCCGCTCGAACCGACCATGTCGATCGTCAGCGCCGAATCCGCGCCGATCTCGCCCTTCGCCCAGGCATGCATCGGCGCCCGCAGGTCGGCGCGCTCGCGCTGCGGGGCGTCGAGCGCGCGATCGAGCATGCGGCGCTGCTCGGCCTGCGGGATTGCGCTGACCGCGGCATAGACGCTGGATCCGTCCTCGATCGGCACGACGGGCTTGCCGGCGGCGCGGAAACGCGCCTCGAGCCAGTCGTCGGCGCCCGGGCCGGGAATCTCGCCGGCGCGGAAATCGCGGACATAGCCGACCGCCACCGCCGCGATCCAGGTCGGCATGCCGTCCAGCGCAGCGCTCGCCTCCGGCGCGAGCGTGTCGGTGAAATGGCGCAGCGCCGTGCGGTGATCGGGCGACACCCGCGTCGCGAGCGGCGGCAGGGTGGCGGAGTCGGGCGTCATCGCGTCGGCCCGGCTCCGGTCGTCGACCGATTCGACGATCAGCGTATCGGCGCTCGCCACGATCCGCTCCAGCGCCGGGCTGCGCCACTGGAAGCCGGGCGGGAGGATATGGATCGTGCCGAACAGGTAGATGGTCGTGTCGCGATCGCCGATCTGCCAGATCGCGGGGCGGGGGCGGTAATTCTGCGACAGTTGCGCGAGCGCGATCCGGTCCCCGGCGGCGGCGATCTCCGCGGCGGTCGGGATATCGGCCTCGTCGTCGAGCGCGAAGCCGCTGGGCGCGACGCGTTCGTCGGGCGGGAGCAGGGGATAGGCGATGCTCGGGCCGATCCGCTGGCCCCGCAGCATCACGAACGGGCTGTCGCCGATGGCGGGGTAGGCGATGCGCGGCGCGGCCGTTGCCGGGGGCGCCGCGAACGCCACGGATAGCGCCACGCCAAGCCCGAACGCCCCGCGCCGTGCCGAAGAGCCGCTCACCGGCATCCGCGCAGGTCCGTAGCGGGCCATAATGGTTAACACGCCATCAAACCGTGGCCGCTGTCAATCGTGCGCAGTTGACCCCTTTCGGGCCATGCGCCAAAGCGGCGCCCGTTCGTTTACCGCAACTGCGAAGGGTTTTTCCGCGCCGTGACCAAGCCGCTGAGCTTCCAGCGCATGATCCTCACGCTCCATGATTACTGGAGCGAACGTGGCTGCCTGATCCTCCAGCCCTATGATCTGGAGATGGGCGCCGGGACCTTCCACACCGCGACGACGCTGCGCGCGCTCGGCCCCGAGCCGTGGAACGCCGCGTTCGTGCAGCCCTGCCGTCGGCCGACCGACGGGCGCTACGGCGAGAATCCGAACCGGCTGCAGCATTATTATCAGTATCAGGTGATCCTGAAGCCGAGCCCGCCTGACCTGCAGGAACTGTATCTCGGCTCGCTCGCCGCGATCGGGATCGATTTCACGCAGCACGACATCCGTTTCGTCGAGGACGACTGGGAGAGCCCGACGCTGGGCGCCTGGGGGCTGGGCTGGGAAGTCTGGTGCGACGGGATGGAAGTGACCCAGTTCACCTATTTCCAGCAGATGGGCGGGTTCGACTGCAAGCCGGTCTCGGGCGAGCTGACCTATGGGCTCGAGCGGCTGGCGCTGTATCTGCAGAACAAGGATAGCATCTACGATCTCGCCTATAATGATGCGCAGGGCAATCGGCCGGCGGTAACCTATGGCGATGTGTTCCTCGAGAACGAGATCGAGCAATCGACCTGGAATTTCGAGATCGCCAATACCGACGCGCTGTTCGACCTGTTCCGCAAGGCGACCGCCGAGTGCGAGAACTGCCTGGCGGCGAAGCTGCCGATCCCTGCCTATGAGCAGGCGATCAAGGCGAGCCATGTGTTCAACCTGCTGCAGGCGCGCGGCGTGATCTCGGTCGCCGAGCGGCAGGCCTATATGGGCCGGGTGCGCGACCTGGCGAAGGGCAGTTGCCAGGCGTGGATGGAGAAGAACGGGTGGGCGGCGTAATGGCCTTTCTTCTTTTGTCGCTCCCGCTCGCCGGACAAGGAGAGCGGAAATGACCGATTTCCTGCTCGAACTCCGCTCCGAGGAAATTCCCGCGCGGATGCAGGACAAGGCGCGCGACGATCTGGCGCGGCTGTTCGCGGCCGAGCTCGACAAGGCGGGCCTGCGCGCCGATGCGATCGTCACCTTCGCGACGCCGCGCCGGCTCGTCCTGATCGCGCGCGACCTGCCGCTCGAAACCGAGGCGACCAGCGAGGAACGCAAGGGCCCGCGCGCCGACGCGCCCGCGCAGGCGCTGGAGGGCTTCCTGCGCTCGACCGGCCTGACCCGCGACCAGCTCGAGGAGCGCGATGACGGCAAGGGCAACCGGGTGTTGTTCGCGGTCACGCAGAAGCCCGGCCGCGCCACTGCGGACGTGCTGGCCGAGGCGATCCCGGCGATCGTCCGCGCCTTTCCCTGGCCGAAATCGATGCGCTGGGGCGATGCCTCGCTCTCGACCGAGAGCCTGCGCTGGGTGCGCCCGCTGCAGGGGATCGTCGCGCTGCTCGGCGACACGGTGGTGCCGTTCGAGGTCGCCGGCGTGCGATCGGGCTCGGCGACGGTGGGGCATCGCTTCCACCATCCCGGCGTGATCACGATCGGCTCGGCATCCGACTATGCCGAGAAGCTGCGCGCCTGCCATGTCCTGATCGACCAGGACGAGCGCCGCACGCTGATCCGCGAGCGCGCCGCGGCGCTGGCGCTGGAAGCCGGGCTGGAGCTGATCGAGGACGAGGGCCTGGTCGGCGAGAATGCCGGGCTGACCGAATGGCCGGTGCCGCTGCTCGGCCGCTTCGACGCGGCGTTCCTGGAGGTGCCGCCGGAGGTGATCCAGCTCACGGCGCGCGTGAACCAGAAATATTTCGTCTGCCGCGGGGCCGATGGAAAGCTCGCCAACGCCTTCATCTGCACCGCGAATATCGACGCGGTCGATGGCGGCGCGAAGATCGTCGAGGGCAACCGCAAGGTACTCGCCGCGCGGCTGTCGGACGCGAAGTTCTTTTGGGAGCAGGATCTGAAGGTCCCACTCGAGGAACAGGCCAGGAAGCTCGACCGGATCGTGTTTCACGAGAAGCTCGGCACGGTGGCCGACAAGGTCGACCGAATCGCGAAACTGGCGCGCTGGCTGGTCGAAGAGGGGATCGTCACCCCGGCGAAGGCCGGGGCCGCTGGGTTTGGGGCGCCCGCTTCGTTCAAAAACGCAGCGGCCCCGGCCTTCGCCGGGGTGACGCTCGCCGACATGGCCGAGCGCGCCGCGCGCCTCGCCAAGGCCGATCTCGTTACCGGCATGGTCGGCGAGTTCCCCGAGCTTCAGGGCCTGATGGGCGGCTATTATGCGCGGGCGCAGGGCGAGCCGGCCGAGGTCGCGGAGGCGGTGCGCGATCATTACAAGCCGGTCGGGCAGGGCGATGAGGTCCCGACCGCACCGGTGACGGTGGCGGTGTCGCTGGCGGACAAGCTGGATACCCTCGCTCAGTTCTTTGCGGAAGATTTGAAGCCAACCGGTTCTAAGGACCCGTTTGCGCTGCGCCGCGCCGGACTCGGCATTCTGGAATTGCTGACGATAAACGGGATGCGGGCTCGGCTGTCTGGGGTCGTGACGCAGACGATTGGCCTCCGCACGCCTGCCAATCCCATTGCCGTCGACGGTGTTCTGCAGTTCCTGATTGACCGCCTCATGGTTCAGCAACGCGAAGCCGGTGTGCGCCACGACCTGATCGACGCGGTGTTCGCGCTCGGCGGCGAGGACGATCTGGTCCGGCTGCTGGCGCGCGTCCACGCGTTGCAGGCCTTCGTTACTACCGAAGACGGCACCAACCTGCTCGCCGGCTACAAGCGCGCGGCGAACATCCTGAAGAAGGAGGGTTTCACCCCTCTCCCAGCGGGAGAGGGGAATTTGGGCTACACCCCCGAACCAGCCGAAGCCGCGCTCATCGCCGCGCTCGATACCGCCGCCCCGCGCGCCGCATCGGCCGTGGAAGCCGAGGATTTCGAGGGCGCGATGGCGGCGCTTGCCTCGCTGCGCGCGCCGATCGACCGGTTCTTCGACGAGGTGACCGTCAACGATCCCGATCCCGCCAGACGCGCGGCGCGCCTTGCGCTGCTCGCGCGGGTGCGGGCGGCGGTGCACGCGGTGGCCGACTTCTCCCGGATCGAGGGCTGACCAAGCTGATTCCCTGATTTTCATCTCGCCTCCCCAGCGAAAAACCAGGCACACAGAGGACTGACGAATGACGCAGTACGTATACCGCTTCGGCGGCGGTGTTTCGGATGGTGGCAGGGGCGATCGCAACCTGCTGGGCGGCAAGGGCGCGAACCTGGCCGAGATGGCTTCGATCGGCCTGCCCGTGCCGCCTGGCTTCACCATCTCCACCGAATTCTGCGCGGTCTATTATGACGAGGGCGGGAAGTTTCCCGATTCGCTGCGCGGCGAAGTCGCCACCGGGATCGGCCATATCGAGGGCGTGACGGGCAAGAAGTTCGGCGATGCGGCCGATCCGCTGCTCGTCTCGGTCCGCTCGGGCGCGCGTGCGTCGATGCCGGGCATGATGGACACGGTGCTCAATCTCGGCCTGAACGACGCGACGGTGCAGGGCCTGGCCGCCACCTCGGGCGACGCCCGCTTTGCCTGGGACAGCTATCGCCGCTTCATCCAGATGTATTCGGACGTGGTGCTCGAGCTCGATCATGGCGCGTTCGAGGAAGCGCTCGAGATCGCCAAGGAGGATCGCGGCTATTTCCTCGACACCGACCTGACCGCCGAGGACCTGCAGGCGCTCGTCGCCGAGTACAAGGCGCTGGTCGAGCAGCAATGGGGCAAGCCCTTCCCGCAGGACGTGCACGACCAGCTCTGGGGCGCGGTCGGCGCGGTGTTCGGCTCGTGGCAGTCGGAGCGGGCCAAGGTCTATCGCCGCCTCAACGACATTCCCGCCGCCTGGGGCACCGCCGTCAACGTGCAGGCGATGGTGTTCGGCAATATGGGCGAGACCTCGGCGACCGGCGTTGCGTTCACCCGCGATCCGGCCAAGGGCGACCGCGCTTATTATGGCGAGTTCCTGATCAACGCGCAGGGCGAGGATGTCGTCGCGGGCATCCGCACGCCGCAATATCTCACGCATACCGCGCGCGTCGCGGCGGGCGCCAAGCCGGCCTCGATGGAAGAGGCGATGCCGGAGACCTTCGCTGAGCTCGCCAAGGTGTTCGACCTGCTCGAGACGCATTATCGCGACATGCAGGACATCGAGTTCACGGTGCAGCAGGGCAAGCTCTGGATGCTCCAGACCCGCTCGGGCAAGCGCACCGCCAAGGCCGCGTTGAAGATCGCCGTCGACATGGCCGAGGAAGGGCTGATCACGCGCGAGGAAGCGGTGGCGCGCGTGGACCCGGCGGCGCTCGACCAGCTGCTCCACCCGACGCTCGATCCGTCGGCGAAGCGCGACGTGCTGGCCAAGGGCCTGCCGGCGAGCCCGGGCGCTGCCTCGGGCGCGGCGGTGTTCGACAGCGATACCGCCGAGAAGCGCGCGAGCGCCGGCGAAAGCGTGATCCTGATCCGCGTCGAGACCAGCCCCGAAGACATTCACGGCATGCATGCGGCCCGGGGTATCCTGACCGCGCGCGGCGGCATGACCAGCCATGCGGCGGTGGTCGCGCGCGGCATGGGCCGGCCCTGCGTGTCCGGCGCCGGTTCGGTGTCGATCGATGCCAAGGCGGGCGTGATGCGCGTCGGCGGGCGCGAGGTGCGCGAGGGTGATATCGTCACGATCGACGGCTCGACCGGCGAAGTGATGATGGGGGCGGTGCCGACGGTGCAGCCCGAGCTCGCCGGGGATTTCGGCACGCTGATGGTCTGGGCCGATGGCGTGCGCCGCCTGAAGGTGCGCGCCAATGCCGAGACGCCGCTCGACGCCAAGGTGGCGCGCGAGTTCGGCGCCGAGGGCATCGGCCTGTGCCGGACCGAGCATATGTTCTTCGATGCCGCGCGGATCACCGCGGTGCGCCAGATGATCCTGGCCGAGGACGAGAAGGGGCGGCGCGTCGCGCTCGACAAGCTGCTGCCGGAGCAGCGCGCCGACTTCATCCAGCTGTTCGAGGTGATGGCCGGGCTGCCGGTGACGATCCGCCTGCTCGATCCGCCGCTGCACGAATTCCTGCCGCACGAGGAAGCCGAGTTTGCCGAGGTCGCGACCGCGGCGGGCGTCGCGGTCGACTATCTCAAGCGGCGGGCGGCCGAGCTGCACGAGTTCAACCCGATGCTGGGCCATCGCGGCTGCCGGCTCGGCGTGACCTATCCCGAGATCTACGAGATGCAGGCGCGGGCGATCTTCGAAGCGGCCGTGGCGGTTGCCGAGAAATCCGGCGCCGCGCCGATTCCCGAGGTGATGATCCCGCTGGTCGCGACGCGGCGCGAGCTCGAGCTGATGAAGGCGGTGGTCGACAAGGCTGCCGCCGCGGTGTTCGAGGACAAGGGGCGGACGATCGAGTATCTCGTCGGCACGATGATCGAACTGCCGCGCGCGGCGCTCAAGGCGGGCGAGATCGCCGAGGTGGGCGCGTTCTTCTCGTTCGGGACCAACGACCTGACGCAGACGACGCTCGGCGTCAGCCGCGACGATGCGTCGCGCTTCCTGACGACCTATGTCGAGCGCGGCATCTATCCGAAGGACCCGTTCGTCAGCCTCGACATCGAGGGCGTCGGCGAGCTGATCGAGCTGGCGGCGCAGCGGGGCAGGGCGACCCGCCCGGACATCAAGCTCGGCATCTGCGGCGAACATGGCGGGGATCCGGCGTCGATCGCGTTCTGCGAGAAGATCGGGCTCGATTATGTGTCGGCCTCGCCCTACCGCGTGCCGATCGCGCGGCTCGCGGCGGCGCAGGCCGCGCTGGCGGCCAAAAGCTGAGGATCGGCCGGCGCGATCGGGGCCGATCGCGCCGGCACGGTTGGCCTTGGCGATCCCGGCGATTGGCCGCATAGTCCGCGCGCAACGACTGCGCGATGGGGGAACCAACGGCATGAGATCCTGGGGACGATATCTGATCTGCGGCGTGGCCGGCCTGCTGATCGGCGGTGGCGGGGCCGTGTGGAGCGTGCGGGCCGGTGCGCTCGGCGCCTCCGACAGGATCGGGCCCTGGACCACCGGCCGCGACTTCGGCACCGCCCAGGCCAGCGCCTATACCCGGGCGGTGGTGGCGTTGCGCGGCCTGCTGGCGCTGCCGGCGACCGAGGCGCGCTACTATAATGCGGCGGTCGACGATGCGGGGCGGCCGCTCGAGGGGCGCTGCACTTATATGATCGACGGCGGCGGGCTGCCGGCGCGGTGGTGGAGCCTGACGCTCTATGATCCCGCGGGCTACCTCGTCGCGAACAAGCCGGGCATCTATTCGGTCGGCAGCGCAGGACTGCCCTCGTCCGAACAGGCGCACTGGAGCGTCGTCGTCGCGCCCGAACCGCAGCCCGGGCACTGGCTGCCGACCGGAAAGAGCGGGCGGTTCGAACTGACGCTGCGCTCCTATCTTCCCGACGATGGCGGGAAGGGCAATTTCACCGTGCACCAGTTGCCCAGCATCACGCGGGGGGCCTGCGCATGATCCGCCGCTGGATCGGCCCGCTGATCGCGGGCGCCGTGCTTGGGGTCATGGCATGGCAGGGGACGCTGACGATGGCGCCCGACGCGCTCATGCACCTCGCATTGAAGCGGGTGTCGGCCGTGGGCGGGCCCAATCATTTCAGCCATGCGCCGCTTGCCACCGCCGCATCGCGCGCGATCGTCCGGCCGAGCCCGGACCTGGCCTATTCCTCCTGTCCGTTCGATCTGGGCAAGGGGCCGCTGCTGATCGATGCCGTGCCGGTGCTGGCGCCTTATTGGTCGCTGTCGATCTTCGACAAGCATACCAACGTGGTGCTGGTCCGCAACGGGATGAAGGCGGCCTACAAGCCGTTCCGGATCGCGGTGCTGGCGGCGGGGCAGGTGGCGCCCGCCGGCTATGAAGCGGTGCCGATCGACGGCCGCAGCGGCATCGCGCTGGTCCGCATCCTGATCGACGACCGTGCCCGTTTCCCGGTGATCGACCGCGAACGCCGGGCCACGACGTGCCGGGTGGCCGGCTAGGCCGGCTCGCGAACGGCGCTCAGGCCAGGGCGTTCGCGCCGAAGCGGGCGCTGTGCTCGGCGGTGTTGCCCGCGCGCAGCAGCGCGGCCTGCTCGCGCCACTGCTCGCGCGCGATGAATCCGGCCGGCACGTTCAGCCGCTGCTCGAGCGCCATCTCGTCTTCGGCGGAGAGCTTCTCGATATCGGCGAACCGCGTGACGCCCAGGCCGAACAGGCGGGTGCTCAGCACGCCGTCGATGCCGCGGACCTGAGTCAGGTCGTTATAGCCGGCGGCGCCGAACCAGGCCTTTTTCTGCTCGGGCGGAACCGGCGCGATGCTTTCCACCGTGGCCGCTTCCGGCGCGAAGGCCGGAGTCGGGGTGGGGGCCGCGATCGGCATCGGTGCGTCGGCGACGGGCGCCGCGACGATGTCGGCGACCGGCTCGACGGGCGTCGCCGCGATGGCCGGGGCGGTTTCCACGATCTCGGCGGCGGGTTCGACCGCGACCGCGACCGGTTCCGCAGCGATGACGGCCGGCTCCGCGACCGGTGCGATCGCCGGTTCGGCCGCAACCGGCTCGGCTGCCGTCGGCTCGACGAGAACCGGCACGGCGATCACCGGTTCGGCGGCGGGCTGTGGCGCTTGCGCGACCGCCGAAGCCGCTGCCGCCGGCTCCGTGACCGGTGCGACGGCGACGGGCTCGATCGCCGGCTCGGCCGCAACCGGCTCGGCTGCCGGCGGCTCGACGAGAACCGGCACGGTGGTCACCGGTTCGGCGGCCGGCTCGGGGGCGGGCTGCGGTGCTTGCGCGACCGCCAAAGCCGCGGCCTCCTCGCGCTGGCGTTCGAGCGCCGCATGGTCGCGCTCCAGCTCGGCGAGGCGGCGGTTGGCGGCGCGGAGCCGGTCGTCCGCGTCGGTGCGATAGGCCGAAAAATCCGCGGCCTCCTGCTCGTACAGGTCCCGCCACTTGCGGCCGCCGGGATGCATGGCGAAACCGATCAGCCAGAAGCCGAAGGCGACGAGGCCCAGGACCGCGAAGTGCGATGGGGTGCTGAACAGCATGGCGCGCCCTTTTTCGGATGTTACGAAGCGTTAACGATCCTGACGCGAACAGCGATTCGTGGCAAGCATCCGATACGGGGCTAAATCGCGCCCTAGATTCCGCCCTTGAAGGCGTCGGAGATCGAGCAGGCGGCCGGCCCGAGGATCACCACGAACAGAACGGGCAGGATGAACAGGATCAGCGGCACCGTCATGATCGCCGGCAGCCGTGCCGCCTTTTCCTCGGCGCGCATCATGCGCTCGTTGCGGAACTCGGCCGAGAGCACGCGCAGCGCCGAAGCCAGCGGCGTTCCGTATTTTTCGGTCTGCACCATGGTGGTCACGACGCCCTTCAGGGCGTCGAGTTTCACCCGCTGGGCGAGGTTCTCGAATGCCTGGCGGCGCTCGGAGAGGAAGCCCAGTTCGATCGCGGTGAGGGTGAATTCATCGCCCAGTTCGGGATAGGCGCGGCCCAGTTCGCGCGCGACGCGCTGGAAGGCCGCGTCGACGGTGAGTCCCGCTTCGGCACAGATCACGAGCAGGTCGAGCGCGTCCGGCAGGCCCTTGCGGATCGCATTGGAGCGCTTGTCGATCTTGTTCTTGAGGAAGAGGTCGGGGGCCTTGTAGCTCAGGATGAAGGTGACGGCGACGATCCCGTAGCGCTTGATCGGGCTGTAGGTCGCGAACATGTCGGTGCCGTAGACGAGATAGACCATCAGGCCGCCGAACACGATCGGCAGGACCAGTCGCCCGAAAATCACCGCGACGGCATATTCCTTGGAGCGGATGCCGGCCTGCATCAGCTTGATCTGCGCTGCCTTGACCTGGCTGTCCTGCAGCACCTTGAGCGAGGAGAGCAGGGCGCGGATGCGATCCGTCGTCTCGTTCTTGGTGACCAGCTTGGCGCGGCGCTTGGTGGAGGCGGTGATGCCGGCCTTGAGCTGCTCGCGGCGCTCGTTCAGGGCCTTGACGCGCTTCGCCATGGGATCGCGCGCCGTCGTTGCCGCATAGACGGCCAGCAGCACCGCGAACGCGGCCACGCCGGAGAGCAGCGTCGCCACCCACAGCACATCGACCCCAAGGATCTTCGGTCCGCCCGCATCGCCCATGAAAAGGTCCGTCCGCTCCCGATCAGATTTCGAAGTTGATCATCTTGGCCATGATGAAGCCGCCGATGCTCATCCAGATCAGCCCGCCGCCGCCCGCGACCATCAGCCGCTGGTCCTGGAAGAAGGTCTGCATATAGGTGCCGTTGATCATCCAGATCATGCCGAACACGATGAAGGGCAGCGATCCGATGATATAGGCCGAGGCCTTGGATTCGGACGACATCGCCTTGATCTTCAGCTTCATCTGCCCGCGCATGCGCAGCACATTGGCGAGATTGGCGAGCGTCTCGGCAAGGTTGCCGCCGGTCTCGCGCTGGATCGCGATGGTGATCACGAAGAACTGGAATTCGGGGGTGCCGAGCCGGTCGGCGGTCTCCTGCAGCGCGACATCCATCGTGCGGCCGATCTTCATCTTGTCGGTGATCGAGCGGAACTCGACGCCGACCGGCCCGTCGACTTCGCTGCCGACGACCGCGATCGTCTCGGTGATCGGCAGGCCCGAGCGCAGGCCGCGCACGAGCAGCTCGATCGCATCGGGGAATTTCGCGTTGAACTTGCCCACGCGGCGCTTGATGAAGAAGCTGACCGTCATGTGCGGGATGCCGGCGCCGAGCATCAGGCCGAGCAGCAGCGAGAGCAGGATCGGCAGCCCCTGCAGCCAGAGCAACGCCGCGACGACGATGGTGATCCCGACGGTCGCCATGCCGTACTGGCCGACCGTCCAGGTCTTGCCGGTCATCGCCAGGCGCTTCTTGAGCAGCGCGGGGCGCGGCAGGAACCGCATCGCCGCGGCATCCATCTTGTTGCTGCGGGTCGCGGTGATGCGCCGCATCTGCGCCTCGACCAGCGCGTTCGACGAATCGCTGTGGCGCGCGCGCACGCTGGTGAGCCGGCGCGCGCGGGCGCGCTCCGGCGATGGCCCGGCAAAGGCAAAGGCGATGAGCACGAGGACCGTGGCGGCCCCGGCAAACATCATGATGAACGGCATCAGATCCATCGCGGTATAAGGCGCTCCGGTTGGTTGACGGACGGTTTATGCAACCGATTATTTCTTTGCCCGCTTGGGCATCATCGATTTGAGATCGGCGAACTTGCCCATCAGGGATCCGCCTTTGGCGGCCGGCTTCTTCTTGCCGCCGCCATCCGTCTCGGCGGCATCGCTGACGCCCATCAGCCTGACGGCGAGGTCGACCATCGGCTGGACGGTCTTCGATCCCTTGCCCGCCTCGGCCATCGGCTTGCCGAGCTTGGCCGCCTGGGCGCCGAGCTTCTGGTCGAAGGGAATGACGAAATCGATCTTGCGCTCGATCGAGCCCTCGAAGTCCTTGCGGCTGATCTCGAGCTGACCGCCGGCATGGACCTTGTTGGCGACGACGAAGACCTGGGTCTGCGGCGCGTTGGACTTGAGCCAGGACAGGATGCGGATCGAATCGCGCGCCGCGGCCAGCGTCAGCTCGGTCACCACCACCGCCACCTGGACGTCAGTGATGAGATGCGGATGCAGCACCAGCATGTTGCGCGGCAGATCGACGATCGTGCATTCGAACGCTGACCGCATTTCCTCCTGCAGCTGGTAGAAGGCGGCGCCGTCGGTGAGCACCGGGGAGTTGATCGGCGCCTCGGCCGACAGGACCGACAGCATCTCGCTCGACTTGACCATCGCGCGCTCGATGAACAGGCCGTCGATGCGGCTCGGATTCTCGATCGCGTCGGTCAGGCCGCGCCCGGGCTCGAGGTCGAGCGCCAGGGCGGCGGTGCCGAAATGCACGTCGAGATCGAGCAGCGCGGTGGAGCGCGCGCCCTTCTCGCTCAGGACCCAGGCGACCGAGGTCGCGATCGTGGAAGCGCCCACGCCGCCGCGCGCGCCGATCACCGCCGTCGAGCAATGCGGCCGCTCGGCGCCGGGATCGGCCTGCTTGGGCGCGTTGAGGACTGCCTGGGCGTGCGTGAAGGCCTCGCGCAGCATGTCCGGGCTGAGCGGCTTGAGCAGATAATCCTGGATGCCGCTGACCACGAGGTCGCGGTAGAGGCGCACGTCATTGACCTGGCCCGCCGCGATGACGACGGTGCCCGGCTCGCAGACTTCGGCCAGCGCGTTGATGTCGTTGAGCGGATCGCCGGACTCGGAGAGGTCGACGAACAGGATCTGGGGGCTGGCGGAGACCGACAGCGACTGGACTGCGTTGCGCAGGCCGCCCTTGTTCACCTTTTCCGGGGACCAGCCCATCTCGACGGCGACGGGACGGACGACCTCGGCCGTCGTCTCGTCGCACACAAAGGCGACGAAGGGGTCGCGCAGGCCGATCCGACCGGGATTGAAGGGAGCATTCATTTACTTGGACCCCGCTTCTTTCAGGCCGCCCGAACCGGTCGGCGTGGCCTTGCGAAAGCTGTTGATCGCGCGCGACGAAACCGCGGGATCATTGACCTCGGCGCCGACCTGTCCGCGGACGAGGTCGGCCGGATTGGCGATCATCGCGGCGAGGTTGGCGTTGATCGCGCAACCCTGGTTGGACGAGGTGTTGCTTTCGAATTCGGGGTGGCTGTCGCGGCTGAAATCGGGGCAGCCCGGCACCGTTGCCTTCATCCGGCTGACCACGACGCGCGCCGTGCCCGGCGCGACCGGCGCGCCCGTCACGGGAGCATCGTCCGACAGGAGCAGGCCATAGGGGGCGATCTGCGCCGCGACGGAGTCGCGGATGCCGCCGCCATAGGGATTGGGATCGTCGATCGCGACGCGGTCGCCATAGCCGAGCCGCAGCGAGGCCATCCAGCCGGCCAGGCGCTTCGCCTCGCCCGGGGCAAGGCCGTTGCCGCTGGTGTTCACGTCGAACACATAATCGGTCCGGCTCACCACGGGCTGGTGCATCGATTCGAGGCCGCGGTTCTGCGTGCCGCCGCACCCGCCCAGGAGCAGGGCCGGGGCGAGGACGGAAGCGAGGAGGATCGTGCGGGTCAACATGGGTCTGTCCCTCAGGCGGCGGTCAATTGAGGTCGAAGCCGGGGGCGGCGCTGGCCGCGCCCTTCTTCGCTTTGGATTTGGTCTCGGGCGCGCTGGCCGGCGCCTTTTCCTCGCGCCGCTGCTGCGGCGCGGGGGCGGGGGCCTGGGCCGGCAGCACCGGGACCGGCGCCGTCGCCCCGAAGGCAGGCTGCGCGCCGGCCGGCGGCGCCATGCTCGGCTTGGGCCGGTCGCCGCCATTGGTGCCGCCGCCGAGCTTGCCGAGGAAGATGCGATCGAGATCGGTCGGCGCCTTGTAGCCGTCGGTCGGCAGGACGATGTCGTTCGCGTTGACCGGCTTCACGAGATACGGCGTGATGACGATCACCAGTTCGGTCTCGTTGCGCTGGTAGGCGTTCGACCGGAAGAGCGCGCCCAGGATCGGCACGTCGCCGGCGCCCGGTGTCTTCTCGAACGAGTTGTTGTTGTTGTTCTGCAGCAGGCCGCCGATCATGAAGCTCTGGCCGGAGCCGAGCTCGACCGTCGTCTCGGCGCGGCGGGTGGTCAGGCCCGGCACGCGCGTGCTCCCGATCGCCACGGCGTTCGAATAATCGAGCTGCGAGACTTCCGGGCGGACGCGAAGCGATATCCGTCCATCGGCCAGGACGGTGGGCGTATAGGCCAGGCTGACGCCATATTGCTTATATTCCACCGAGACCGAGCCGAGCCCCTGCGATACCGGGATCGGCACTTCGCCGCCGGCCAGGAACGTGCCCGTTTCGCCGGACAGGGCCGTCAGGTTGGGGTTGGCGAGCGTCGAGACCTGGCCCATCGTCTCGCCGAGATCGATGGCGCTCAGCAGGTTCATGCCGAACAGCTTGCCGGCGAGCCCGAGCGTGGTGAACTGCGACCCGTTCTGGAAGGTGTAGGAACCCGGCGTCGTCGACGTCGGCGGCGTGATCGTGCCGGCGTCGCGGCCCGAGCCGATGCCGAACAGGAAGCCGCCGGTCTGATCGAGCGACTTGAGGTTGACCCCGACATTCTTGATGAAGCTGCGGCTGACCTCGGCGAAGCGCACCTGCAGGTTGACCTGAAGCGGTGTCGCGGTGCGCAGGCGGCTGAGGACCTTGGTCGTGTCCCCGACGAACGCCTGGACGAGGCGCTCCGCCTCGGCCGCGTCGTCCGGCGCGGCGACAGTGCCCGTCAGCAGCACCAGCCCGTTCATCGGCGTCGCCACGACATGGGCGTCGGGCATCGCCAGCGTCAGCATCTGGCTGATCGAATCATAATTGTTGCCGACCCGCACGGTCGCCGAATAGACCACGGCACCCGATTTCGACGTGGCGGAGATCGTCGTCTCGCCCGGCGCCTTGCCGAAGACATAGAGCTGGGTCGGCGACCGGACCTGCACGTCGGCGATCGCGTCGCTGGCGACGAACACGTCGCTCATCGGCCGCTGCAGCGTGATCAGCCGGCCGCGATTGGTGCTGACCTGCAGCACCGGCGACGATGCGGCGGACTGGGCCGGGGCAGGGGCGGGCGCGCCGGCGACGGCACCGGCCATGAGCGCGACGGCCAGCGGCCATCCGATCGGAGTCAACGCGATACGCATCCTACTTCTTCCCCCCGACCGAAACTTCGGTCACCGCATTTCCCCGGGCGATCCGCACGACCGGCCCCTGTGCAACTGCCGCGCCGGGATAGCCGCCCGGCCCCGCCGCCCCCGGCGTGCCGCCCTGCGCCGTTTCCACTGGCTTGCCCGGGACGGTGCGACGCTGGAAGCGTGACACGTCGGCGCCGGTGGCGAAGCTCGCGCTGCCGGCGACCGGCTGGCTCGCGACCTGCAGCATCATGGCCTTCTCCGCCTTGGGATCGGCGTTGTCGGGCACCTTGATCGCGCCGCTGGCAATGGCTTCCTCGAGCTCGCTGTTGTTGTCGGCGATCGAGCGGAGCGAGAGCGAGATCGCTCCCAGCGTCTGCGCGACCGCGATCTGCTCGGCGATCTTGGGGGTCGCTTCGAGCGTGACGTTGGAGAAGGTGCGGACGACGGTCTTGCCGTCCTCGCCGGTGGTGTTGTCGGTGCGCTGGTCGGTGGCGAGGACGCGCAGGTTGCGCATGATCGTCTCGGCCGCCTTGAGCGGCGGGCCGTCGCCGCCGCCCGGCACCGTCTGGGTCAGGACGAGGTCGATCCGGTCGCCCGGAAAGACGAAGCCGGCGACGCCCGCCTGTTGCGACACCGGCACCGTCACGGCGCGCATGCCCGGGCCGAGCGCCGCGGCAAGGAAGCCGCGGTCGCCGGGCTTGACCAGCGCGCCCTGCGTGACCGGCTGGCCGGCGGTGATCGCGTTGCGCACCACCGTGCCCTGCAGCGACTGGAGGTTGGTGTCCTTCTTGATGAAATAGGCGTTGTCGACGAGCTCCTTGGGCCAGGGCTGGAACTTCAGCGCCGTCGCGTCGAGGATCGTGCCGACCGGGAGCGCGCGCGTCGCGACGAGCACCTCGGGGCCGTCGACCTGCGCGGCAGCCGCTGCCGCGGTGGCATTGGCCTGTGGCGCCGATCCGCCCATCAGGAGGCTGCGCGCCATGAACGCCGTGACCGCTGCGACAATCAGCGCGCCCACCAGGAGAATGATCTTGCGACTATCCATGACGATTCAGGCCTTTCGGGCGCGGAACAATTGAGCCCGCGTTAAGCATTCACAGGAACTGGTTAAAAATCGGTTCGCGAAGTGCGAGAAGTGCCGCGATGGCGATCGCGACGCCGTACGGAATCTCGATCGCGCCCGCTTTTCGGCGGATCGCGCGCTCGATCACGAGCAGCAGCGTCAGCGCGCCGCCGAGCAGTGACATGGTGATCAGCATCCAGACGAGCGGCACGAACGGGAACCACAGGGCCAGCGCGCCGATCATCTTGACGTCGCCGCCGCCCATCCAGCCCATTGCGAACGCGCCGCAGAACAGGGCGAAGACGATCGCCGCCAGGCCGAACTGGATCGCCATGTCCGGCCAGGGCGAGAGCCCGTTCGCCCACCACCAGAGCGGGGCGAGCAGCAGGATCGCGGCGTTCTTCCAGTTGGCGATCTCGCGGGTGCGCGCGTCCTCGATCCCGGCCGAGACAAGGAGCAGCGCCAAGGCGCCGAGCATCAAAGCGTTCAAGGTTACCCCACCCATCAGCAATACCCCTAGACGACATGGCTTTCTAAAAAGTAACCAGCACCTATGGTCTCCCCGCAGCTCTATCGTCGTGCGATTCCGGCAAACGCCCGGATCACGCACTGGACCGCGCCCGACGGCTGGCCGCTGCGCCGGTTCGACTGGCCGGCGGAGGCGCATCCGCGCGGCAGCATCCTGTTCCAGGGGGGCCGCGGCGACATTTTCGAGAAGTATCTGGAGGCGTTCGCGCACTGGCACAGCCAGGGCTGGTCGATCACTGCCTTTGACTGGCGCGGGCAGGGCGGATCGGGCCGCCTGTCGCCCGATCCGCATGTCGGGCATGTCGAGACCTTCGATATCTTCATCTCGGACTTCGCGGCCTTCTGGGGCGAGTGGTCGGGCGAGGCGGTCGGGCCGAAGGTGGTGATGGGGCATTCGATGGGCGGCCATCTGGTGCTGCGCGCGATGACCGAGGGCGTGGCGATACCCGATGCCGCCGTGCTGATCGCGCCGATGCTGGGCCTGCACAGCCCGTTCGGCCCGGGGCTGGGAGAACGGCTTGCCAAGGTTCTCGGCGGCGTCGGCAATTCGGCGCGCCCGGCCTGGCGGGTCAACGAACGTCCCGCGACGACCGCGACCCGCCAGTCGCTGCTGACTCATGACGCCGCGCGCTACAGCGACGAGATCTACTGGCAGTCGAGCAAGCCGGAACTGCTGCTCGGGCCGCCGAGCTGGCGCTGGGTGATCCGGGCGTTCGAATCGACTCGCCGCCTGCGGGACGATCCGCGGCTGAAGACGATGAAGGTGCCGGTGCTGATGATCGTCGCCGAGGCCGACAAGCTGGTGAGCCCCAGGGCGGCGCTGCAGGTCGCGGCGAAGCTGCCCGATGTCCGCGTCGTGCGGTTCGGGCCTGAATCGGCGCATGAGGTGTTGCGCGAGGCCGATGGCGTGCGCAACCGCGCGATCGGGGAGATCGATATCTTCCTTGCGTCGCGCGCCCAGCGTTGAGGCCTGCGGGGATCCGATCGTGAAGCAGTATGACATCGCGATCATCGGCGCGGGAATCGCCGGCGCCAGCCTTGCTGCCGCCATCGCGCCGCACGCATCCGTGGCCATGTTCGAGGCGGAGGATGTGCCCGGCTATCACGCGACCGGCCGCTCGGCGGCCTTCTGGTCCGAGACCTATGGGGGCGTGGGCGTCCAGCCGCTGACGACGGCGTCCGGCCCGGTGCTGCGCGCGGGCGGGTTCCTCGAACCGCTCGGGTCGCTGCATATCGGCCGCACGGAAGACGCCCGCGCGATCGATGCGTTCCTCGCGGCGTTCGACCGGACCGGCATCGTGCTGGAGCGCGTCGACCCCGGCCCGATGGTGCCGGGGCTGCGCGAGGACTGGACCCTCGGCGTGATCGAGCCGAGCAGCGCCTATATCGATGTGGCGGGGCTGCACGCCGAGTATCTCGGCCGCGCGCGCCGCGGCGGGGTCGATCTGCTGCTGGGCGCGCCGCTTCGCGCTGCGACGCGCGACGGCGGACGGTGGCTGGTCGAGACGGGGGCAGGAACCTTCGCTGCCGCCGTGCTGGTCAATGCCGCCGGGGCCTGGGCGGATCCCGTGGCGCGGATCGCGGGGGCGGCCCCCGTCGGGATACAGGCCTATCGCCGGACCATGGTGCAGCTTCGCCCCGATCCGCCCGCGGCCGCGAGCCTGCCGCACGTCGTCGACATATCCGGCAATTTCTATTTCAAGCCGGAGCCGGGCGGGCGGTTGTGGCTCAGCCCGCATGACGAGACAGCGGTCGAGCCCGGCGACGTCCAGCCCGAGGAACTCGACGTGGCGATCGCGATCGACCGGCTGGAGCACGCCGTCGACTGGAAGATCGCGGCGGTGGAACGGCGCTGGGCAGGGCTGCGCAGCTTCGCGCCGGACCGGCTGCCGGTTTATGGCTTCGATCCGGTGGTGCCCGGCTTCTTCTGGTGCGCCGGGCAGGGCGGCTTCGGCATCCAGACCGCGCCGGCCGGTGCGGCGGTCGCCGCCTCGCTGTTGCTGGGCGGCGCGCCCGATCCGATGGTGGCTGCGATCGACGCTGCGCCATATGCGGCGGAGCGGTTCCGCACGGTGGCGTGACGGGGGCGGAACGATTAGTCTGGGCCCGCCAATACCGGGAGAATCAGCATGGCGCACAAGTTCGTGATCGAGAAGAACAAGGCCGGGGAGTTTGTCGCCAAGTTCAAGTATAACAGCGAGATCATCTTCTGGACCGAAGGCTATTCCAGCAAGGCCGGCGCGCAGAATGCGATCGAATCGATCCTGAAGAACGGCCCGGGGGCGCCCGTCGAGGAAGCCTGAACTGCCGCGAAGGGGCCGTGCCTTCGAAGGGGCCTGCCAGGCTCCCCTGAGGCACGTGCCCCGATCGCAGGCATGTTGTTATTGAATATAGCGTTTCGCGCTATTCTGCGGTACCGATCCGGCAAGGGCGATCGATCCAGGAACGCCGTCAGGAGAGGTGGAATGCGCATCACGACATGCGTGCTCGCGGTGCTGGGCGCGGTTCTCGCGACGAGCGGTGATGCCGCGCCGGCCAGGCGGACCGCCGGCCCCGTGACGAACGGCTGCGCCGCGATGACGGGCGTCAGGCTGCCCGGCGTCGAGATCATCACCGCGACGCGCGTCGGCCGGGCTGCGCCGGGGACGGTGCGCACGGATCGCGGTACCATGCTCGCGGCGGGCCTGCCGGCCCATTGCAGGATCGAGGGCGTGATCGACCGGCGCACCGGATTCCAAGGCAAGCCCTATGGCATCCATTTCGCACTCGCCCTGCCTGACGGCTGGACCGGGCGTTTCCTCCTGCAGGGCGGCGGAGGACTCAACGGCAGCGTCGGGATGCCGCTGGGCGCGGTGGCGGCGGGAGACCAGCCGGCACTGGCGCGCGGCTTCGCCGTGGTGAGCCATGACAGCGGCCATCGGGGCGCGGTGTTCGACAACGGCTTCATGGCGGACCAGCGCGCCGATCTCGATTTCGCCGAAGCATCGGTGCGGGTCGTGACCGAAGCGGCCAAGGCGCTCACCGCCCGCTATTACGGCAAGCCGATCGCGCACAGCTATATGGCCGGATGTTCCACCGGCGGGCGCGAGTCGATGCTGGCGTCGCAGCGCTATCCGGAGCTGTTCGACGGAATCCTGGTCGGCGCACCGGCGATGCGGACGGGCAATTCGAATCTCGCGCTGGCCTGGGCGGCCGTGCAGTTCAATCAGGCGGCGCCGCGCGATGCGCAGGGCCTGCCGATCGTGGAGCGAATCTTCTCGGCGAGCGATCGCAGGCTGTTCCTGAGCGGACTGCTCGACCAGTGCGACGCGCTCGACGGGCTGAAGGACGGGGTGATCTCGAACGTCGCCGCCTGCCGCTTCAGGCCGGCGCTGCTCCAGTGCAAGGGCGAGAAGACCGATGGCTGCCTGAGCGCGGCGCAGGTCGGCGCGATCGAGGCGGCGTATCAGCCACCCCGGGACGCAAGCGGGCGGGCGCTCTACGCGGCCTATCCCTATGACGCGGGCAATCTCTATGACGGGCCCGGCATCTCGGGCTTCGTCCCGACCGGCCGGCCGGGCGTCTTCGGGCCCGCGAGCCGCGACCTCGTGATCGATGTCGACGCCCGGATCGAGGCGATCCGCGCCGATGCCGGGCAGGGGCTCACCGACACCAATCTCTGGACCAACCTCAACGCCTTCACCGGCCATGGCGGCAAGATCCTGTTCTACCATGGCGTGAGCGACCCATGGTTCTCGGCGCTCGACACGCTGGATTACTGGCACCGCGCGGAACAGGCGAACGGCGCCCGATGGGCCGACACCAGCCGCTTCTACATGGTGCCCGGCATGGGGCATTGCGGCGGCGGAACGAACACCTATGACAGCTTCGACCTGCTGGGGCCGCTGGTCGACTGGGTGGAGAAGGGCACGGCGCCGGCTGCGGTCACCGCTCGCCGCAGCGATTCGTCGCCCGGCGAGCGGCCGCTCTGCCCATGGCCGAGCTATCCGCATTATCTTGGCGGGGACGATAAATCCGCCGCCAGCTACCAGTGCCGGAAAACGAGCTGAGCGTCAGCGCCGGCCGGCGGCGATCGCTGCGTCGCTGGCCAGCTTGTCGGCGCGTTCGTTGTCGGGATGGCCGTCATGGCCCTTCACCCAGACCCACTGGATCCGGTGCGGCTTGGCGGCGTCGAGCAGCGCCTGCCACAGGTCGGCATTCTTGACCGGCTGCCGCGCGGCGGTCTTCCAGCCATTCTTCTGCCAGCCCTTGATCCACTTGGTCAGGCCATCCATCACATAGCGGCTGTCGGTGGAAAGGGTCACATGGCATGGGCGCTTGAGCGCGTTCAGGCCCTCGATCGCGGCGGTCAGTTCCATCCGGTTGTTGGTGGTGAGCTTCTCGCCCCCCGATATGTCACGCTCGCGCGTGCCCGAGCGGATCACCGCGCCCCAGCCACCCGGACCCGGATTGCCCTTGCACGCGCCGTCGGTGGCGATTTCGACCTTCGTCAGTTCTTCAGTCATGCGATATGGAGCGGTCCGCTGCGCGCGCGATAGGCGTTGAGCCGGCGCAGATAGGCCAGCGGGTCCTTGCGCGTCACCATCGCATCGGCCGGCGTGTTGAGCCAGTCCCAGGCCCGCGACAGCAGGAAGCGGATGCAGGCGGCGCGCGCCAGGGTGCTCAGTCCGGCCAGTTCGTCGGCCCGCAGGTCGACCGAGAGCCGGTAGCCCTCGATCAGCGCGCTTCCCAGGCTCCAGTCGGCCTGGGTGCCGGCGGCGTCGAACGACCATGCCGAATGCATGACGGCGAGATCATAGGCGCGGAGGTCGGTACAGGCGAAATAGAAGTCGATCAGGCCGGTGACGGCATCGCCGCGCATCAGCACATTGTCCGGGAAGAGATCGGCATGGATCGTCCCGATCGGCAGGTGGCTCGGCCAGGCAGCGAGCGTCTCGTCCAGCGCGAAGCCGACCTCGTCATACAGGCCGGGCGCGATCGCATCGAGATCGCGTCCGCACCGCTCGAACAGCGGCCGCCAGCTGTCGACGCCCATCGAATTGGTGCGGGTGAACGGGAAATCGGCGAGCGCCGCGTGCATCCGGCCCATGGCCCCGCCGGCCGCAAAGGCCTGGGCGCGGGTAGGGTGGGAGACCGAAACGCCGCTGAGGAACTCGATCAGGCAGGCGGGGCGGCCCTCCAGTTCCTGGATCACCGTGCCGTCGCGGTCGGGCAGGGCACGCGGGACGGGCAGGTCGCGCTCCGCGAGATGGTCGATCATCGAAAAGAAGAAGGGCAGGTCGCCGGCATCCACCCGCTTTTCGTAAAGCGTCAGGATGAAGCGCCCGCGCGTGGTATCGACCAGGTAATTGCTGTTCTCGACGCCCTCGGCGATACCCTTCACCGAAACCAGGTCGCCATGATCGAAGCGCGCCAGGAAGGCGCTCAGCGCCTCGGCTGAAACCTGCGTATAGACGGCCATGGTCTAGGCCGCGACTTCGAGGCCGCGGGGCAGCTTGAACGCGATGTCCTCGCGCGTCGTCTCGACTTCGAATTCGCTTACCTCGAAGCGCTCCGCCAGCCGCTTCACCAGTTCGCGCACCAGCACCTCGGGCGCCGACGCGCCGGCGGTGAGACCGAGCGTCCGGACTCCCTCGAGAAAGGCGAAGTCGAGATGGTCGGCACGCTGGATCAATCGCGCCGGCGTGCCCGCGCGCATCGCGACCTCGACCAGGCGGACCGAATTCGACGAATTGGGCGCGCCGATCACCAGCATGGCGTCGCACGCGCCGGCGATCTTCTTGACCGCGGCCTGGCGGTTCGAAGTCGCGTAGCAGATGTCCTCGCCGCGCGGGCCCTGGATCGTCGGGAAGCGGCGCTGCAGGGCCGCGACGATCGTCGCCGTGTCATCGACCGACAGTGTCGTCTGGGTGAGGAAGGCGAGATTGTCGGGCTCGGCGGGCTCGAACGCCTCGACATCCGCGACCGTCTCGACCAGCGACATGGCCCCCGGCGGCACCTGGCCGAAGGTGCCGATCACCTCGGGATGGCCATGATGGCCGATGAAGACGATGTGGCGCCCGGCCGCGGTGAGTCGCTCGGCCTGGCGGTGGACCTTCGACACGAGCGGGCAGGTCGCATCGAGATAGGCGAGTCCGCGCTGTGTCGCCTCGGCGGGCACTGCCTTGGGCACGCCGTGCGCGGAGAACACCACCGGTACGCCGTCCGGCACCTCGTCGAGTTCCTCGACGAAGATCGCCCCCTTGGCCTTCAGCATGTCGACCACGAACTTGTTGTGGACGATCTCGTGCCGGACATAGACCGGCGCGCCATATTTCTCGATCGCCAGCTCCACGATCTGGATCGCGCGGTCGACGCCGGCGCAGAAACCGCGCGGCGCAGCGATCAGCAGTTCGAGTTTGGGCTTCCGGGGATCAGTCATCACGGTCCGGCTCTACGCGATTGCTTGCGTGCGCGAAAGCCGGTTCCTATGGTGCCGCTCGTTCCGGGGCCGGTGCGCGCGAGCGCGAGGCCCCTTCCTGTGTGATAAGGTGCGTGTGCCCGTGACAGCCCGGAAATTTGCCGTTCCCGCCATCCTGATGCTGCTTGCGGGGGGGTGTTCCACCACCGGCGAGATCGACGAGACCGGCGGCATCACCGCCATCCGCTCGGCTTGCCCCACGGTCGGCGTCCCCGCCGGCACGGGTGACATCACGCTGTTCGACCCGGCGACCAGCCGCGACGCCTCGGCGATCGACCTGGCGGCGGTGATGACCAATGTCCGCTCCACCTGCGCCGACGCGACCGACGATATCGTCACCACGGTCACCTTCGACGTCCAGGCGCGGCGGTCGCATTTCGAGGCGGCGCGTGACGTCAGCCTGCCTTATTTCATCAGCGTGGTGCGCGGCGGCAACGCCGTCATCGCCAAGCGGGTCGGGCATGTCACGCTGCACTTCGATGCAGGCCAGGACCGCGCCAGCGTGAGCGGACAGGCCAGCAGCACGGTCGCGCGGGCGGCTGCCACCCTGTCGGACGATGTGCGCAAGAAGCTGACTGAAAAGCGCAAGGCCGGCGGCAGCGATGCAGCGGTCGATCCGCTGACCCGCCCCGAAATCCGCCAGGCGGTGCTGCGCGCCACCTTCGAGGCACTGGTCGGCTTCCAGCTTACCGATGACCAGCTGAAGTATAACGCCACGCGCTGATCCGTATGTAACGCATACGACTATGAAATTTACTGCGTGCGGGGCGATTGACTCGCATGCTGCGGCGCGTCAAACCGGGCGTGTCGATGAAGGGCAACCTCCATGGGCACGCGCGGGAGAGACCCCGGACTTGATCCGGGGCGCCGAAGGAGCAACCGCCCCGGAATCTCTCAGGCAGACCGGACCGCGCGGGCTATCGACACTCTGGAAAGCGGCTTCGCGGCGTTCGCGGGGCCCACCGAAGGGGTAAGCCGGCGCGTACAGGCGCGCGGCGAAAGCTCTCAGGTTCCGTGACAGAGGGGGCGGCGGATCGCGGCGCGTCAGGCGCCATGCTGCGCCGTTACACCTATTCACGGAGACCGGCATTGAGCGACACCGAAGGCCCCGAAATCGAGATTCAGACGCTCCCGCTGGATGCCTGGCACCGCGCGCGCGGCGGCCGCATGGTCGAGTTCGCCGGCTACCACATGCCGGTCCAGTATGAAGGCATCATGGCGGAGCATCTCTGGACCCGCGAGTCGGCGGGGCTGTTCGACGTCTCGCACATGGGCCAGCTGCTGTTCGCGGACGATGGCGCCGACGTGGCGCTGGAGGCAGTGCTGCCCGGGGATGTCGCTGGGCTCGGGCTGGGCCGGATGCGCTATTCGCTGCTCCTGGCCGACAATGGCGGCATCCTGGACGACCTGATGGTCACGCGGCGCGCGGACGGCCTCTACATGGTCGTCAACGGCGCGACCAAATATGACGACGT
>Ga0255338_1002475_pt1 | contig 26806 bp, 23 predicted proteins | sample MeOH1_35cm_T4_19_FD_203715 | JGI IMG/M metagenome (GOLD analysis project Ga0255338, IMG submission 203715) | Sandy soil microbial communities from University of British Columbia, Vancouver, Canada - MeOH1_35cm_T4_195 | ecosystem: Engineered > Artificial ecosystem > Sand microcosm > Unclassified ...
CTGCTGGCCATGCGCCTGCACACGCCCGACTTGTTCGAGCACGGGACCGAGCAGAGCCACGGCAAGCTGTTCCAGGCCATGGACCACCTGAACAAGGTCCTGGGCAAAAACTCCGTGTATTTCGGCGGCGCCCACGGCGCAACGCAGGACGCCCCGATGCGCATCGCCTTCACCCGCATCCCGGAGCCCGAGATCGAGGAGATCGATCGTAGCTACCAGGGACGGCTGAAGAAGAAATCCCCGGTCGCCCCTGAACCCGGACAGGACAGCCCCGAATGAACCGTGAAACTTAATAGCTTCACTTCCCCGGGAAGAAGACGATAGCTGGAAGGCACCACATGGTTGTCCCGCAGGAAATCCACCTTATCGGCACCGAGGTCGCCATTCGCTGGGATGACGGCACAGAGAGTTTCATCACCTTCGCGACCCTGCGGTCGGCCTCGCCCAGCGCGGAGTCGAAAGGCGAGCGCGACATCTTCGGCACGCTCTACGGCGGGGAGGCCCCGCGCGACTACCGCGGTGTCGACGTCACGGGCTGGGAACGCATCGGCAACTACGCCATTCGCTTCGAGTTCAGCGACGGCCATCGCACGGGCTTGTACCCGTATGAATTGCTGCGCGGCCTCGGCCAGGCGAACGCCGGGGAAAACTAGAGCGCAAGTTCGCCGAGCCGGATGCCGGCCACGCCGTCGACTGCCTTGCCCGCCGAGAGGGCCGGCTTGAAACGAGCGTAACTCACGACCGACTCCATGAACGGATCGTCGATCTTCTCGGTGCAGGCCTGGTTCCCGAATACGCCCTGCGGCAGGCCGTCCTTGTTCACCTTCACGTAGATCGTCCGTTGCAGCTGGTCCTCGCCGTAGCGGGCGCGGAAATCCCCGGACTTCGCGCCCAGCGCCAGCGCCGGCGGCAAGGTGGCCCCCTTGTGGCTCGCGAGGTGGTCGATCACGATGTACTCGTGCGCTTCCTCGCGCGTGAGGGTCACGGCCTTCTCGGCGGTGGTGTTGGCCACTTCCTGCCCCTGGTTGTAGAAATGCACCTCGTGCCGGACCAATTCGAAGCCCGGCGGAAACCCGCCCTGCTTGATGCGGATCCGGCGCGGTACCTCGTTGATCGCGTCCAGCTGGGTCGCATAGACCCAGTTGCTCACGACGCCGGGCTTGGCGCCCTTCTCGCGATACTGGGCGATTACGATCAGGTAGGGGTGGGACAACGGCTTGTCCGAGGCGACGTGCATGATCACCTCCACCGCATCGTAGGCTTCGGCCGAGGCATCGCTCCCCAGCTTGTCGGAAAAGGCCCCGATATTGTTGAACTCGGAAGCTGCCGCTGCGCCCGTGGCCTGCATCTGGTTGGCATAAATGTTCAGCTGTTCCGTGGCGTTGCCCACGCTATTGGGCATGCCCGGATTGTTCGCCGCGTTCGCCTGCGCCATGCTCAACGTGGTGGCGGCCTCGGCCATCCGCACGGCCGCGGCATTCTGTTCATCCGCCGCGGCGGCGGCGTTGCCCGCCTGTTGGGCAAATTTCCGGAAGGGATCGGCGCCCGGCGTGTAGCCCCGCTCGGCCTTCAGGTCGGAGACCTGGATCACCTTGTCACTCAGCTTGAGACTTTTCGCGATCTTGAAGCTGACCGAATCCCTGCCGGTGACCGGCACGACGACCCGCTGGTTCTTGGGCACGATCACGAAGGACTGGTCGACCACGTCGCGGACGCGGTAGAACTGGGCGTCCTGCTTCAGGTCGACATCGGCGCCCATGTAAAGTGTGAACGGTTTCGCGGCATCCGGTGGCGTGGCGCGGTCGGCGGCCCACCCGGCATTCAGGCCCAACCCCGCCAGCGCCGTCACTCCGCCGCACAGAAGGTGACGCGCCGTGTGTCGCCGAAAATCAGCTGCCATCAGACATGTTTTCATAACCAGGGAGTGAAACTATCGCCAGATCATCCCGGCACGCAAGGCCGGCCGGCGAGGCCTCAGCTCTTGTCGTCGGCGAGGGGTTTCACGCGGGCGAGGAAGTCCTGCACGGGGGCGGTTTTCTGGATGCTGAGGGCCTTTTCCAGATATTCTACCGTCTTGCTGAAATGCCGGTTCTTGAGCTCGAGGGTGGCCAGCTCGAGGCAGGCGCGATAAAGGCTGTCGGGCACCTGGTAGGCGGATTCAAAGGCGAACTGGGCCCGGGGCAGGTTTCCCTCCCCCAGATAGACCCGGCCGAGGCTGAGCAGGGCCTGCCCGTTGAGCGGCTCGGCCTTCAGCAACTCCTCCAGGGTCGCGCGGGCCTCGGGCCATTTGTTCTGGGCGGCCTGCAGGTCGGCCCGGGACAACAGGTAGGAACTGCGGCCAGCAGGGGAAACCTTGCTGCCGATGGCATCGAGAACTTTTTGGGCCTGGGCCAGGTTGCCGGTGGCCACCTGCAGGCCAGCGAGCGTGAGCATCTTTCTCACCCCCAGGTCGGGATTGGACACCATGACCCGCTGGTAGGTGGCAATGGCCTCGGGCACGAGTTTCTGGTCGGCGTACAGGTCGGCCAGCAGCAGGGTCTCGCTGGTGCCGGCCACGCCCGCACCGAGCGACACCTCGAGGAGGGCGATGGCCTCCAGCCGGCGGTTCTGCGCGATGAGGATGTTGGCGTGGGCCAGCCAGAACCGGGTCTCCTTGGGGCGCTGCTTGATCAGGTCCTTGATGAGCCATTCGGCGCGGCCATATTGTTTGCCCTCGATGTAGATGCGCAGCAACCCCTCGAGCCAGTCGGGGTTGGTGGGATCTCCCGCGAGCGCCTGCATGTAGGCCATCTCCGCCTGCACCACCTGCTGCTCCTGCTCGAGGCTGTAGGCCATCAGGCCAAAGGTCATGGGATCCCGGTCGCCCAGCGCGATGCAGCGGGCGAAGCAGCGGACCGCGTCGGGATACTTCTGCGTGGCGTAATACAACACCCCGAGGTTGCTCCACGCGCGCAGGAACGTGGGATAGCGCTTCACCGCGTTGGTGTAGCTGGCCTCGGCCTTCTCATTGTTGCCCGCCGAATAGTAGGTGTTGCCCAGGATGAACTCGAAGGCCGGGCTGGGCGGCTCCTTCTCGCTGATCATGGCCTCGAGCAGCCGGAGGGCGAATTCAGGCTTGGTGCTGAGCATGGCGAGCGTGCGCTCGTAGATGGCGTATTCCTCGGCGGTCATCTCGGGCTCGCGCTCCTTGAGGAAACCCGAGGATTCGTTGATGATGCGCTTGGGGTCGAGCTCCGGGCGCTTGACCTCCAGCCCGGCCCGCCGCTCGTGAATCTGCTGGTCGCGGATGAGTTCCTCCAGCGGCACCTCCTGCGCGAACCCGGGGGCGGCGGCGAGGAACACGAGGGCGGCGTAACGGAGGGAGGGCTTCATGGCTTAGAGTTCAAAGATGGATCCGCCGGACCACTTGATGATGACCGCCTGCTGCAGCAGGCAGCGGACCTTCTGCCCCTTGCGGATGGCGGGGGAAAACGACCACTCCCGGATGTTCTGCATGATGATCGCGTCGAAGTCCGGGTTGCCCGAGGTGCTGGCTACCCGCACGTTCTTGATCTCGCCGTTGGCATCCACGACAAACAACAGGCTGGTCCGCATCGTTGTCGCCCCCTGGCGCACGTTCGGCGGGATGACGGGCACCACGCGGTTCAACACACGGGGCACCTGGTCCACCTCCATCATCTGGTAGATGTGGTCCGACTGGGCGGAGATGTCGATTTTGGGCTTCAGGTTCGCATACAGCTGGCCCACCTGGATCACCGCCGGCGGCGCCACCTGCGTCGGCAACAGGTCGCGGAGGTCCGGCGGGGTGACGGCAATCCTCACCGGGCTTTCGGCCGGCGCCGCGTCAAACCCGAGCTGGGGCAGCTCGACCGCCGTCTGGTCCCGCTGCACCTCGCGCGGTGGGGGCGGCGGTTCCTGGATGGATACCATCCGCAAATCCATGATGTCCGCCGGCTCCTCCGCGGTCGGGGCCCGGTCAAACCGGGCGATCCCGAGGAAAAGTCCGACCGTGAAGACCGCGCCCAGCAGTCCGCTCACGATGACCTGCCCGGCCCCCCCGCCGTTCGGGACGGCGATACGTGACTGTGTGGTTGCGTGAGCCATGGAAAGGTCCGGGTTATGGTTCGGCCCGCGCGGTGGCGAACTGCACGTGCTGGATGCCCGCCCGCTTGGCCTCGGCATAGACCGTGGAGAAAACCCCGTGGCTGGCCGCGCGGTCGGCCCGGATGATCAACGCCGGTGAACGCCCGACGGCGGCCTGCTTCACCAGGCCCGCCACCTGGTCGGCCATCACCTCCTGGCCGTCGAAATAAATCCGGTTGTCCGCCGAGATGGCGATGAGCAGCGCGTTCTGGTCGCCCGCCTGCGTCCCGCTGACATCCGGCTTCTGCACCTCGATGCCGGGGTCATTCACAAAGGCGCTGCTGATCATGAGGAAGATCAACAACACCATGATGCAGTCCACCATCGGCACCATGTCGATGTGGGTGGCCTCGAAATGCCCGTGACCGCGGTGTTTGCCAATCATGCCGTGGTTCCTCCCGGGACCGACTCTTCCATCGCGTTCAGCTCGTGCAGGCGCTTGGTCACCTGCCGGTGGGCCAGGTAGACGAGCAGCATCGCGGGGATGGCCACCGCCAGCCCCGACTCGGTGGCGACGAGGACCTCGGAGATGCCGCCGGCTAGCCCCTCCATGGATTTCTGGCCGGTGCGGGAGGAAAGACTCTCGAAGGTCTTCACCATGCCGCTGACCGTGCCGAGCAACCCGAGCAGCGGCGCGGCGGCGATCATGGCCCCGAGGGTCACGCGGTGCTGGCGGAAATCATCCCGCAGGTCCCATTGCCGGCGCTGCAACCAGTCGCGCCGGGTCCCGGCGGGCACCGCGGCCACGGCGGCAAGCTGGCGCGAACGCCGCAGGCCGAGCAGGAGGTGGAAGCAATAGCCGTAGAGCACCACGGACAGCACCATGATGGCCAGCACGGCGGGCCCGCCCCGGTCGATGAGGTGCAGCAGCGGGTTCATGCCGATGATTTCCCCTCCCGGACCGACTTGGCCGCCGTGACGAACTCGAGGGCGTAGCGCTCGAGCGTGGCGAGGTTCTTGTGGATGCGCTGCGCGAGGAAGGCATGCACCACGAGGGTCGGGATGGCCACGGCGAGGCCGAGCTCGGTGGCGACCAGCACCTCGGAGATGCCGCTGGCCAGCTTGCCGGCGTTGCCGGTGCCGAACACCGTGATGAGCGCGAAGGTCTTCACCATGCCGACGACGGTGCCGAGCAGGCCCATGAGCGGCGCGGCCGTCGCAATCACCGCCAGCAGCGGCAGCCAGCGCTCGAAGTGAAGGCGCTGTTTCAGCAACAGGGCCTGGAGGTGCTCCTCCAGGGCCACCTTGGATTGGTCCATGTGCTGGAGGCCGGCGCCGAACAATTCCCTGGTGGTGGTCCGGAGCGAGGCCAGGGCGGGCTCGGCCGCCGCGCGGCCGCCTGACGCCACCTTGGCGAGAAAAGCCTGGGCGACGGCCTGGCTGTCCACGGCCATGCGGGAAAGATCGATCATCTTCTGCAACGTCAGCAGCAGCGAGATCAACCCGATGCCCAGAATGGCCAGGGCCACGTAGCCACCCTTCTCGACATGCTGCCACGCGGTGCCGGTCGTAAGTTTCAGCCGCAACGCCTTGCTGCCGGTCGCATCGGCCGGGATGGTGCCCGCCCCGCCCGAGAAAAATGCCTCCGCCCCCGCCGCGGGCCAGTTCTTGCTCACATAGGTGACGGGATAGGTCGAACCCTCGCGCATGCGGGCGACCACGCCGGCCTCGCCCTGCGCCGAGCGGAAATAAGCCTGCGGGCCGACAAAGGCAAAGGTGCCGGTCCTCACCTCATTGCCGTCGCCGATCATCGAGCTGCCGGGCCCGGTGTAGCCGCCGAGCGACTCCTTCACCCGCTCCAGAATAAAATCTGCCACGTCCACCGCAACCCGGCCGCCGGCCGCCCGGGTCTGATCGCCCATCGCCTCCTCCAGTTCGCGCAGCTTCGCCGCCTGTACCTGGTCCTCGCCCGGGGCGAGACTGTCCCGGTAGGCCTTGAGGCTGTCCTGCGCGAGGGTGTTCAGGTAGCTACCGTTCTTGTGCAGGGCCTCGGCATCCTTGATGAGGCGCCGGCGGTTGTTGGCCGATTGCTCCGCGAAGGTTTCGTACCGGATGATCTCGGATTCCGCGGCCAGCAGGCGGTCCTCCGCGGCACGCTGGGCCTGGAGCAGTGGCGCTTTCTCGCGGGCGATGCTCTCGCGGGTAACCGTGAGCTCGGCGGATGCTGCGCGGAGGCGCTCCGCATAGTCGAGCGCGGCCTTGTCCATGGCCTGGTCGATTTTTTCCTGGGCGACCAGGGAGGTGGAGAGGAGTCCGGCAACCAAAAGGAAAGTGCGGGTCTTCATGGCGCTTATTTGGCGGCGTGACTGAGCTTGGCCGGAACGACGATGAAGTCCGGGTCGGCCCGGTCGGTGGCGATGGCGATCAGCCGGGCCACCTCGACGGCGGCCTCCGGCCGCGCCTCCCACTGCCAGCCCTGCGGCCCGGGTGAACCGTACCACGCCTTGTTGGCGGCCCGGTCTAGGGCGTAGCCGTGGCTCAGGCCCCAGTAGATGACCTCAAGTGACTTGGGTGCGGCCTCGCCCGGCAGGGTCAGGACCTCTTCGCTGGCCGTGATGACCCGGTTGAACTGCATGCAGCGGTTGAGAATGGTCATGGTGTGCTGCATACGGTCGCTCACGGAAAGCGCCGGATCGGTGATGCTCTTGTAGGGCAGATCAAGGGCGGCCGATAGTCGCGGCGGCAGGAGGGGCCGCAGGGCGATCACGCCCTGCGCGGTTTCCTTGAGTCGGGCCTCCGCGGCCACCAGGCCGCTGCTGGCCAGGTCGTTCTTCTTCCCGAGCGAATCAAGCTCGCCACGGTCTTCCGCGGTCTTGGCCTTCAGGTGCTCCATCTTCTCCTGGATGATCCGCGAGCGCTGGTCCAGGGCGTCCACCATGGACTGCATCAGGGCGCGATGGCTGTTCCATTCCGTCTCGAGCCGGACGGTCTCGGCCCGCGTTTTCACCCACTCGTTCGCCAGCTTGCTGACCTTTTCCACCGCATCGTCGGCGGCCGGCAATGCCACCGGCAAAATGAAACAAGACACGGCAAGCCACAGAACTCGTGGACGCGCAGGAACATTCATGGGGATAAGGAGAGGCGACGGGGTCACGCGACCGTCTCGCCAGAAGCCGGCCGCGCGCAAAAGCCCTTCCAGACAAAGTTTGCCGGCCAAGGCTGTCAAACGGCAATGCCACTTCCGCGCAAGGGACTCCGCGCTAACACTATCATCCGGCCACCCGCCTCATGCCCGAGGGCGAGGAATCACTTGCCCGCCACGACGCCGCGCTCGCTCTTGGTCACGAAATTCAGGAAGTGCTGGAAATCCGGCGAGGCGGCGAGCTTGTGCTGCCGCATGTGCTCGAAGGCCTGGGTGCGGTTGTAGCCGGAGCGGTAGAAGATGCGGAACGCCTGCTTGATCGCATCAACCCGGTCCTGGGCGAAGCCATGGCGCTCGAGGCCGACCTTGTTGATCGAGCGGGCGATGGCGGCGTTGCCATCGGCGATGATGAAGGGGGGCACGTCCTGGACGATCTTCGACATGCCGCCGAGCATCACATGCGCGCCGATCCGGCAGAACTGGTGGACGCCCGAGCCCCAGCCGATGTTCACATAGTCCTCGACGACGACATGGCCGGCCAGGGCCGACTGCGCGCTCATCACGAGATGGTCGCCGACGATGCAATCGTGCGCGATGTGGCTGTAGGCGAGCATCACGTTGTCATTCCCCATCCGGGTGTAGTCGGTCTCGTTGGTGGCGCCATGGACGCTCACGTATTCGCGGAAGACGTTCCGGTCGCCGACCACCAGGCCCGGCTCCCCGCCCTTGTATTTCAGGTCGTGGGTCTTGGTGCCGACGCAGGCGAAGGGGAAGATCTCGCAGTGGCTGCCGATGGTGGTGCGGCCCTCCACGTTGGCGTGATGGTGCAGCACCGTGCCGGCCCCGACCACCGACTTGCCGCCGACAAAGGCGTACGCGCCAACCACCACATCCTCGCCCAGTACGGCACCGGGCTCGATGATGGCGGTGGGATGGATCTGCTGCGCCATGGGTTCAGTTCACCTCGGCGTTGTCCACCACGGCGAACATCAGTTCGGCCGAGGACACCACCTGGCCGCCGACGCTGCACTCACCCTCCGCGCAGGCGATGCTGCCGCGGACCTTGGTGAGCTTGACGGAGATGCTCAGCTGGTCGCCGGGGCGGACCGGCTTGCGCCACTTCACCTTGTCGCAGCTCATGAACAGGGCGGTCTTGCCCTCCATGCTGGTGCGCCGGAGCAGCAGGATGCCGGCGGCCTGCGCCATGGCCTCGACCTGCAGCACGCCGGGCATGACCGGGTTGCCGGGATAATGGCCCTGGAAAAACGGCTCGTTGATCGTGACGTTCTTGATGGCGGTGAGCGCGTCGGCGCCCAGCTCGACCACCCGGTCGATCATCACGAAGGGATAGCGGTGCGGCAGCAGGTCGAGCACGCGGCGGACGTCCAAGGTGGTCTCGGTCGTGACCTCGGCCTTGACCGCGGCGGGCTTGACGGCCTTCTTGCCGCCCTTCTTCCAGGCCTCGTATTTCTCGAAGAGGGCCTTGGTCAGCTCGGCGTTGACCGCATGACCGGGCCGCGTGGCGACGATGTGCGCCTTGAGCGGGATGCCGAGCAGCACGATGTCGCCGATGATATCGAGGATCTTGTGGCGCACGAACTCGTCGGCGAAGCGCAGCGGCTCCTTGGAGATGATCTTGTCGCCCTTGATGACGATGGCGCAGTCGAGGCTGCCGCCCTTGATCTTGCCGAGCTTGATCAGCTCCTCGATGTCCTCGTAGATCGTGAACGTGCGGGCTGCCGCGACCTGCGCGACGTAGACCTCGGGGTCGATCACGAGGGAGAGGTGCTGGGTGTGGATGCCGCGGTCGTCGGCCGAGGTGCAGGTGATCTTCAGGCCGTCGTAGGGCAACGCGATGATGGAGGAGTTGCCGCGGGCGAAGGAAACCGTGTCGGTCAGCGAGAAGTACTCACGCTCGGCGTCCTGCTCGACGGGCTCGCCCTGCTGGATGAGCTGCACGAAGGGCCGGGCGGAGCCGTCCATGATCGGCGGCTCGCTGGCATCGAGCTCGATGAGCAGGTTGTCGATGCCGCAGCCGCTGAGGGCGCTGAGCACATGCTCGACGGTGTGGAGCTTGGCATGGCCGACCTGGATGGTCGTGGCGCGCACGAGGTCTGTGACCTGGTCAATCCGGGGTTTCAGCTCGGGATGGCCGTGCAGGTCAACGCGTTTGAACACGATGCCGTGGTTGGCCGGGGCCGGCTTGAAGGTCATATGCACGGCGTCTCCGGTGTGCAGGGCATTGCCCTTGATGGAGACCTCGCGCAAGAGGGTGCGCTGCTTCATGGGTATGGCGCGAAGTTTCGGAAACCACTTGGAAATGACAAGCTTGGAGATGCCGCCGCCGTCCGCCGCCGGGCTTTACAACCGTCCTGACTGCCGGGGGCCGGGGAAGACCCCATGCCGGGCATGGAATCATCAGGAGACCACAGTTGACAGGCCTGAAATCGGCCCGGTATTCCTGTCCCCTTACACCACTCCCAACCTTCGACCCGATCCCGCCATGCCCGCCGCCAACGACCTCAAAAAAGGCCAAGTCATCACCTTTAACGGTGAACCGCACCTCATCATGGAGACCCAGCACCGCACGCCGGGCAACCTTCGCGCCTTCGTGCAGGTGAAGATGCGCAATCTGCGCTACGGCAAGTCGCTCGAACAGCGCTTCAACTCCCCCGACCACGTCGACGTCCTCTCCACCGACCGCCGCACCCTCGAGTTCAGCTACGCCGACCGCGACACCTACTCGTTCATGGATCCTGAGACCTTCGAGACCTTCGAGATCAGCGCCGCCATGATCGGCGAGTCCAAGTACTACCTCGTGCCCAACGGCAAGGCCGACGTGCTCTTCATCAACGACGTGCCCGTCACCATCGACATCCCGTCTTCCGTCACGCTCAAGGTCACCGAGAGCTCCGAGGGCATCAAGGGTGACACCGCCAGCAACGTCCAGAAGCCCGCCAAGATGGAAACCGGCTTGGTGGTCCAGGTGCCGCTCTTCATCAAGGAAGGCGAATTGATCAAGGTCAGCACCGCCGACGGCAGCTACCTCGGCCGGGCCTGAATTCGGGCCCACGTCTCCTCCTTCAGCCCGCGTTTATCCCGCGGGCTTTTTTGCACCCTAGCTGAGAGCGGCGATCGCCGCCTTGCAGGAAGCCGCGGCCTCGGCGGCGCTGCTCGCGGTGGCTGCCAGGTCGCGCAACCGGCCGTCGCGCAGGCCGTAGATCCAGCCGTGCACGGTCAGCTCCTGCCCGCGTGTCCAGGCATCCTGCACGATGGTCGTCGAGCACACGTTGGCCACCTGCTCGATGACGTTGAGTTCGCACAGCTTGTCGCTGCGCGCGGTGTCGTCCGGCAGGGCGCAGAGGCAGGCGTCGTGCTTCTCGCGCACATCCTGCACATGGCGCAGCCAGTTGTCGGCGAGGCCGACGCGCTCGCAGCGGATGACCTTGCCCACGCCGCCGCAGCCGTAGTGGCCGACCACCATGACGTGCTTCACCTTGAGCACGTCGACGGCAAATTGGAGCACGGAAAGGCAGTTCAGGTCGGTGTGCACGACCACGTTGGCGATGTTGCGGTGGACAAACACCTCGCCGGGCAGCAGGCCGACGATCTCATTGGCCGGCACCCGGCTGTCGGAGCAGCCGATCCAGAGATATTCCGGGGTCTGCTGGCGCGAGAGCTTCTGGAAAAAATCCGGGTCCCGCCGCGTGATGGCCTCGGCCCACGCCTGGTTCTGGGCAAACAGCTTTTTCAGGCTCTGCATGCGCGCCATGGTTGGAATGCGGCCCGACTTGTCCAACCCGGAATCCAAAATCCGACTATCCGGCCACCCGGGGGTTGTTGCGCCGGCACAAAAGGCCCAAATAGCGGGCATGCCACCCCTCCTACCCCGCTTCCTGGCCCTCGCCACCCTGTTGGTCCTCCCCCTGGCCCGCGCCGCTTATGACTTTGGTCCCTGGACGCCGGGCACGTCGCCTACCGAGATCGGCCGGCGTGTGACGGACAATTTCCTGCCCCGGCCCCACATGCCCCTGGGCCGGGACCCGGTCATCCACTACGCCGAGGTCTGCACCTGGTATGGCGCGCTGGCCTTTGCACAACTCAGCCAGGACGCCGCGCGCCAGACGCAGCTGGTGCAGCGCTTCGAGCCGCTCTTTCGCGAGGAGAAAAGCTGGATCCCGACGCCGCAGCATGTGGACTGGACGGTCTTCGGCTCGGTCCCGTTGGAAATATACATTCAGAACAAGGACCTGCGCTGCCTCGCCCTCGGCGAGTGGATGGCCCAGAAGCAATGGGGCGAACCCTACGGCACCAAGATTGAGCCGCGCGCAACCGAGCACCAGGCCAAGGGCCTCAGCTGGCAGACCCGCCTGTGGATCGACGACATGTTCATGATCACGATGATCCAGGCCCAGGCCTACCGCGCCACGGGTCACCGGTTCTACATCGATCGCGCCGCGAAGGAGATGGTCTATTACCTCGACCAGTTGCAGCAGCCCAACGGGCTGTTCCATCACACGCCGCAAGCCCTCTTCTTCTGGGGCCGGGGCAACGGATGGATGGCCGTCGGCATGGCCGAGCTCCTGCGCTCGCTGCCCGCCGACAATACCGACCGGCCCCGCATCCTGCAGGGTTACCGGCTCATGATGGCCACCCTGCTCCAGCATCAGGACCCCACCGGCATGTGGCACCAGCTGATCGATGGTCCGGATTCCTACATCGAGACCTCGGGCACCGCCATGTTCACCTATGCCTTCATCACGGGCGTGAAGGAAGGCTGGCTCGACGCCGCCACCTACGGCCCGGCCGCCCGCAAGGGCTGGCTGGCGCTGATCACCTACCTCGACGAACAGGCCAACCTGCGCGAGGTCTGCGTCGGCACCGGAGCGAAAAACGAACGGGCTCACTACCTTAACCGACCCCGCATCGCCGGCGATTTCCACGGCCAGGCGCCGGTGCTTTGGTGTGCGAACGCCCTGCTGCGCTGAGCCGGCACGTGAGTTCAGCCTGACGGCATACAGTTCACACGTCGGATCGCCACGGCGATCCCGGCCTAGCGGGAAAGCTCGCTCCGATCCGCCGTGCCGGCGTCGCTGGCCGGCTCGTCCGACTTGAGGATGATAAAGGGAGCGAGGGTGACGCGGCCCTCGGAAACTGAAGCCGGCACCGTCACTTCCTCCTGCTTGATGACCCGGTCAAAATAGCGAACCCCGGCCGCCAGCATTTGCGGATAGAGCTCATTCAGGTCGCGCAGATCGGGCTCGTCCACGACCATGGTCGTTTTCCAGAGCGCGGCGGGCTTCTCCTTGCGGTCGCCGGGGAATTTCCACGCCGTCACGCGGATGAAGAGCTTCTCCTTCTGCGCCGCCAGCAATTTCTGCTCGTAGAACCCCCATCCCCGTTTGTCGTATAGCCTCGGATCCACCGCGGCCGCGAGCGCGCTTTCCATCGGGGTCGGCGCAAGGCTGCCGGAGAATTCATCACCATCAATGTTGGCCAGATAGGGATTCCGCACGTGCCCACGGCCGTAGAGCAGCGTGAGGACGACATCCGGTGGCTCGGTCGCCGTGCTCTCGCGAAATCCCTTGGCATTGAGTTCGCGCCGCAGCTGCCCGAGCAACCCGGCTTCGTCGACCGGCCGGACCAGTTTCCGGGCCGCGGGCGATTCATTCGATGAGGCGATCAGGTAAACCTTGCCATGCTCAATGGGTCCCCGCTTGTGCACTCCCTCCCACCGCTCATCGACACTGGAACGCACACCTATTTCCACGGCCGGGGCAACCGCCCGGGACTCAGCTGCCCAACCTGATCCAACCCCCACCAGGAACGGGGCTGCGCAGCCTGTTCCGAGAAGAAACCTGAAGATGACCGGAAGGAATTTCATGGTCGGGAACTTACCAGAAGTACCGGTACCGAGTCTGGGCTGAACCGCCGGTACGTCACAATCGAAAACCCACTCACCCTCTAGCCACGCTGGTCTTTTGGCTCGCCCTCGGGGCCCGCTCATGGACGGTATTGGGATAACTCCACGTCCACTTCCCATGCGCCCACGCGTCCTGTCGTTTGTCCTCGCCCTGCTCCCGCTTTGTTCGCCGGCCCAGTACAGCACCCCTGAGGGCAATCAATCCTTGGCCGTCAGCATCCCCGAGGCCCGGGACGTGGCTCGACCGGGTGTGATCACCCTCGCCGTCGACGTCTCGGACGTCACCCGTGGCATCTTCCAAGTCACGGAGACCATCCCCGTCACCGCGGCGGGACGACTTACCCTGCTTTATCCCGAATGGATCCCGGGCAAACACTCGCCCGTTGGAGAGCTCGCGAAACTGGCCGGGCTCAGGTTCAGCGCCGGCGGCAAGCCGCTCGCCTGGAAACGCGACCCGGTGGAGGTATTCGCCCTCCACGTCGAGGTGCCGCCGGGCGCGACCAGCCTGCAGGCTGAATTCCAATACCTCGCCTCAACCGACGCCAACCAGGGCCGGATCGTCACGACGCCCGACATGCTCAACCTCCAATGGTTCGCCGTGTCCCTCTATCCCGCCGGCCATTTTGTGCGCCAGATCACGGTCGCCGCGTCGGTCACCTATCCCGCCGGCTGGAAGGCCGCCACCGCCCTCGAGGTCGCCGCACAGGAGGGCGCAACGGTGCGCTATCAGCCCGTTTCCTACGAGGTGCTCGTGGACAGCCCCGTCTTCGCCGGAGCGTACACCCGCACCGAGACCCTGGCCCCGGGCGTGCGCCTGAACATCGTCGCCGACCGGCCCGATCAACTCGCCGCCACCGAGGAGCAGCTCCAGTTCCACCGCAACCTCGTGACCCAGGCGGTCAAGCTCTTCGGGGCCCAGCATTACGATCGTTACGATTTCCTCTTGGCCCTGAGTTCCCGGCAGGGCGGAATCGGCGTCGAGCACCAGCGCAGCTCGGAGAACGGCGTCGACCCAACCTACTTCACCGATTGGAAGGGCAGCCTGACCGACCACGACACCCTGTCGCACGAATACACCCACAGTTGGAACGGCAAATACCGCCGCCCCGCCGATCTCTGGACGCCCGACTACCGCACACCGATGCAGGACAGCCTCCTCTGGGTTTACGAGGGCCAGACCCAATATTGGGGCTATGTGCTCGCCGTCCGCTCCGGGATGATGACCAAGCAGGAGACGCTCGACTCACTGGCCAGCGTCGCGGCCGCCTACGACAATCGCGCGGGCCGCGCCTGGCGCCCGTTGCTCGACACCACCAACGACCCGATCATCGCCGAGCGCCGGCCCAAGGGTTGGACCAGCTGGCAGCGCGCCGAGGACTACTACTCCGAGGGCCAGCTCATCTGGCTCGAGGTGGACAGCCTGATCCGCGAATTATCCGGCGGCGCCCGATCGCTCGACGACTTTGCCCGGGCCTTTTTCGGCGTGAACGACCGCGACTGGGGCCAGCTCACCTACACCTTCGCTGATGTCGTGCGGACCCTGAACGGGATCCAAGCGTACGACTGGGCCGCGTTCCTCCGGCGCAACGTCGAGCAGACGACCGAGCATCCCCCGCTCGACTGGATCACCCGCGGCGGCTACCAGCTCGTTTATTCCGACACGCCGACCGAGTGGACCAAGGCCAGCGAGAAAAAGCGCAAGGGCACGGATTTGAGTTATTCGCTCGGCCTGTCACTGGGGGCGGAAGGCGCGATCACCGGTGTCGCCTGGGGCAGCCCCGCCTACCACGCCGGCCTGACCATTGGCACCAAGCTGATCGCCGTGAACGGCCGCGCCCTCGACACCGACCAGCTCAAGTCCGCGCTCAAGGCCAAGACGTCCCCGCTCAGCCTGCTCGTGCGCTCGGGCGATCTGTTCCGTACCGTGGAAATCAATTACACGGGTGGGCTCCGCTACCCGCGGCTTGAGCGCATCCCCGGCTCGACCGCCACCAGCCTCGACGCCCTGCTGGCCCCCAAGCCGTGAAATCCCCGGTATGACTGAAATCCCGGTCGCTATTCCCGCGATCAGGGATTTGGTGCGCGGTCCCCATTGCCCCTCTGTCCCAAATGAAATTCCCCGGACGACTTTCTTTCCTCCTGCTCGCCTTCACGTGTGCCTGTGCTGAGGAAACGCCGCCTCCCTGGGCCTATGGCTTCAAGGAACCCATGCCGCCGAATGCGATTCCGGCGGTCGTCGCACCACCGGGCACCGTGTCCGCCCCGTTGCCGGATCACCCGCTGCTGAACCTCCCGGGCACGGCCCTGAAGTTCACCCCGGCCCAGATCAGGGATAATTTCGGCCCGGCCGACTGGTATCCGCAGGATCATCCGGCGATGCCGGATATCGTGGCCAAAGGGAAGGCGCCAGTGGTCTGGGCCTGCGCCCGGTGTCACTACCCCAACGGCAAGGGCCGCCCGGAAAATGCCGGGATTGCCGGCCTGCCGGTCGACTACTTCATCGAGCAGATGCAGGCGTTCCGCAACGGGGAGCGGAAGTCCGCCGATGTCCGCAAGCCGAACACGCCGATGATGGCCAGCTACGCCGCCGCGATGACCGATGAGGAAATCCGCGCCGCAGCCGAATACTACGGCTCGATGCCCTGGACCCCGTGGATCCGGGTCGTTGAGACCGAGCGCGTGCCGCAGACGACCCTCTCGGCCGGCATGTACCTGCAGGTGCCCGGCGGTGCGGATGAGCCGCTCGGCCAGCGGATCATTGAGGTCCCCGAGGATGCCGAGGCAGTCGAGGTGCAGCGCAACCCGCGCGTCGGCTTCATCGCCTATGCGCCTCCTGGCAGTGTGCAGCGCGGCGAGCTACTCGTCACCACCGGCGGCGGGAAGACCGTGGCCTGCCTCACCTGCCACGGCCCGGACCTCAAGGGCATGACCCTGCCCGAGGTTGGCGTCATGCCCGGCCTGGCCGGCCGCTCGCCCAGTTATCTGGTCCGGCAGTTGTTCGACATCCAGGCCGGCTTGCGCCACGGCAAGCGCCTCGAGTTGATGAAACCCGTCGTGGCCAACCTCACCACCGACGACATGCTCGCCATCGCCGCCTACCTGGCCTCTCGCACGCCCTGAGTCGGGCAAGGCCACCCGGTCTGTAGCAAATTCCACCCAGTCACGGCTAAAGCAAAGCATGCGGAGAATCCCCGGGGCTATGTTGTTATAGTAAGGTATGAGGATCCTCCGGGTCATGGTTGGCTTTCCGGCGACAGCCGGGGTCAACGCGCATGCCGTCGCCCGGCACGCCCGCGCCAGTGGGACGTTCCCCTGCCGGTTCGGCCTGCCCATGCTGCGGGCAATGATCGGTGCGTGGGTATTCACCGGTCTGGCGGCATCCGGTGCCGTGGGACCGGGCACCCCGGCGGAGCCGGGAGCGGTCTATCACGTCCCGACCGACGCGGGAGAACTGCTGAAGGTCGACGAGCCGATGCGGCTTTATTTCCGCGAGCGGTTGCTGCCGCATGTCGGTCGCGCGGATCAACTGCGCGCACTGCTTAAAGCGATCGTCCAGCCGGACGGGTTGAACTTCACGTATGACCGCGAACTCACGTTTGACGCCCGCGAGACCTTCCGGCAACGCCGCGGCAACTGTGTGAGCTATTCCTTCCTCGTGGTCGCCATGGCCCGCGATCTCGGCTTCGATGTTTCATTCCAAAACGTCAACAAGCCCCTCCAGTGGGACCGCATCGGCAACCTGGTCATCTCGGTGCGGCACATGAACGTCCGGGTGGACCTCGGCCGTGAATATTACCTCATCGATCTGCAACCGGACGTCATTGCGGATACGGCCCGCACCGACATGCGGGTGATCAAGGACAAGCGGGCCTTTGCCGAGTTCTACGACACCGCGGGCTTCTTCGAGTTGCTGCATGGAAATTCCGAGGCCGCCATGCAATACATGATCCTGGCGACCACCACTGATCCGGATTTTGCCCATGCATGGGCCAACCGGGCCGTCCTGCATACTCGTTTCGGAAACTTCACGGAGGCCCGTGCCTGCTTTGAACGCTCCCTGCAGGCCGATCCCAAGGATCTTTTCTCCCTGGAGGGCTACGTCGGTCTCTTGCAGCGACTCGGCACCAAGGACGATCTCCAGATCGCGGCCAAATATGAGCGTCGCGCCCAATCGGTCCGCAACCGCAACCCCTACTACCAGCAGGCACTCGCCGCGCGCGCGCTGGAACGCGCCGACCTGACGGCGGCGGAGAAGCTGCTGCGGCGGGCCATCGTCCTGAAGGATGACGAGCCGCAGTTCTACGAGCAATGGGTGAAGGTCCTGCTCCAACTCGGCCAGGCCGATGATGCCCGCCGGGCCACGGCGAAGCTCGAGAAACTCCGTCGCCGGCTCGCCGTAGAGCAGGGACAGCCAGCGTCCTAGCATCGAATCCCGACCCGCGAAGGCGCCGGTGGAAAGTCCGCGTCCGGATCGGTCCTCCGGCCCCGTGGCACCTCAGGACCACCGGCCGGAAGCTTGACTTAGCCAAGGCGCAAGTTACGCGTGTCGGGTCGGCTTTCAGCTATCACCCCATGCGTGCCGCCCGACATTCCTGCGCTGCCAGCCTCGTGCTGCCGGCGTTTTTGTTTTTTGCCGTCCTGGTGCCCGCCGGATTCTGCGCGGACTCACCCGCGGCGCCTCCCCCGGGATCTGACCCCGAGGCTGTGTTCAACCAGCCGTCCCCGGAGGAACGGATCCGCACGACGTTCGACCTCGAGACCATCAATGTGGAGCAGAGCCTGCGCACGTTTCTCGCCGCCAACTCCGCCCTGGTCGGCGATATCAAGCCGAATAAAATGACCGTCGCGGCGGCGATCACCGCCGCCAAGGCGGTCGTCGCCGCGTCACCGCACCAGGCCGCCCTCGCCGCCGCGCGGGCCCACGCGGAGTTCCAGACGCTCGCCGCGCTCCGCAACCTGGCGGCCATCGCCGTGGTCAACCAACGCCCGGTGTTCGCCCTGGGCGTCCTCCTGCTCGCGGAGGAGAAATTTCCCGCCGACCCGAAGGTGCGGTTCAACCTGGCCAGCCTGCTCGCCGATCGCGGGATGATAAACGAGGCCGAGGCGTTGCTCGACGACCTTTTTATCCGGCGGACGCTGCCGGAACATCCCTTCGGCATCACCGCCACGCAGGGCGCGGACTACCTGCGGGCCTACCTCTGGATGCGGGAAGGCAAGATCAAGGAGGCGGCCGCACTCCTCAAACCCATCGTCGCGGCCAACCCGGCGTTCGCCGAGGCCGACCTGACTTATGCCCTCGTCGAGTGGAAACTCGGCGAAGATGCGCGCCCGCCCTACCTCATGGGTGTCTGGCGGCGCCCCAAGCCATCACGGACCGCTGCCGGGGAGGCCAAGGACGCGGGCGAGCACGGCCCGCCGGCCAAGGGCGATGAAACGGGCGACGGGGAAACCCCGGACGTGCAGGAGGTCGGCGTCGATGCGGACCTCTTTGTCGACATCTCCAAGGGCAAGCCCGGTGTCTTGCCCGCCGTGCCCCAGCCCCTTGAGATCATGGATCGCGTCCATTTCCTTGATTGGGCCAGGGCGGGTCAGACGGCGTTGAAGCAGGAATTCATCGCGCTCGCGCAAAAACGACAGGCGGCGTACGAACGCTCCATCCGGAAGAAGCTGCCCGAGACCGTCCGCAACCGCCTCAGCGCGCTCGACGGCATCATCGACGTCGAGAACGCGCGCATGCCGGAGCTCCGCGTCCTGAAACGCGCCCTGCAAAAATTGGAGACCGAACAGACGGAAACCTATTCGCGCCTTTCCGAGGAGTTCGGCAACACCCGGCTGGAGATCATCTCTGCCACCGGGAAGAGTGAGGAGCAAAAGTGCCAGGAGATCACGTCCCTCGTCGAGAAATCCGACGCCTCGCTGCGCGCGCGGGTCCAGGGGACCGACTACGCGATCCGCCGACTCCACAAATACTGGCACCAATATGCGACCGCGCTGGGCAGCCTGACCTCCGACCCCGATTTCCGGGAGTACCTTGCACTTCGCATCCAGATGGAGGACCGGACCGCCTTCACGCATCTGCTCGCGAACATGGACATGAGTTGTGCGTTCGCGATCTACGGGGTGGAATGCGCCAAGCCGCGGCCGAAACCCAAACCCGGCCTCGATGCCCTCGGCGACCCCGAACTCGCCCATTGCAGCGAGGCCGACAAGCAGCACTCCGTGGGTGCCGAGATCAGCACGGAAATCGGCAATCCCGCCCACGTGGAACCCGTCGACCTGACCATTGGCGTCGAGGCCAACTGCGAGGGCGTCTCGCTCGAGGTCGGCGCCGAGGTGGTGAAGATGCTCGGCGTTTCCGCCGAACTGGAGATCAAGCGCGATGGCACCATGACCGTGTTCGCCGGGCTGAAGGGCGAACTCGGATCCGAGAGCATCAAGGCGGGCGGCTACATCACGATGGACAAGGATTCCTTCCAGGATGCAGGCGCACGGATAGTCGAGAAAAACACCAAGTCGTTCGGCATTGAAGGCGTGAAGGGCACCTACAGCACGGTGCGGGCCGAGAACTCGATCAGCATGTTCCCCGGACCCGACGTCCCGGCCCACAACGAGTCAGGACTGCGAAACTATCCCAACTGAGACGAGACTGCGAGGCGCAGGCTCACGCCACCCGGGCCCAGAGGACCTTGAGGTAGCGGCTTTCGAGGCAATTTGAGTAAACCGGGTGATCCACCCCGGGACCGGTGCGGTCGAAGATCTGGAGCCGACGGCCGAGCCGGTGCACACCCTTGATCACGCAGCCCTCGAAGTCCTCGAGCGACACAAGGCCCGAGCACGAGCACGTCACGAACAGGCCGCCGGGCTTTACCAGGCTGGCGGCGATGGTGTTCAGGTCGGCGTATTTCCGCATGCCCTCCGCGGCGAAGGCCGGGTCGCGGGTCATGACGAACTTTGGCGGGTCGCACATCACGGCGTCAAACTGCTCGCCGTTCTTCTGCATCTGCCGGGCGTAGGCGAAGGCGTCGGCGTGCACCCACTTGAGCTTGTTCGGTGAGATCTGGTTCAGGTTGGCGTTGCGCCGGCCCTGGGTGATGACGTCCTCGTCAAGGTCCACCGCGGTGGCCTCGCTCGCGCCGCCCAGCAGGGCGTTGATGGAGAAGCCGCCGGTGTAGCTGCAGAGGTCGAGTACTCTCGCCCCTTTGACCAGCTGGCCGAATCGCTTCCGGTTGTCGCGCTGGTCGCAGAAGAAGCCCGTCTTGTGCCCCTCGGCGAAGTCCACCTCGTATTTCACCCCTCCCTCCTTGATCCGGACCTTGTCGGGCGCCGACGCGGTGATTTCCTTCATCTGGGACGGCTTGATGCCCTCGAGGCTGCCGAGGTCGTGGTCCACATGCACGCGGACGTGCTTCGTCCCGAGCAATTCGTGCAGCAGCGGCAGCCACCGCGACAGGCGCTGGAATATGCCCAGCGAGTAGACGTCGCAATAAAGCACGTCGGCATACCGGTCGATGGTCAGGCCGCTGATGCCGTCGCCGTCGGAGTTGATCACGCGGTAGGCCTCGGTCGAGGCGTCGAGCTTGAACAGGTCCCGGCGCAGCGCGACCGCCCGGCGGATGGCCAGCTCGAAGTACTCCTCGCCGATTGGCTCGCTGGAATGGACCACCACGCGCAGCGGCATCTTGGCGCGCGGGTTGAAGAGCCCCGTGCCGACCCGGTGGCCGAACTTGTCGTAGACCGACACCAGGTCGCCAGGCCGGGCGTCGCGCGACACCTCGCCGAGCATGCGCGGGAAGATGGCGGGCTGGAAGGAGACGAACTTCAGCTGCGCCCACGGCCGCTGCCATTGGGACTGCGGAATGGGATCGCCCCGCTCGGGACGGATGGGATCGATCGGGGGCTTGTCGGAGGTCTCTTCCATTCAGGCCCACGCAATGCGGCCCGCCCGCGAAGGGCAAAGAAAAAGGCCGGCCCGCATGATCCGCGGCCGGCCACTGACCGAGAAAGTGACTTCAGGCCCGGGCCGACTTGCCGATGATGAAGTAGAGGATCGTGCCGATGAAGGGCAGCAGGATGATGAGGATGACCCACAGCACCTTGTTGGGATTGCTGCTCCCGAGGCAGTCCACCAGCGCCACGATCCAGAAAATAAGACACAGGACGCCGATGAGATAGTTCAGGTTCATAGAGCATAAGCATACCGGGAAGCGGGCCGCCTCGCGATGGGGCCAAACCCTACCGGGCCCAAACAAAAAGGCTGGCCCTCGCGGACCGGCCTGAAAACGGATGGGCGCCTGCGTTACGCCACGCGCTCGACGACGAGCGGGGGCGGGATCGGCCGCTTCGGGGCGAGACGGTAGGCGTCCTTGAAGTAATTCAGCGCCTGCTCGAGCTTCGCCTCGTCGTTGTAATGGATCATCATCAGCGGCTCGCCCTGCTTGACCTGGGTGCCGACCTTCTTGATCTCCGAGACGCCGACGGCGTAGTCGATCTTGTTGTGGTGGGCGGCGTCCTTGCCGGCGCCGAGGAGCGAGACGCCCTTGGCGATCATGGCGGCATTGATGGTGTGCACGTAGCCGCGCTTCGGGGCGGGCAGCTTGCGGATGTGCTTCGCGGTCGGGAATTTTTCCGGGTGGTCGATGTAGGAGATGTCGCCGCCCTGGGCCTTGATCATGTCCTTGAACTTCTCGAGCGCCGAGCCGTCGGTCAGGTGGCGCTGGACGGTCTGCTTGGCCGACAGCGTGGAGCCGGCGACGCCGGCGAGGCGGACGATCTCCATGCCGAGCTTGAGCACGAGTTCCTTCATGTCCTCCGGGCCCTCGCCCTTGAGGAGCGCGATGGCCTCCTTGATCTCAAGCGCCGTGCCGACGGTGTCGCCGAGCGGCTGGTTCATGTCGGTGACGAGCGCGACGCAGCGGCGCTTCATGGAGCGGCCGACGCGGGTCATCGAGCGGGCGAGCTGCTTGGCTTGCTCAAGGTCGCGGATGAAGGAGCCGTTGCCCCACTTGACGTCGATGACGAGGCCCTCGGCGCCTTCCGCGAGCTTCTTGGAGAGCACGCTGCCGGTGATGAGCGGGAGGCTCGGGATCGTGCCGGTCTCGAGGCGCAGGTCGTAGAAAATCTTGTCCGCCGGGGCGAGCTCGGGCACCTGCTCGGCGATGGCGCCGCCGACGCGGGCCAGCTGGTCCTGGAAATGCTGGATCGACATGTGGCTCTTGAAGCCGGGGACCGCGGAGAGCTTCTCGAGCGTGGTGATGACGAACTCCTGCTCGACGCCGCACATCATGGGGACGACGACGCCGCTGGCCATGGCGAGCGGGGCGAGGACGAGGGCGGTCTTGTCACCGACGCCGCCGGTGGAATACTTGTCAATCTTGGGCTTGGCGATGTGCGACAGGTCGATGACCTCGCCGGACAGCATCATTTCCTCAGTCAGGATGGCCGTTTCCTGCGCCGACATGTTAGCAAAGTAAATCGCCATGAGCAGCGCGGCCTGTTGGTGCTGGGGCATTTCCCCATCCAGCGTGGAATCGATGATATAGCGGATTTCCTCCTGCGAAAACTCCTGACCGTCGCGTTTCTTCTCAATCAATGATGTAAACGACGGTTTGATGAACCGGCGGGTGGGAATGGGACGTTTTCTCATGGAGGTCACTGAAGTGTGGCGGGAAGTAGGCGCCTTGCGGCGCAAAGCTCGAAATGGCAATGGTTTTTGCCGGTTTTGTCGAGCCAAAAATCCCACTATGACGACCTATTTGGACAGATAGTCACGCCTGTCGGGCGGGTCGACACCTGCCCCTGGCAAACCAGCGAAAATCCTTCTTGCTCAAAGCCAAGCGCAATTCCTCAATCCACCGATGAACCTTCCGTTCGACGTCGCCGCCCATCTCGACGCCACCCTCCGACAGACGGCCACCAAGCTCGGTTTGACCGAGCGCGGTTTCGACCCGGAAGTGCGCGTGGCAGACGCGGCGCATGGGGATTTCCAGGCCAACGGCGCCCTCGCCTTCGCCAAACGAGAGAAGCAGAATCCCCGCGCCGTGGCGCAGCAGATCGTCGAGCCGCTCAGCGAATTGCGGGAGACTTTTGACATTTCACTGGCCGGCCCGGGCTTCATCAATTTCCGACTCAAACCCGCCGCCCTGCTGGCCTGGTTGCAGGATTACGATTCCGAAATCCACCTCCAGTCCGGTGCCGCCCACGCCCACGCCGGCCAGACCTGGGTGGTCGACTATTCCTCACCCAATACCGCCAAGCAGATGCATGTCGGCCACCTCCGCTCGGCTGTCATCGGCGAGGCGATCTGCCGGCTATTGGCCTTCACCGGCGCCAAGGTGATCAGGGACAACCATCTCGGCGACTGGGGCACGCAGTTCGGCAAGCTCATCTACGGTTATAAGCGCTGGGCCGACGAGGCCGCCCTGCAGGCCGAGCCCATCGAGGAACTTGAGCGCCTCTACAAACTCGGCCATGCCGCCACACCCGATGGTTCACCCGAACTGGAGGAGGCCCGGCGCGAACTCGTGAAGCTGCAGCAGGGCGATCCCGAAAATGTGGCCCTCTGGAAGAAATTTTCCGAGGTCAGCCTCGCCGCCTTCGAGCAGATCTACGGCCGGCTCGGCATCCGCTTTGATCATCACCTCGGCGAATCCTTCTACAACGACAAGGTCGACCGGATCTACCGCGAGCTCGCCGAGACCGGCCTGGCCCAAACCAGCGAGGGCGCGCTCGTGGTCTTCCATCCCGAGCACCCGCGTTTTGCCAAGCAACCCTTCCTGATCCGCAAGGCCGACGGGGCGAGCAACTACGCCTCCACCGACCTCGCCACCGCCCTCTACCGCACCGAGCACTTCAAGGCCGACGGCATCGTGGTCGTCACCGACTTCCGCCAGGCCGACCATTTCGAACAGCTTTGGCTCACCGCCCGGAAATGGTTCGCCGCCAAGGGCTATCGGGTGCCCGAGTTGCACCATGTCACCTTCGGCGCCGTGACCGGCGAGGACGGCAAGGCGCTCAAGACCCGCGACGGCGATGTCATCAAGCTCCGGGCCCTGCTCGAAGAGGCCGAGGAACGCGCCTACACCCTCGTGAGCGAAAAAAGTCCCGACCTGCCCGAAGCCGAGCGTCGCGAGATCGCCCGCACGGTGGGCGTCGCCTCGGTCCAGTACGCGGACCTCGCGCAGAACCGCAGCAGCAACTACGTGTTCTCGTGGGACAAGATGCTGGCGCTCGACGGCAACACCGCGCCCTACCTGCTCTATGCGGTCACGCGCATCCGCTCCATCTTCCGCAAGGCCGGCCTGGATCCCGCCCAGCCGCCCGTCGCCGGGGCCACCCCGCCCGAATCGCCGCAGGAACTGGTGCTGGCCCGCAAGCTCGTACAATTCGCCGGGGCCGTGCAACTCGCCACCAGCCAGCTCCGCCCGCATTTCCTCTGCCTCTACCTCTACGAGCTGGCCGGCGCCTACAGTGGTTTCTACGCCGCCGACAAGGTCATCGTGGACGACCCCGCCGTGCGCGCCCGCCGCCTGCTGCTCTGCCACCGCACCCTGATCGTGCTCGAGGCCGGCCTGCACGCACTCGGGTTGCGCACCCTCGAGCGCATGTGACAGGTTTTTCGCGACGTGGCCCGGGCACACCGCTGCCCGGGTGAGGGAGGCAATTCACACTTGCGGCGACTCCGCGGCCTCCCAATATTCCCGCCATGGCCAACCAAGAATTTTATGTGCGGGGCGTGAATGATGCCGAGGCGCGCGGCCCCTTCACCATGGAGCAGGTCGCCTCGCTCGTTGAGGCCGGCCAGGTCACGCCCGAGACCTATTATTACGATGCCGCCACCGAGCAGTGGCTGCTGCTCACCAGCAACCCCGAGATCAAGGCCGTCCTCTGGCCCGAGAAGAAGCGGATGGGTTTCAAGCACAAGGAATTCAAGTCCGTCAACGAGGAGAAATCCGACAGCGCCCCGCCCATCACCGTCCAGGACTTCCTCAACGCCGCCGAGGGCAAGACCGACGAGACCAAGGGCAAGAAGGACAAGGGCGCCAGCATGATGGCCGCCTCCCAGTGGGGCACCCGCTCCGCCGCGATCATCTCGCTGGCCAGCGCCGTCGCGCTCATTTTGCCCAGCATCGACGCCGTCACCGCGATGGATTTCAACAAGCTCATGCAGGCCCCGGGGGTTTTCCTCGGCGTGGTTGATACCGTCATCGGCCTCCTGCTCTTTCTCGGCGTGATCAACATCTACCCCTTCGTGCGCTTCCGCGCCGTGTTCGGTCTCGGGTTCCTCGGCTTTCTGTTCATGACCCAGAACCAGCTCACGCCCATGATCGCCGTGGCCGCCGGATCGGCGGGTCTCTACTTCTGCACGATTTTCCTGAGCTACATCCCCCTGGCCGTCGCCGCCCTGCTGGGCTTGGGCGGCATGGCGATGCTCGCGACCATGTCATATTGAGCGCGGTCCGGCGCCGCCCCGCCCATGCCGCTGCCCCCGCTCCTGTTCCGACTCCGGCGGCTTTGGACGCATGACATCTGGGCGGCGGGTCTGATCCGCGACCGCTCGCTGAAGAGCCGGTTCTACGCTCTGCTGCGGGTCGCCTCCATCACGATCTCCGGGCTGCATGAGATGCATGTGGCCATTCGCTCGGCCGCCCTCAGCTACAGCTCGCTGCTGGCCCTCGGCCCGCTCATCGCCATCGCGGTCCTCATCTCCGGCATAGCCCTGGGCAAACAGGATCCCGCCCTCACCGCGCAGGGCCTCAATCGCGTCATCAGCTTCATCGCCCCGACCGTGGCCCAATACGACCGGGCCAGCGCGGAGGAACTCGAGCAGGAGCGCCTGCATGGCGCCAGCCCGGACACCGCCCCGGCCGCCACGCCCGAGATGGTGCAGATCATCAACACGTTCATAAGCAGTTCCCATTCCGGCACCGCCGGACTCATCGGCGTCCTGACCCTCTTCATCATCGTCCTCGGCCTTTTCACCACGATCGAGAACACCTTCAACGACATCTGGGGCGTCCACCGCGGACGCAGCTGGCTCGCGCGCATCGTCTATTACTGGAGCGTCATCACCCTGGGCGCGCTCCTCTTCTTCACCTCCCTCACGCTGCTCTCCGCCGGGGCCTTCCTGAACTTCTTTTTCGACAAGGTGCCGCTCGGCGCCCAGCTCAAGGAATTCTTCGTCTGGATGCTGCCCTCCGGCTCAGTGCTCCTGCTCGTCTGCCTGCTCACGCTGTTCTACCGGCTCGTGCCCCACACCCGCGTGCGCTGGACCGCCGCGCTCCTCGGCGCGGTCATCGTCACGTTTCTCCTGTTCCTCAACAACTACCTCGCCTTCCTCTATTTCAAGCGCGTCGTCCTCTCGAAGAGCCTCTACGGCTCGGTCAGCATCGTGCCGATCCTGATGATCGGCCTCTACATCTTCTGGTTCTTCGTCCTGGTGGGCGGGCAGATCACTTATGCCGTGCAGAACGTCCGCTACCGCAGCAGCCAGACCGCGTGGCACAGCCTCAACCACGTCACCCGCGAGAGCATGTCGCTGCTGGTCCTGCTGCTCATCGCCCGCCGCTTCAAGGTCGCCGCCCCCGCCTACTCGGTCAGCCAGCTGTCCACCCTGATCCGCATCCCCAGCCAGATCCTCAACGAGAGCCTCAACCGCCTCT
>Ga0255338_1002476_pt1 | contig 26787 bp, 22 predicted proteins | sample MeOH1_35cm_T4_19_FD_203715 | JGI IMG/M metagenome (GOLD analysis project Ga0255338, IMG submission 203715) | Sandy soil microbial communities from University of British Columbia, Vancouver, Canada - MeOH1_35cm_T4_195 | ecosystem: Engineered > Artificial ecosystem > Sand microcosm > Unclassified ...
TCCGCCTCGTGCCCGAGCCCCCCTCGCTCAACGCCGTCAACGGCTCCAACCACTGCGACGTGTTCGTCACCGTGCAGGAAGGCCGCATCTGCGTGATCTCCGCCATCGACAACCTCGTCAAGGGCGCGTCCGGCCAGGCCATCCAGAACCTCAACGTGATGATGGGCTGGGACGAGGGCGTCGGCCTCGAGTTCGCGGGGACATATCCGTGACAAACATGATCGATTCGTTGGCGCTGGAGAACGAGTACGTGCTGCCGACCTACGAAAAATTCCCATTCGTCCTTGACCGCGGCGAGGGCTGCTGGGTCTGGGACGAGAACGGCGACAAATATCTCGACCTGTACGGCGGTCACGCCGTGGCCGCGATCGGCCACAGCCCCGTCGAGGTGACCGCCGCGATCACGAAGCAGTCGGCGAAGCTCCTGTTCTACTCGAACCTCGTCTACCTCAAGGTCCGCGCCGAGGCCGCCAAGGCTCTCGTGGACTTCTGCGGCGAGAAGGGCTCGCAGGTGTTCTTCTGCAACTCGGGCGCCGAGGCCAACGAGAACGCGATGCGCATCGCGCGGTGCATCACGAACAAAAAGAACGTCGTCTGCGCCGAAGGTGGATTCCATGGCCGGACGGCCGGAGCCATCGCGGCCACCGGCTATAAGTACCGCAAGGGCATGTCCGGTCTCGGCGCCGATATGATCCACGTTCCGTTCGGCGACCTCGCCGCCGCCGAGCAAGCCCTCCAGAAAGACGCCGCGGCCTTCCTTCTCGAGCCGATCCAAAGCGTCCAGGGCGCGACCACCGCGTCGAGCGAATATCTCCAAGGCCTTGAGGCGCTCTGCAAGAAAAGCGGGGCCCTCCTTATTTTCGACGAGGTCCAGACCGGCCTCGGCCGCGTGGGCGCCCCGTCCGCGCGCCACGCCTTCGGCGCGCGCCCGCACCTGCAGACCTTCGCCAAGGCCCTGGCCTCCGGCGTGCCGGCCGGCGCGGTGCTCGCCGTGCCCGAAGTCTCCGCCAAGGTGAAGCCCGGCGCCTTGGGCTCGACCTTCGGCGGCGGGCCGCTCGCGTCCGTCGCGATCTCGGCGACCATCAAGGCCATCGTCGACAAGGATCTGGTCGAGAACGCCGCCGAGATGGAGGAGCTCGTCCGCGCGACCTTCCAGTTCCCCCAGATCAAGGAGATCCGCGGCAAAGGCCTCCTGCTCGGGCTCGTGCTCGACCGGCCCTCCAAGCCGGTTCGCGACGCCCTGCTGGCCAGGAAGATCCTGGTCGGCGGCGCCGACGACGCGGCCGTGATCCGGCTCCTGCCTCCCTTGACGGTCGGCAGTCAAGAGATCGGCCTGCTGCGGGCCGCGCTGGAGGAGATCTTCGCCTCCGAGGCGGTGGCCGCTTGAAGCACTTCACGCACTTAAAGGACTTCACCATCGCCGAGCTGAACGCGATCGTCGATTCCGCGATCGCGCTCAAGAAGTCCGCGCCCGCCGGGATGCCTCTCGCCGGAAAGTCCCTCGCGTTCTGCTTCATGAACCCGTCTTTGCGCACCCAGGTCTCCTTCTCCGTCGCGACCGCCTCTTTGGGCGGCCACCCGGTCACCTTGAGCCTGGGCTCGGGCGGGACGTGGGGCATGGAGTCAGTCGAGGGCGTCGTCATGGACGGGACGGCCGCCGAGCACCTCAAAGAGGCCGTTCCCGTGCTGGGACGCATGTGCCAGGGCCTGGGCCTGCGCTCGTTCCCGGCCGGCAAGTCCTGGGCCGAGGACAAGAAGGAATCCGCCCTCGCCGCCTTCATCAAGTACTCGACCGTGCCGGTCATCAACATGGAGTCCGCGTCGGGCCATCCGTGCCAGGCCCTGGCCGACCTGATGACGATCCGGGAGCGGATGAACCCCGCGAAGAAGAATTTCCTCCTGTCCTGGGCGCCCCACGTGAAGCCGCTCCCCATGGCGGTGCCGAACTCGTCGGTCGAGATGGCCTCCATGGCGGGGATGAACGTGACCATCGCCCGGCCCGAGGGCTACGACCTCGATCCCGAGGTCATGGCGCGCGTGAAGAAGAACTGCGCGGCCAACGGGACGAAGCTGACGGTCACCGACGACGCGACGGGCGCCTTCGAGGGCCAGCACGTCGTGTACGGGAAATCATGGGGGTCCTTGGCGGATTACGGCCAGGCGCCTTCCGCGGACCCCGCCTTCCGCAAGAAGTGGACGATCTCGTCGGCCAAGATGAAGAAGACGGACGACGGGATCTTCATGCACTGCCTGCCCGTCCGGAGGAACCTCGTCGTCAACGACGACGTCCTGGACGGGAAGTGGGCGGCGCACATCGACGAGGCCGAGAACCGCCTCCACACCGCCAAAGCCGTCCTGCTACACCTTCTCGCCTCACCCAAAACCACCGCCGCCGCCAGGAGACACCGGAAATGACCGACTCGCCCCTCATGCTCAAGCAGGCCATCCCTTACATCCGCATGTACAAGGGCCAGATCTTCGTCGTGAAGGTCGGAGGCCGCGTGGTCGGCCGCAAGGAGATGCTCGACGCCCTCGTCGAGGACGTCTGCCTCCTGCAGCAGGTGGGCATCCGCGTGGTCCTCGTCCACGGCGGCGGCAACCAGGCCACCGAGCTCGCCAAGAAGCTCGGCCTCGAGCCGGAGATCATCGCCGGCCGCCGCGTCACCGACGCGGAGACCCTCGAGGTCGCCAAGATGGTGTACGGCGGCACGCTCAACATCGACATCCTCTCCTCCTTCCGCGCGCACCACACGCCCGCCGTCGGCGTCTCCGGCGTGGACGCCGGCCTCGTCACCGCGCACCGGCGCCCCAAGCGCATGGTCGAGCCGGCCCCCGGCCAAGCCCCCATCGAGGTGGACTTCGGCTTCGTCGGCGACATCGACGGCGTGGACCCCAAGGTCCTTCTCACCTTGCTCGACGCGGGCATGACGCCCGTCGTCTCCTGCCTCGGCGCCGACACCATGGGCAACATCTTCAACATCAACGCCGACTCCATCGCGGAGTCCATCGCGCGCTCGCTCAAGGCCGAGAAGCTCGTCATCGTGACCGACACCGAGGGGCTGCTCAAGGACGTGGCCAACCCCTCGAGTCTCGTTTCATACACCGACCTCGAAGAGATTGATATCTTCAAGAAGGCCGGCCGCCTCACCGGCGGCATGCTGCCCAAGATCGAGGCCTGCGTGCGCGCCCTCAAGGGCGGCGTGCGCCGGACCCACATCATCAACGGCCTCAAGCCCGGCGCGCTGCTGCGCGAGACCTTCACCAACGCGGGCTGCGGCACGATGATCGTCGAGAAGCGCGAGCGCCAGGAGTACCAGGCCGTCGAGCTCGCCCCCGAGCCGCTCATCGCATGAACGCCGTCGAGCTCCTGCGCGAGGTCGTCCGCATCCCGTCCGAGTCGCGGCAAGAGGACGCCGTCGTCGCGCGCTTGGAATCGGCGATGCTCGAGCTCGGCATGGCGCCCAAGAAGACCGGCCGCAACCTGACCTCCCTCCTGGACGGAGGCGACGGCCCCCTTCTTCTTCTGAACTCCCACACCGACACCGTCCCGGTCGGCCAGGGCTGGACGAAAGATCCGCTCAAGGCGGACATCGAGGACGGCAGGATCTACGGCCGCGGCTCGAACGACGCCAAAGGCTGCCTCGTGGCCATGATGATCGCCGCGGTGAAGGCGTTCAAGTCGAACGCGCCGAAGGGCAAGGTGCTCATCGCGGCGTCCTGCGAGGAAGAGGTCCTCGGACAGGGCCTCGAGGTGCTCCTGCCGACCTTGCCGCGCCCCGACGCGGCGGTCGTGGGAGAACCGACCGGATTGAAGGCGGCCGTGGCCCAAAAAGGATTATTGCTTCTCGAGATCATCGCCAAAGGGCGCTCGGCGCACGCCGCCCACGGCGGCGGGATCAACGCGGTGGAAGCCGCGGCGCGAGACGTCCTGGCGCTCTCGAAACTGGCCATCGATAAGGAACACCCGGCGCTGGGAAAGACAACGATACATGTCACCCAGATCTCCGGCGGCGACCGCCACAACGTGATCCCCGACCGCTGCAAGCTGGTCGTCGACATCCGCACCACCCCCTCGGTCTCCCCCGACGAGATCATCGCGCTGGTCAAGAAGACCGTCGAGGGCGAGGTGACCATCCGCTCCAACCGCCTCGGCTCGGTCGAGACCGACCCCGCCCACCCCATCGTCCAGGCCGCGCTCGCCGCCAACCCCTCCGGCCGAGCCTACGGCTCGCCGACCTTGTCCGACTGGGTTTTCCTCAAAGGCATCCCCACGGTGAAGGCCGGGCCGGGCGACTCGAAGCGCTCGCACACGCCCGACGAGTACCTCGAGGTCGCCGAGCTCGAAGCCGGCGTCGATTTCTACGAGAAGCTGATCCGGACCTATTTCGCGAAGGCGGCCGCATGAAAAAGCTCTGGCAGACCAAGACCGACCTCGATAGCGCCGTCGAAGCCTACACCGTCGGCGCCGACCCCGAGCTCGACGCGCGCCTGCTCCCCTACGAGGTTTACGGCAGCCTGGCGCACGCCTGCGGCCTCGTCTCCATCGGGGTGCTCACGAAGGCCGAATACGCGCGCATCCGCAAGGTCCTGAGCGGGCTCAAGACCATCCGGATAACCCGCGATCAAGAGGACATCCACACCGCCGTCGAGCAGGCGCTCACCGCCAAACTCGGCGAGACCGGCGCCAAGGTCCACGCCGGACGCTCGCGCAACGATCAGGTGCAGGTGAATCTGCGCCTTTACCTGAAAGATCGCCTTCTCGGGCTCGACGCCGCGGCGGGCGCCGCCGCCTCCGCCTGGGCCGCGTTCGGAGCCAAGTGGGACAAGCGCCCCATCCCCGGCTACACTCACCTGCAGCGCGCGATGCCGACCACGATCGGCCACTGGGCGGCCTCCCATGTGGAAGCCCTCCTCGACGCCCGCCGCGCCCTGCGCTTCGCCTTCGACGAGGCCGACGCGTGCCCGCTGGGCTCCGCCGCCGGCTACGGCGTCATGCTCCCGCTCCCGCGCGAGCGCGTGGCCAAGCTTCTCGGCTTCTCGCGCGTGCAGCGCAACACCTTGCGCGTCCAGTCGAGCCGCCCGCGCCTGGAGGCCGCCGTGCTCTCCTCCTTGTGCCTCGTCGCCCGCGACCTCGGGACCTTGGCCTGGGACCTCTCGCTGTACTCGACCGCCGAGTTCGGCTTCCTGAAGCTCTCCGACTCGTTCACGACCGGCTCGAGCATCATGCCCCAGAAGAAGAACCCCGACGTCGTCGAGCTCACCCGCGCCCGCGCCGCGCTGTTCCCCGGCTGGCTCAACCAGGTCCTCATGATCGGCCAGCTCCCCTCCGGCTACCACCGTGACTACCAGCTGACCAAGGGCCCTCTGTTCAGCGCCCTCGACACCATGGGCCAGATGCTCGAGATCGCCGCTCGCCTGCCCGAATCCCTCAAGGTCGACGAGGCCGCCTGCGCCGCCGCCGTCACCTCCGACCTCCTCGCCACGCACGAAGCCATCGCCCTCGTCCGCGACGGGATGCCCTTCCGCACCGCCTACCGCCAGGTCGCCGACCGCGCCCGCGCCGTCGCCGTCCCCCTTCCCGTCGACGAAGTCGAGCTCCCGACCTACGCCGGCGCCCCCGGCAAGCCCGACTGGGCCTGGTTGGCCGCCGAAACCAAGAAATACGACCGCCGGAACCTCAAAACAAGCGCCGAGCTGAACAAGCGCTGGTCCGCATTGGGGTCAGGCACGCGAATTCGTTGAATTCTTTCTGAGGTAGTAGCCTACGCTGCCAGGCGCCGTCTGAAGCCAGGACGCGATCGCCCGCAGTCGGAACCCGCTGCGAACTGCCTCTTTGGCAAACAGCTCCTTGGCGCGCACGATCTGGATTTTTTTCGTCCCTGAACGCAACTCGACCGGGCCCAATCCCGTTGAAAGGCGGATTTTCTCCCCGATTTCATCGAGAGTCGAAATCGTCACGAGCGGGCGGAGGAGGCTAAGCCGGTCGGCAGATTCAGGCCAAGGATCGAAGTCGACATCCAGATTCGGCAGTTCGACGGGCACGCGGCTGGACCACGGCCAATCCTCGGCACTCGCGACCAACCGCGCACGTACCGGGTTCATTTGAATGTAGTTGATCAGATTAAGCAGGTATCGGTCCTCCAGACAGAGACTGGCCTTATGGCGGCCCTCGAATAGATGCCCTGTACGGCCGTATTTCTCGTTGAAAGTTTGGGCGTATGAGGAGAGTATCCTCTGCATGATGAAGGCCAAGGGAACCCCGCTCACCTGGATCGCCAAATGAAAATGGTTCGGCATGAGGCAATAAGCCGATAGCGTCGCGCCCGAAGCTTTAATCACCCGATATAGTATCTCCAGGAAACGCTCGTAATCTTGTCTATCGAGGAATATCGCGCGCCTTTCGACTCCGCGGTCCAGGGCATGATACATCGCGCCGGGATAATGTATTCTTGGTCGTCGACTCATACTATCTTACGATCGACACCCCTAAAATGTTCCCTAGCCGCCGAGAATTCAACGAATTTGCGTGCCTGACCCTTATAGCGGGGGCGGCCCTCTTTTCGGCCTGCGGGCCGTCGAAAGAAGCTGAGCCTAACGATTCGTATCAGCAGGCGGGCGCGCTCAAGGCGGGCGGGAAGGCGACGGAGACGATCCGCGATCCGAAGGACCAGGATTGGTACCGCCTCGACGCCGAAGCGGCCGGAACGCTCTCGGTCAAGATCGGCGGTATCAGGGACGTCGATTTCGTCCTCTCCTTCTTCGACAAGGACCGGCGCGAGCTCAAGCACGTCGACGAGACCACGGTCGGCGGCGACGAGCAGCTGCTCGACCTCGGACTCTTGCCCGGCGTTCAATATCTCGTCGTCTCCAACAAGAACGAGAAGGCCAACAACCCGGGGCAGGCCTACGAGCTCCAGACGAAGCTCGACGCCGCCGCGGGCCGCGAGCGCGAGCCGAACGACACCGCGCTGACCGCACAGACAGTCGAGGCGGGCGGGCTGGCGAAGGGCCACTACTGGCCGGCGAAGCAGCTCCTGTCCGAGGAGCCCGAGGCGGCCGAAGAGGACTGGTACTCGATCGAGGTGGCCAAGACCGGCCTGTTCCTGCTCAATATCGACGTGAGCGAGGTCCCGAAGGTCGACTCCATCCTCGAGGTCTACGACACGAACGGCTACAAGCTCAAGGAGCTCGACGCGGGCGGCATCGGCGAGGGCGAGAGCCTGCGCAACTTCGGCGTGCGCGGCCCGGGCAAGTTCCAGCTGCGCCTGCGCTCGAAGTACAAGAACGCGGGCAACCCCGACGTGCCTTATGATCTGCTCACCGAGCTGCTGCCGTATCAGGGGGCCACGGAGTTCGAGCCGAACGACCAGCGCGCCGACGCGACCCCGCTCTCGCTCGACTCGATCTCGGGCACGATCGCGCCGGCCGGCGACCAGGACTGGTACAAGGTCACGGTCGACAGCGGGACGAAGCAGCTCCTGCGCGCGGAGCTCTCCGGCCTGGCGGGGATGGACCTGGCTCTGTCGCTGCGCGACTCGCTCGGCAACGAGCTCTCCTTCGTCGACAACATGGGCAAGGAGCAGCCCGAGATCATGACCGGCTGGAGCCTGACCGGCGGCGACTATCACCTGGTCGTCTCGGAGAAGAGCGGCAAGAAGGCCGACAGCCGCCAATCCTACGCTCTCGGTCGCAAGCTGATCCCCTTCCAGCCGGGGCTCGAATGGGAGCCGAACAACTCGAGCGGGACGGTCCAGTCGCTCAAGGTCGGCGACTCCGTCGACGGCTACTTCGCGCCGAAGGGCGACGAGGACTGGTACGAGTTCAACCTCTACCAGAAGGGCGTCGTGGTGCTCGAGCTGACCGGCGTGATCAACGCCGCGCCCGCGCTGACCTTGTTCGACCAGGAATACAAGGAGCTCGGGACGGCCGCCGCTCCGAAGCCGGGGGACCCCGCGGCCCTCGAGCGCGAGCTCGACCGCGGCACCTACGCCGTGCGGCTGAAGCCGGCCGACGCGGCGCAGAACAACGTGCGCGATAAATACTCGTTCCGCGTCCGCGCGAAATGAAGCGGCTCCCGTTCCTGGCCGCCGTGATCTTCGCCGCCTGCGTCGGGCCGCGTCAGGCGGAGTTCCCGGCGCCGCTCCCCCCGCCCCCGCCCGTCGCGGTCGTCGAGGTCGAGGACCCCAACTTCGAGGCCGTCGTCATCGAGGCCGTGCCGAACGCCGAGGACGAGGGCGTGTCCTTCACGAAGATCTTCATCGACGGCAAGGAGGAGGGCAAGACCGCCGTCGGTCCGCGCTCTCAGGAGAAGCATGTCCGCCTGAAGATTCCCGCGGGCAACCAGCCCGTGCGCCTCGAGCATTGGTTCCTGCCGCCGATCGGGGAGTGGACCGTCCTGCCGGAGTCGCGCCAGCCCCGGGAGCGCTTCGTGCGCGTCGAGGACGGCACGATCGCGCGCCTGACCCTCCGGTACGGCCCCGACGGGGCTCCCTCCCTCGCCATCAGCCGCGAGCCCGCGCCGAAGCCTTAGCTTCGAGAATTCGACGAATTTGCGTGCCTGACCCTCAAAATTCGCGAGTGGGCTTGGACATGTAGATCTCCTTGACGAAGGACATCCAGGCGGGGGCGGCGATGGAGCCGCCGGCCTTGCCGGGGGACATGGCGGTACGCATGTCGTCGTGGCCGATCCAGACGGCGGCGGAGAGGTCGGGCGTGACGCCGGCGAACCAGGCGTCGCGATAATCGTTGGTCGTGCCCGTTTTTCCGGCGGCGGGGACGTTGAAGCCGATGCGGCGGGCGGAGGCGTAGGCGGTGCCCTCGGGGCCCAGGACGCCGCGCATCGTGTCGATCATCGCGCGGGCGGTCGTCGATGAGAAGACGACGGCTCCCTCGGACTTCGGGGCCTCCCCGTCGCTGAGCGACCTGCCCTCGCGGTCGGTGATGCCGCGCAGCCACCAGGGGCGGACGGCATGGCCGCCGTTGGCGAAGGCCGCATAGGCCGCGGCCATCTGCACGGGCGAGATGTCGGCGGTGCCCAGAGCCAAGGAGAGGTTGCGCGGCAGGCGCTCGACCGGCACTCCGGAAGCGACGGACAGGATCTCGAGCACCTTGTCTATGTCGACCTCTTTCAAAAGCTTGATCGCGACGGAGTTGAGCGATTTCCACAGCGCGTAGTCGAGGCGCACCTCTCCGAAATACTTGTTGCCGTAGTTGTGCGGCGACCATTTGCGGCCGTTGCCGATCTTGAAGGTGATGGGAGCGTCGAGCATCTTGTCCTCGGGCTTGAACTTCCCGCTCTCGTAGGCCTCCGCCCAGACGAACGGCTTCACCGAGGAGCCCATCAGGCGGCGCCCGTCGGTCGCGCGGTCGAGTTGGTTCTGGAAGCTGAAGCCGGTGCCGCCGACCAAGGCGAGCAGGGCCCCGTCCTTCGGGTCGAGGGCGGCCAGGGCGCCCTCGACGGGGGCCTCCTTGCCGGCCGGCTCGCCGTCCTCGTCGGGCTTGGCGGCGGGGTCGTTCTCCTTGGCGAGGCGCTCGCGCAGGGCGCGCTGCGCGGCCTTCTGCGCGTCGAGGTCGAAGGTGGTGCGGATGGTCAGGCCGCCGCGCAGGAGACGCTCCTTCGTGTAGGCCCGCAGCATCTGGCGCCGCACGAACTCGACGACGTAGGGCGCCTCGTTGACGCGCGTGCGCCAGAACGACACCTCGGGTATGCTGGCGCGATGCTGGAAGCGGTCCCAGAACTCGCCTTCGATGCGCTCGACCGACGACTCCGGGATGAAGCCGTTGCGGGCCATGCGCTTGAGCACGGTGCGCTGGCGAGGGCGGGCGAGCTCGGGAGAATCGAGCGGCGAATACTTGTTCGGGCTGGGGATGATGCCGACCATCATCGCCGCCTCCCCCACGTCGAGGGCGGAGGCGGGCTTGCCGAAGTAGTAGCGGGAGGCGGACTCGACGCCGAAGGCCCCGTGGCCGAAATAGGCGAAGTTGAGGTACATCATGAGGATCTGGTCCTTCGTGAACTTCTGCTCGAGCTTGCGCACGCAGAAGTACTCGAATATCTTCCGGCCGGGGGTGCGCTTGCGGGTCGTGAACATCTGCTTGGCGAGCTGCTGGGTCAAGGTCGAGCCGCCCTGGCTGCGGCGCACCCCGGTGAGCGTGACGACGACCGCGCGCGCGGTCGCCTTCCAGTCCACGCCGGCGTGCTCGTAGAAATGGGCGTCCTCGCTGGCCACGAGCGCCTTCTTCAGGAAAGCGGGCAGGTCGTCGGGGGAGCGGACGTACTGGCCCTTCTCCACGGAGAACTCGGCGATGAGGCGGTCCTTCGCGTCGAGTATGCGCGTCGGGGAGGCCGCGACCGACAGCGTCGAGGCCATGTAGGGGACCTCGAAGGCCTCGTCCTCGGCCAGCAGGTACTCCTCGCGGCCCGGCACCGTCAGGTTGAGGTAGTAGGCATCCATCTTCTCGACGATGGAACGCTCGAGCTGATGGTAGCGCCACCAGCCGGACAGGACCATGCCCCCGACGACGGCGCCGGCGGCGAGCACGACCGCCGCCGCGGCCAGGAGCGCGCGTCGAAACCAGGTCCGGAGCATGTCCTCATGATACCATTCGGACCCCGGACCGGCTTACGCGCCGGGAGCGTCCCGCCGGTCGCGTAAAACCCTTACATTTCCTCGATGGCGCCCGCCGGGACCCCGTGCTAGCATCGAGCCGAGCACGGAGGGCGCCATGAAGCCGGTTTTCGTCCTGTTCGTCGCGCTGAGCGCCGGGCTGGCGGGGTTCGCCGCGGGCTGCCGGGCGACCGCCGCCTTCGACGGGTCGCGACGCGGCGGGCTGGCCGAGGAGATCATCGCGGAGTGGCCCGCGCCCGCGCGGCTCGCCGCCGCCGCGATGCTCGAGAAATACGGCCCCCCCGACGCTCTCGCCGCGGACGGCCTGGGCTGGAAGGACAAGGGGCGCTGGAAGAAGATCATCGTCCGGGGAAGCCCCGGCACCGCCGCGGGGGCGTCCGGCGTGCTCGAGCAGACCGCGGCTTATCGGGTGCCGCCGGGCACGCGCGACGAGCTCGCGGCGTTCGGCGACAAGGTCACCGTCTCGCCGGACTGGACGCGGATCTCGGCGCGGTCGAACGACGAGGCGCTCAACTTCCTCGCGCTCAACCTGGCCGTCGCGATCGGCCGCGGCGACCTCGACGCGCCGGGAGCGCGGGCTTCCTACAAAAGGGCCGTCGACCTCTCGAACGCGGGGAAGTCCTCGGCCCTGATGAAGGAGCTCCTCTTCCCCCCGATCCCCTGAGACGCTGGCGGACCCGCTTCGTCTATGGTAGTTTCCCCCCGATGAGGCCCTTGCTCGCGCTGATCCTGTGCCTGGCGGCGTCGCCCGCCCCCGCGGCCCTGCTCGCGGGCATCGACACGCTGGAGCGGACGGACTTCGAGCTCCTGCGCGGCAAGCGCGTCGGCGTCATCACCAACCACACCGGCGCCGACTACGCGGGGCGCAGCACGGTGGACCTGCTCTTCGCCTCGAAACGGCTCCAGCTCGTCGCCATCTTCAGCCCCGAGCACGGCTTCCGCGGCGACCGCCGCGACGGCGACCCCGTCGGCGACACGAAGGACCCGGCGACCGGCCTGCCGGTCTACAGCCTGTACGGGCAGACGCGGCGGCCGACGCCGGAGATGCTGCGCGGCCTCGACGTCCTCGTCTTCGACATCCAGGACGTCGGCACGCGCGCCTACACCTACCTGAGCACCATGGGCCTGTGCATGGAGGAGGCGGCGAAGCACGGCCTCGAGTTCGTCGTCCTCGACCGGCCCAACCCGCTCGGAGGCGCGGTCCTCGAGGGCCCCGTGCTCGAGCCGCCCTTCGACTTCACCGGCTACTTCCCGGTGCCGGTCCGCCACGGGATGACGCCCGGCGAGATGGCCCGGCTCCACGCCGACGTCAAAGGCCTCAAGCTCCGGCTCACCGTCGTGCCCCTGCAGGGCTGGACGCGGGAGACCCTCTACGACGAGACCGCCTATCCGTGGATCGACCCCTCGCCCAACATCCGCGGCCTCGACGCGGCCCTGCTGTACCCGGGCTTCGTCGGCTTCGAGTCGAGCCCCTACTCCGTCGGCCGCGGCACGGACGCGCCGTTCCTCTGGTTCGGCGCGCCGGGCCTGGACGCGCCCGCCATGGTCCGCGCTCTCGACGCGGCGGGGCTGGACGGCGCGCGCTTCTCGGTCGAGGACAGGACCCCGACGCAAGACATCTACGCGGGCAAGCCCTGCCGCGGCGTGCGCGTGGACGTCACGGACCGCAAGAAGGTCCGCAGCCTCGACATCTTCGTCCACGCCGTCGGCGCCCTGCGCCGGTCGCGGGTCGTCGCGGTGTCCTGGGCCGGCCTCGACTTCGCGGCGATGAAAGCGCCGCGGAACATCTACCGCGCCGTGCTCGAGTCCACCGAGCCCCCCCGCGCGATCCTCGCCGCCTACGAGGCGAGCTGGCGGGCCTTCGACGCCGGGCGCGCCAAGTACCTGCTGTACTGACCCCCAGGCCGTTTTGTTGCTTGACGAAGGGTGGAGGAACCACCATGCCCACATTCGCCAAGCACCTGTACGTCATCGTCCATCCCGTCAACGCGCTCGTCGCGTCCCAGCTCCCGCCGGAGAAATTCGCGGAGCATTACACGATCGGGAGCTCGAAGCACTACGAGGGGAAGGTGATCTTCGCCGAGCTCGACCCGGGCTTCCGCGACAAATATTTCGAGATCGACCACTACCTGAAGGAGACCGTCCCCCATCCGGACGGCTCGCCGAAGAAGACGAAGTTCATCTCCTCCTACGCCGTGCTCGAACACGTCGACCTGAAGGCGCTGAAGAGCCTCTACCTCGTCACGACCGACGGCAAGGCCCTCGAGCTGAAGGCGAAGCCCTACACCGCCGTCAACGAGCCCGGCCTCGTGCGTCTCTATCAAGAGATCTGCCCGCTCAGCAACATGGTCGCCTCGACGCTCGACCAGCGCGCGTTCGCCAAGTACATCACCTCGGAGACCCGGTCGAAGGGCGCGCCGAAGATCCTGTTCACGCAGTACGAGTTCGACGTGGAGCTGTTCCTGCATCAGAACCAGAACCGCGACATGCTGACCTGCCCGATCCCGGACACCTACCCGAACCGCCTGCACGACTACCTGCTCGAGCTCAAGGAGAGCTCGGACAAGAAGACGAAGACGGTCAGCCTCAACTCGACCTTGACCGCCGCGTCGTGGCGCCTGATCCGGCACGGCTTCTGGTTCGCCGGGCCCGACGAGCTCGTGTTCTTCCCGATGCCCTCCGCCAAGGAGCTCGAGAAGGACCACTACGAGTGGTGGCGCTCCGCCTTCTAGACCGGCACAGGACCGTTACAGCCGCGCACTGTGCGACGCGGGCCGTTCCATGGTCAGCTTTACGCGAGGCGAACCATGAACGAGCCCGCGGAGTCGCGCGACCTTGAGGAGCTGCACCGGCCCGCGGCGATACGCCGCCGGCTCGGCGAACGGCGCCGGCACAGCCACCTCGGAGACGCGGTGCTCGGCGGCATCGACGGCTGCGTGACCACCTTCGCCGTCGTCGCGGGGGCGGCGGGAGGAGGCCTGCCGGACACGGCGATCGTCGTGCTCGGCTGCGCGAACCTCCTCGCCGACGGGTTCAGCATGGCCGCCAGCAACTACCTCAGCGTGAAGAGCCGCCGCGAGGAGCTGCTCAAGGCCCGGCGCGAGGAGGAGTCCCACATCGCCCGGATCCCCAAGGGAGAGCGCGAGGAGATCCGCCAGATCTTCCGCAAGAAGGGCTTCGCCGGGGGCGTGCTCGAGAAGGTCGTCTCCGTGATCACCCGGGACGAGGCGCTGTGGGTCGACACGATGCTGACGGAGGAGCGCGGACTCCAGATCGAGGAGCGCCTTCCGCTGCGCGCCGGCCTCGCGACGTTCGGGGCCTTCGCGGCCGCGGGCTTGATGCCGCTGCTGCCGTTCCTGCTGCCCGGCTTCCCCAAGAGCGCCGAGCTCGCCGCCAGCGCCGGCATCACGGCCCTGTCCTTCCTCGGGATCGGGGTCTTGAAAGGGCTGGTCCTGCGCGCGCCGGCGCTGCGCTCCGGTCTCGAGACCTTGGCCGTCGGCGGCGCCGCGGCGGGGCTGGCCTACGCCGCGGGCCGCGTCATCCGCGGGCTGTACGGCGGCTAGCGCCGCTTGAACACGTACAGCCGGTTCTGGGCGGCCCAATCCGGGGAGGCCGCGCCGACGAACGAGAACGGCTCCGGGTCGCGCGCGACGGGGACATAGCCCTCGAGCCGGTAATCGGCCGAAAGCCACTCGCGGACGGCGTCGCGGAAGGCCAGGCCCAGGCGGGAGCCGATCAAGGTCGAGATCGGCTGATTGACGTAGACGACGAAGGCCGGCTTCGCCTCGCGCAGGGCGGCGAGCTCGGCTTCGAGCGGCTCGGGGCTCTTGGGGAACATCGTCAGCGGATAGACGAAGTCGTGCCGCGTCGCCGCGCGCCGTCCGGCGTAGACGTACAGGGCGGGCTCGGAGCCGAACACCCAGATCGGGTCGGAGGGAGCGGTGCGCTCGCGCAGCCAGGCGCCCAGCCCCTCGGTCTCGAGCAGGGGGCTCGGGTACAGCAGGTCCTTGGCGACGGCCTCGCGGCCCTTGGAGAAGTAGAAGTCCGCCCGCGCCGCGGCGGGGAGCAGGGCCAGGAGGGCGACCGCCGCCCAGCGCTTCCTGTCCGCGCCGAGGCGCTCGACGCCGAAGGCCGCCGCGAGGCACAGAGGCGGCGCGGCCTGCAGGAAATAATGCGGGAACAGGAGCAGGCCCGTCGCGGCCGCGAGCAGGCCGCCGGCCAGCCACAGCACGGCGGCCAGCTCGCCGCGGGTCTCCCACTTCGCGTCAAGTCCCCTTAGACCGTACGCCGCCAGCGCCCACGCCGGCCAGCTCCCCTTGAGGAAGGCCGGCGCGAGGTCGACGGCGAAGAAGCGCGCCTGCTCCAGCGCCGCGGACAAGTCGGCCTGCGCGGCGTAGCGCATGTTCCCCGCGACGACGCAGTCCCAGAACGAAGCGAGGCCCCCGCGCGCGCCGAAGTAACCGAGCCAGGACAGCGGAATGACCGCGGCGCCGGCGGCGAAGGCGGCCGCCGCGCCGGGGTCCCATCTCCGTCCCCCGCGCCACGCGGCGAAGACGCCGGCGGCCAGGACCGGCCACAGCGCGGTCTGCTTCGTCATCAGGGCCGCGCCCGCCAGCAGCCCGGCGAGACCGGCGGAGCGGCGCTCCGCGCGGCTCGCCGCCCAGACGGCCCAGGCGGTGAACGCCGCCGCGAACACCTCGGTGTTGGCGGCGAAGCCGAAGTCCCCGACCGGCGTCGTGCTCAGCACGAAGTAGGCCAGCGGGCCCGCGAGCCGCGCGGCCGGGCTCCAGCGCTTCGGCGAGAGCAGGAGAAGGGCGAGCCCGGTCAGCAGGACCGCGACCATCGCGGCGTACCGGGGCGCGGCCGGCGACGGCGACAGCGCCGCGCACAGGCGGTACACGGCGATGGTCATCGGCGGCTTCTGGTTGAAGACGTCCCGGTAGGGGAGCCCTCCCTCCGACCAGACGCGCGCCGCGTAGGCGTACTCGCCTTCGTCGGACAGCAGCGGAAGGGCTAAGCCGTGCCGGCGCAGGGCCAGGTGCCAGCCGAAGGCCAGGGCGATGCCGAGGGGAAGGACCCAACGCCGGTTCATCCCCTGACTTTACTATTCCTGCGGCTGTTCTTCCTCTTCCTGGGCCGGAGCGGGGGCGGGCGGGGCCTCCAGGGCCTCGCCGGGACCCTCGACGGGAGGGGCTTTGCCGCCGCGGTCGCCGATCACGCCGTGAGGCTCGGCGCTCCTCGCCGACGGCCGCGCGCCCGCGCCGGACGACGGCGCCGATGAGCCGCCGGACCCGCCGAGCGGAGCGACCGACGCCGTCGGCGGAGGGCTGTTCTTCGGACAGTTCACCACGACGTCCTGACGGGGGCCGCCCTTGAACCGGCCCGTGCTCGTCCAGCCCGCGCCGGAGCCGAACTCGAGCGGCAGCCAACCGGGCCGGGCGTCGCGGGCGCAGGACGAGGTGATCATGTCGACGAGCATCACCTGCGGCGCCCCTTCGTACGGCTCGCCCTGCCCGAAATAGTAGGCGACGACGTCGTGCGAGGGGTTGTTGCAGTCTCCTCGCTTGCAGTTGTAGCCCCAGCGCCGGTCCTCGCGGCGCAGGGCGTCGACGGCGAGGTCGAGGTAGCGGGAGTCGGCACGGCACTCGGCCTCGTTCGGGTTCAGCTTCCCGCTCCACTCGTCGGGATTCTCCTGCGCGACCCGTTCCAGCAGCGCGAGCCGGTTGGGGACCTTCACCCCCGAGCAGTTCGTCGCGGCGCCGCCGTAGCCCGAGCCCGCCCGGCCGACTCCGGCCCCCGTTCCGGCCGCCGCGCCTGCGCCGGGCCCCTCCTTGCCGCCGCACTTCGTCGATTTGGACACCTGGTCGCAGCGGTTGGGGCTGCATTTATCGCATTCGTTGCTTTTGTCGTCCGCTCCCCACCACCAGCCCTTCCCGCCCTCTCCGGCCGCGACGACGAGGTCGACGACCCCGACGCAGGGGATGCGGACCTTGTCGCCCTTCCCGGGAAGGATCTCGGTGCCCGGATAGACCGCGTTGATGAGGGGAAGCGCCTGCCTCAGGCCCGCGGGGGTGGGCGGGAACGCGTAGATGATGCGGCCGACGACGTACTTCGGCGTCTGGTGCTTCGGGTCGTCCCACTTGCAGCAGTCCCAGCCCGGAAGGCAGGCCCCCGCCGTCCCGGCCGCCGCCGCGAGGATCGCCGCCGCCAGCGCGAATCGTTTCATGATCATGTTCTCCCCGGTCCCCGACGCAGTGTAACCCCGCGAATATCGCGGGTCAAGCCCCGGGAGCATGAAACTTTTCGGGGGGCTCGATCGTATGAAAGGATGGGAACCTATCTGGAGCTCGCGCTCGACCTCCTCCTGCCCCGGGCCTGCGCGCATTGCCGCGAGGACCTGGGCCGCGCCGACGGGCCGCTGTGCCGGGCCTGCCTCGCGGCACTGCCGCCTCCGCCGGAGCCGGCCTGCGTCCGGTGCGCGGGACGGCGCGGCGGGCCCTCCCCCTTCTGCGCGGACTGCGCGGGCCGCCGGTTCGACTGCCGGCTGATCCGCGCCGCGGCCGCGCACCGCGGCCCGGCCGCCTCGCTCGTGCACGCCTTCAAGTTCCGGGGCTCCCGGCCGGCCGCGAGAGCGGCGGGCCGCCTGATGGCCGCGGCCCTGTCCCTTCACCCGGAGCTCTCCGGCTTCGACGCCCTCCTCGCGGTCCCCGTCCATCCCGCGCGCGAGCGGGAGCGCGGCTACAACCAGGCCGAGCTGCTCGCCCGCGAGGTCGCCGCCGCGACGGGCTGGCCGCTCCTCGACGCGCTCGAGCGCGCCCGGGCGGCGCCGCCGTCCTGGAGGCTGGGGAAGGTCGAGAGGCGCGCCGAGCTGGCCGGCGCCTACGCTCCGCGGCCGGGAGCCGCCGCGCTCGTGGCGGGAAAGCGCGTGCTCCTCATCGACGACGTCGCCGCGACCGGCACGACCCTCGAGGAATGCGCGGGGGCGCTGCGGGCGGCGGGGGCGGCGGACGCGGCGGGCTACGCCTTCGCGCGGGCCGGGGACTTCACTTGAGGCCGAGGAGCTTCTTCCACCAGGGAACGGCGCGCGCCGCGGGCGCCTTCGTGCGGACGTAGGACGCCTCGACCGACTCCGCGACGTGGACGGGCAAGGTGAACTTGAAGTCGGCGCCCTGGCCGGGCTCGCTCTCGATCCACATCTTGCCCTTCTGAAGGTGGACGAGGGCCTTCGCGATGGACAGCCCCAGGCCCGTGCCGCCGACGTGCGTCTCGCCGGCCGCGATCTGGACGAACTTCTCGAAGACCTTCGCCTGCTCCGACTTGGGGATGCCGGGGCCGGTGTCCTTGACCGAGTACTCGACGAAGCCCTGGTTGCCCTCGGCGCGCTTCGCCACGGACACCTTGATCTTGCCGCCGGCCGGCGTGAACTTGATCGAGTTGGAGAGGAGGTTGACGATGACCTGCACCGTGCGCGGCGCGTCGGCCGATACGAGGGGCAGGCCCTCCGGGGCGGACAAAGTCAGCTCGATGCGCTTCTTCTGGGCCCACGGCTGGAGGCTGTCGACCGCGTCCTGGGCGATCTTCGCGGCCTCCGTCGGCTTCGTGAACACCTCCATCTGGCCGGACTCGATCTTGGAGAAATCGAGGATGCTGTTGATCATCTCGGCCAGACGGTCGGAGTTCTTCAGCGCGGTGTTCAGCATCCGCGTCTCGTCCTCCTCGATCTTGCTGGCGAACTGGCCCTGCAGGATCTCGAGCGCGGCGCGGATCGACGACAGCGGCGCGCGCAGCTCGTGCGTGACGTGGGCGACGAAGTCGCGCTGCATCCTCTGCAGCTCCTTGTGCTTCGTCGCGTCGGGCAGGGCGGAGACCATGCCGACGACCTTGCCTTCCTCGGTCTTGACGACGGCGCTGGACGCGCGCAGGGTCCGCTGGGTGTCGGCGGCGCCCTGGAGCTTGACGTCCGCGGCGATGTCGCGGTCGGCCGGGGTCGTGAGCTCGTTGGCCATCGTCACGATGAACTGCTCGCTCGGCTTGTCGGAGAGGGGCTTGCCGGCGCTCTGCGCCAAGGTCTGGCCGTAGATCTGCTCGGCGGCCGGGTTCATCATCAGGATCTTGCCCTGGTCGTCGACGACGACGACGCCCTCGACCATGCTGCCGAGCACGCTGTCGGTCCGCTTCGCCTCGTTCTCGAGGGTCTTCTTCTCGCGCTTGAGCGGGACGGTGACCTCCTCGACGCGCTTGGCGATGTCCTGCTCGAGGAGCTTCATGACCTGCTCGATGACCTTCTTGCGCAGGACCGGGTCGGGGACGGCCTTCTCGACGAGGGCCATCATGGTGCGCTCGAGCGAGCCCGTCGCGATCGCGTCGCTGATCCCCTGGATCGCGGCCTGCGCCGCGGCCGCGCCGCCGTCGCCGGCTCCCGCGCCCGCGCCCGCCCCGGGACCCTCGCCCGCGCCGGCCGGGCCTTCGCCCCCCGCGCCCGCGCCGGCGCCGGGGCCCGCGGACTTTTCGCCGGCCTTGAGGTAGACGGCCTCGTTGAACACGATGTTGAACACGGAGCGGCCCGCGAGCCAGCCTTTCGGGTCCGCCGCGGCCGGCGAGTCGGGGCGCATGGCGGCCAGCTCGCAGAACGCGACGAGCTCGTCGGCGCTCAGGCCCGTCTTGAAGGACAGGCTCGTCAGCTTGAAGCGCTTGAAGAGGTTGGCGAGCGAGGCCGGGAGCTGGGACAGGCTGCCGACGATGCGGGCGTTGAGGATGAGCTTGTCCTGGTCGATGCCGACGGCGAGCTCGCCGGTCGGGGACAGGGCGAGAGCGGCGGCCAGGTTCTCGTGCGCGGACGCGATGGTCGCGATCACGGCGGGGTGACCGACCTTGTACAGCGCCATCTGACCCAGCGCCTTGCCGATCGCCTTGAGCGCCTCGAGGGTCTGCTTCTCGAGGTTCGCGCCGGGTCCCGGCGCGGGCGTCGGAGGGGTCTCGGCCATCAGAGCCTCTCGATCCTTCCCTTGAGCCCCGCCAGCGCGTTGCGCGCGTCGAAGACGCGGCGGGCGAGGCGGACGACGCGCGGATAGTCGATGCCGGGATGCGCGGTCAGGATCAGCACGCAGTCGGCCTCCCGGATCGCCGCGTCCGTGAGCCGCCGGCTGGACCAGGACCGCCCGCCGACGGAGACGCGCGGCACGAACGGGTCGTGATAGGAGATTTTCGCGCCGTCCTCGGCCAGCAGGTGCATGATGTCGAGCGACGGCGAGTCGCGGAAATCGCCGACGCCGGGCTTGTACGCGACGCCGAGCACGAGTATCCTGGCGCGCTTGACGGATTTGGCGTCCTCGTTGAGCAGGCGGGCCACGCGGCGGACCGCGTAGCGCGGCATCTGGCCGTTGACCGTGGACGCGAGCTCGATGAAGCGCGGCTCGAAATTGAGGGACTTCATCTTCCAGGCCAGCAGCTGCGGGTCCTTGGGGATGCAGTGGCCGCCGATGCCGGGTCCGGGCCAGAAGGGCATGAAACCGAACGGCTTCGTCGCCGCGGCGGCGACGACCTCCCAGACGTTGAGGCCGAGGCGGTCGCAGATCTGCGCGAGCTCGTTGACCAAGGCGATGTTGACCGAGCGGAAGGTGTTCTCGAGCAGCTTGACCAGCTCGGCGGCGGTCGCGCTCGACACGGGCACGACCTTCGAGATCACCGACGAGTACAGGTCCACGGCGAGGCACGTCGAGCGGGCGTCGATGCCGCCGACGACCTTCGGGGTGTTCTCGATGTGCCATTTTAGATTTCCCGGATCCACGCGCTCAGGTGAAAACGCGAGCCAGAAGTCCTTGCCGGCCTTCAGGCCCGACTTCTCCAGCTCCGGGAGCACCGCCTCCTGGGTCGTGCCGGGATAGGTGGTGCTCTCGAGGACGATCAAAGTGCCGCGCTTGAGGCGCTTGGCCACGGTCCCGCAGGCCGCGACGATGTTGGAGATGTCGGGCTCCTTCGTCTTGCGCAGGGGCGTCTGAACGCAGATCAGGACCGCGTCGAGCTTCGCGATGCCGGCCCCGGTGTCGTCGATCGTCAGCGCGCCGGAGCGGACGAGGGCGGCGAGCTCCTTCGACGGGACGTCCTCGATGTACGAGCGCCCCTTGCGCAGGGCGGCCGCGCGCTTGGCGTGCACCTCGATGCCCGTGACCTTGAAGCCGCGCCGGGCGAAGGCGACGGCCAGCGGCAGGCCCACGTAGCCCAGCCCGATGACCCCGACGCGGGCGGATTTATCGCGGATTTTCCTGTCGAGGCTCACGGCGAGAGTATAGAGGATGGGGCGGGACTTGTCCATCCCCGCTATTTATGGAAGAATGCGTCCCTCCCTATGAAGAGCCATGATGTCTGCGTCGTGGGCGCCGGCTACGTCGGCCTCGTCACCGGATCCTGCCTGGCCGAGATCGGCCACCGCGTCGTCTGCGTCGACTCCGACCCCCGCAAGCTCAAGTCCCTGAAGGCCGGCAAGGTCCCGATCCACGAGCCCGGCCTCGACGAGGTGTTCAAGCGCGTCGTGAAGTCCGGCCATCTGACCTTCGCGGCCTCCGTCGAGGAAGGTCTATTTCATAAAGGGCGGCGCGCCTCCGTCGTCTTCATCGCGGTAGGCACCCCTCCCCGCCACGACGGCTCCGCCGACCTCTCGGCCGTCGAGCACGTGGCCGAGACCGTCGCCAAGCACATGACCGGCTACACCGTCATCGTCGACAAGTCCACGGTCCCGGTCGAGACCGGGGATTGGGTCTCGAAGACGATCCAGCGCTTCAACAAGAGGGGCACCCCCTACGACGTGGTGTCCAACCCCGAGTTCCTGAGCGAGGGCTCCGCGGTGAAGGACTTCATGAAGCCCGACCGCGTCGTGCTCGGCGTGTCGTCCAAGCGCGCCGAGACCTTGATGCGCGAGATCTACGCGCCGCTCAAGGCGACGGTGCTCGTCACCGACCTCAAGAGCGCCGAGCTGATCAAGCACGCCTCGAACTCCTTCCTCGCGACCAAGATCTCCTACATCAACGCGGTCTCCGCCCTGTGCGAGAAGGTCGGAGCCGACGTGAAGATGGTCGCCCAGGGCATGGGCCTCGACCGCCGCATCGGCCCGATGTTCCTCAACGCGGGCATCGGCTTCGGCGGCTTCTGCTTCCCGAAGGACCTCGAGGCCTTCTACTGGATCAGCAAGCAGAAGGGCTACGACTTCAAGCTCCTCAAGGCGGTCCAGGAGATCAACGCGCTGCAGCTCTCCTGGGTCTCGCGCAAGATCGAGGAGAAGCTCTGGAACCTCGAGGGCAAGACCGTCGCCGTCCTCGGCCTCGCGTTCAAGCCGAACACCGACGACATGCGCTACGCGCCCTCCCTCGAGGTCGTGGCCGGCCTGCGCGCCCGCGGCGTCAAGGTCCGGGCCTTCGACCCCGTCGCGATGGAGCGGGCCAAGGTCCTCCCCGAGTTCAAGGGCGTGCACTTCGCCAAGGACGAGTACGACGCGATCAAGGGCTGCGACGCCCTGGCGATCGTGACCGAGTGGCCGCGCTTCAAGGACCTCGACCTCTCCCGCGCGAAGAAGCTGATGCGCACGGCCGTCCTCCTCGACGGGCGCAACCTCTTCGATCCGGACAAGGCGCGCGCCCTGGGCTTCGACTACGCCGGGGTGGGCCGCCCGTGATCAAGCGCGTCCTCATCACCGGCGGCGCGGGCTTCCTCGGCAGCCACCTCTGCGACAACTTCCTCGAGAAGGGCGCCAAGGTCATCGCGGTGGACAACCTGATCACCGGCAGCATGACGAACATCGAGCACCTGATCAAGAACCCGCGCTTCAGCTTCATCAAGCTCGACGTGACGAACTACCTGCACGTGCCGGGCCCCCTCGACCTGGTCATGCACTTCGCCAGCCCCGCCTCCCCGATCGACTACGCCCGCTGGCCGATCCCGACCCTCAAGGTCGGCGCGCTCGGCACGCACAAGGCCCTCGGCCTGGCCAAGGACAAGAAGGCGGCCTTCGCGCTCGCGTCCACCTCCGAGGTGTACGGCGACCCCGAGGTGAACCCGCAGCCCGAGACCTATTGGGGCAACGTCAACCCGATCGGCCCGCGCGGCGTCTACGACGAGGCCAAGCGCTACGCCGAGGCGATGACGATGGCCTACCACCGCTATCACGGCATCCCCGTGCACATCGTGCGCATCTTCAACACCTACGGCCCCCGCATGCGCACCGAGGACGGCCGCGCCGTCCCCAACTTCATCACCCAGGCGCTCAAGGGAAAGCCGATCACCGTGTACGGCGACGGCTCCCAGACCCGCAGCCTGACCTACGTCAGCGACCTCGTCGACGGCATCGACCGCCTGGTCCGCTCGAAGGAGACGGGCCCGATCAACATCGGCAATCCCGTCGAGATGACCTTGCTCGAGATCGCCGAGACGATCAAGCGCCTGACGAAGTCCAAGTCGAGGATCGTCTTCAAGAAGCTGCCGGTGGACGACCCCAAGGTCCGCCGTCCCGACATCACCTTGGCGCGCAAGAAGCTCAAGTGGGAGCCCAAGGTCCCCCTCGAGGAAGGCCTCAAGCGCACGATCGAATACTTCCGCAAAGTCCTCTGAACCCCGTCCTGACCGTCGTCCTTCCGTGCCACAACGAAGCCGGCAACATCGCCCGCTACGACTCCGACCTTTTCCCCGCCCTCGACGCGCTGGGCGTCGCCTACGAGGTCGTGATCGTCGACGACGGCTCCGTCGACGACACCGCCGCGAAGGCGGGGGCGCTCGCGGCGGCGCGCAAGGGCGTCCGACTCGTGAAGCTCTCCCCCAACCGGGGCATGGGCGGCGCCATCCGCGCCGGGATGTACGAGGCGCGGGGCGAGTGGATCGCCACCCTCGACGCCGACCTCACCTTCCCGCCCGCCGCGCTCAAGGACATGCTCGCCGCGGGCGACGCGACGAAGGCGGATCTGGTTTCGGGGTCGCCGTACCTGCGCCCCGGCGACATGGCCGGCGTCTCGTGGATACGGACTTTGCCGAGCCTGATGATCAACGCCCTGTACCGCGGGCTGTTCGGCATGCGCCTGACGGCCTACACGCCGGTCCTGCGCCTGTACCGGACGTCCTTTATCAGGGACCTGGGCATCACCTCGAACGGCTTCGAGATCAACGCCGAGATCGCCGCGCGCGCGATGATCGGCCGGCGCGTCGTCGCCGAGGTCCCGGCGCCGCTCCACGCCCGGACCGCCGGCGTGTCGAAGCTCCAGCGCGGGCGCGAGCTCAAGCGGCACCTGGCGCTGATACTGCGCCTGCTTTTCGGCCGCTGACGCCTCCTTGACGGGACCACGGCGCCCGTCTACACTTGCTCCGATGCCTCCGCGCTTCGCCCTCCTCGCCATTCTCCTTTTCCTCGCGACGATCGCCGGGGCGGAGACATTGTGCAAGAAAGGCGCGGTCACGCCGGACTCGCTCTTTCGAGACTGCAATGACCCGGGCCAGGGCGGGTTGGCGATTTGCCAAAAGCATCACCAGGAGTTTCTGGAAGCCTGCACCGAGAGCCTCGACACCGTCCAACGAGCGCTCGAGGGCCTTCCCCCGCCCGAGAAGAGGACGCCCGCCCAGGCGGCGCAGGCGGCGGCGGCGAAGACTCTCTTCGACGAGACGCGCGCCGCGCTCATCGACGCCAAAGAATCCGCCGCGAAGATCGTCCGAAGCGGGAACGTCGATCTCCCCGCCTTCATCGCGCTGGAAAAGAAGAACGACGGGCTTGCCGTGGGCGTCGAGACTCTGATCGAACATCACGTCAACAACGTCCCGGCCGAGCTCAAGGTCACGGCGGCGGCCGGGGAGACGGTCCGCCGGTCCGTCGCCGATGTCTTGGACGGGGCGAGCGAGTTCCCGCCCCAGAAGGCCGCGGAGATAATCGCGCAGGGCGGGGAGCAGGCCCTCGCAGGCGGGCGCACCGATGAGGCCGAGCAGTTGGGCGAAGCCCTGGTGAAGCGCGCGCCGGCGGACTACCGCGGGCCGTCTTTGCTGGCGCAGGCCGCGCTGACCGAGCATCGCCCCGCCGACGCCGCGCGCTGGGCGCAAAAAGCGCTCGAGCTCAACCCGCGCGACAAGAAGGCCTCGGACGCCCTGCAGTTCGCGCGCTCGGAGCTGTCCGCGCAGAAGCTCAAGAAGCCCGTCGTCGGCAGCTTCCAGGAGGCCCGGGCCCAGGAGCTCGAGAGAAGCCTCGCGGCGGCGACGATCCGTCCTCCTCCGTCAGGACCCGCCGCGACGCCCGACCCGAAGGTCGCCGCCAAGTCGGCCGACCCCGTCCAGCGGGTGCTCTCGGGTCTCCTGCGCCGCGGTTACGAGAAGATGCGCCTCGACGACCTGCCCGGCGCGCTCGGCGACGTCAGCGTGCACCTCGACTCCCATCCCGAGGACACGGAAGCGCGCCTGATCCGCGCCGAGATCCTCATGAAGCTCGGGAAGCCGGCCCCCGCCCTCGCCGACATCGACGCGGCCCTGGCCAAAAGCCCCGACGACCCGCGCGCTCTGCGCGCGCGCGCGGCGGCGCTGTACGAGATCGGCGGCCGCGACGGCGAGGCCCTCAAGACGGTCGAGCGCGCCCTCGAGATCGAGCCCGCGAGCGGCATCGGCCATCTGACGCGCGCCAAGATCCTCGAGCGCCTCGACCGAATCCCGGAGGCGATCGAGGAGTACCGCACCGCCGCCCAGCTCGACCCGACGCTCGAGCCGATCACCGAGGCCGCCCTGCGCCGCCTCGGCGCGGCTCCCGCGCCGTCCAAGGCCGTGGAGAAGGGGCTTCTGCGCGGCGGCTTCCTCGTGGTCTCGCTGGCCCTCATCCTCATGGGCCTCGTCGGAGGCGCGGTCGTCGTCACGCGCCGCGCGCGCACCGCCGAGGCCGCGGCGGCGGCGCAGGAGAGGACGCTCAAGGCCGGGGACCTCGTGGCGGGACAGTACCGGATCTCGCGCGAGCTCGGACGCGGCGGCATGGGCGTGGTGTTCGAGGCCGTCGACGAGAAGCTCAAGCGCTCGGTGGCGCTCAAGCAGCTCCAGGGCGACTTCCGCGCCTCGGCCGAGGACGCGGCCCGCTTCCTTCAGGAGGCCCGTCTCGTCGCCCAGCTGCGGCACCCGAACGTGGCCGAGATCTACGCCGCCGTCGAGGACGGCGGCCTGTACCTCGTCTTCGAGCTCGTCCGGGGCCGCAGCCTCGACGCGCTCCTCGGCTCCGGCGTCACCGCGGAGCAGGCGCGCGGCATCGTCGCGCACGCCTGCGCGGCGTTGACGGCGGCGCACGCGCGGCGCATCGTGCACCGCGACCTCAAGCCGTCCAACATGATGGTCACCGACGACGGCCAGCTCAAGGTCATGGATTTCGGCATCGCCCACCAGTCGCTGGGCGGGGGCGCGTTCACGCAGACCTCGGCCAGCGGCACGCCGCCGTACATGGCCCCGGAACAGGCGATGGGCTCGGTCTCCTCCGCCTCGGACCTGTACTCGCTCGCCGTCATGGCTTACGAGCTGCTCACGGGGGAGCGCCCCTTCCGGGGACCGGACTTCCTCGGCCCGAAGATGCGCGGGGAGTTCGCGCCGGTGACCTCCCGCAGGGCCGGCCTGCCCGCGCGCCTCGACGCGTTCTTCGCCTCGGCGCTCTCGCCCGATCCCACCCGCCGCCCGAAGGACGCCGCGGCCTTCGCCGCCGCCTTCGCCGCCTGCTGGTCTTGAGTCCCGCAACTTTGTAGCCTAGCCCCCCTATGCCCGAACTCGGCTCGCCGGAGCGCCCCCTCGCCGTCGCCATCGTCGGAGCCGGACCCTCCGGCTTCTACGCCGCGGAGGCCCTGCTCAAGGCTCCGGGCCTGACCGTGCGCGTGGACCTGTTCGACCGCCTCCCGACGCCTTACGGCCTCGTGCGCGGCGGCGTCGCCCCGGACCATCAGAAGATCAAGTCCGTGGCCGCGGTCTACGAGCGCACGGCGCAGGACCCGCGCGTGCGCTTCTTCGGCGGGGTCAAGCTCGGCCGGGACTTCACCGCCGCGGAGCTGGCCGCGCGCCACGACGCCGTGATCTACGCCGTCGGCTGCGAGAGCGACCGGCACATGGGCATCCCCGGCGAGGACCTCGCGGGCTCCCACTCCGCCACCGAGTTCGTCGGCTGGTACAACGGCCACCCCGACCA
>Ga0255338_1002477_pt1 | contig 26784 bp, 21 predicted proteins | sample MeOH1_35cm_T4_19_FD_203715 | JGI IMG/M metagenome (GOLD analysis project Ga0255338, IMG submission 203715) | Sandy soil microbial communities from University of British Columbia, Vancouver, Canada - MeOH1_35cm_T4_195 | ecosystem: Engineered > Artificial ecosystem > Sand microcosm > Unclassified ...
GCGACGCTTGTGTCGACAGTCCGCGTAGGCCGGGCGCCCTCTGGGCGACCGTGTCGTTCGTTGCCGCGGCTTTAACCGCCGGGCATCAATCGTCGTGGTAATACTAGGGCCTTGCGGCCTCGTTGAAGGCGCGGTTGAAGAACCCCGCCAGGCACAAATACAGGGACTTCTGGTTCTGGGGCTTCGCGATGCCGTGGCCCTCGTCATCGAACACCAGGAGCTCGAAATCTACTCCGGATTCCCGCAGCTTCGGTAGCACCAGGTCCACGTGCTCTATCGGCACGTTCGGGTCACGGCGGCCCTGGACTATCAGCAGCTTTCCCCGGATGTTTTCAACGAAGTGGATCGGTGAGTGGGCGCGGTAAAGCTCCGGCAGTTGATCCGGCCGGCCGCCCATCATCTCTTCCGTGTATGGTCGGATGTCCGGACGGGTGATCTCGTAGTCGGCTACCAGGTCCGTCATCCCGCAGACCGGCGCGGCAGCCGCCACCGTCTCTTTCGGGAACCGGGTGATGGCGCACCACGAAGAGTAGCCGCCGTAGGAGCATCCGGTCATGGCTACCTTGCCGGCCCCAGCAATGCCGGCGCCGATGAGGGACTCAATGCCGGTGCGGAGGTCTTCTTGCTCCAGACCACCCCATCCCCCTCCCGCCTTGATCGCCTCGCGGAAGCGGATGCCGAAGCCGGTGCTGCCGCGGTAGTTGGGATCCAGGACGTGGAAGCCCTGCGAGACGAAGAACTGGATCTGGTTGTTAACCCGGTCTTGAGAATGCGCGGTGGGTCCGCCGTGGACGTAGACCACGGTACCGCGCGCAGTACCGGGCGTGCGATAGAGCCAACCCTGGATCTCCAGCCCATCAACCGATTTCCACCGGTAGTCCTCCGCGGCTGCCAGGTCCGCGGCTCGAAGCGGCGTACGCTCCCAGATGCGGGTGAGCGAGTGGAGCGTCTCCGGCTGCAGTGGCTCCGGCGCAACTCGGATCAGGTCGGTGGGCTGGCGAGAGCTGTAATACTCAGCAATCCACGTTCCATCCGCGGTGGGCGCCAGCGGCGTCAGGTTACCCGCCATCGGCGGGAACGGCTGCTCGACGCACGTATCGACGTCCAATAGCGTGGCCCGGATCCGGGCGTCGCGGACCTCGACAACTACGACCTGCTCGCTGCCGTGCGGCGCCCAGGCGGCTTCGAGGTTGCGGGACGGGTCATCGATCAGCCAGCGAACTTCCGGGGCATCGAGGCTCCAGACGCCCAGGCGGCGGTGCGTCTCGGTCTCCGCAAGCACCAGCACGCGGCGACTGTCCGGGAACCAGGAGGCTCTGACCTTGGTGGACGCGCCGAAGTTGAGGATCTCCCGGTCGTGTAAGCCTTCGATGTCAACCAACCATACCTGTTGGCCGGCAGGGTGCAGGTCGGCGCGGGTGTAGAGGACGTGCGTTCCCGCGTGGTTTAACCGGGGATTGCTGGCGCCGGGCTGGTCGGGGCGCGCCAGCAGCAGCCGGTCACCCGTTTCGAGATCATGCCGGTAGACGCAGGTCGGAAGGATCTCTTCACCCGCTGTGAAGTCGAAGTTGACGGCATACACCAGCCAATGCCCGTTGGGATGAAGCTGCCCGCCGCGCAGGAAGTATTCCGGCTGGGCATCAGTTAGCGGGGTCATCACTCCCGGATGCGCAAGGTCTACCCGGTAGAGGCAATCGCGTTCGTCGCCCGCGTGGTCTTGCACCACCAGCAGTCCCGAGCTGTCCGGAAGCCACGACGCCACCCGGGTGTCCTCAGTGCTATTCGTCAGCCGCAGCGGAGCCATCGAGCCATCGGTCGGCGCGACGTACACTTCCGCCGCGGGCGCCGTGCGGTACCAACTCCACGCCACCCAAAGCCCGTCCGGAGAAACAGCCGGTCCAAGCAATCCAGGCAGCGTCAATAGCGCATCAAGGTAATCGGTGGGAGAAAGCATAGGGTTTCCGAATTAGGCATTGGGCGTCAGGTGGTGGACTTTGGTTTCCGTGCTACCACCTGATACCCATTACCCAGCGCTTAACGCCCATCGCCTCGAACGCTTGAATTGTCTTCGACGCTGAAATTGCCTTCGTCGGAGATGCAGCGGATGGCGGGGGCATACATCGCGTAGCCGGTCAGCGGCAGCGCGTGGAACGCACCCGGGGTCTCGGCGCGCATTCGATAGGAGAGGAGCCGCTTGCCCTGCGGAAGGTTGGTCACGAAGAAGGCGACGCGGTCATCGCGCAACTCCAGGTTGCTGCAAAGTCCGTTGCCGTAGCGGGTACCGCTTCGCAGCTCCACGGGCTCGCAGCCGGAGGGCTTCATGTCTTCGAACACGAGGTGTTCGTAGGCGTTCTTGCTCTCCACTAACAGCTCCACTTCCAGCAGGTCGCCGCTGTTCAGGCGATCCCCGGCGTTCACCACGGTGCGCCGGTAGCCGTCCTTAGTCAGCTCCTCTTTACCGTCCGGCCCGGGCCTCGTGAGCCGGTAGTAGCGGCGGCGGACGCGGATCTCGTTTCCGGCGGCTTTGACCCCCTCTTCCAGCGTGAAGTAGCGGACCGCCGCGGTGAAGTAGACGTTGCCTTCTCCTTCGCGGGTGACCGTGATCTCCTGGGTGCCGCTCCCCAGCGCTGCGGCAGGGATGACGAGGCGGTTATCGAAGGTGAGTGCGTTCTCGGCGTTTACGCGGAAGCTTTTCTTCTGGCGCCCGCCCACGTCCACGGTGAGCGTGTAATCGGGAGCCAGCTCACGCTGGCCCTTCACATACTCCGCCAGCGCATAAACGGCGAGTGCGGTGTCGCGGGTGCTGCTCCAGGATGCGCCGGTGCGGTTGTTGGCGAGCCAGCGCACGATCATCGGCGCGAGGCGGTGCTTGGGCTCCAGCGCGTTGAACACGCGCAGGCACGCGGCGGTGGTCTCCACGTCCTGGTTGTACCACTCCCACCATGTGCCCAGGTTCCGCGTCCAGGAGCAGGTGCCGTTCTCCTTATCGATGCGCGCGGTGTTCTCCAGGTTCTCCATGCAGATCCGCGCTTCGGCGGGGTGCCCGCCGTTTTTCAGCGTGAGCGCGAGCAGGGCCAATCCGTACGCGGTGAGGCGGTCCCGCTTCGGATAGGCGCTCTCCAGCAGCGAGTTCGCGGCAGCGGGTGCGCGCTTGCGATCCAGGCTGAGCACCCACCCCTCGTAGGTGCGGTCGTGCGGATCGGTCTCTTTGGCGAAGCGGCCTTCCAGGTACGCCATGCCGCGCTCCAGCATGGATGCCGGTACTGCTACGCCCGCCTCCTTGCCGGCCAGAAGCCCCTGGAGCACGTAGGCGGTGATCCGATCGTCGCTGGTGTCGTCTTCCCACCAGCCCCAGCCACCATTCGGGTGCTGGAAGCGACGCAGCCGCTCCAGACCATCGGTCGTCATGCTCTTCAGGGTCGCGGGTAGGAAGACCGGGTTTCGGCCGCGGGAGGCGGGCCCCTCGCCTTTCGGGAGGCGTTTGCGCAGGTCGTCCAGGTCCAGGCCGAGGTCTCGGAGGACCTTGGCAGACACGACCGTCGGCATGAAGCGACTCATCGTCTGCTCGGTACACCCGTACGGATAGTCCGCGAGGTAGGGCAGTGCGTCCAGCATCACCATCCCGGCGGAGGGGCTCACCTGAACGACGAGTTCTCCGGCGTCCGGCGCGCGCTCGGCGGGAACCGTTACGGTTACCTTTTCGGACCGGGTGCCCGGCTTCTCACCGGCACCCATGAGGATGGCGCCTGATTTCTGGACCCTCTTTTCAACGCCATGCGCCAGAACCGGGAAGGTCAACTCCACGGCGTCACTGTCTGCCTCGGCCTCGGCCAGAACGCGGATCTTTACCTCGCCGGGCCGGTCCACACGCACGCGCCAGTCGACCCGCTGCTCCTCGCCGGAGGGCAGTTCGATCCACTGGATCAGGCTATCGGCAGAGGCGGACTCCTCCCCGAACGTGATGGCGCCGCCGGGGCGGTCGGCGCGCGGCACGTTCAGGGCTCGAGGCGAAGGCGGGCCGGGCGCCGCACTACCGGCCGGGACGAGGGTCTGGCCTTCCAGTTGGAGCGAGACTTTTACCTTCTGCGCGGTCGGCGTGTAGTTGTGCACGTTGGCGGAAAGCACCAGCTCATCCCGCTCCACGAAGAAGCGCGGGGCCTGGAGCCGGACGAGGAGGTCCTTCGCGGTGGTCACCTCGGCACGGCTTTCCCCTACCTGCCCGCTCTCGCTCCAGCCGCGCACGAGCATCTGCCACTGCGTGAGGTTATCCGGCCAGTTGAAGCTGACCGTCGCCTCGCCATTGGCGTCCGTGACAACCGACGGCGCCCAGAACGCCGTGTCCGCGAAGTTCCTGCGGATCGCGGGAGGCGGGGCGGCCTCTTTCGCGCCAATGTTGACCGCTCCGGTGATGTGGGGAATGCGAGCGACTGGCGCCCCCAGCCGAGCCAGCCGAGTTCCACTCGCGCCGTATCCGTAGAGGCGCCCTTCCGGCAGTCGATCGAAGAGTTCGGGCTCAATGTTTCCCAGCCCCTCCGGCTGGCTCCAATCGGCCGGTACGACCTTCAGCGGTGGCTGCTGATCCTCAACGGCGGGGTCAAATTGGGGGTCGAAACTCTCTTGAGCATTCAGGTCGCTGCCCCGGCTGCCGCCGTAGAGCGCCTCCGCGATGGGCTGGCCGGCATCCCCGGAGATTGCGAGCACGGAGGCGTCGAGCACGCCGGCACTCATTTCCGTACGCACCGCCTGACCTTCGGCGTCTCGTGCTCGGAGGCGGAAGGTGGCTTTTTCGCCCGGTTTATACACGGGCTTGTCCGGGGTGACGGTAACTGCCAACAACTGCTCGGCTGCCGGCACAGCCAACGTTGCGGAGGTGCGGAAGAACTCGCGCTTCCGCACCCCGCTCACCGCCACTACAACGTCAGGTGAGGCCAAACGGGTAAGGGCAATCTCGACTACCGCCGACCGTCCATCAATCCGAACCACCCGCTTCTCCAGGAGCCGCGACCCCGCTTCCTGGGTCAGAAGCACAGTGGTATTGGGTTGGTCGGCGATCAGCAGCAGCCTCGCCGACTGTCCAGCCCGGTACGAAGCCAGTTCCGGCACCAGGCGAACGTGCGTAGAAGCGTCCACTCCTTCGCCTGCGCTGTCCCCAGCGACCCATGCTTCAGCGCTCGCCGTCACGCGCTGCTCCCACGGATCGAGTGCTTCGAAGCGGATCTCATACCGCCCGGGCCGGCTCTGACTCCACGTGATGGCGCCGCGGCCGGAGGCATCCGTGTGTACGGGGGCGACCATGACCTCTTCGGTCCGGATCTTCCCACTCTCTGCGAACAGACGCAGGACCCGCCCCGTGCCGGTCGCCGCGACGGGGCGCCCGGCCGCATCGACGGTCCGGACCTCGGCGGTCAGAGGCTCTCCCGCGGACACGAAGCCCCGGGTGGTCTCCAAGAAGCTATTGAACTGAGTTGCGAGCGCGCGGACCTCGCCCTGGCCCTCGATGGTGCGGCGGCTCGAGTCCGTAACCTCGGCGGTGATCGCGAAAGTGAGATGCCGGCCCTGGAAGCGAGGATCGGCTACCTTGGTGTCAATGGTCAACAGTGCGTCGCCGTTCGCGTCGGTGACGGCGGTACCGTTGATCTCGGGCGCATCCGGCAGCGGCGTCCAGGGTTCTGACGATCCAGGCACGGCCGGGTCGTTCGCGTGCCGGAACGGCGAGGGCACGAACCATTCTGAACGGTGGATGCGGTATTTTACGCGGGCGTTCGCTACCGCCGCGCCGAAGTAGTAACGTGCCGAGACGCGTACTTTCAGGGGCTCCCCCACCCGGGCCACGCTCTCCCCCGGTGCCACGGTCACGGAGAACTCCGGCTTTTTGTACTCCTCGACCCCGAAACTCCCGTGGCCGCCAGCAAGGTGCTCCTTGTCACCCCACGAGATCGCGATCTGGTAGTCCCCGAGCGGAGGCTGCGAGCCCAGCGTAAACTTCCCGTGAACTGTCCCAAAATCGTTTGCACTCACGTCGCGCGAGTCCACCGGAGTGCCCTTCGCATCAAGGAGTTGGACCTTGGCCTTCTGCCCGGCGAGCGGCTTCCAGACACCCGCTTCGCTCCGCGCTGCTAGCAGCGCCCGGAAGTTGACCTGCTGGCCTGGCCGGTAAACAGGACGGTCCGTATAGACGTAAGCGATAGCCGCTTCCGCCTCCTCGCTGCGGCCCTTCCAGGTGCCGCCGGTGAACGCGTAGCGATCTCCCTTCCAGGCAAAGGAGAGGACGTCGTCGCTTTGTTGACGCTTGGGCGCCAGCGGCTTCTCGGTGAGTCCCTCAGCACTCGTGACCGAGGTCGCCGCGGAGACGTGCTGTTTCGCGTCCGTGCCGGTGTACACCTCGCGGATCAGCACCTGCGCATCGACTACGGGCGCACCTGTCTCCGCGTTCACGGCCATCGTCGTCGCGCGGTCCTGGTCTACGATCTGCATCGTCGCCAGGTCGGAGATGAGCAGCACCACGGTGGCGCGTACTGGACCGCTTTCCACTTCCACGGCATAGGCGCCGTTCTTGGTGAGCGGGGTCTCGATGCTGCGCTGGACGGTAGCGTATTCGCTCTTCGGGGTGAGGGTCTCTTCCCAGGTGACCGGCTCGCCTTGGTAGTACTTCTTGAGCCCGGCGCTCTTGCCAATCCGCGCCAGCAGTTCGGAGATTCCGGCTCGGGGTCGGGAGAGGACGCGGCTGTCTTTCACCACGTCTTCCAACTTGAGCGGATAGGCCGTGAACTTCACGCTCGGAAGGTTGCGCGCTTCCACGCTGAGCGTGGCCTTTTTGCCGGGAGCCTGTGGCCGGGGCGGCTCTACATTGAGTGTGGCCCGCGTGATGGCGGAAGCGGCGCTTTTGGCGGCCTGCGCCCATTTGGTTTCGGGTCGAGCCTTGACCAGTGCCGCGTAGGCGTCCAGCGCATCCACAAACCGGCCTTCTTCGGTCAGCCAATCCCCCACCATCATCAGCGCGTGGTCTCCCTCCGGATGCTCGGGGAAGTCGCGGGGTAAGGTGCGGAGTACTTCGGGTGCGGACCGGTCCTGGTAGGGATACGGGATGGGCTTACGCTCTCCGGATGGCTCCTGGCGCCACGCTTCCTGATGCATGAGGGAGTGATAGCCGTGAAGCCACATGGCTTGTGCGAGCCGGGCCAGCGGTTTCTGGGCCTTTGTTCCGACCTCCTCGGCCGAGAGATAGAGCTGGAGCACTTTCTTCGGCGGCGCCCAGTTTGGATCGTACGGAGCGGCCGGGTCCAACTTCCAGGCGTCGTCAGAAGGCAACTTCCAGCGGCGTCCCTCGGCCCACAGCGAGAGTTGGGTGGACGCGATGAGCCGCGCGAGGTCCGCGGTCAGGTCCGCCTCTTCGCCCGTGCCCTTGGTCTCCTCCCGCAGCTTCTCGTAGAGCAGCTTTGATTGCTCGCCGTACTGCACCGCCTTGCGCCGGTCCTCCGGCGAGAGGTCCACGCGCTGCGGCTCGGCTGCGGAGTCCGTTTCCGGAACGTCCTTGCCGCGAACAATCCGGTCCCCCAGTTTCCAGCCGATGTGCGGCGCCTTCAAATACATGCGCATCAGCCAGCTCTTGCTGCGGGCGTCCCAGATCGTATTCGGGTAGCGGGACGAGACCCGGAGCGATTCAGCGATCGAGGCGTCCCACTGCTCCGTGAACCCCAGGCTGCGAGCAATGCGATAGTCCACCAACGGGCGGCGCTCCTGCGGCACCAGGCGTTGGCGCACGGCCTCCTGGTACTGCTTTAGAGCAGTCGCATAACTCTTCTTGAAATAGGCCTGGTCCGCCGCCGCCATCGTGACCGTGCTGGCTTTGGCAGTGGGTTTGCTCCTGGTTGCCGTCTCCGTTGAACCGGCAGCCCTGGTCGCAGTGGACGGAGCCTTGGGACTGGTGGAACTGGTCCCGGTTGATTTGCGCGTTTCGAGTTTGGAGGGCTGCCGGGACTCGACGCGGCTGGCTGGAGCAGTGCGGGCTCCGGTTCGCTTCGTCCTGGTCGGTTCGGACGCGGCTTTCTCATCGGCGCGCTTGCGTACTGCCGGCTTCGTGCGGTCGACGGCGCCTGCCGGTTCCCGCTTCTTCTTGGTCGCAGCCGTCTTCACGCGCCCCTCCCCCGCTTGTGCATTCTCTTGCCGGCGGCGCGTGCTGCGCTGGCTCCGGCTCTCGCGCGCCGTTCCGGACGACTGGGCGAGCAGTGAGGATACCGGCAGCAGAGAACACAGCGAGAGTAGGGCAATGAGAAAGCGGGGACGCATGAGGATCTCCTCTCCAGGGCCGGTATTGGGAGTGAAGCCCTAGGCCGATACGGCCGGGCGACACTAGGTGTCTTGATACACCCTGAGGCGGCTGCGCTTACTGCTTGAGCCAGGCGGGTGCTGCCGGTCTCCCTGGAGTTTTGGGTTAACGGGCCGTTCTTCGGTTCTCCGTCCGACGCGATTAGCCCTGCCGTGGACCAGCGCCGGCGCCTTGGGGTTTGGCGGCGGAATGTTGAGCGGAATAGAAGAGGCAAAGCCCGAAACGTCGATTCTGATCGTCACCAGGCAGATGCGATGAAGGCGGAAATCTGAAGGACGTTCCCGACAACCAAACTCCGAACGCTCGAACGCCCAAATGCCTGAACACCTGAACACCTGAACACCCCGGAGAATATTACGAGATGCCGCCTTTAATTACGCCCCAACGGACGCTGGGAAAGACGGGAGTGCGGGTGCCGCTCATCGGCTACGGTACCGCGCCGCTTGGAAAGAATACGATTAGCCGCAGCCATGCGGTCCGCTGCCTGAACCACGCCATCGACCAGGGGGTCACCTATCTCGATACCTCGCCGGACTACGGCAGTGAGCCACACGTGGGCGAAGTGATGAAGACGCGCCGGGATGAGGTTTTCCTGGCGACCAAGATCAACCGCCGCAGCAGAGCAGGCGTCTTGGACGAGTTGAAGGAGTCGCTCCGGAAGCTGCAGACGGATCACGTCGACCTGATCCAGGTACACGCTATCGCGGCGATGGCGGACGTGGAGATGGCGCTTGCGCCGGATGGCGCGGTCGCCGCTCTGTTGGAAGCCAAGGCGCAGGGACTGGTGCGTTTCATCGGCATCACCGGCCACGCGCGCCCCGAGTTGCTCCGCCACGCGCTGACCCGTTTCGACTTCGACACGGTCCTTGTCGCCCTGGGCATGGCCGATCGTCTCGTGACGAGCCCGGAAGTCTTCCTCCTCCCCGAGGCGCTAAAGCGGAACGTCGGCGTCATCGCGATGAAGACTCTCGGGCACGGTGAGTATCCGGATGTAAACCTGGCCCTCCGCTACTCGCTCGGTCTCGAAGGCGTATCACTCGCCATCGTGGGGATGGACAACGAGAAGCAGATCGATGGGATTGTGGAGATCGCCGAGAGCTTCCAGCGTCTGGACGAGCAAGAGGAACAGAAGCTCATCGAGCAAGTCCGCCCGATCCTGGAGCGTGATGCCACGGAGAACGAGAAGGGCAAGGGCTCACTCTTCTGGCTCCACGACGCGACGGTGATGGGCTGGAAACAGCACGACGAGCCACAACTGGTCGCCTATTAACCGCCGCCAAGAAGCAGTGACTCCAGACCATTAGCCCCGCTCCATCCACGAGATGGTGCGGGGCGGGCGAAGCCGGGGTGAGGTCCCCTACGCCGCCTTTAGACAACGCACCAACCGGAGCGCAAAGAGCGCCGCGCCCACGCCGAGCACGCTCCAGGTAACCGGCGCGAGGTAATCTTTGGCCACGGCGTAGTTCTGTCCCAGTAGAACTCCAAAGTACGTCAGGAAGGCCGTCCAAGCCGCCGAGCCCAGGGTGTTGTAGAGGAGAAACTGGCCCAGTGGCATGTGCCGCGCTCCGGCCGGGATGCTGACGAACGCCCGCATCCCCGGCAAGGCGCGGCCCATCAGCACCGTGAGGCCGCCGTAGCGATCGAACCACCCGGCGGCGTGGTCGATGTCTTTCCCGCTCAAGGTGAGCCAGCGTCCGCGCTGCTCACACCAGTCCCGGATCCGCTCGATACCCACTGCACGGGACAGAAAGTAGACCGGCAGCGTGCCCAGCACGGACCCCAGGGTACCGGCCAGGATCACTCCGGCCAGGCTCAGCTCGCCGCGAGTCACCAGGAACCCGGCAAACGGCATGATGCCTTCGGAGGGCAGCGGCGGGAAGACGTTCTCCATGAACATCAGGAAGGCGATGCCCGGATACCCGAGCATCCGCACGATCCCGATGATCCACTCCACCATCCGCAGCCGCCTACCCCTGGATCGGCTGGTGGTGGGACAGCTTCTGCCCCTCCGGCATGTCGATTACGGTCTCGCCGTCTACGGGCTCGGTGTCTTGCTGGTTGCGACGTACGCCCGCGGGGTGGACGTCCGGCTCCAGGTTGTGGTCCGGCTCCATGGAATGGGGCGCCCACTCTTTGCCGGGCTGGGTTTTGACGTTGGTCTCGCTCATCGGTTCTCCCCGTGGTGGATGGCAGTAACAGCCATCCTTACCCGGAACCGATCCCCGCAACACCTTCGCGGGTGCGAGAATGCCCCGTCCAGTACCCCGCCATCCTGAACGAAGGGGAGCGAAATGAAGGATCTCGCCTTCGTGAGCAGTAGCGGCGGAAATTCCAGGCACGCGGTGAGATCCTCGCTTCGCCCCACGATGACGGCTTATGGGAGCGGAAACGGTCACCCAAAGCAAGAGGCCCGGAGCCACGTGGCTCCGGGCCTCCATGCAACCGAAATGGCTTCGGTTAGCGCTGGCCGGGAAGGCTGCTCAAGTCCATCACCAGGTCGTCGCTGGGGAGGCCTTTGACGAACTGGCGAACGCTCTTCGCCACGCCGGCGCCGTCGAGCCCAAGAATCTCCAGGAGCTTTTCGCGCTTGCCGTGTTCGATGAACTGGTCCGGGAGGCCCAGCCGGAGCACCGGTACGCAGCAGCCGTGGTCCTGGAGCATCTCCAGCACGGCGCTGCCGAAGCCACCTTGCAGTACGCCGTCTTCGATGGTGACCACCCGGCGGCAGCGTCGCGCGGCCTCGAGAATCAACTCGCTGTCCAGCGGCTTCACGAAGCGCGCGTTGATCACGGTTGCCTCGATGCCCTCCTCGGCCAGCTTCTCCGCGGCCTGTTCGGCCGGCATTACGCCGTAACCATAGCCGATGATCGCCACGTCGTTTCCCTCGCGGAGGGTTTCTCCCACGCCGATTGGAAGCGGCTCGGGATTCTCCACGGTCGGAGTGCCGGGGCCGGCACCGCGGGAGTAGCGCACCCCGATGGGGCCGTTGTGCCGCAGTGCCGTCGCCAGCATCCGCTGCAGCTCCAGCTCATCCTTCGGCGCCATCGCGACCATATTCGGCAAGCTGCGCATGTAGGCGATGTCGAACACGCCCTGGTGCGTCGGGCCGTCGTCCCCTACCAGGCCCCCGCGATCGATCGCGAAGACCACCGGGAAGTTCATGATGCAGACGTCGTGGATGATCTGGTCGTAGGCGCGCTGCAGGAAGGTACTGTAGATACCCACTACCGGGCGCAGCCCTGCCGCCGCGAGGCCTGCTGCAAAGGTCACCGCATGCTGCTCCGCCATCGCCACGTCGAACGTCCGCTCCGGGAAGACTTTCTGGAAGTCCAGGATGCAGGTGCCGTCCGGCATGGCGGCGGTGATCGCCACAATGCGAGGATCCTTCTCGGCCAGCTTGATCAGCGTCTGCGCGAAGATCTTGGAGTAGGCCGGCTTGCCGCCCTTCGATTTCGGCTCGCCGGTGGCGCGGTCGAACGGCGTGGTGGCGTGCCACTTGAACGGGTCCGCTTCTGCAGGCGCGTAGCCGCGGCCCTTCTGGGTGATCGCGTGGATGATCACCGGACCGCCGATGCGCTGCGCCTGCCGGATAGCGTCCTGCAGCGTTTCGATGCAGTGACCGTCCACGGGGCCAAGATAAGTAAATCCGAGCTCTTCGAAAAGCATTCCGGGGACGACGAGCTGCTTCACGCCGTCTTTGACGCGGCCGATGGCGTCGAGGATGCGATCACCCAGCGGCAGGTGATGCAGCACCGTCTCCGCCTCGCGCTTCGCCCACAAGTAATGGGGCTCGGCGCGTACCCGATTCAGGCACTCGTTGAGGGCGCCGACGTTCGGCGCGATCGACATCTGGTTGTCGTTCAGCAGCACGATGAGGTTGCTCTTCTTCGCGTGGCCCGCGTTGTTGAGCGCCTCCTGCGCCAGACCAGTCGTGAGGGAGCCGTCGCCGATCACCGCCACCACGGTCTCGGTGCCGCCGCGCAGGTCACGGGCGCGGGCATAGCCGATGGCCGCCGAAATGGAGGTGCCACCGTGACCCGCCTCGATGTGGTCGTGCGGGCTCTCGGAGCGCTTGCAGTAGCCGCTGATGCCGCCGTATTGCTTGATGGTGTTGAAGCGGTGGCGGCGCCCGGTGATGAGCTTGTGCGGATAGCTCTGGTGACCCACGTCCCAGATGATCTTGTCGCGCGGGCTGTCGAGCACGGAGTGGAGCGCCAGGGTAAACTCGACCGCGCCCAGGTTCGGGGCGAAATGTCCACCGGTCTGGGAGATGCTCTGGATAATCTCCTCGCGGATCTCGCCCGCCAATTGCTTAAGCTCGGTGGTTGACAGGCCTTTCAAATCGGCCGGGTCATTTACCGAATCCAGGATCTTACTCATCAGCGTCCGCCCTGCTTTCCGTCTCTCCCTCCGCGCCGGCTTGATCCCTGCGGCGGAGGAAGTTGCCGAGGATGCCGTTCACGAACCGGCCGCTATCATCGGTGGAGTATTTCTTCGCCACCTCGACCGCGTCGTTGATTACAACGTTTGCCGGGATATCTTTCCGATGGATCAGTTCGTAGAGACCCAGCCGCAAGACGTTCTTGTCGACTTTGGCCAACCGGTCCAGGCTCCAGCCTTGAGCCAGATCCGAGATGATCTGATCCAGTTCCGGGGTCTCGCCCGCGACCCCACGTACCAGCTCTTCCGAGTAGTCGCGGTCCTCCGCGGGAGGGTCCACCTGTTCGAACGAGGTTTCGAGCGCCTCGTCCGCGGTGAATTTTCCAACTTCTACCTGAAACAGGATCTTCAGCGCCAACTCGCGGGCGCTCCTGCGTTTACTCATTCGTAGTCCACCCGGCCAGGCAGCTCCATCCGGTTGGTGCCTCGCTGCTGGGGTTAGGTTCGTTGTATCCGATTGAAGGCGCCTTCGCGCGCCTCCGGAGCGTTTGTCTTATCATTTTCGGCTGCTAGCAGCCGTCTCCGTTATGTTTGTCGGCTACGCCTTGGCGTCGGTCAGCATGCGGCGGCGCACGAAGTTGGTAGCCACCTCGCCGCGCCGGTAGTACTCGTTTTTGAACAGCCGTCGATAGAACGGCAGCGTCGTCTGCACGCCTTCTACCCGGGTCTCCGCCAGGCAGCGGGACATCCGGTCCATCGCCTCTTCCCGGGTCGGCGCCCAGGCGATCAGCTTCGCCATCAGCGAGTCGTAGTACGGCGGGATCGTATATCCCGCGTAGACGTGGGTGTCCACCCGGACCCCGAAACCACCGGGAATGATGAACTGCGTCACCTTGCCGGCACTGGGGGCGAAGTTTCGGTCCGGGTCCTCCGCCGTAAGCCGGACCTCGATGGCATGGCCGTTGATCCGGATGTCGTGCTGCCCAAAACTCAGCCGCTCCCCGCTGGCCACCCGGAGTTGCTCCTTCACCAGGTCCACCCCCGTGACCATCTCGGTCACCGGATGCTCCACCTGAATCCGGGTATTCATCTCCATGAAGTAGAACTTGTTGTCGTCCAGCAGGAACTCGATGGTCCCCGCGCCCCGGTAACCGACGGCCGCCGCCGCTCGCACCGCCGCTTCCCCCATCGCCGCGCGTAGTTCCGAGCTGAGCGCGATGCAGGGAGACTCCTCCACCATCTTCTGGTGCCGCACCGTCTGCACGGAGCAGTCTCGCTCTCCCAGGTGGACCACGGTGCCGTGGTGGTCCGCCATTACCTGGATCTCCACGTGCCGGGGCTCCGGCAGGTAGCGCTCCAGGTAGACCCCCGGGTTCCCGAATGCCGCCGCCGCCTCGGTCTGCGCCGTCTTGATGCTGGAGAGCAGGTCGGCTTCCGTGTGCACGATCCGCATTCCCTTGCCGCCGCCGCCCGCGGTGGCCTTCACCATCAGGGGATAACCCACCATCTCGGCGGCGCGGTACGCATCCTGCTCGCTCTGGATCACGTCGCCGCTGCCGGGGACCACCGGCACGCCGTGCTCGCGCATAATCGCCCGAGCGGTTGCCTTGTCACCCATCTTCAATATGGCTTCAGGCAGCGGTCCAATGAAAACCAATCCGCATGCTTCGCACGCTTCCGCGAAACTGGCGTTTTCGGAGAGGAACCCGTAGCCCGGATGGATCGCCTCGGCGCCCGTGATGAGGGCCGCGCTGATGATGTTGGCGACGTTGGTGTAGCTCTCCCGGGTAGAGGGCGGGCCCACGCACACCGCTTCATCCGCCAGCTGCGTGTGGAGGCAGTCCTGGTCCGCCTGGCTGTAAACCGCGACCGTCGCGATGCCGAGCTCCCGGCACGCGCGAATGACACGCACGGCGATCTCGCCGCGGTTAGCAATGAGGACCTTTCTGAACATGGATTGCCTGTCGTTGAAGGGGGAAGGAAAATCGGTAAATGGGGAAATGAATAAATGGATGCGTTAGGAGGCGGCGGGGGGCCTGTTTTCATTTCCCCATTGCCTCATTTACTCATTTCCCTTGCTAATGTCCGGGATGCACGCAGCGCACCTGTCCGGTTGCCGGGTCGTACTGATAGGGCTCACCCCCCACAGGACACGCCAGCATCGAATTGGGAAGGCGGAGTTCTGCAAGGCTCTTTGGGCGATTCGCTTCGTCGCCACCCGTGATGATCGCGATCGATTGCCGGATCTGCGACAGATTGTTGGTGCACTCCACGCCATGCGCCCGCTGCATCGGCGAGGGAACGTTCTTACCGTCGCCGGTCTTACTGCTGGAGAGGTAGCGGGGCATCAGGAACGCCGCCAGCGCCACGAGGATCACCACGACCACCAAGATCTCGACCAGAGAGAAGCCGCGCCGGGTTTGGGTATCCATGACTCCTCCTCTACCAGGCGCAGTGCGCCGGGCCGTTCGACTACCCTAATTGGGGCGGGAGTCGAGATCTTCCGGTAACGAAGGCTCCAGCACGAACAGCTCCTGGCCGTACTCTACCGCGTCTCCGTCTTCGATGAGCGTGTTGACCAGATAACCGGCTTCCTGCGCGGTGACCGCGTTGAGGATGCCCATCGTCTCGATGTTGCCCACCACTGCCTCGGCTGCTACCAGCTCTCCCGGACGCAGCGGCTTCTTGGGAGCACGGTAAATGCCCACCCCGCCGGCCAGAATCACGTGCCGCTCCGGTGTCGCCGCTGTTGCATCGCTGCCGGCCAGCTCTACCTGTGGGGCCGGGAGCAAACCGCGAATGCGGCGTGCGCGCAGCTTCCAATCCTCTCCCTCTACGGCCACCTCCCCGATGTGGGATTGCCGCTGCAGGAGCCGGAGAATTGCTTCGATCCGCTCGACGTTCATCAGGTCGCTTCTATAGGTAGCGCGCCCTTCCAACAGTGGAATCTGCTGGAAAGGGCGCGCCAAATCCGCAGCACGCGGGAGCCCGGAAGTTGGTTTACTTCACCCGCTCCATGTAGGTGTCGGTCCGAGTGTCTATGCGAATCTTATCGCCGATGTTCACGAAGAGCGGCACGTTCACCACGGCGCCCGTCTCCACCTTGGCCGGCTTGGAGCCGCCGGACGCGGTGTCTCCGCGGAGGCCCGGGTCGGTTTCCGTGACCTCGAACTCCATCGTAAACGGAAGGTCCACGCCCAGCACCCGATCGTTGTGGCTCAGCACTTCAACTTCGGTGTTGTCCTTCAGATACTTCACCTGCGGGCCGATGGCCGGCGCGGGGATCGTGATCTGATCGAACGACTCCATGTCCATGAAATGGTATTCGTTGTCCTGGTTGTAGAGGAAGTTCATCTTCTTCCGCTCCAGGATTGCCTGCTCCATCTTTTCACCGGCCCGGAAGGTCTTTTCCAGGGTGTTGCCGGTCCGCAGGTTCTTCAGCTTGGTGCGTACGAACGCGCCGCCCTTCCCGGGTTTTACGTGCTGGAACTCTACGATCAGGTAAATGTCTGTGTCGAGGATAATCGACAAACCGTTTCGGAAATCACTCGTATCGATCAAGGGACCGCTCCCAAAATGTCCGTCAAGCAAACCGTGTTAGGGTAGCACAAGGCCCCCTTAGTGTCAACCAACGAGGCCGCAATCATGCAACGTATGTTACAGTTCGGTGCGGCTGAAACTGGCTCAACCTTCGGGTTTTATCATCGATCAAAGAGGAGTTGCCTGGTTGTTCGGATAACGAATTGGCGCTGGCGGTGCTTTATTGCGCGCGGCACAACCGTGGTCACCGCCCTACTCGGCTCGCCTTGCTGTTAAACGGCACGTCAGCCGGGGCCTCGAAACCAGCCCCGGCTGACATCGCCGCCGCGACCTTGAGTTGCCGCTGCTTCGACTTTGTTGCCCGCGTGGAGCTTGATTGCCTGAAAGACGAAACCCTGGCTCCGGAAGCGTTTGATGTAGACCATGCTGCGGCACCGTCCCTGGTAACTCGCTGTGATTAACACTGCGCGCCTCGCGCTCACGCTAGATGAGAATGGCCGCGGTGCGAGCGGTGACCATGGATTAGTCGGAAGGTGCAGTGCTGGGACAGAAGGTCGCACAGGCCAGGCATAACGTGAAAAAGGGGGCGCGTGTAGCACGCGTCCCCTTCTCGGATCGGTCGAACGGTCCCGAGTTACTTCTTGGGGGTGGGGATGTGCTCCGCCTTGGCGAACTTGGCCGGGTCCTTCTTGAACTCGGCGGGGCAGCCGGCGCAGCAGAAGAAGTAGCGGCCACCCTTGTAGTCGGCAAACATGTTCTTCTTGGTGGCGTCCGCGATGTTGACCTTGTGGGTCGGCATCACGGCGCAGGGGACTTCCTTCGGCGCGGCGGCCTTCTTGGCCCCGGCGTGAGCGGTGGTGACGGATGCCAGCATCAGCACGGCGCCGGCAAGCAGGATCGAAGTCTTCATTGCGATTTTCCCGAGAACGGTAGGGGCCGGCCAACCGCCGGTCCATGGGGTTATACGGCATTGACCTCAGGATGATCACCCGGTTAGTGTGGGGAACCGGCAGGGGGCAATGCCTCGGTAAGATATGCGGGGACGCGAACCGATTTACCTTCTGGCTCGTCTGATTGTCGGGCGTGCCATCGGGTGGTATCGACAGGCCGCCGGTAGTATGCATCCCATCATTCCCTCACCGCGCGTGCCTGGCGTGCGTTGAGCGTTAAAGGAGGCCGCTGTGCGGCGAAGCAGTTCGGATTACGGGGGCCCGCTGGACGCCCTGTACGGCGTGATGAACGCCGGCCTGATTCTGGGAGCCATTGCGCTCGTCCTGATCACCGCCTACTACATCTACGGTACCGTGGCCCAGGGCGACGTGCTGTTTCGCGCGCAGGGACCGAACGGACAGCCGATGTCCGTACAGGACTACCAGCGGCACATCGCCAATATGGAGATGCTGACCAAGGGGCTGCTGCTGGCGTCCGTAGTCTTCGTAGTCTGCGCCGTCGGACGCTTCTACCCCTATCCGGAAACGGGCCTGGCGCTCATCGCGGTGGGTGGCCTGTTTTTCTTCGGCACGCCCTACCTGATGGACAACTACGGCGGCCAGGCGCGCAAGCTCCCGAAGTCCCTCGCGAAGCTGGGCGCTCCGGACCCCAAGAGTTTCCTCAAAGCCCAGTTCGGTCTCGCGGGATTGGGGATGGCGGGCACGGGCGGACTGGTGCTGTTGATGCATGCGGTCGCACTGGTCGCGACGGCCGGCAAGCGCCGTCCACGCGCGAATCCCGAAGCGGCGCAGACCGCAAACCAGGTGCGCAAGGCGAACGACACGTTCCTCGGCCCGTGCTGGACGCTGCCGTTCTGCCGGGACACGGAGAAAAAGCTGTGCCCCATCCGGCAGAGCAAGAAGCCTTGCTGGCGCAAGGGTCGCGGATGCTACTGCGATCAGAACGTCATCCTGACGTTGAGCGGCGGCAATCAGTACGCTGCCAGCCGGGGCTCTTCCGGTTACCTCTCCGCTGCCGCCTCAACCATGTCCAAGCCCAAGTCGCTCTCGGAGAAGCGCGCGCAGTGCCTCCAGTGCCCGGTGTACCTCCACCACCAGGGGCAGAAATATAAGCTCCTGGCTCCGGGTTCACTGATCCTCTGTATCGGCGCGCTCGTTTATTACTGGGGCCAGGTGATGACCTTCTACCCGGAAGGCATCCACATGCTGGGCCGCTCGCTGACGACGTTCAGCTTCGGCGGGCAGGTCGGCACCGTTCCGAGTTGGGCGAACGACCTGGCGAGTAACCAGACGATTATGTGGATGCTGATCATCGTGGCGGTGATGCTCGTGGTGTCTTACCTGCTGCACGGCGTGGAGTGGGCGCTGTATAAGCTGGGGATCTAGCAGGGCGTTCAGGCGTTGGGTATTCAGGCATTGGGCGGGACTCTGCGGAGCCCGCCCTTTCTGCGTTTCGGAGAGGGGAATTGACAATTGAGGGTTTTCAATTGCCAATTGTCAATTCTGGTCCCTGGCTACGCGTCCCGGAAAGTCTCGCGGATCTCGGCGGCGATGCGGACATTGAGGTCGAACTTGCCGCAGCGGTCGCAGCCGGGGAGGTAGCGGCCGGCGTGGAGTTGCTGGCGGAGGGCTTGCCAGCGCTCGGACCACCAGAGTTCGGCGAACGATTCGTCGTGGAGGTTTCCCACCGTGAGTTCGGATATCGGGTTGCAGCAGTAGCGGACCGCGCCCTGCGCGTCGATCCGGGCGTAGTAGTGTCCGGCGTAGCAGCCGACCGCCCCGATGGGAAAGCTCTCCACGGTTTCGCCTCCTAACGCGGCGAAGAAGACGTCCAGGTTCACGCGCACGCCCAGCGCCTCGGCACGCGCGATGAGGGCAGGTCGAGACGCGAGCACCTCTTCGCGCTGTGCGTCCGATAGGAGCAGCGAGCGGGTGTCTGGTGCGGCGCTCATCAGCTTGAGCTGCACGGACGCTTGCAACTCCGCCGCGATCTCCAACAGCCGCTCCAGCACGTGGACGTTCGTTCGGCAGACCACGAAGACCAACTTGAGGCTGGAGCCGTTCGCGGAGACGGCTCGCAGCGTCTCTAACAGCCGCTCGTAGTCGCTGGCCCTACGGTTCGGATGGAACGCCACGTACGTCTCGGCGTCCGCGCAGGAGAAGTTCGCCTGGATCGTGTCCAGCTTCAGCGCCAGGAAGGTCGACCGCTCCCGCAGGAGGGTGAGGTTGGAGATCAGCGTGACCTTGAGCCCGGCGTCTTTGGCGTCTCGTGCAATGCCCAGGAACTCCGGGTGCGCCAGCGGATCGCCGCCCCCGGTGAAGATAACCCGCTCGACCCGCAACTCCGCGAGGTCCGCGAAAAGCGCCTGGACCACTTCCCGGTCGAGGCGACGCCGGGTCCACTCTACCGAGGGGCGCTCCTGGCGTAAGGGGGAGTAGCTCCAGCAGGTGATGCAGTTGAGGTTGCAGGCGTTGGTGAGCACCACGCTCACGCTCTGCGGGCCGAGCAGCGGGCGAACGCCCTCGCGGGCTTGCGCCAGCCGTACCTCGCCGCGCCGCTGCGTCCGTCCCATCACTACGGGTTCCGCTTTACCCACGTCTCGCCCTGGAGGTCGTAGGTGACGGTGTAGTTCTCGTCATCCGCCGGGGCAATCCGGCGCTTGATCGGTTTACCCGGTTTCAGATCCCACGATTCGTCCCACTTCTTGTCGCGGTCCAGGTCGATCTTCAGGCGGTTCCAGGTGGTGGAGCCCTTATCCGTATCGCTCCGCAGCTCGATCACCAGCCGGTTCTCCTTGATCCGCCACTTGCGGGCCTTGCCATCCGACGACCCGTTAGTGAGCGCCTCTTTGCTAAAGCCGATCACCTTGCGGTCGAGCGCGGAGAGCGGCTGACGTTCGGGAGCGCCGGCTGCCGCCGCGGCTAGTGACTGGGCGCCCTGAGCGCCGTTACCCGATGACTGCGAGTGCTTGGAGTTTACTGATGGCCGCGCCTTCCGAACGCCTGGAAGGTTCTCGTCCGGCACATGTGACGCAACCGTTGTTTGCCGGCTGGCAGATGCACAGCCTTTAATCACTCCGAATCCCGCGATGCCGATGAGACCGGCGCCCACGCAATTTCGGATCAGGATGAACGTGCGGTATTTCATAACTGCCTTCCCTCTTCCCAAATCCGGATCGCTCCGGCCTCTACCTCGTCGGGCGTCGCGCAGCGCTCTGTTTTCTTCAGTGCCGAGAGCGCGTGCCGAACGCCTGCCCCGTGATCCAGCAGGTGCCGCAGCAGGTGCATGCCCGCGGTCACGCTCGCCTCGGCGTGCCCGGCGTCTCTGGCTCCGGCGGTCTTCGCTAAGATCAACGCAGCTACCTGCAAAAGGTCACGCTCTGGTATACCCCCTCGCTCCGCCGCAAACAACGGTCCCGGCTCCACCAGTAGCGCCGCCTCTTCCACGCGGTTCCGGTCGACTACCAGTGAAAGGATCTCTTCCGCCGCCGAGAGGGCATGGTTGCGCGGCAGAAGCCGAAACGCGGCGGCAGCCGACCGTTCCCGCGTATCTCCCGCCAATAACTCCCGCAGCGCGGCGGCAATCGCCTCCGGCTCGCGGGAAGGGAGCAGGGTGCCGGCTCCGGCCTCGATGCAGCGGGTCACCCGGGCTTCTTGATCGTCCCACCCACGCGGTCGAGGCAGGAAGAGGCACGGTACGCCGCAGTGCATCAACTCCCACACGGTGTTGAAGCCTCCCGCCGTAATCGCCGCATCGAACGCCCGGAAACACTCCACGAGCACGGGGCGGCGGGTCCAGCTTACGTTGGGCGCGGCCCATTCCCGGCCCCGGTAAAGCAGCCCGGCCCCGATGACGAAGCGTACGTCGGGCAGCGCGGCAGCGGCGGTCACCAGATCGCGCAGCAACTCCTCCGCGTCCCGGTCGCCGCCGCCGCCCGTGGAGACGTAGACGACGGAGCCGTCCGCCGGGAGGCCCAGCATCTCCCGGGCGGCGGCGCGGTCGTAGGTCTCGGCGGCGGAGCGAAGCAGTACGGGTCCGACCGTCGTCATCCGGTCTTCCAGTTCATCCGGCACGGTGCCCGCTGCCGGCTCGCCGTCTCCCTCGTCCAGCCGGAGGATGAGTTGGTAGAGCCCCAGGGCGGACTGGAACGTGGGCTGGCTCGCCACTTCCGGCCGCACGTCCCGGTAAATGAAGGCGTTTTTCGTACCCAGGTCCAGCAGGCCGGGAAGCTCGTTGAAGCTGCCGGCCGGGAACGTATCCACCAGCAGCAGGTCCGGGGAGATGAGGTTGGCGGCATTCCAGATCCACTGGCGCGCGATCTTGCGATAGCGATGCGGGTCCAGTTCGCACGCGTTAGCCTGCGTCTTCGACGGGATCTTGAACGTGGCGAAGCCATGCAGCCCGGCGAGGGCCTCCCCCTCGCTGGAGGTGAGGAAGAGGATCTCGGTGGGCAGCCCGAGTGCCGTGGTGAGCCGCCGGATCTGGCGACAGATGGCCACAAGGCGGGTGAGGTGCCCCAGTCCCAATCCGTTGACCGCGTAGCACAGGATGCGCAGCGGAGCCGTTCGCCCGCGCATGCGGCTACGAGTTGTCCTCGAACACCGAGGCGTTCGAAGAGGAGCCGGAGGAGAAGCTGGAGCTGTGGTCCGAGATGTAGGCGTGCTGCGGGTGGTGGTGGTGCCACTCGGCGACTTCCGGGATGAAGTTGCCGTCGAACCGGCCGTCCGTCATCAGGTCCCACCACAGGAAGTCCTGCATCCCGAATCCGCGGTCGTAGTCGTTGAAGACGTACACGCGCTCGCTCATCTGGGAGTAGCGGTTGTGCAGCTTGGTGTAGCGCTCGGTGCGGCCGAAGCGCTTGCCGAACTGGTCGTCGGTGAACCGCTTGTTGCGGTACCGGTGCCGGTTCTCTTCGTAGCGGCGCTTCTCTTCGCGAAGGCGACCGGAGCGGTCGAGGAGCTGGGAGAGGTCTCCGCGGATGCGGCCGCTCATCTCCTCCAGGTAGCGCGTCTGGTGCTCGGCCCCTTCGATGACGGCGTACACCCGGAGCGCGTCTTCGGGCGCCGGCAGGTCCCGCGCGCCCTCTTTGCCGCGGGTTTCCAACATCTGCGCCAGCATCTGCCCGGCGCGATGCTGGAGGGTGGCGGGCAGTGCCTCTCGCTCGTCCAGCAGCTTCTGGCGGTTCTGTTCCAACTGTTCCAGCTCTTCCAGTTCCGCGCGGAGCCGCTGTACCGCCTCGTTCATCTGCTTTGCGCTCTCCAGCCGCTCCTTGAACTTCGCAGCGGCTTCGGCAAAGTTAGCCACGTGGAGCGCCTGGACGATGATGTCGGCCCGGCGCCAATCTTCCAGGAACTCGCGGTTGAAGAAGCGCAGCAGGCCCTGATGCTCGTAATGGCGAGTGCCCCACCGCTCTTCATACAGCTCCTGCATGCCCGGGAGCTTCATCATCTTCTGAAGCTCGCCCTGGGCAAATTCGCAAAGGGGCAGCGTCTCGTTCAATTCCGCCTGGATGTGCACCCGGCGGCGCTCGCGTTCCTGATAGCGCGGTAGCTCATCGATCTGCGCCACGAGCCGGTCGATGGCGGAGCGCCGTTCCGTGGTCTCGTTGGCAATCTGCTTCAGTCCCGGCAGCCGCAACCGTTCGGCAAGCGCCGTGAGCGCCTCTTCCGTGGGGACGGGCAGCGCCGTCGCTCCGAGCTGAGACCACGCCGCTTCCTGCCGCTGGCGGAGTTCCGCCGCGCGGCGGTCGTTCTCGGAGAGGAGCCCCTGGAACTGCTGCTCCTGGTTTTCGTATTGCGCCAACTCGGCCGAGGCCTGCCTTAGAAAATCGTCGACGTCGTACATCCCAACCCACTCCGTCCTGCGCGCTCCCAGCGTCGGGCCACCCGGCAGTCGCACGTTCCCTCTGCGGTGGGCAGTTCCCTCTGCAGGGGAAGTATTCACCGCAGAGAACGCAGAGGTCGCGGAGAAGACAGAAGAGGATAAGCAGCCACTGCATAGTGCCAGAGCAGACTACGATGAACCCCGGAAGAAAGGGATCATGGCTATCCTCTCTCTGTGCTCTCCGCGGTGAATGATTCCGGAGCTGCCTTTTGGAGTGCTTTACCCGATCAGGCGAACGTCGATCTCCGCGCCTGCGTCGAAGCCGGCGGAGCGCGCGGGAATGACGGTGATGCCCTGCGCGCGGACCATGGTGCAGATCATCGCGGAGACGCCCATGATCGGGGTGGCCCACCACTCCCCTTCCCGGCGCTCCAGGGTTACCCGGACGTGGTCCTCGCGGCCGTCGGCAGAGCGGATGGCCTCCGTCAAGCGGGCTCGCCGCACCGGCACCTCTTCGGAAACGCAGAGCATGCGGCGGAGCACGGGCGCTACGAACTGGTCGAAGGTGTTGAGTACGGAGACCGGTTGACCCGGCAGCCCGAACACCGGTTTGCCGTCGCAGACGGCGAAGACGGTGGGCTTGCCGGGACGGATATCGACCCCGTGCACCAACACGCCGGGTTTGCCGAGGCGGTCGATTACGTTCGCCACAACGTCTTTAGCGCCCACGGAGCTGCCGGCGCTGAAGAGCAGCAGATCGCACTCCGCGAGGGCGGTCCGGGCTGCTGCGAGGAGCGCCTCCTCCTCATCGTGGATGATGCCGTACCGCTGCGGCACGGCGCCGACGCTCTGAACGTAGGCGGCCAGCGAGTAAGAGTTCATGTCGCGGATCTTGCCCAGGGGTGGTTGTTGATCCGCGGGTACCACTTCGTCTCCGGTGGAGATGATGCCGACACGGGGGAGCCGGTACACCGAGACGCGAGTGAACCCGAGCCCCATCAGCGCGCCGAGATCCGGCGGGCGCAGACGGTGCCCCACGTCCAGCAGCAATTCCCCGGCGGACACGTCCTCGCCGCGCTCGATCAGGTGCCTCCCGGCGACCAGGGCCGTGAGGATGGTCACAACCTCCCCTTCGACCTCCGCCTGCTCGATCGGCACGACCACGTCCGCGCCCTCCGGCAGCATTCCACCCGTGGGGATGCGGGTCGCCTCACCCGCGCTGACCGGTACACGGGCTTCCTCCCCCATCTGCACGTCGTCGACGATCCGCAGCCGCGCCGGCACCGTCGTGATGTCTTCTGCCCGGCAGGCAAAGCCATCCATCAGGGAACGGCAAAAGGGGGGTAGGTCCTCGGTCGCGGACACGGGAACGGCCAGCACGCGCCCCAGCGCGTCAGGAGTTGCGATCTCCTCCGGCTCATATTGCGGGGTCCACGCCTCCGCGAATCGTTGCCGCGCCTCGTCTGCGCTCGGTAGCTTGCCCCAGGTCTGCATGGTCCGTTTGCTCTCCCGTTCCGGCGGTCGCCTCCGCCCACGGATAGATAACACGTCTGGCCACGCGAGTCCCGTCAGTCCGTCTCAAGCGCAGTTCGCGTTCCCGTCCGAACCCGTAGCAAGAGGCCTCGTGCCTCGTTCTCTCGTTGATACACCTCCCGGTGGGCGCGTGGCCCGCTCTCGGTAGAGGCAGCGAAGATCGAACGGACCACGAGGGTCCTTGCTACCCTTTCTATTGGACGGCCAACTGACCGCCGCCGTGAACCGCCGTGCCCCCGAAGGCGGGGACTATGCATTTCCGCAGCCGTGGGGTTCAGCCCAGGACCTCTTCCATTAACTGCGCGAGTTCGGTTGCGCCAGTGCTGCGCAGGCCTGCCAGTACGCCGCGCTGATCCGCTTCGGGGCGGTTCTGGCTCAGTTTGCGCTTGCCTTCCAACCGCGTGATCCGGATCTCGAATCCGACGATGGCGCGTTGGAGGCGTTCCACCAGTTCATCGGAGATGCGCGCCGTGCTCCACGGCTCCGGCAGGCTGGATTCATATTCGGCGATCGTGGCGTCCAGCAGGGCTCGGACCGAGGCTGGGTCCTCGATCACAGCCGGGATCCCGTAGGCGTGCACCACCTCGTAGTTCCAGGTGGGGACGGCCTCGCGGGTTTCGTACCACGAGGGGGAGATGTAGCCGTGCGGTCCTTGGAACAGCACCAGCACCTCGGCCCCGGCCTGGAAGTCCTGCCACTGCGGATTGGCACGGGCCATGTGCCCCAGCAGCGCCCCGGCGGTCCCTTCCTCCGGCCGCAGCAGGAACGGCAGATGGCTCGCCACCAACCCCCCGTCCCGCTGTGAGACGACGGTGCCGAAGCTGTGCCGCCGGATGATGGATTGAAGGACTTCCGGGCGCTCCTCCCGGAAGGCGACGGGGGTATACATAGGACTCAGCTTAACTCGTTCGAGGTGCAAGATACCAAGCGGCATGCGTTTAGCCGTTAGTAGGCACCCAACACCCAACACCCAACACCTTCCCCTTCTTGTGGCTCAAAGCTCGACGCTTCAGGCTCCCATCTGCGTGATGCGTCCGCCGGTTACAGGGAGGTAGGTCCCTGTAACATAGCCCGCCAGGTCGCTGAGGAAGAAGACGCAGGCGTTGCCGATCTCGTCGGCGCTGCCGTGGCGGCGCAGGGGGAGCGACTGCGCGAACTTCTGCGATCCTTCGGACGCAGGGTCCACCTTTTCGGTGACCATCCAGCCCGGAGCCACCATGTTGACCGTGATCCCTTCCGGCCCCAACTCGCAGGCCAGGGAGCGGGAGATGCCGACCATCGCACCCTTGCCGGCCATGTAGATCGACCAGTTACCGGGTGCCATGTTCCACACCTCGGTAACGATGTTCACGATACGCCCGCCGCCCTGCTCTCGCATGATCGGTCGTGCGGCATTGATCGTGTTGACGACTGCCTGGCACCCGAAGTCGAACGCGGTCTGGAAGTCGCCGGAGGACGCTTCTTCCAGCGGTCCGCTTTGCTTGCCCGCGATGGCGTTGTTGATGATGCCGTCCAGTCGGCCGAAATGCTCCACCACCTCCCGCATCATCCGCTGTACTGCAGCGGCATCCCGCACGTCCGCGTGGAAAGCATGAGCCCGGCCGCCCGCCTGCGTGATTTCGTCGACCACCGCCTGCGCTTTGTCGGCGCTGCTGGAGTAGTTCACCGCCACCGCCGCCCCGTGGCTTGCCAGGACGCGGCTGATGCATGCTCCGATTCCGCGTGCCCCGCCGGTTACCAGGGCAACCTTCCCCGCTAACAACATCGCTCTCATCCTCCGGCTCACCGGACCGCGTGGGTCCACCTCTGCTCTTCGTGTAGCGGCGCCGGCTGTCCTGCCACCGCAAAGCGCCCACTTCTTCGAGAGCGTATCCGATTGCGCCTGATCTTCGTTCAATCAATGAGATGTCGAAGCCAGGAAAAGACGTGGGCAGGCGGGAGGGCGGCGCGAGATGGCACGGTTGGAAACGGACCCCGGCAGTGGACTGTCCCCTGAACAGGAAAAGGTCCAGGATCTCTTGCGTGCCGCAATTGTCCGGCAGGGAGACGCCGAGGGAGACGCCCCGGCTGCGCTCGCACTTCAAGAGGCGCTTGCCATCGGGGCGGAATTGAACATTCCGGCCGAGCAGGTGCTCGCGGCGTATGCGGAGCAGCAGGGGAAGGAAGCCCGCCGGCAGCGCCGGGATACGCTGAAAGCGAGCCTGGAGCGTCGCCAGCGGAGATCGGCAGTC
>Ga0255338_1002478_pt1 | contig 26755 bp, 34 predicted proteins | sample MeOH1_35cm_T4_19_FD_203715 | JGI IMG/M metagenome (GOLD analysis project Ga0255338, IMG submission 203715) | Sandy soil microbial communities from University of British Columbia, Vancouver, Canada - MeOH1_35cm_T4_195 | ecosystem: Engineered > Artificial ecosystem > Sand microcosm > Unclassified ...
AACGCGCGCCGCAGACCGCCACCGATGTGGCGGACCGCGTTGCCGCCGGGCGCGACTGGAGCGTCCAGACCGTCAAGACGCTGCTTTCCCGCCTGATGGCGAAGGATGTCATCGCCGCCGATCAGGACGGCCGCCGCTTTTTATATCGCCCGCTCGTCGCGCGGGAGGAGTATGTTGCCGTCGAGTCGGGACGGCTGGTCAACCGGCTGTTCGGCGGGCGCGTCTCGCCGCTGGTGGCGCAACTCGCCAGCCAGGACCAGTTGACGGCGGACGATATAGCCGAGCTTGAGGAAATCCTGAGGGGATTGAAATCATGAGTGTCTGGATCGCGGAAACGCTGATCGCAACGACCCTGCTGATGGCGCTGGTCATGCTGTTGCGGCGGCCGGTGGCGCGATGGCTGGGCGCGGAAGTGGCCTATGGGCTATGGCTGCTGCCGCTGGCGCGCATGGCGCTGCCTGCGCTGCCGCAGGAAGTCGCCAGTCCTTCGCCTTTGCAGCGGGCGGTGGATCAGGCGGGACTGTCGACCTTGCTGGATGCGGCGCCATCCGCGCTTCCGGTCCGGTCGCAATGGAGCATCCCGTGGCTGGAGATCGCGGCGTCGCTTTGGCTGCTGGGCGTTGCGATCTTCCTGATCGTGCAGGTGATCGGCTATGTCCGATTCCGGCGTTTCATCCTGAACGGCGCGACCCCCATCGGTGAGGAAGGGCGTATTCGCCTGGTTACCAGCCCACAGGCGGGCGGGCCTCTCGCCTTCGGGGTGGTGCGGCCCACCATCGTGCTGCCCACCGATTTCGCGCTGCGCTTCGACCCGCAGGAGCAGGCCATGGCGATCGCGCATGAGCGCGCCCATCATCAGGGCGGCGATCTGGCCGCCAATATGATCGCGCTGCTGCTGCTGGGCCTGCACTGGTGCAATCCCATCGCCTGGATCGCCTATCGCGCCTATCGGGCGGATCAGGAACAGGCATGCGATGCCCGGATATTGTCGCTTTACGGGCAGGATCAGGCCCATGTCTATGGCCGCGCCATATTGAAGGCGGCCGGGGGACGTCGGTTCGCCGGCGCCTGTCATCTCAATCGCGTCACTGCGCTCAAAGGGAGGCTGAAAATGTTGTCTGCCCATGAAATGTCGCTGCGCCGGATTAGCTGGGGCATGGCGGCGGTCGCTTTGGTGATTGCATCGGGCCTGGTGCTGACCGCTTCGGGGAGCCGGGCGGCGCAACAGGTCGCCGCGATCACCGCCAAGGTCGATTCGATGAATTTCGGCCGCCTCACTGATCTGGTCGCACAGCCTGCCTCCGCCAGCGAGATTGCATTGCCGGAACCGCCGGTCGCGCCCGCTTCGCTCCAGCCGCCATCCCATGCCGGGGTTACGGAGCAGGCCGATAGCGTGTCCCCGGCGCCTCCCGCCCCGCCTGCTCCTCCCGCGCCCGTTGCCGACCTCGCGCCGCCGGTCCCGCCGGTTCCTCCTGCGCCGCCCATGGATATGCGCGATGAAGGCGACCGCGCCTTTTCCCACGCCATCCCGAGCGAAGCCGAAATCCGCCGCATGGTGCCGCATGTCGATGTCGCCAATGGCTGTGAGGAGGGCAGGAGCGTTAACCGGCGCGAGACGGTCGATGCCGATGGCCGCCGCCATATCCGCGTCCGCATTTGCGAAGCGCAGATCTCGGCGCAGGCGCACCGAGCGGCGCGGGCCGGGCTGATCGCTGCCCGGGCGCAGATCGCCGCCGCCGCCAGGATGTCGGACAAGATCAAAGCCGATGTGCTGCGCGACCTGGACAAGGAAATCGCGCAGATGGATGGGGAGGAATGAGGGGGTTCGTCAGGTAATTCGCCTGCGCCAGTCAGACCGCTACGATTTCCGGCAAAATCGCGTCCAGCAGCAACATGCCGGACGGTTCGACGTACAGCCGCTGTCCCTGTCGCCGGACAAGCCCATGATCGGCCAATCGCGCGACTGCCTTCCCATCGACAAGAGCCTCGACCGCCAGGCCTGAGAGGCGAGCGATCCTGTCCAGATCGACGCCTTCCCCGAGCCGCAGCCCCATCAGCAGCGCTTCTCTGGCCCGATCCTTCCCATCGAGCGGTTCTTCGCTATGCAGGCCATGCCCGTTGCGGGCGACCGCATTCATCCAGTTCTCCGGCTTCTTGTGCCGCAGCGTTGCCAGCCCGCCGCGCCGGCCATGCGCGCCCGGACCCACGCCCGCATAGTCGCCATAGCGCCAATAGGTGAGGTTATGGCGGCTTTCCTGCCCAGTCCGGGCGTGGTTGCTGATCTCATAGGCGGGAATGCCGGCCGCTGCCGTCATCGCCTGCGTCTGCTCATAGAGGGTGGCGGCATGGTCTGGATCGGCAGGCGTCAGCTTGCCCTGCGCCGCCAGCGTCGCGAAGCGGGTGCCCGGCTCGATGGTCAGTTGATAGAGCGAGAGATGATCGGTGCCGAAGGACAGGCCCTGCGCCAGTTCCGCTTCCCAATCCGCCTCGCTCTGGCCGGGCCGGGCGTAGATGAGGTCGAAATTCACCCGGCCGAAAACCGACTGCGCGACGTCCAGCGCCGCCAGCCCCTCACGCACATCATGGGCGCGGCCCAGGAAATGCAGCGCTTCATCCTCCAGCGCCTGAAGGCCGAGCGACACCCGGTTCACCCCCGCCGCCGCCAGATCGGCAAAGCGCGCAGCCTCGACCGAGCTGGGATTGGCCTCCAGCGTGATTTCCATGTCAGGCGTGGGGCGCCAGTGGCGCGCCGCCGCATCGATCAGCGCTTCCACGATTCGGGGCGGCATCAGCGAGGGCGTGCCGCCGCCGAAAAAGATCGAGGAGAGCGGCCGTCCGCCGTTCAGCGCCGCTTCATGGCCAAGATCCTTTAGCAGCGCATCGCGCCACGCATCGCTGTCGATGTCTGCCCGCACATGGCTGTTAAAATCGCAGTAAGGACATTTCGAAACGCAAAATGGCCAATGCACATATAAGGCTATGGGGTCGGCCAAGTCCGATGAATGAGGCGCGGGAGCGGAGATAAAAGGGTCGGGCGACATGATTGGGGGCGTTCTTAAAGGGCTTTGGCCTGCGCGGCTAGCGCTGGCTGGTTTTTTGCTCGCGGCGGCCGGGCAGGGCAGTGCCGCGCCCTCCCGTGGAGCGCATTCCCTGCCGCCCGCCATGCCTGCCTCCTATTATGGCCTGGAAGAAGCGGATCGCGATGACGGCCTGATGCGCGAAGTCGTTCTTGGTTTGCACAATGAGGAGCGCGAATCGCTTGGGCTTTCGCCATTGGCCTGGGATAGCGCTTTGGCGGCGGATGCGGCGCGTTATGCGCGGCAGATGGCGCAGACCAATATCTTCCGCCATTCCGCCCGTGCCAGCCGGGCGCTTCCCAGCGGCGAAAATCTCTGGATGGGATCGCGTGGCCTCTATGATTATGAGGTGATGGTCGGCTCGTTCCTGGATGAGAAGCGCTATTTCCGGCGCAGCGGCACTTTGCCTGATCTTAGCACGACTGGCCGCTGGGAAGATGTCGGCCACTATACCCAGATCATCTGGCGCAGCACGCGCAAGGTCGGTTGCGCGTTGGGGGAGGGGCAGAATTACGACTATCTCGTCTGCCGCTATTTTCCTGCGGGGAATGTCTTTGGCCAGAATCCGCTCGATCGCGATGACGGCGCGCCGTCGCAATATGCCGGTGCTGGACGCTGATTGAGGGAAACCGTGTTCCTGCGCAGGAACACGGCTCGGCTAACATGGCGCCCTTTTAGAAAACCGTCGCCACCAATTGCGCGAAGGCATCGGCCCGGTGGCTCATCCCGTGCTTCTTCTCCGGCTCCATCTCGCCGAAGCTGATATTGTGGCCATGCGGCTGGAAGATCGGGTCATAGCCGAAACCCTTGTCCCCGCGCGGCGGCCAGGTGATGGTGCCGTCGACACGCCCTTCGAACGCCTCCACATGACCATCGGGCCAGGCCAGCGCCAGAGCGCAGATGAAGTGGGCGCCATGGCCCGCTTCCGGTTCCTGAGCCTGGATATTGTCCCAGACGAGTTGCATGGCGAGGCCGAAATCCTTCGTCTCCCCAGCCCAGCGGGCAGAGAAGATGCCCGGATCGCCGTTCAGCGCCTCGACGCACAGGCCGCTGTCGTCGGCCAGGGCGGGCAGGCCGGACAGGTCAGCCGCCTGCATCGCCTTGAGTTCTGCATTGGCGATGAAGGTCGTGCCGGTCTCGTCGGGTTCGGGCAGGTCCAGCGCGGCTGCGGAAACCGTCTCTATGCCATATGGTGCCAGCAATTCGCCAATCTCGCGCACCTTGCCGGGATTGTGGCTGGCGATCACCAGCTTGCCCGGCGCCAGCTTGCGGATCGCCTGTTCCTGTCCGAACTCGTCACTCATCTTATCGTCCCGTAGCCCCAAGAACAGCAGCGTCCTGCGCCGCGAAGATCTGCGCGCAACCGATGCGGGCGAGGCGCAGCAGGCGCAGCAGCTCTTCTTCATCATAGGTAGCGCCTTCCGCGGTCGCCTGCACTTCCGCAAATTTGCCATCGCCGGTCAGGATCAGATTGGCGTCGGCCTCGGCATTGCTGTCCTCGGCATAATCAAGGTCTAGCACCGGCGTGCCATTATAGATGCCGCAGCTTATCGCCGCGACCTTCTGCACGATCGGGTCTTCCTTGAGAGCGCCCGAAGCCAGCAGCTTGTCGATGGCGATGCGCAGCGCGACCCAACTGCCGGAAATGGCGGCGGTGCGGGTGCCGCCATCGGCCTGGATCACGTCGCAGTCGACGACGATCTGACGCTCGCCCAGCTTGGCCAGGTCGACCACAGCGCGCAGCGAGCGACCGATCAGGCGCTGGATTTCCTGGGTGCGGCCGGATTGCTTGCCCTTGGCGGCTTCGCGGCTGCCGCGCGTGTGGGTGGCGCGGGGCAGCATGCCATATTCCGCCGTGACCCAGCCCGAACCCTTGCCGCGCAGGAAGGGCGGCACCTTTTCCTCGATGGAGGCGGTGCAAAGAACGCGGGTGTCACCGAAGCTGACGAGGCAGCTACCCTCGGCATGGATGGTGAAGCCGGGTTCCATGGTGATTTCGCGCATCTGGTCGGGCGCGCGGCCGGAAGGACGCATAAATTTTGTTCTCCGAAGCGTTGTACGGGTGCGGCTTAGCGGCAGGCGCGCAGTCTTGCCAGTGGCGATCGAGTCGAAAGATGGTAGAGAGTGGGGCATGGGGACGAAAGCGATAGGAATATTAATAGCCACCGCGCTGCTGGGCGCTTGCGCGATGGAACAGACCGAACTGGAAAAGCCGACAAAGGTTGGCGACACGATCCGATTCTCGGCCGGTCCCTGTTTTGGTGCCTGCCCCAGCTACACTCTGCGCGTGACGCCGGACGGCTCTGGCCTGATCGAGCCGCAACGCTTTACGGCCGTGCCGGGCCCCACGCGCTTCACCGTGACGCCGCTGCAATATCGCCGCTTCCGGACCGTGCTGGCCCAGTTCCGCCCGGCGCAAGGCACGGTCAAACGGATCGGGCAGGGGGAGAATTGCACCCGTTTCGCGACCGACATGCCGGGTTATGTCATCGAATGGACGCGGGGCGACGCGCCGCCCACGCGCCTCGAATTTCAGTCTGGCTGCATGGACGCCAGCTATGGCAAGCTGCGCGCGACCATCGCCTCTATTCCCAAGATGCTGGATATCGCCGCGATGGTGAAGCCAACCCCCCGCCAAGGGCAAGTGACGCGTGGGCTTGAGCGCCGCCCGCCGCTTGCCTAGATAAGCGTCATGGCCGTCACCCCGATCACCGAGCTTAACGAGCGTGCGCGCGACGTTTTCCGTCTGGTGGTTGAGAGTTATCTTGGCACCGGGCTGCCTGTCGGCTCGCGCACGATCAGCAAGATTGCATCGCTCAGCCTGTCGCCCGCGTCCATCCGCAATGTGATGCAGGATCTGGAGGAACTGGGCCTGCTCGCCGCGCCGCATACTTCGGCGGGGCGGATGCCGACCGAAACCGGTCTCAGGCTTTTCGTCGACGGCATGATGCAGGCGGCGGAGCCATCCGTCGAGGAGCGGCGCGCGATCGAGGCGGGGATTTCCGAGGGCGGACCGATCGAAGAGGCGCTGTCGGCGGCCACCGCTGCGCTTTCAGGGCTGTCCGCCTGTGCCGGGATCGTGATGGTGCCCAAGCGCGAGCCAGTGCTGCGGCAATTCGGCTTCGTGCCGTTGAACGAGCGGCAGGCGCTGGCGGTCCTGGTGGGGCAGGACGGATCGATCGAGAATCGCGTGGTCGACCTGCCGATGGGCGTGACGCCGATGATGCTGAATGAGGCGGCGAATTTCATGTCGGCGCGCTTTGGCGGGCTGACCCTGGCGCAGGCTGGGGAGGCGTTGCGCCGCGAACTGGAGCGGGACCGCAACATGCTTCAGGGCGCGGCGCGGGAACTGGTCGAGCGCGGCATTGCGATCTGGTCGCAGGATGCCGATGACCGACCGGTGCTGATCGTGCGCGGCCAGGCGCATCTGCTGGATGACGGCACGGCGGCCGATCTGGAGCGGGTGCGGCAGTTGCTGGAGCAGCTGGAGGGCAAGCAGGAGATTTCCAGCCTGCTGGAAAGCGCGCTGGCAGGCAGCGCGACCAAAATCTTCATCGGATCGGAAAACAAGCTCTTTTCCCTTTCGGGTTCTTCGGTCATAGCCGCGCCTTACCGGGGCAGTGACGGCCGGGTGGTCGGCGTGGTCGGCGTAATCGGCCCCACGCGCTTGAACTATGCGCGGGTGATCCCCATGGTGGACTTCACCGCACAGACGCTGTCGAGATTGATGAGATGAGCGAAGACAAACAGAATATCGAGAATACCGAAGTCGTGGACGAATTGCCCGAGGATGCGGCGCCGGCTGGCGACGCGGCGGCGGAGCGGATCGCCGCGCTGGAGAATGAACTGGCGACCGCCAAGCAGGAAGTGCTCTACGCCCATGCCGAAACGCAGAATGTGAGGCGGCGGCTGGAGAAGGAACTGGCCGATGCGCGCGCCTATGCCGCGACGGCCTTTGCCCGCGACATGTTGTCGGTGGCGGACAATCTGGGGCGGGCGCTCCAGACGATTCCGGCCGATCTGCGCGAGGACGAGAAGTTCAAGGGGCTGGTCGCCGGCCTGGAAGCCACTGGGCGCGAGTTGGAGGCCGTTTTCGGCCGCAACGGCATTGAGAAACTGGTGTCGGTCGGCCAGCCGCTCGATCCCAACAAGCATCAGGCGATGATGGAAGTGCCCTCCGCCGATGCCGAGCCGGGCACCGTGCTGGTGGAGATGCAGGCGGGCTATACGATCAAGGATCGGTTGCTGCGCCCGGCGCTGGTCAGCGTGGCGAAGAAGCCCGACTGATTTCGGACTCCTTGCCAGATAAAAGGCCCGCCGAACCAATTTCGGCGGGCCTTTTTGTTTGCCGGAGCGGGGCAAGGCAACATGCTCCTGCCTTCTCGGGAGCACGTGATTTTTCCGAATAGCGCCGATCCGATATAAAAAGATATATCGTAAATCTTGACGTGGGTTCTTTTTAAGATATATCTAAATCCATCGTGAAATAGTTTAGAGATTTACATATGCACTTTCATCATCTTCATCACAGCGGACGTCGCGGCTTTGGCCATGGCCGTTTTGCCAGTCCGGAAGACTTCGACCGCGCCAGCTTCGGCGGTCGTTCCGGGGGCGGAGCGTTCGGCGGTGACCGGGGCGGCGGTCGCCGTCGCCTGTTCGGCAATGACGCGCTCAAGCTGATCCTGCTCAAGCTCATCTCGGACAGCCCGCGCCACGGCTATGACTTGATCCGCGAGATCGAAGCGTTGTCGGGGAAGGTCTATGTGCCCAGCCCTGGCGTGGTTTACCCGACTCTGACCATGCTGTCAGACATGGACCTGATCGCTGAACGGCCGGGCGAGAGCAGCCGCAAGCTGTTCGCGATTACCGAGGCGGGCAGCGCCTATCTGGCCGATCATGAAGAAGGCGTGAAGTTGGCCATGGATCGCCTGGGTTCGCTTGCCCGAAAAGCGGAACGCACCGATGGCGCGCCGATCCGCCGGGCGATGCATAATCTGGGCATGGCGGTCCGGGCGCGGCTCGAAAAGGAAGGGGCCGATGCCCAGACCATGTTCGACGTCGCCTCGCTGATCGACGAGGCCGCCAGCAAGATCGAAAGGCTGTAACCCATGGTTCTGACCGCTCATGTTCCGACCACCAGTGCCAGCCGCTATCTTCAGCAGCTATGCAAGCATTGGGGCCATAAGTTCGAAACCGAATTCGATGCGCAGCAGGGCGTGATCGCCTTTCCCATGGGGCCGATCCGGATGGCGGCGAGCGCCGAAGCGCTCACCGTCACCATCGAGCCGCAGGAGGGCACCGATGTCGAGCGCTTCAAGCAGGTGGTTGCGGATCATCTGAACCGCTTTGCCTTCCGGGAGGCGCCGTTGACTTTCGATTGGCAGTAATGCGTGGGGGACAGCGCCTTATTTGCGCGGAATCCGACGCGCGCTCGCCAGATGATGGGCGTGCGTAATGGCAACCGCCAAAGCATCCGATGCATCCGGCCCCGCGACCTTCGCGCCGGGGAGGAGCCGGGACACCATGGCGTGGACCTGCTCCTTGGAAGCATTGCCGACGCCGACGACTGATTTCTTGACCAGCCGGGCGGCATATTCGCCCACTTCCATGCCGGATCGCGAAGCAGCAAGCAGCGCGACCCCGCGCGCCTGGCCCAGTTTCAGCGTCGATTGCGGATTCACGTTGACGAACACCTCCTCGACAGCGGCGCCATTGGGATGATGTTCGAGGATCAGGTCCGTCAACGCCAGGTCCAGTGCCAGCAGGCGCGATGCCAGCGCCATCTCCGAATGGGTCTTGATCTGACCGTTGGCGATATGGGTGAGGCGATTGCCGTCAGCGGCGATCAGGCCCCAGCCGGTGGTGCCGAGACCGGGGTCGAGGCCAAGGATGATCATGATCTTTTCCTCGCCCCTTCAGGGGAGAGGGTAGGGGAACTCGGCAGCTTGCTCCCCAGCGTGACCCTCTCCCCCGCGGGGAGAGGGGGGGGCGTCGTCAACCCAGCTTCTCCATGACCTCGTCAGAGACTTCATAATTGCCCCAGACGGTCTGGACGTCGTCATCCTCTTCCAGCGTGTCGACCAGCTTCATCAGCGTCGCGGCGTTGCTTTCATCGACTTCGACGGTGGTCTGCGGTTTCCAGGCGAGCTTGGCGCCTTCTGCCGGACCGAGTTTGCCTTCCAGCGCCTTGGCGACCTCGTGCAGCGCATCCATGGCGGTCCAGATTTCATGCTCGTCTTCATTCGAGGACACGTCTTCCGCGCCCGCTTCCAGAGCGGCTTCGAAGATCGCGTCGGCATCCCCTGCGCTCGCCGGATAGGTGATCAGGCCCATGCGGTCGAAGCCGTGGCTCACCGCGCCCGACGCGCCCAGATTGCCTCCATTCTTGGAAAAAGCGGTACGCACATTGGTCGCGGTGCGATTGCGGTTGTCGGTCAGCGCTTCCACGATGATCGCGACGCCGCCGGGGCCGTAGCCCTCATAGCGGATTTCCTCGTAATTCTCCGTGTCGCCGCCGATCGCCTTGTCGATGGCGCGCTGGATATTGTCCTTGGGCATGGACTGCGCCTTGGCGGCGTTGATCGCCAGGCGAAGACGCGGGTTCATGTCCGGGTCGGGCATGCCCATTTTCGCCGCCACGGTGATTTCGCGGCTCAATTTGGAGAACATCGAGGAGCGCTTCTTATCCTGCGCGCCCTTGCGATGCATGATGTTCTTGAATTTGCTATGGCCGGCCACGGCCTGCTCCTAAACTTGTCTGTGATCCGAAGCGCGCTCTCTAGCGGGCGCGCCCGGCAAGCGCAACTCAGACAAGGATCGCGGTGCCTGAGGCCGTCACCATCAGCATCGATCCGCTTGAACCCACCGTCTCATAATCGAGATCGACGCCGACCACCGCATTGGCTCCCAGCGTTGCCGCACGAGTGCGCATTTCGCTGATGGCCTGTTCGCGGGCGCGCTGGAGCACATCCTCATAGGCGCCCGAGCGCCCGCCGACGATGTCGCGCACGCTGGCGAACAGGTCGCGAAAGAGGTTGGCGCCCACGATCACCTCGCCGGTGACGATGCCGAGATATTCCTTCGCGGGCCGGCCCTCCAGAGAAGGGGTGGTGCTGACGATGATCTCGGAATTTCCAGGCATCGGGACGCTCTCCTTGGTTTGTGGGGTTATTCCAGCCCAAGCGCCGTTTTGTATGTATCCAGCAGCGCTTCGGCTTCCATCCGGGCGTTGCGCTCCATCTTGCGCAGGCGCACGATCGACCGCATCGTCTTCACGTCATAGCCATTGGCCTTGGCCTCCAGATAGACGTCCTTGATGTCGTCCGCGATGCCCTTCTTTTCCTCTTCCAGACGCTCGATGCGCTCTATGAAAAGGCGTAGCTGTTCGGCGGCGACATTGCCATCGCTCATGAGAATCTCCAGTCAGTGTGAATCGGTCGGGACACGCTCCTAATGGCTGTCGGCGTTCTTCGCCACACTCTCCTGCATGCGGGCGATCTGTTCCGGCGTCGTTTCGCTCTGATAGCGGGCCTTCCATTCGCCAAAGGGCATGCCGTGGACGATCTCCCGCGCTTCATCCTTGCCGAGAGTGCCGTCGGCCTCGGCAATCCAGTCGGCCAGACAATTGCGGCAGAAACCCGCCGCGCCCATCAGGTCGATATTCTGAACGTCGGTGCGGTGCTGCAAATGCGCCACCAGCCGTCGGAAGGCGGTTGCGGCAACCGCGTCGCTGAGTATGTTGTCGCTCACGGCGAACCCTTTCGCTGATCTACATCATCCTGTCGTGCAGCACGGATAATCGAAAACCGCGCCCTGGCAACCCAGAGGCGACCATGACGGTCAGGAGTTTGAGAATGACAAGATTACCGCCCCGTTCGCGCAAGGTCCGCATCCTCGCGACCCTTGGGCCCGCGAGCGACAGCCCGGAGATGATCCGGGCGCTGTTCGTGGCCGGGGCAGACGCTTTCCGCATCAATATGAGCCACGGGGCGCATGAGGATCATGCCGCGCGCATCGCGGCGATCCGGTCGCTGGAGAAGGAATTCGGCCGCCCGACGACGATCCTGGGCGACCTGCAGGGACCAAAGCTGCGTGTGGGCACCTTCGAGCGTGGACTGGCGGTGCTGGAAACCGGCGCTGCCTTCGTCCTCGATAGCGATCCGGCGCCGGGCGATGCCAGCCGCGTGAACCTGCCGCATCCGGAGATTTATGCCGCGCTGGTGCCGGAAACCCGGCTGCTGCTGGACGACGGCAAGATGGTGCTGCGGGTCAAGAAGGTGGCGGAGGATCGCATCGACACGGTAGTCGAGGTCGGCGGCACGCTGTCCAACCGCAAGGGCGTCAATGTGCCGGACGTGGTGGTGCCGGTGCCGGCGCTGACGGAGAAGGACCGGCGCGACCTCAGCTTCGCGGTGGAGCAGGGATGCGACTGGATCGCCTTGAGTTTCGTGCAGCGGCCCGAGGATCTGGCCGAGGCGCGCAAGCTGATGGGCGGCCATGGCGCGCTGATGGCGAAGATCGAGAAGCCCTCCGCCGTGCAGCGGCTGGAGGAGATCATCGAGCTGGCCGATGGCGTGATGGTGGCGCGTGGCGATCTGGGCGTGGAGCTGCCGCCCCAGGCTGTGCCGCCGCTCCAGAAGCAGATCGTGGCGCTGGCCCGGCGCATGGGGCGGCCTGTCGTGGTGGCGACGCAGATGCTCGAATCGATGATCAAGGCGCCGACGCCGACCCGCGCCGAAGTGTCGGACGTGGCGACGGCCGTCTATGACGGGGCGGACGCGATCATGTTGTCGGCGGAGACGGCGGCGGGCGACTGGCCGGTCGAGGCGGTGACGATGATGGACAGCATCGCCCATAGCGTGGAGCGCGATCCGGGCTATTTCGGGCGCCTGCACTATACGGAGACCAAGCCCGATCCGACGACCGCCGACGCACTGGCGGAGGGCGCGAGCAGCATCGTGTCGGTGGTCGGGGCAAGCGCGATCACCTGCTTCACCTCCTCGGGCAGCACCGTGCGCCGCGTGGCGCGCGAGCGGCCGATGACGCCGATCCTGGCGCTGACGCCGCGGGCGGACACGGCGCGCAAGCTGGGGCTGACCTGGGGCGTGCATGCGGTGCGGACCAAGGATATCGGCACGTTCGAAGAAATGGTCGGCAAGGCCCGGCGCATGGCGCTGCGGCATGACATGGTCGGGAAGGGCGGCAAGATCGTCGTGCTGGCGGGGGTGCCCTTCGGGACGCCGGGGTCGACCAATGTGTTGCACGTCGCGGCGATTCGGGGGGATGAGCTCAGAGGGCGGGACGAGAGCTGATTGGGGACGGGGTGGATGGAGGTGCCCCGGTCTTCATCCGTCATGTTGAACAAGTTCAGCATGACGGGTGGTGGTTGGCTATCCTTGCGCGCTGAATGGGGCGTCGATCAGGCCCAGCGCGGCGAGTTCGTCCCGCAATGTGGCTGCATCGCGAAACAGGTGCCCGCGCATTCCCTCTGCCTCCGCCGCTATCACATTTTCTTCCCGGTCGTCGATGAACAGCGCTTGTGCCGCGTGCAGGCCGAATCGCTCAAGCGCTAGCCGGTAGATGGCGGGATCGGGCTTCACCACCTTTTCCACGCCAGAGACGACGATGTCGCGGAAGGGCGCAAATAGTGCGGCTTCGCGGGCATGGAAGGGCGGCCAGAATTCATCGCTGAAATTGGTGATCCCGAAGAGCGGGATGCCGCAGTCGTCCAGTTCACGGACGATTTCCTGCATGCCCGCGATCGCTGGCCCCACGCTGTCGATGAACTGCTCGCCCCAGAGGCGAATCAGGTCGGCGCGCTCTGGATGACGGGCGATCAGTTCGGCGCTGGTTTCCGCGAAAGGGCGGCCCCGATCATGCTGCAAATGCCAGTCCAGCGTCACCACATCGTTGAGAAACGCGTCGAGCGCCTGATCGTCGTCGATCAGGCGCTCATATAGAACCCTGGGGTTCCAATGGTAGAGGACATTGCCGACGTCGAAGATGACGGCGGCTATCCCCACCCCGCTAATCAGCCCTGGCGGGCCTTGAAGCGGCGGTTGGTCTTGTTGATGACATAGGTGCGGCCGCGACGGCGGATCACGCGGTTATCCCGGTGACGGCCCTTGAGCGACTTGAGCGAATTGCGGATCTTCATGGAACCAGCCTCTGAATGAATCTTGCGTGATCGAAAAATTGAAGCGCTGCCCCTATGGGCGAGACGGCGGAAAGTCAAGGGGAACGACCCGGATTTCGGCCTCGTTGCTGCTGGCGTTCATCCCCCATGCAGCAAACCCATGGCTTCAACGCTTTTAGGGGATTGGCGGCGCGGTGTCGTGTAGAGGATGATATTCTTCGGAGTTCAAGCCATGTTGAAAAAGATCGTCTTTCCTTCGCTGCTTGCCCTTTCCCTGAGCGGCTGCGCCACGGCCATTCCGGCGGCGGAGGTGACGCGATTCCATATAGGCAATCCGGCGCGCAGCGGTACGGTCGCCATTGAGGAAATGGCGGGCAATCCCGATGTCGGCCTTGAATTCCGCACCTATGCCGCCGCCGTGGACCAGGAATTGCAGCGGGTGGGCTTCACTGCCGCCAGGGAGGGGGGGAAGAGCGACTATGCCGCGCTGGTGGGCTTCCGCCGGACTTTCCGCGAACCCAGCAGCTATGGGGCCAACGGCAAGCCGGTCAGCGTCGGCGTGGGCGGGGCCGTGGGCAGCGGCGGCTATTCGGGGCTTGGCCTGGGCATCGGCATCAATCTGTCGGGCAAGCCCAAGGGGCAGGTGATCACGGAGTTGCAGGTCCAGATCCGCCGCCGGGCCGATTCGACCACCATCTGGGAAGGCCGCGCGCAGACCGAGGCGCGGGAAGGAACGCCCGCCTCTCAACCCGGTCTGGCGGCGCAGAAGCTCGCCGCGGCACTCATCGGGGGCTATCCGGGAGAATCGGGGCGGACTATAACCGTCAAATGACGATCTCGATCACAAGCGCTTTCGACAGCGGCAATATTCGCGTTATTTCCCTTGACGATAGCCCGGCAGGCGTCCGCGCCGAGCTGGAGATCGTCAAGGACCGGCAGAGCGATTTCTACCAATGGTTCCACTTCCGCGTGGCGGGCGTGGCCGGGCGGGACGTCGAGCTGGCGATCACCAATTGCGGGGCGTCGGCCTATCCCGATGGCTGGCCCGGCTACAAGGCGCGGTTCAGTGAGGATCGGGAGACCTGGTTGCAGGCGGACACGGGCTATGCCGACGGCACGCTGACGATTCGCCTGTCGCCGGACAGCAATGCGGTGTGGCTCGCCTATTTCGCGCCCTATTCGATGGAGCGGCATCATGATCTGGTCGCCTGGGCGGCATCCCAGCCGGGGGTGGAGCATCGCGAACTGGGGCTGACGCTCGACAAGCAGCCGCTCGACCTGCTGGTGCTGGGCGAGGGGCCGAAGAAGGTCTGGCTCTATGCCCGCCAGCATCCTGGGGAGAGCATGGCCGAATGGTGGATGGAAGGGGCGCTGGAGCGGCTCTGCGACGAGGAGGACGCCGTGGCGCGGCTGCTTCGGAAGAAGGCGACCTTCTACATCGTGCCGAATATGAACCCCGATGGCAGCCGTCGCGGGCATTTGCGGACCAATGCGGCGGGCATCAACCTCAACCGCGAATGGCATGAGCCGTCGATGGAGAAGAGTCCCGAGGTTTTCCTCGTGCGCGGAGCGATGGACCAGGCCGGGGTCGACTTTGCCATGGATGTGCATGGCGATGAGGCGATCGCGGCCGTGTTCCTGGCCGGTTTCGAGGGGATTCCTTCGATCACCGGGCGGCAGTTGGCCTTATATCGCCGCTATCGCGATACGCTCGCTGCCCGAACGCCTGATTTCCAGACGAAGAAGGGCTATCCTGCCGCGCCGGAGGGCAAGGCGAATCTGTCTATGTCCACCAACCAGTTGGCTGAGCGTTTCGGCGCGGTGGCGATGACGCTGGAAATGCCGTTCAAGGATAATGACGACCTGCCCGATGCGGACTTCGGCTGGTCGCCGGCGCGCTCGGTCCAGCTTGCCAGGGATTGCCTGGGCGTGCTGGCGGAGATGATCGGGGATGTCTGATCCCGACAGGATTTCTCCAGGACGGAAAGAGGCGAAGTCCCCCTAAAAACTCGCCTTCAGCCCGTCGATCACGAACTGCGCCGCCAGCGCCGCCAGCAATACGCCCAGCAACCGGGTGATCACCGCCTCGATCTTGGCGCCCAGCAGCGCCATGATCGGCCCGGCCGCCAGCAGCGATCCCAGCATCAGCATCAGCGTCACGACCACCGCGCCGATCACGACCATCCGCTCGCCGATTCCCTCCGCACGCGACATCAGCAGCATGACCGTGGCGATCGATCCCGGCCCGGCGATCATCGGCATCGCCATGGGGAAGACCGACACATCCTCTACCTCGGGCGTTTCCGCAATCTTCTGCGCTCGGTCCTCGCGCCGCCGGGTGCGCTTTTCGAACACCATGTCCATGGCGATGATGAACAGCATGATCCCGCCTGCGATGCGGAAGCTGTCCAGTTCGATCCCCAGCACGCCCAGCAACTGCTTGCCCCAGAGCGCGAACAGCAGGAGGATCGCCGCCGCGATTCCCACGGCGCGGATCGCCATGCCGCGCCGCTGCGCCTGGCTCGCGCCGGTGGTGAGGCTGGCATAAATCGGTGCGCAGCCCGGCGGATCGATCACCACGAACAGCGTGACGAAGGCGGAAATGAACAGCTCCGTCATCCGCCCGCCGCCACCTTGTTGTCGATCACCGTTTCATAATCCGCGCCGTTCCACATGCGCACGGTCACGCGGCGGCTGCCGTCGGTTGCGACGTCGGCGCTCCAGGTCAGGCTGTCATCGTCGGGCATTGACGGCATCCCGCCTTTGCCCGGCTTGCCGCCCGGCGGCGGGCCGACGGGCCGGGAGTCTTCGACGCCACGGCTCCGCTTGCAGGCGGCGACCTTGCCGGTGAGGAATTCCGGCGCTTCACGGGCAACGGCGAGGGTATCGCCATGGTCCATGATCCACTTCCATTCGCCCTTCTTGTCGCGCCGCCAGATGGTGGTGAAATAGCCGACCGACCCGTCCGGCTGCTTCCAGTTGCCGGTGCTGGCCGCCAGATTGCCGTCGCAGGACACGGTGATGCTGGAAGGCGTCCAGCTCACCGAAGCAGGCGGATCGGCGCGGCCCTTCAGCCACTGCTTTGCCAAGACGTGCTGCGGCACGAACATCACCGCGTCGTCCGCCGCCGTCTCTCGAAAGGCGGTCCATTGCCCCTTCTGCTGCGCCAGCCGGTTGAAGGCGAGTTCGGCAGCGAAAACGGAGCTGGGATCAGGCTGATGGCGCATCGGCGGGCGCGCGCCCGCCAAAACCAAAAACGTCAGGGCCAGAAACGCGCAGCGCGCCTTCACACGCCCTCCGGCTTTGCCAGCCCCGCCCGCGCATGGGCCGCCACCAGCGTATTGCGCAGCAGCACCGCTATGGTCATCGGCCCGACGCCGCCGGGAACTGGCGTGATGGCGCGGACATGGGCAAGCGCTTCAGCGGTGGCGACGTCACCGACGATGCGGCTCTTGCCGTCCTCCGTATCGGTGACGCGGTTGATGCCGACGTCGATCACGGTAGCTCCGGGCTTGATCCATTCGCCCTTGACCATCTCTGCCCGGCCCACCGCCGCAACTACGATGTCGGCGCGATGCACGACCGAGGCCAGATCCTTGGTGCGGCTATGCGCGATGGTCACGGTGCAATTTTCCGCCAGCAGCAATTGTGCCATCGGCTTGCCGACGATGTTGGAGCGCCCCACGACCACCGCTTCCAGGCCGGAAAGGTCGCCCAGCTCATCCTTCAGCAGCATGATGCAGCCCAGCGGCGTGCAGGGCACCAGCGCATCCTGGCCCGTCGCCAGCCGGCCCGAATTGACGACATGGAAGCCGTCCACATCCTTGGCTGGATCGATCGTCCCGATCACCGAGGCTTCGTTGATATGCGAGGGCAGCGGCAACTGAACCAGAATGCCGTCCACCCGCTCGTCCGCATTCAGTTCCTCGACCAGATCGAGCAATTCTTCCTCACCGATGGAGGCGGGGAGCTTGAACTCCATGCTCTCCATGCCGACGGCGACGGTCATCTTGCCCTTGTTGCGGACATAGACCGAACTTGCCGGATCCTCGCCCACCAGCACCACCGCCAGCCCCGGCTTGCGCCCGGTTTTCGCGATAAAGGCCGCCACCCCGTCCGCGACCTTGCCGCGGAGCGTCTCTGCGAACGCCTTGCCGTCGATGATCTTGCCGATGGTCATGTTGCTTCAACCCGTTCCTTGATGATGGCGCAAAGCCCGGCAAATGCCAACGCCTCACCGCCCCCCTTGATCCGCAGCCGCTTTAGCCGGTTGGTGTCACCCGATTCCAGCGAAATCGCGCTGCGCGGCCAATCCAGCCGCTTCGCCAGAAGCGCGATCAGCGCCGCATTGGCCTTGCCCTTTTCCGGCACTGCGCGGACGCGGGCGCCCAGCCACTCCGCGCCCCTTTCATCCGTCCAGACGCCGCCGATTTCTTCCCGCGCCGCGCCCGGCGTCAACCGGACGGCCAGCAGCAGATCGCCGCCGTCCTGGACCCAAACCGTCACACCAGCCCGAAAAGCGGCGGCAATATGGCTTGGCGTATGATGAGAATGCCCAGCAGCACGACCATCGGTGACAGGTCGAGCGCCCCCAGATCGGGCAGCACCCGGCGGATCGGATTGTATATCGGCGCCGTCATCCGATCCAGCGCGACCATCACCGTGCGCACGAAGTCGTTGGAAAGATTGACGACATTGAAGGCGATCAGCCAGCTCATAATGGCCTGAATGATGATGATCCACCACAGCACATCGAGCAGGATGACGATGATCTGATAGAGGGCGTAGGCCATGCAATCTCCGATTTGATTGATATTCGCTCTAGCCGACGGGACGCCCGCGCCACAAGCGCCCAACCGGATTATTCCACCAAATGCAGGGCTTGTTCGGCCAAGAGCATGGATTTCACCGAGCCGCCGTTATACCGCCCTGCCATGGACTTTCGCGATGCCACCCTGGATGACTCCCTGCTGATCGCCGCAATCCATGCGACAAGCTGGCGCAGCGCCTATGCCCATTTCATGGACCCGGCCTATCTCGCCAGCGGCATCGAAGCGGAGCGGCTGGCCCACTGGACCCGGCGGCTGGCTCAACCAGCGCCGACGCAGCGGATCATCATCGCGGAAGAGAACGGCCAGCCGATCGGCTTCACCTGCCTGATCGGCGCCGATCATCCGCGCTGGGGCACGCTGGTCGACAATCTCCACGCCTTGCCCGCCGCCAGGTGCAAGGGGCTGGGCAGCGCATTATTGGCTGAAGCGGCACGCTGGTCACTGGAGAATTTCCCGGAGAGCGGCCTATATCTCTGGTGCTATGCCGACAACCGCGCGGCGCGGGGTTTCTATGCGCATCGCGGCGGACTGGTGGTCGAAAATAGCGAAAAGCCCGGCCCCGATGGCCGGACCCTGCCGGAGCAGCGCTATCACTGGGCCAATCCGGCGGCGCTGCTGAAGAAGCAAGGCTGACATGCTCCTGCCTGCGCAGGAGCATGTCGCACTTAACGCCCAATCACCGGCGCACTAAAGTGCCCGCACCGCGATCGGTGAAGATTTCCAGCAGCATCGCATGCGGTACCCGCCCGTCCAGGATGACGGCGGCGTCCACCCCGCCTTCGACCGCGCGCACGCAGGTTTCCAGTTTCGGGATCATGCCGCCGCTGATCGTGCCGTCGGCCTCCAGCCCCTCGATCGCCTTGGGATCGAGATCGGTCAGCAACTGTCCCTGCTTGTCCAGCACCCCCGCCACATCGGTCAGCAGGAAGAAGCGCGACGCGCCCAGTTCAGCTGCGATGGCGCCCGCCATGGTGTCGGCATTGACGTTGTAAGTATGACCGTCCGCGCCGATGCCCACGGGCGCGACCACGGGGATGATGCCGTCCCGTGACAGCGTGTCGAGGATGCTGCGGTCGACCTTCACCGGATCGCCGACGAAGCCCAGGTCGACATTGCGCTCTATCCCCGAATTGGGGTCCGCTTCGCGCTTGCCCAGCACCTTTTCGCAGAGGACCAGGCCCCCGTCCTTGCCCGAAATGCCGACCGCCCGGCCACCAGCGCCGGCAATCCAGCCGACGATCTCCTTGTTGATCGACCCAGCCAGCACCATTTCGGCAATCTGCGCGGTTTCCTTGTCAGTGACGCGCAGCCCGCCCACGAACTGCGATTCGACCCCCAGCTTCTTGAGCATCGCGCCGATCTGCGGCCCGCCGCCATGGACGACGACGACATTGATGCCGACCGCCTTCATCAGCACGACGTCCTCGGCAAAATCGCGCGCCGCCTCTGGATCGCCCATGGCATGGCCGCCATATTTGACGACGAAGGTCTTGCCCGCATATCGCTGCATATAGGGCAGCGCTTCGACGAGGGTTTCGGCCTTGGCGAGGAGCGCCGGATCGGGGGCGTGCTTGCTGTTCATGCGCGGGCGCATAAGGCCAACGGCGCGTTACCGCAAGTTAGCGATCCAATCGCCGTCCCAAAGCGACCAGCGCATAGATGACCGGAGGCACCAAAATGGCCGATAGAGCAACCTTCGCCAGCATCTGGCCCAGCAGCAGCTCCCCAATCGGGAACACGCCGTAAAAGGCGATGGAAACGAAGAGCAGCGTGTCTGCGACCTGCGACAATATGCTCGCCACAGCCGCCCGCAGCCAAAGCAGGCGGCTGCCCTCCCGCCCCTTGAGCGCGGCGAACAGGGTCACGTTGAGCGTCTGCGAAATGCCATAGGCGATGATCCCGCCCAGCCAGATGCGCGGCGTGCCGCCCATCATCAACGCAAAGGCGTCGCGCCGCGCCGGGTCCATGTCGCTCGCCGCCGGAACGGACAGCACGACGATCGAGAGCATTATGGAGGTGACCAGCGGCAGAAACCCCACTTGCACCAGCCGGTTCGCGACCGCCCGGCCATGCAGTTCCGCAACGGCGCTGGAGATCGTCACCAACAGCAGGAAGGCGAAGATTCCCGCCTCCACCGCCAGCGGTCCCAACCCGAACCAGGGTCCGATGGCGGAGAGCGGCCCCAAGGTGACCTGCTTGTTCCCCAGCACGCCTGCAATGCAGACCATGCCGCCATAGAATATCGAAAAGACGAAAAGCGAACGCGCAATCGGCGCGGAATCGGAAGCCATTGCCGGCACGTACCGGCATTTCATCGGAGTGGGAAGGGATAGGAGGAACGGACCGGTTTGGGCCGGTTGCCGCTACTGAACGATATGTGCTCCTGTCTTCGCAGGAGCATGTAGCTGCTTGGCCCAAATATGTCCGCTCTTCACCCTTGGCTGCCGGTTCATCCAAAGAGATCGCCCAGGAAATCCTTCATCGAGCGGAAGCTGCGGCGGTCGGCGTCCGGTTGATAGGCGAGGCCCCGTTCCGGCATTTTTGCGTCATGGTCCGTAAAGGCGTGGCCGGTGTGTCCATAGGTGTGGATCTGCCAGTCGCAGCCCGCGTCGGTCAGTTCTTTCGCCAGAGCGACGGTGGCTTCCGGCGGCGCGATCGGGTCGTCCCAGCCGTGGCAGATCAGCAGTCTGGCGGTGATCTTCGCATTTGGGAAGGGCGGTGCTTCATAGACGCCGTGGAAGCTGACGCCGCCCGCTATGTCCGCGCCGGAGCGGGCGAGGTCTAGCATGCATCTGCCCCCGAAGCAGAAGCCGATCGCAGCGGTGCGGGTTTCGTCTGCTTCGTCGAGGGATTTCAGCAGGGCATGGGCGGCGTTTACGCGGTCGCGCAGCAGGGTGCGGTCGGCGTTCAGTTCGGCCATGTAGCGGCCCATGTCGGGATCGGCGCGGGTGGTGCGCTTGCCCTGACCGAAGACATCCGCGACGAGGACGGTGTATCCGAGTGCGGCGACCTTTTCGGCATAGGCGAAATCGGCTTCCTTGGCGCCCAGGACATTGGGGAAGAGCAGGATGCCGGGTCGCGGGGCGCCCGCGCTGTCATCGAACGCCACCACGCTCTCGAACGGGCCGCCGGGACCTTCATGCAGGGTGACGCGGCGGATGAGGGTCATGGCGTGGTTCCTCCTTCTGGGGATGGGTCAGGACGCGACATCAGGATGATGGAGTTGATGGTCGCAATCCACCCTTCCCAAACGTCAAAGGCTGCCATAGCCCGGCGCTTCGCCGCGGGCGCTGCCGTCGATGCGGGTAGGGCGTTTCCAGCCGATCCGGGGGCGTTTGCGCAGACGCAGCGTCGGCCAGTCGCCCCGGTCGGCGCGTTCGGCAAGGCGCATGCCCTGGGCGCGATAGGCGGAGAGCACCGCGTCGGTCTGTTCCTTGAGCAAGCCTGCCAGGACGATGGTGCCGCCTTCCTCCACCAGCGCGCAGAGCGAGGGCGCAAGTTCGATCAGCGGGCCGGCCAGGATATTGGCGATCAGCAGATCATAGGGTGCGCGCGTGGCGATGGCCGGGTGATCCACGCCGGCGGCCGCATAGAGCGCGAGCTGTCCCTGGCCCTTGCCGGTCGCGATGCCGTTGGCGGCGGCGTTGGTCGCGCTGATCTCCACGGCGACCGGATCGATGTCCGATGCTGTCGCATAAGCCCGCGGCCATAGGTGCAGCGCTGCGAACGCGAGCAGGCCGGTGCCGGTGCCGACATCCGCGACATTGCCAAACCGCATGCCGACGCGCCGCATCCGGTCGAGCATGATCAGGCAACCTGCCGTGGTTTCATGCTGGCCGGTGCCGAAGGCGCGGCTTGCTTCGATCAGGAAATTGACATGGCCCGCCGCTTCCGGATCGCCAGGAAGGTTGCGGACATGAAAGCGGCCTGCGGTGACGGGTTCCAGGCCCTGCTGGCTCAAGGTCACCCAATCTTCGTCAGGCAGTTGTTCGACCTGCGGCCTGGCGCCCACGGCGCTGGGGACCAATGAACGGAGCAGCTTGATCGCGGCGGGACTGGGCTGGCCTTCGAAATAGGCGTCGAGGCGCCAGCGGTCTTCGTTGTCCGGCTCAGCCTCGCTGGTCATCAGTACGGGCGGGCGGTCCATCAGGGCGAAGGCGGCGATGTCGCCGTCCAGCGCCTCGGCCTCGGCGCGGGTGCAGGGGAAGGTGACTTTCCAGCTTTGCGCCTTGGCTTCGCTGGGCGCGGAAGGGGTGGCAACGTCGTTCATGCCGCCGCCTTTAGACCTTTGGTGCAGAGAGGGGAAGCGGGGTGGATGGCGGGTTGTCAGCTTTGGTGGGAAGCAGAACGTCCCCAATTGGCCAAATCTGCCCGTCAGGCCACTTGGCGGCCAAAGTCGGAGGACGCGGCGCGCAGGCTGGAAAGCTTGCCTTCCACACTCATGAAGCCGCGTTCGAGCTGGTCGATTTCCGACGCGACAACTTCGGTATCCTGGCGGATCGCGCTGATGGTCGAGGACATGGAGTCGGCGGCAAGCGCGGTTTCGTCCACCGCCGCGGTGATCATCGTGACCGTCTGCGCCTGCGCGTCCATGGCGTGACGAATGCGTTCGGCGCTGGCCTGAACCTCGCCCACCGTGTTGCGGATGCGTTCGTTGGTTTCGACCGACTGGCGGGTTGAGGCCTGGATGTCTGCGATCTTGCCCGCGATCTCGTCCGTGGCGCGGGCGGTCTGGTTGGCGAGGCTCTTCACCTCCTGCGCGACCACCGCGAAGCCGCGCCCGGCATCGCCCGCGCGGGCCGCCTCGATCGTGGCGTTGAGCGCGAGCAGGTTGGTCTGGCCCGCAATGTCGCGGATCAGGCCCAGGATCGATTCGATCGATTTCGCGTGGTCGGACAGGGTCGTGGACATGGCGACGGCATCGCCCGACTGGCGGGCGGCGCGCTGGGCGACGTCGGCGGCGCTTTCGACCTCGGTCCGGGCATCCTCGATGGCGCGGATCAGCCCCGCCGAGGTACGGGCGGCTTCGCGCATGGCCAGGGCGGATTGTTCGGCGGCGGCGGCGACTTCCGACGCCTTGCCCAGCATGCCGCGTGTCGCGGCTGACGCGTCCTTCGCCTGTTCGCGCAGCGATTCGCCCAATTGCGAGGCGCCGTCTATCTCCCCCACGATCCGCTGTTCGAACATCGTGCCGAAACGCTGGCGCTCGTTGCGCTGGGCTTCGGCTTCATCGCCGGCGATGACGTTCGCCATCAGCCCGGCGTCGATCATGCCCACCTGCATCATGATATGGATCAACCGGCGGCGTTCCGCGTCTTCCTCCGCGCGTTGCCAGATAAGGTCGATCAGCTTTTCGTTGGCGGCGGCCACTGGCATTAGCACTGCGCGCAGCGGGGCGCCTTGCTTGCGGGCATGACGGACGCAGGAAATCGAGGAAATCGCCCATTCGCCGGCTTCAAAATAGCCGAGTTTCTGGCGCACATATTCATGCGCCTCCGTCTCTATCTTGGCGAGCGTGGCGGGGTTGAGCTTGGTCTTGAGGTTCGTCTGCTCGACATAGCTGTCGTAGAAGGTGCGCGCCGCCACCGTCGCGTTTTCGCCCACCAGGTCGCGAATCTGGCGCAAGCCCTGCGCCAGCTCTCCATGCGGATCGACCTCCCTCATCATCGCAAGGATGGTGCTTTTGGGCGTGGCGGCTAAAGTCATGTGCGGCAGAACCCCAAATTGATCTTGTTGTAGCGTCGGGAGATAGCGCCATTTGGTTAATCACTTCTTAGGGCCGGCCGACATTCGGCGCCAAAGGCCTGTCAAGGGCGGTTCCGTGCGCTTCGGGCGAGGAAAAGCCCGCATTTCCGGCTTGTGATCATCGGAATGTGGAGTGGCCCCGATCGGGATCGGCTGGTCGCCGGGTCAGGGCGGCTTGCCCTCTTGGCGGTTCGCTCCTAAGGGGACGGGACTCGAGGGACAAACATCAGGGACGTAGGGAAGATATGGCGCGAACCACGAGCCGGCCGCTCTCGCCGCATTTGACGATCTGGAAATGGGGACCGGCGATGGCCGTTTCCATCATGCACCGGGTGACCGGCAACGGTCTCGCCACCGTCGGCGCATTGGGTCTGGTCTGGTGGCTGATGGCCGCTGCTTCCGGTCCGGAAGCCTATGCAACCTTCGTGAAATGCGCGACTTCGCCCATCGGCTATCTGGTGATGGCGGGCCTTAGCTGGTTCTTCTTCCAGCATCTCTTTTCGGGATTGCGCCATTTCGTGCTCGATATGGGCGCGGGCTATGAGCTGAATAATAACAAGCTCTGGTCGCTGCTGACCTTCGTCCTCTCGACGCTCGCCACCCTGGCCTTCTGGGCCGCGATCTGCACGGGGAAATTCTGATGGGAACCGGAACCGGAATCGGCCGCGTCCGTGGTTTGGGCTCGGCCCGTCATGGCGCGCATCATTGGCTGGCGCAGCGTTATACCGCCGTCGGCAATCTGCTGCTGGTGCTTTGGCTGCTGTTTAGCCTGATCGCGCTGCCGGGCCTTGATTATCAGAGCGTCACGGGCTGGATCTCCCATCCGCTGGTCGCGGTGCCGTTGATGCTGATGATCGTCAGCATCTTCATGCACCTCCGCCTGGGCATGCAGGTGATGCTGGAGGATTATGTCCATGACAAGGGTCTAGCCTTCTTCTCCATGCTGGTGCTGAACTTCTATGCCTTTGGCGGCGCGGCCGCGGGCGTCTTCGCGATCGCCAAGATCGCCTTCACGGGGATCGTCAAATAATGAGCGAAGCGTACAAGATCATAGACCATACCTACGACACGGTCGTCGTGGGTGCTGGCGGCTCCGGCCTGCGCGCCACCATGGGCAGCGCTGAGGCGGGCCTCAAGACCGCCTGCATCACCAAGCTGTTTCCGACCCGCAGCCACACCGTGGCGGCGCAGGGCGGCATCGCGGCGAGCCTGGGCAACAATTCGCCCGACCACTGGACCTGGCACATGTACGACACCGTCAAGGGGTCGGACTGGCTGGGCGACCAGGACGCGATCGAATATATGGTGCGTGAAGCGCCTGCCGCCGTGATCGAGCTGGAACATGCCGGCGTGCCGTTCAGCCGCAACAATGACGGCACCATCTACCAGCGTCCGTTCGGCGGTCATATGCAGAATATGGGCGCCGGCCCGCCGGTGCAGCGCACCTGCGCCGCGGCCGACCGTACCGGCCATGCCATGCTGCACGCGCTTTATCAGCAGAGCTTGAAGTACGACGCGGACTTCTACATCGAATATTTCGCCATCGACCTCATCATGGAAAATGGTGCGAATGGTCCTGAATGCCGGGGCGTCATCGCCATCTGCATGGAAGACGGCTCGATCCACCGCTTCCGCAGCAAAGCGGTCGTGCTGGCGACCGGCGGCTATGGCCGCGCCTATTTCTCCGCCACTTCGGCGCATAGCTGCACCGGCGACGGCGGCGGCATGGTGCTGCGTGCGGGCCTGCCGCTTCAGGATCTGGAGTTCGTGCAGTTCCACCCGACCGGCATTTACGGCGCGGGCGTGCTGATCACCGAAGGCGCGCGCGGCGAGGGCGGCTACCTCACCAACTCCGAAGGCGAGCGCTTCATGGAGCGTTATGCCCCGTCCGCGAAGGATCTGGCGTCGCGTGACGTCGTGTCGCGCTCGATGGCGATGGAAATGCGCGAAGGGCGCGGCGTGGGTCCGAACAAGGATCACATCTTCCTGCACCTCGACCATATCGATCCCAAGGTGCTGGCGGAGCGTCTGCCGGGCATCACCGAAAGCGGCAAGATCTTCGCGGGCGTTGACCTCACCCGTCAGCCGCTGCCGGTGACGCCGACGGTCCATTACAATATGGGCGGCATCCCCTGCAACTATCATGGGCAGGTGGTGACGAAGGTCGGTGACGATCCGGAAGTCGTGGTGCCGGGCCTCTATGCGGTCGGCGAAGCGGCCTGCGTGTCGGTCCATGGCGCGAACCGCCTGGGTTCCAACTCGCTGATCGACCTTGTCGTGTTCGGTCGCGCGACCGGCCTGCATCTCAAGGAAACGATCAAGCCGAACGGCTCGCACCGTCCGCTGCCGGCCGATGCGGCCGATCTGGCGCTCAGCCGCCTCGACCATTATCGCAACGCCAAGGGCGGCTCGCCCACGGCGAAGATCCGTCTCGAAATGCAGCACACCATGCAGAAGCACGCCGCCGTGTTCCGCGACAGCGCGCTGCTGGCCGAAGGCGTCAGCAAGATGGCTGAGGTCAACCAGAGCATGCAGGATGTCGGCGTGTCCGACCGTTCGCTCATCTGGAACACCGACCTTATCGAGACGCTGGAACTGGACAACCTGATGTCCCAGGCGGTCTGCACCATGGTCAGCGCCGAAAACCGCAAGGAAAGCCGTGGCGCCCATGCGCATGAGGACTTCCCGAACCGCGACGACGCCGAATGGATGAAGCACACCGTAAGCTGGTTCGACGGCTGGGGCGGCAAGGGCGGCAAGGTGACGCTCGATTACCGCCCGGTGCACGATTACACGCTCACGGATGAGGCGGAATATATCAAGCCCAAGGCCCGCGTTTACTAGGCTGTAGTGACATTTTAGGGATTCACGGGGAGGTAGATTTCTGATTCAACGCTGGCTTTTGGAGGCTGGCGTGGAAGGAGAGGTTTTACGGGACGATCAATGGGAGCGGCTGCGGGAGTTCG